>ULTV01027418.1_pt1 | contig 239142 bp, 203 predicted proteins | sample 1957931 | NCBI WGS metagenome assembly ULTV01 (sample SAMEA4835743, study PRJEB28245) | human gut metagenome | biome: gut microbiome; material: fecal sample | place: Denmark | collected 2008
AAAGTTTCATTAAAAGAGCAGGTAATCGACTTCCCTCCACAACCCGTGATCACAAGAGATAATGTTACGATGCAGATTGACACGGTTGTGTATTTTGAAATTACCGATCCAAAGCTTTATACTTACGGTGTAGAAAGACCGCTCAGCGCTATTGAAAATCTTACTGCAACAACATTGCGTAATATCATCGGTGATCTTGAGCTTGATAACACACTCACATCCCGTGATACAATCAACGGTAAAATCAGAGTGATTCTTGACGAGGCAACCGACGCATGGGGCATTAAGGTAATCCGTGTCGAGCTTAAAAACATTCTTCCGCCCCGTGAAATTCAGGATGCGATGGAAAAGCAGATGAAGGCAGAGCGTGAGCGCCGTGCAAGAATTCTTGATGCTGAGGGTGAAAAACGCAGTCAGATTCTCGTTGCAGAGGGTATGAAGGAATCTGCAATTCTTAAAGCAGACGCTGTTAAGGAGCAGAAAATCCGTGAGGCACAGGGTGAAGCTGAGGCTATTCTCACAGTTCAGAGAGCTAATGCCGACGCACTTAAAATGCTCAATGAGGCTTCTCCTACCGATAGAATTATTCAGCTTAAATCGCTTGAGGCATTCGGTAAAGCCGCTGACGGCAAGGCTACAAAGATTATCATTCCTTCAGATATTCAGGGACTTGCGGGCAATGTTACCGCAATTAAAGAACTCTGGAAAGATGATGTGACAAAGGCATAAAGAATGTGAAATTTACGGCAATTTTTCGGGCACAGAATTCTGTGTCCGATTTGTTGCATAAAATTGTGGGGGATAGGAAATGCAATTTTTGCTCGACCTGTTGTGGTACTTCGTAATTTTTTCGTTTTTTGGCTGGGTGGCGAGCAGTTTTCGTTCGCTTCTTCTTGAGAAAAAATTCAGTAACAACGTTTTTTTGACATCACCGTTTTGTCCTATGTACGGATTTTCGGCGGTTATTTGTTATACGGCACTAAAACCGTTTGAAAACAGCAAGCTGATTTTATTCATCGGTTCAACTCTGATATTATCTGCACTTATGGTTGTGGTCGGTGTGCTTGTAGAAAAAACTCTCAAATTCAAGCCATGGGATTTTTCTTCGTCGAAATTCAGCATAGGCAATTATATAACTTTTCCTTATGCACTTTTTCTCGGATTGCTCGGTATGCTGCTTGTCGGATTGATAATTCCGGTGCTTCGCACAGCCGTTGAAGCAATTCCTTTCTGGGTAAGTCTTATTCTTGTTCTTTGCTTCTGCGGGATTATTGTAATTGATTATGTTTTTTCAATGATAACAACAATCCGTCTGCTAAGAAGAATTGCAAAGCTTAAAAATTCTTCCGAGCTTATGGATAAAGGTGCAACAGAGGTTGAAATTCAGGAACTTGAAGAAAACTATAACCGACTTTTTACAGAGAATATTTTAAGAAAAAGACTTGCACACGCTTATCCCGATCTCACTCATATGGCTTATGTAAAGCAAATTAATGCTAAAATTGAGGAGATTAAGCAGGATAATATGAAAGAATATACACAAACCTTTGAAAGCAAAGAGGACAAGCCGTTTGCTTACGGATTCTGTTTTACGAAGCTTTTTTATCTGTTTGTGATCGGCTCTTTCATCGGCACGATTCTCGAAACAATATGGGCTTTCTGCGTTGACGGACATTTTGAAATGCGTGTCGGTATGGTTTACGGTCCGTTTATTCCTGTTTACGGCGGCGGTGCGTGTTTTCTGACAGCCGCTTTGTATAAGCTTTACAAGCTTAATGATACGCTTGTTTTTGTGATAAGTGCTTTTGTCGGAGCAGGTTTTGAGTATTTCTGTTCGTGGTTGCAGGAGCAGATGTTTGGCACGGTTTCATGGGACTACAGTGACACTCCGTTTAACCTTGACGGCAGAACCAATCTTATGTATGCCCTTATCTGGGGATTCCTCGGTCTTGTCTGGGTGCGTTATCTGTATCCGTGGACAGCAAAGCTTATTGAAAAAATCCCTAAAAGAGCAGGTGCAATTATTACAACATTTCTGATTGTATTCATGGCATTCAACGGCTTTATGTCCGTAACAGCTACGGCAAGATGGACTCAGAGAACAGAGGGAGTACCTGCGTCAAACAGCTTTGAAGAATATCTCGATGAAAAATTCGATAATGAAAAGATGGAATTTCTTTTTCCGGGTATGAAAAAGGCTGCAGAGGCGGGAGTTACAACCGAGGGCGTAATTTCCAACGAAAGACCGTATCTTGATGCTACAGATCCCGATAACGGCATGAAAATCGAACAGGGAAAAGATGTTTCCGAGATTAATTAATATCTTTAAGTGGCTATGCTTTGCACAGTCACTTTTTGCTTTTTGGCGGTATTTTAAAAATAATTTCGCCTGACTATTGAATTTTAACCGATTTTTTTATATAATTAATTAGTAATGCTTTATTTATGTCGATTCAAAGCATAAATTGGCATATTTGTCCTGACTTTGTCTGCCCACGGCACGGTTTTTGCGGCAATTTATCAAGTGGGCGGAAAGGCTATGAGTAATTATGAAAAAGGTTGCAATTATTATGGGCTCCGACAGTGATTTTCCAGTAGTGTCAAAGGCTGTCAGTAAACTCAAAGAATTTGGCGTAGAGTATGAGGTTCATGTAATGAGCGCACACCGTACTCCCGATGCGGCAATTAAGTTTTCGGCAGAGGCTAAAAAGAACGGTTTTGGCGTAATCATTGCCGCAGCAGGTATGGCGGCACATCTCGCAGGTGTTCTTGCGGCAAAAACAACCCTTCCTGTGATAGGAATCCCATGCAAGTCGGCTCAGCTTGACGGTATGGATGCTCTTCTCGCAACGGTTATGATGCCTACAGGAATTCCGGTTGCAACAGTAGCAGTTGACGGTGCGGCTAACGCTGCAATTCTTGCCGTTGAAATGCTCGCACTTTCCGACGATTCTCTTGCAGAGAAGCTTGAAAATATGAAAGCTGATATGGAAAAAGGCGTTGCCGAAAAAGACAAGGCAATGCAGGCTAAGGTGGCAGAGCTTTGATTAAGAACTATGTAGATATTGACACAAAACTTGACAAAGTAAATGACGAGTGCGGTGTGTTCGGTATTTACCGTAATGATGACGATATCGATGTTGTTGCCGCCGCAAATGACGCACTCTACAGCCTTCAGCACAGGGGACAGCAGAGCGCAGGTATCACCGTGAATAAAGACGGTGAATTTACAACTGTCAAGGAACTCGGCATGGTGTCCGAGATTTTTACGCCTAAAGCACTTGAAAAACTTCCAAACGGTAAAATTGCAGTCGGTCATGTCCGTTATACTTCATCGGAATCACTCGACCGTGCATCTAACCAGCCGCTTGTTATGCGATATATCCAGGGTTCAATCGGTATTGCAAGCAACGGCTCAATTACAAACTTCAATGAAATAAGGCAGGAGCTTGAAACAGGCGGCGCTGTTTTTCAGTCCAATTCTAATGCTGAAATTATGGCTTATGTTATTGCAACCGAAAGATGTGTAACAGACACGCTTGAAGATGCTGTTCTTTCTTCAATGAGAAAGCTCAAGGGCGCTTACTCAACTGTAATTTGCGCACCGAGCCGTCTTATCGGCTTTCGTGATATGCACGGATTTCGTCCGCTCTGTATCGGCAAACTCAAAAACAGCTGGATTTTCACTTCCGAAAGCTGTGTTATCGACAGTCTCGGCGGTGAATTTGTCCGTGATGTTGAGCCGGGCGAAATGGTAGTAGTTGACGAAGAAGGCTTTCACAGCTACAAATTAAAGCTTTTGCCCGATAAAACATCTTTCTGCCTTTTTGAATATGTCTATATCGCAAGACCGGACAGCGTAATCAACGGTGTCTGCGTACATAATGCAAGATTCAGAGCCGGTGAACTTCTTTATGACGAGTTCCCGATTGAGGCAGATATGGTTTGCGGTGTTCCCGATTCGGGACTTATTGCCGCACAGGGTTATGCAAAGGCTTCGGGTATCCCGTTCAGCACAGGTTTTGTCAAAAATAAATATATCGGCAGAACAGTAGGTTCGGGTAAAGATAAAAAGAAAAGACTTCTCAGAACAAGACTTACCGCTTTGAAGGCTAATGTTAAAGGCAAGAGAGTTGTTATTATTGACGACTCAATCGTCAGAGGTGAAACCTCAAAGCATATTGTTCGTCTTATGCGTGAGGCAGGAGCTGCCGAGGTGCATATGCTCATCAGCTCACCTCCGTTTGTATGTCCGTGCTACTTTGGTGTGGACATTCACGATAAAGAAAGTCTTATTGCAAACAAGTTGACAACAAGTGAAATCTGTGAATATATCGGTGCAGATTCACTTGGTTATCTCAGTATAAACAGTCTCAGAAAAATTGCTGAGGGTGCAAATATAGAATTCTGTGACGGTTGTTTCACGGGCAGCTACGACGCTGAAATTCCGAGAACAATCTTTGTAGATAAATACGCTAAAAAAATTAACAGAAAGTGACGGAGTGATTACAATGAACAACAGCTTTTCCGAAAGCTACAAAGCGGCAGGTGTTGATGTAACAGCAGGCTATAAGTCTGTAGAGCTTATGAAAAAGCATGTGGCACGCACAAAAATTGACGGTGTTATTTCAGGCATCGGCGGTTTCGGCGGACTTTTTGCCCCTGATTTCAAAGATATGGAAGAGCCTGTACTTGTCAGCGGTACTGACGGTGTAGGTACAAAAATCAAGCTTGCTTTTCTTCTTGACAAGCATGACACAATCGGTATTGACGCAGTTGCAATGTGCGTAAACGATGTAATTTGCTGTGGAGCAAAACCTCTTTTCTTCCTCGATTATATCGCAATCGGCAAAAACTATCCCGAAAAGGTAGCTGAAATTGTATCAGGCATTGCAGAAGGCTGTGTTCAGTCCGGTTGTGCTCTTATCGGCGGTGAAACTGCAGAGCATCCGGGTCTTATGCCTGTTGATGAATATGATGTTGCAGGTTTCAGCGTTGGTATTGCAGACAAGCCGAAGATGATTGACGGTTCAAAGCTTTGTGAGGGTGATGTACTTTTAGGACTCCGTTCTTCTGGTGTTCACTCAAACGGTTTTTCGCTTGTCAGAAAAATCTTTGATATTAACGAGGAAACAATCAATGCCGAGTATCCTGAGCTTGACAAAACTCTCGGTGAAACATTGCTCACTCCTACAAAAATTTATGTAAAACCTCTTCTCGCTCTTATGGAAAAGGTTGATGTAAAGGCTGTATCACACATCACGGGAGGCGGTTTCTATGAAAACATTCCCCGTATGCTTACAGATGGTCTTTCAGCCAAAATCAAAAAGGACAATATTCCTGTTCTTCCTATTTTCAAGCTTATGCAGAGAGTAGGTAATATCCCCGAGCACGATATGTTCAACACATTCAATATGGGTGTAGGTATGATAATCGCCGTTGCCAAGGAAGATGCAGACAAGGCTCTTGAGGTTCTTGCGGCTAACGGTGAAGACGCTGTTGTACTCGGTGAAGTAATCAGCGGTAATGACGGAGTAGTGTTTGAATAATGAAAAATATTGCAGTTCTTGTGTCGGGCGGCGGCACAAATCTTCAGGCACTTATTGACGCTCAGAACAGGGGAGAGATTAAAAACGGAAAAATCTCTCTTGTTGTGTCCTCAAATCCAAACGCTTATGCACTTGAAAGAGCAAAAAACAATTCGATTGCAACTGAGGTTATTAGAAGAAAAGACTATGACGAATTTGATGAGTATGATTCTGCTGTAACCGAGCTTTTGAAATCCAAGGATGTTGACCTTGTTGTTCTTGCGGGATTTATGACTATTCTCGGAAAGCAGTTTATTTCTGCTTTTGAAAACAGAATAATCAATATCCATCCGTCGCTTATTCCGTCATTCTGCGGCGAGGGCTATTACGGACTCAGAGTTCATGAGGAGGCTCTTAACAGAGGCGTCAAGGTAACGGGTGCTACCGCACATTTTGTAAACGAAGTGTGCGACGGCGGTCCCATTATCATTCAGAAAGCCGTTGAAATTCAGAACGGTGACACACCCGAAATTCTTCAGAAAAGAGTTATGGAACAGGCTGAATGGAAGATTCTTCCAAGGGCGGTTTCGCTTTTCTGCGAAGATAAAATTATAGTAAAAGACAATAAAACCGAAATTCTTGACTAACGGAGGAAAAATATGAAACCTGTATCACTTTACAATGACATTGCTTCAACTTCATATCCGGGCAGAGGCATTGTAATCGGCAAAAGTGCAGACGGCTCAAAGGCTGTTATTGCATACTTCATTATGGGCAGAAGCGAAAACAGCAGAAACAGAGTGTTTGCAGAAACCGAGGACGGCATCAAAACTCAGGCTTTTGATCCGTCAAAGCTTGTTGATCCGTCACTTATCATCTATTCTCCCGTAAGAGTTCTCGGCAACAAAACCATCGTTACTAACGGTGACCAGACAGATACTGTTTATGACCTTATGAATGAAGGTCAGACATTTGAACAGTCACTCACAACAAGAGAATTTGAGCCTGACGGTCCTAACTACACTCCACGAATTTCAGGTATCGTTGAGTGTGAAAACGGCAAGATGAACTATGCAATGTCAATTCTCAAAAGTGCAGACGGCAATCCCGATTGTTGCGAAAGATACACATTTACATATGACAAGCCGATAAACGGTCTTGGCAGATTCATTCACACATATATGAGTGACGGCAATCCGCTTCCGAGCTTTGAGGGTGAACCTACACTCGTAGAAATCGGTAACGATGATATTGACACATTTGCCGAGAAAATCTGGAATTCTCTCAATGAGGATAACAAGGTTTCACTTTTTGTACGCTATATTGACATTGCTTCAAATAAGGCAGAGTCAAGAATTATCAATAAAAACAAGTAATTTATTTTTCGGAAAGGATGAATCCAATGAACGAACTTGCTTTAAAATACGGCTGTAACCCGAATCAGAAGCCTTCGAGAATTTTCATGCAGGACGGCAAAGATCTTCCTGTTGAGGTTCTCAACGGCAAACCCGGTTATATCAACTTTCTTGATGCATTTAACTCATGGCAGCTCGTAAAGGAACTCAAAGCGGCAACAGGTCTTCCTGCGGCTGCATCATTCAAGCATGTAAGTCCTGCCGGTGCGGCAGTTGCAACTGAGCTTTCTGACACACTCAAGAAAATCTACTTTGTAGATGACCTTGAGCTTTCTCCGATTGCAAGCGCATATGCAATGGCAAGAGGTGCAGACAGAATGTCGTCATACGGTGACTGGGTGGCTCTTTCCGATACTTGCGATGTTCAGACTGCAATCCTCCTCAAGAGAGAGGTTTCTGACGGTATTATTGCTCCTGACTATACTCCCGAGGCTCTTGAAGTCCTCAAGTCAAAAAAGAAAGGCAACTATAATGTCGTAAAAATCGACCCGAACTATGTTCCTGCTCCTATTGAGCATAAGGATGTTTTCGGCATTACATTTGAACAGGGCAGAAATGAACTCAAAATTGACGAAGAAATGCTCCTTCAGAACATTGTAACAGATAATAAGAATTTTACAGAGGAAGCTAAGCGTGACCTTCTTGTTGCTCTTATTACTCTTAAATATACTCAGTCTAATTCTGTTTGCTACGCAAAGGGCGGTCAGGCAATCGGTGTTGGCGCAGGTCAGCAGTCAAGAATTCACTGCACAAGACTTGCTGGCAATAAGGCTGATATCTGGTATCTCAGACAGCATCCGAAGGTTATGAACCTCCCGTTTGTTGACAACATCCGCCGTCCCGACAGAGATAACACTATTGATGTTTACATCTCTGATGATTATGAGGATGTGCTTGCTGACGGTATATGGCAGCAGTTTTTTAAAACTAAGCCCGAACCTCTTACAAAGGAAGAGAAAAAGGCTTGGCTTGCAACATTTGACGGTGTTTCACTCGGTTCTGACGCATTCTTCCCATTCGGTGACAACATTGAAAGAGCAAAGCGTTCAGGTGTTAAATTTGTTGCACAGCCCGGCGGTTCAATTCGTGATGATAATGTTATTGAAACCTGCAATAAGTACAATATGACAATGTCATTTACGGGTATTCGTCTTTTCCATCACTGATAGAGGTGCAGTTATGAAAATTTTAATGATTGGTTCGGGCGGCAGAGAGCACGCTTTAATTAAAAAGCTTCTTGAAAGTCCTAAATGCACAAAGCTTTATTGCGCTCCCGGCAACGGCGGTATTTCAAGAGATGCCGAGCTTGTTAATATCGGAGTTATGGATAAAGAAAATATGGTTAAGTTTGCAAAGGACAATGCAATTGACCTCGTTTTTGTAGCTCCTGATGATCCGCTTGCTGACGGTATGGTTGACGCTATGCAGGCGGCTGGAATCAGAGCATTCGGCCCTAATGCAAATGCCGCTATTATTGAGGCGTCAAAGGTTTTCTCAAAAAATCTCATGAAGAAATACGGCATACCTACTGCAAAGTATGAAGTATTCAATGACGCTCAGAAAGCAATTGACTATATAAAAAACGAAAATACCGCTCCCGTTGTTGTAAAAGCTGACGGTCTTGCACTCGGCAAGGGCGTAATTATTGCTCAATCTGTTGATGAGGCAATTGAAGCAGTCAAAGAAATTATGGAGGACAAGAAGTTTGGCGACTCAGGTAACAATATCGTTATAGAAGAGTTTCTTACAGGTCCCGAGGTTTCTGTTCTTGCATTTACAGATAGTAAGTGCGTAAAACCTATGGTCAGCTCAAAAGACCACAAGCGTGCTTTTGATAATGACGAAGGTCTTAACACAGGCGGTATGGGCACAATCAGCCCGAACCCGTATTATACAGATGAGATTGCCAAGGAATGTATGGATACAATCTTTATCCCTACAATTGAGGCGATGAATAAAGAGGGTAGACCTTTTAAGGGTTGTCTGTACTTTGGACTTATGATTACACCGAACGGTCCAAAGGTTATTGAATACAATGCCCGTTTCGGCGATCCTGAGGCTCAGGTTGTTCTTCCAAGACTTAAAACTGACCTTGTAGATATCTGTGAGGCTGTTATTGACGAAAAGCTTTCCGACCTTGACATTGAATGGGACAACGGTGCTGCGGCTTGTGTTGTTATGGCAAGCGGCGGATATCCTGTTTCATACAAAAAGGGTATAGAGATGTTCGGTCTTAATGATAACGGCGGTGTCGATGGCGCAATCGTTTATCATGCCGGCACTAAGTACGAAAACGGAAAGTTCTATACAAACGGCGGTCGAGTTCTCGGTGTTACTGCAACAGCGGATACACTTGATGAGGCACTTGAAAAGGCATATGCAGCAGTAGAAAAAATTTCCTTTGAAGGCGCTCATTACAGACTCGATATCGGCAAAACTAAATAATATATTAAGAGCCACTCATTACGAGCGGCTCTTTTTTCAGCCTGCATTTTTAATCTGCAGTCTTAATTTGTCAGAAATCATGGCAATAAATTCGCTGTTTGTGGGCTTACCTCTGTCGTTGTGAATTGTATATCCGAAATATGAGTTCAGAACATCAATGTCACCTCGATCCCATGCAACCTCAATTGCGTGTCTTATAGCTCTTTCAACCCGTGAAGAGGTTGTTTCGTACTTTTTGGCAACCGACGGATAGAGCTGTTTTGTCACGGCATTGATAATTTCAGGATGCTCAACAGACATAATGATTGAATCACGCAGATAGTGATAGCCTTTGATGTGAGCCGGAACTCCTATTTCATGGAGAATATCGGTCACTTTCATTTCAATTCCGAAAGCGTCGATAACTCTGCCTCTGCCAAAATTGTTTTTCTTGCTCAAATCCGATAAATCGCTGATAATAGTGCTTAATTCGGAAATGTTATACGGCTTCAACACAAAATACGATGCGCCAGAATTCATAATTTCACGCTCCAGAACAGGACTGTGAAAAGAGGAATATACCATAAAAACAGGCACTTTCGTGCTTTCTCGTGTAATGCTTCTCATAACACCGATTGCGTCAAGCCTTGTCATAAAAGAATCCATCAGTACAACATCAGGGCTTTCTCTTTTAATTTTATCGCACAATTCTTCTCCGTCTTTTGCGCAGAAAATCACGGAAATATTCTTACCCTGTAAGATATTAAGATTTTCCTGCGTAAATTCGGAAGCGTCATCGGTTACGATTAGTTTTATTTTGTTGTTCATTGTGATTTCCCCCAGTAATTTTTGTTGTACTAATATTACCACAAAATGGTAAAGATGGCAATACCTTCCATAAAACTTTTTTAAAAAATTGAGAAAAAAGTTTTATATTTTGCGTTAGTAAATCAAAAATGAACAAACCATCATATATTTAGTGTTGATTATTGTAGCGATTTGCCATATATTGTGCAAATACACCGTAACCCTCTTTTGGATTATTCAGAAAAACATGGGTAACAGCACCAATAATTTTACCGTTTTGAACTATCGGACTACCGCTCATACCCTGTACAATACCGCCGCAATTTTTGAGCAATCTGCTGTCGGTTATTTTTATGACAAAATTTTCATTTGATGTCATATCACGGTTGCATATTCTTTTGATTTCAATATCATATTCCTGCGGCATATCTCCGACAGGCGTTGTTACCATAACAGCCTTTCCTGTTTTTACCTCATCGTCATTTGCAATCAGATATTTCTTGTTTCTTTTATAATTTTCACTCGTTAAATCTCCGAAAATTCCTAAAGGGGAGTTTACGCTCAAATTACCAAACTTATCATCGGTAAAATATCCGCAGAAACTGCCGGCTTTACCGCAGACGCTTTTTTCAATGCCGCTGATTTCAGCCCGAACCGCTTCTCCCGATTTTAACGGTAACAAAGCAGCCGTGTCACAGTCGCATATTCCATGACCGAGTGCGGCAAAATAATTATTGCTGTCATTATAATAGGTTATAGTTCCAATGCCTGCACAGCTGTCACGAACCCACGCACCGAGGAGATATACTCCCACGGTATTTTTAATCGGCAAAACGGTTTTGTTTTCGGTTTTGCCGTTTCTATCAATTTCAACAGTAATTTCATTGCCGTTTGATTTTTCAATTTCAGACTTTAATTCTTCATTTGTGCTGATTTTTGTATTATTTACTTTCTTTATAATATCGTTTACTTTAAGTCCGCCGTCTTTTGCGGGGCAAACATATTTTTCACCGTCGTAGTAGCTTTCAAGCTTGATTATCATTGCTCCGTTAGCATAAAATTTAACTCCGAAAGCCTCACCGCCAATGTAAACCTCATTTTTATCATCAGCGGCATAAGGCGAAAAAGTCGAAACAGTAAATAATAATGTGAAAATCAGGGCAACTGATATAATTTCTTTAAATTTTCGCAAAAAATTCACCTTCTTTCCGTTGCCTTTATTATGATTTGCATTTATAATATAGATTAGTGCGTTGATGAAAATATTAAAAATGTTACTGGCAGAGGATTTTCTGAAAAGGCGATAAACAGCCGTGCATTGTAAATTATTTTCTGAAATTATATCATTTTCTTATTATGAGGTATATATGGAAAACATAAATTCTAACCTTGTCGGTCTTACCGATTCCGAAGTTCAAAAGCGTATAGATGAAGGAAAGGTAAATATTTCAACTAATATTAAAACCAAATCAATCAAAAGAATATTTTGTGATAACATTTTTACGCTTTTCAATCTTATAAATGTAATTTTGCTTGCGGCATTGATTTTTGTGGGTTCACACAAGAATATGCTTTTTATCGGTGTTGTTATCGCAAATATAATTATAGGTATAGTTCAGGAAATTCGTTCCAAAATAAGCGTTGACAAGCTGACTATTTTGTCTGAGAAAAAAATCAATGTTCTCAGAAACGGTAAAATTGCAGAAATAAGTAAAGATGAGATTGTCCTTGACGATATTCTTGTGCTTTCAAGAGGAAGCCAGATTCCTGCCGACTGCATTGTATGCGACGGCAACTGCAGAGTCAACGAAAGTTTGCTTACAGGCGAGTCAAATCTCATTGAAAAAAATGTCGGAGATGAACTGCTCTCTGGCAGTTTTATTGCGGCAGGAAAATGCTATGCTCAGGCTGTAAAGGTCGGAGCCGATTGCTATGCCGCTAAGATAAATAACGAAGCCAAATATATTAAAAAAGTAAATTCTCAGATTATGGAGTCATTCAATTTCATTATCAAAATCTGTACATTTGTACTTTTTCCAATCGGCATTGCATTTTTTATTCGACAATTTACCTTGCCCGATGCAACATTGCAGTCTGCTGTAATCAGCACTGTTGCGTCGCTTGTCGGTATGATTCCAAAGGGAATGATTCTTCTTACAAGTTCTGTTCTTGCAGTATCAATTATCAGGCTTTCATCTAAAAAGGTGCTTGTACAAGAAATGTATTGCATTGAAACACTTGCAAGAGTTGATGTGCTTTGTCTTGATAAAACTGGAACGCTTACAACAGACGAAATGACGGTAACAGGTGTCATTCCGTTTGGGGCTGATGAAAATAAAATCAAGAAAGCACTTTCTTCAATTGTAAAAGCGTCCGATGAACTGAATGCAACTTTGTATGCACTGCGTGACTATTCGGATTCCGTTTCACCGTATGAGTGCAGTAAATTCTGCGATTTTTCGTCCGAAACAAAATGGTCGGGCGGTACATTTGAAAACGGCAAGACCTACATAGTCGGTGCGACTGAATGTATTTTAAAAAGCAGAGAAAAGTATTCCGAGGTGTATTCTGAGATTGAAAAGATAAATCAAACCGTCAGAATCCTTGTTCTTGCCGAAAGCGATAGTGAACCGGACAAAGACTCATTGCCTGATGATTTAAAACCGCTTGCACTCATTCTTATCAAGGATAAACTTCGTGATAATGTAAATGAAACGGTAAAATATTTTAAGGAACAGGGTGTCACCTTAAAGGTAATTTCAGGCGACAGCGTTAAAACTGTTAAAAATATTGCGCTTGACACAGGGATCGAGGGTGCAGAAAATGCAATCGATATGTCAACCGTAACAACAGATAAAGAGCTTGAAGATGCGGCAGAGCGTTGTAATGTGTTTGGCAGAGTAACTCCGGCTCAAAAGAAAAAGCTTGTGGTTGCCCTTAAAAAGCACGGACATTCGGTTGCTATGACAGGTGACGGAGTAAATGATGTTCTCGCACTCAAAGAGGCGGATTGCTCCGTAGCTATGGCGTCGGGCAGCGATGCCGCACGAAATGTGTCACAGCTTGTACTTGTCAATAATGACTTTGGCGCAATGCCGAGCGTTGTGGCAGAGGGCAGACGAACAATCAATAACCTTGAACGAAGCTCTGCACTCTATCTTGTTAAGACGATTTATTCGGTTATACTTTCAATTTTCTTCATATTCTTCCGCACAGGATATCCCTTTGAACCGATACAGCTTACGCTTGTCGGTGCATTAACGGTTGGATTGCCATCATTTGTTCTTGCACTTCAACCGAATAAAGATATAGTAAAAGGTAATTTCACCGTAAATATAATAGCAAGATCACTCCCCACAGCTTTTTGTATTTCGGCAGATACAATATTACTCGCAATTTTAAAGTATATGACAGATATGCCACAGGCACAGTTTTCAACTCTCTGCGTATATCTTACTGCATTTTCATGTATGCTGCTTGTAATCAGATTATCAATCCCGTTCAATCCGCTCAGAGCCGTTATGGTCATCGGATGTTCCGCAGGAATAATAATCGGTTCAATCTTCTTCGGCGGATTGTTCTCACTTGCACCGCTTACATTTGAAAACATCATATTGCTTGTAATCTTTGCTGTAGGCACATTTGTTGTATTTAATATACTCTACAATATAGCACAGCACTATATAGAAAAATTCAAAAAGGAAAGTCATCTTAAACTGACTGCAAAAAGAAATGCAAATAAACCAAAACGCTGAAAAATTAATCAAACAACTGAATAATCAAGGCTATGAGGCTTTTATAGTAGGCGGTTGTGTTCGTGATTATCTTCTCGGTTTGACTCCGCATGATACAGATATTTGCACAAATGCTTTGCCCGAGCAGACAAAAAAATGCTTTGAGGCTTATCATACTTTTGATACAGGTATCAAACACGGCACAATTTCCGTTGTATGCGGCGGTGAAGTCTATGAAATCACAACCTACCGTATTGACGGTGATTATTCCGATAACCGTCATCCGGACAGCGTAAGCTTTACACGAAACATAAACGAAGATTTGCAACGCCGTGACTTTACGGTAAATGCAATGGCATATAACGCTGAATACGGTCTTGTCGATCCATACGGTGGTAAAAATGATCTTAAAGATAAAATTATCCGTTGTGTCGGAAATCCCGATACACGCTTTAATGAGGATGCTCTGCGAATCTTGCGGGCATTACGCTTTGCCTCTGTTTACGGATTTTCAATTGAAGAGAACACATCAAAGTCTATATTTAAAAATGCAGACTTGCTAAAAAACATTGCAACAGAGCGTGTGATTTCGGAATTTCTAAAGCTCATCTGCGGTAAGGATGCCGTAAAAATTCTTGACGCTTACCAAGAAACTATTGCTGTTATTATCCCTGAAATTACCGTTATGTTCAATTTTAATCAGAACAACATTCATCATTCGTATGATTTGTGGCAACATACCCTGATTGCACTCGGCACAATTGAACCGAATCCCATACTTCGTATGACAATGCTTCTGCATGACATCGGCAAGCCTTCTGTTAAAACTACTGACAACAGCGGTCAATCGCATTTTCAGGGACATCAGCTTGAAAGTAAAAAAATTGCAGACAGAATTCTGCACAGACTAAGATTACCGTCTGATTTTATTAACAAAACTCTTCTGCTTATTGAATATCATGATGTCCGTTTTAACGGCAGTAAAAAGCTTATGAAAAAGGTTATGAATGTACTCGGTACAGACCTTACAAACCTGTTGTTAGAGGTCGAATACGCCGATATATCTGCCCAGTCTGAATATCAGCGAGAAGAAAAGCTCGGATATCTTAAAACGGCTAAAACACATCTTAATGAAATAATCAAAGATAACGAATGTTTTAAGCTGAGTCAGCTTGATATCAACGGTAAAGATGTTTTAAACCTTGGCGTAAAAGAGGGAAGAGATGTCGGAAATATTCTCGATTATCTGCTAATGCTTGTAGTAGATGCAAATGTTCCAAACCAAAAATCAATACTCATATCAAAAGCCAAAGAATATATTTACGGTAATCAAATAAATAAGTAATTAAAAAAGAGGATTTCAGCGAAAACTGAAATCCTCTGATTTTTGTTTAAAATTAAAGAACCTTTGATAAAAATTCCTTTAAACGGTCGTCCTGCGGATTATTGAAGAACTCCTGCGGGTTGTTCTTTTCTTTGATAACACCGTCGTCAATAAATACAACATCGGTTGCAACTTCCTTTGCAAAGCCGATTTCGTGAGTAACAACAACCATTGTCATACCTGCCTTGGCAAGCTCTTTCATAACATCAAGAACTTCGCCGACCATTTCGGGGTCGAGTGCAGATGTCGGCTCGTCAAAAAGGAGAACATCGGGATTCATCGCAAGCGCTCTTACAATTGCAATACGCTGTTTCTGACCGCCTGAAAGCTGGTTCGGATATGCGTTTGCCTTTTCGGCAAGTCCTACACGCTCCAAAAGATCCATAGCGTCTTTTTTAGCCTCATCTTTGCTCTTGCCAAGAAGCTTGACAGGAGCCATTGTAAGGTTGTCAATAACAGTCTTGTGGGGGAAAAGGTTAAACTGCTGGAACACCATTCCCATTTTTTGACGGTGAACATTTATATTAACCTTTGGATCCGTAATATCGGTACCCTCAAAGAAAATGTGACCGCCTGTCGGTTCCTCAAGTCTGTTAAGACAACGGAGAAAGGTTGATTTACCCGAGCCTGAAGGACCGAGAACAACAACTACATCACCTTTAAAAATGTCAATATCAATACCTTTAAGAACCTGAATATCCTTACCGAATGATTTTTCAAGTCCTCTTACGGAGATTAATGCGTTATCTTTCACTCTTTTTCAATCTCCTTTCAAATCTTCTGAGGATGTACGAAAGCACAAGTACAATTACAAGGTAAATCAATGCAACCGTAATAAGCGGGAAGAATGCCTCGTAAGTTCTTGAACGAATCATATTACCAATATATGTGATATCTGCAAGTGCAACATAACCTGCAACCGAAGTTTCTTTGAGAAGTGTAATAATTTCATTGCCGAGTGCAGGAAGAACATTTTTAATTGCTTGCGGAAGAACGACCATTGTCATTGTCTGTCTGTTGTTAAAACCGAGTGAACGGCTTGCTTCAGTCTGACCGATGTCAACAGCCATAATGCCCGAACGAACAATTTCTGCAACATAAGCGGCAGAGTTCATACCAAATGCAATGATTGCGGCAAAGATACCGTTTCTTACAGATGCAAGAATAATGTAATACATAATCATCAACTGAACTACAACAGGTGTGCCTCTGATAACAGTAATGTAGATGTTGCAAATCGCATTAAAGAATTTCAGAACACAATCACCGAAGCTCCTGCATTTTCTCTTGTCAAGCTGAATATCGTGAGTAGCTCTTACAAGAGCAATGACAAAACCGATAATAACACCGATAATACCTGCAAACAATGTGATTTCAAGGGTTACAAGCAAACCGCTTAAAAGCTGCTGCCATCTGTTATCTGTGATGAATGTGTTTTTAAAGCTTTCACCGAGATTGCCGAACAAACTGCCCGACGCACTGTCGTTTACGATAATAACCTGAGTTGTGTTGGCATATGAAGTTGAAAAGTCGATATTTTTTCTTCTTTCCGGTGTGTCAGTCATACCCGCCATACCGAAATCGTCTTTGCCGGTCTGAACAGCAGTGATAACAGAATCAAATTCCATATCATCAATAACAAGTTTTTTACCGAGCTTGTCACAGATTGCTGTAGCCATCATCGGATCAAGACCGACAATTTTACCGCCTTCAACATATTCATACGGTGGAAAAGCAGCGTTCGTAGCCATATGAAGTTCACCGTCATACTTGATATCCTTAGGTGATTCATAGGGTACGGTATCAGTATTACCCTCTATGTAATAGCTTTTGATTTTGTCCAGAACGCCCTCGTCTTTAAGCTCTGCAAGAGCTTTGTCGATTTTTTCGGTGAGTTCATGATTTTCCTTTGAAATGCAGATTGCATACTCCTCTTCCGCAAAAGGTTCATCAAGAATTTTTAGTCCTGCATTTGCTTTTACAAATTCCTTTGCCGGTTCACTGTCAATTACAACACAGTCGATTTTATTCTGTGTAAGAGCTACGATAGCGTCGGCACCCTTGCTGTAACGCATAACCTTGGTGCCGTCAGCCTCATAGTCAGATACAAAAGTATCGCCTGTTGTACCATTCTGAACACCTACGGACGCTCCTTTGATATCATCGGCAGTCTTAATTTCCTTAACCGATGAATCACCGCATCCGGTGAACAGAAAAACAGTGGAGAACAGCATTGAAATCAGTACCAATAAAGTAACTGTCTTTTTCATTGTTTTCCTCTTTTTCTTTCTCTTAAAATATTTATTTGCAAATCTTTATCAGATTCTTGCAACGCCTGTCTCAACAGCGGCCTTCTTAACAGCCTCAGCAACAGTTTTGCCGATTCTCTTGTCAAATGCCTCTGGAAGAATATAATCTGCATTAAGTTCTTCATCGCTCACGAGTGAAGCAATTGCAAAAGATGCGGCAACTTTCATTTCTTCGTTAATATCGCTTGCACGGCAGTCGAGAGCTCCTCTGAAAATACCCGGAAAAGCAAGTACATTATTAATCTGGTTAGGAAAGTCACTTCTGCCTGTACCGACTACAGCCGCACCTGCCTTTTTAGCAATGTCAGGCATAATCTCGGGAGTCGGATTAGCCATAGCAAAAAGAATAGGATCTTTAGCCATTGACTTAACCATTTCTTCGCTTACGCAACCTGCGGCAGAAATTCCGAGGAATACATCGGCACCCTTCATTGCATCTGCAAGCGAGCCCTCAAGGTGAGAAAGGTTAGTAATTTCAGCCATTTCCTGTTTAACAGCGTTAAGTCTCGGATCACCCTTGCAGATAATGCCCTTACTGTCGCAAAGCGTAATGTCCTTTACACCCATATTAAGAAGGTGCTTTGCAATTGCAATACCTGCCGCACCTGCACCGTTCATAACAACCTTGATTTCGTCAAGCTTCTTGTGAACAAGCTTGAGTGAGTTGATAAGACCTGCGGCAACAATAACGGCAGTACCGTGCTGGTCATCGTGGAAAATCGGAATATCGCACTTCTCTTTGAGCTTCTTTTCAATTTCAAAGCATCTCGGAGCGGCAATATCCTCAAGATTGATTCCGCCGAATGAACCGCTGATAAGGTAAATTGCGTTTACAATTTCGTCAACATCCTTACTTCTTACGCAAATAGGAAATGCGTCAACATCGCCGAATTCCTTAAAAAGCGCACATTTGCCCTCCATAACAGGCATACCTGCCTCAGGCCCTATGTCACCGAGACCGAGAACAGCTGTACCGTCGGTTACAACGGCAACAAGGTTGTTTCTTCTTGTGAGTTCAAAAGACTTGTCATAGTCCTTCTGAATTTCAAGACACGGTTCTGCAACACCCGGAGTATAGGCAAGAGAGAGGTCTTCAGCCGAGTTAATAGGAACTCTTGAAACAACTTCAATCTTACCGTTCCACTCATAGTGTTTTTTGAGTGATTCTTTTCTGATATCCATATCGGTAACTCCTTATAATTAATTCCCTTTCATTATACCCCTAAAAAGCCGTTATATCAAGTAAAAATCACAAAATTCATTTGACTTTTGTACAAAAAAGGTATAAAATAAATGTGCGAGTGTGTTGAACAGCTGCGAGCAGTTACCGAAAGGTACTGTGCGAGGAAAGTCCGGGCTTCACAGAGCAATAATAACGGCTAACGGCCGCCGGAGGCGACTCCAGGGATAGTGCAACAGAAAATTACCGCCATTATATGGTAAGGATGGAAAGGTGAGGTAAGAGCTCACCGGAGGGCAGGAGACTGCTCTGCCGTGTAAACCCTATTTGAAGCAACACCGTGGTAGGACATTATACGCTTGCTCGGCGTGTCCTTAGGAGGTGGCATCGAGCAGATTCGGTAACGGTCTGCCAAGATAGATGGCTGTTCACGACAAAACCCGGCTTACAGACACAGTCGCATATTAAGGCACCTTTTATGGGTGCTTTAATATTATTGTCGAATTTTAGCAATTTGTACAAATATTATGCACATTTGCAATTAATTTAAAAATGCATTGCATTTATGCTGCTCTTTATTGTACTTTGCTTTATGCTGAAATCTATTGAAATTGATTTAATTTGATTAGTTTCAGCCGACTGATTCGACACATAGTAGAGTTTTGAAATTAATTTGAAAGGTGTGTAAAAATTTGAAAACAAAATCAAAAATACTCAGCGCAATATTGAGCGTGAGCATCCTGTCGGCAAGCCTATCTGCCTTTGTATCCGGTTCATTCGGTGTTCAGGCGGCAGAAAGCTCGCCAACCGTATCGGCTAATAAGTACAGACTCAAAGACAATATTCAGGACGGTGTAATTTTACATTGTTTTGACTGGACTTATAACGATATTAAGGCTGAATTGCCTAAAATTGCAAAAGCCGGATTTACAAGTATACAGACTTCTCCGGCACAGCCAAACGGAACAGGTACTTGGTATTGGTTATATCAGCCAATTTCATTCAGTATCGGAACAAATGGTGTCGGCACAAAGGCTGAACTTCAGTCGCTTTGTGATGAGGCAGAAAAGTACGGGATTAAGATTATTGTCGATGTTGTCGCTAACCATTTGAGAGGCGATCACAACAACATAGACAACGATTTAAAGCCATCCGAGTATTGGCATACCTTCGGCGGAGGTATTGACTGGAAAAACCGTTGGCAGGTAACACACGGCTCGATTGGTATGCCGGACATTGCAACCGAAAATCCATATGTTCAGCAAAAAGTCTGCAACTATGTTCAGGAACTCAAGTCGGTAGGTGTTGACGGACTTCGTTGGGACGCTGCAAAACACATTGGCGTTCCGAGCGAGGGTGACGATTTCTGGAAATCGGTAACACAGTATGGTCTTTATAACTACGGCGAAATTCTCGGTGGTCCCGATGACCGTTCGACAGGCAATGAAGACATTATGAAAGAGTATACCGATTATATTTCTGTCACAGACAGTAACTACGGTAAAGAACTCCGTGATTCGTTTAATTCGGGCAAAGCTCCTACTTCAAGCGGAAACTGGAGTGAAAAAGGCATTTCAAACGATAAGCTTCTTTATTGGGGTGAAAGCCATGATACATGGTCAAACAACAAAGACTGGGGCTTTTCAAATGAAATGAGTCAGAATGTTATTGACCGTGCTTATGCGGTTGCGGCAAGCCGTAATAAAGTTACTGCTCTTTATTTTTCACGTCCTTCTTCAACCAACAAAGAAAGTATCAAAATGGGAGAAAAAGGCTCAACTCATTTCACCAGCAGTGAGGTTGCCCAAATCAATAAGTTCCATAATGCAATGGACGGCAAAGCCGATTACTACACAGTGTCAGACGGTTGTTCTGTAATTACCCGTAAAGACGGCGGTGCTGTTATCGTAAAAGGCAGCGGAAGCGGCGAGGTATCGGTAGAAAACGGCGGCGGTTACGCAAAACCGGGTACATACACAGACGCTGTTTCGGGCAATACATTTACAATTACATCAAGCACCATTTCAGGTACAATAGGTTCATCAGGTATTGCAGTAGTCTATGATGCCGAACCCGAAGGACCTTCGGCGTCGGTAACTCCGGGTTCAACAAACTACAATACAGATGAGCTCACACTTACGCTCAATTGCAAGAATGCAAAAAATGCTCAGTATTCAATTGATGACGGTGCATTTGTAAACTACACAAACGGTCAGAAAATTACAATCGGTACAAACCTTGCTTACGATACTGTAACCACAGTAACAGTAAAAGCAAGCGACGGCAAGACAACATCCGATCCGGAAACATATACATACACAAAGGTAGACCCGAATGCCGTAAAGGTTGTTGCTTATGATAATTCATCAACCAAGTGGTCTAAGGTCAATGCATATTTCTGGAGTGATGATAATAAAGAAATGACATCGTGGCCGGGCAAGAAAATGACCGACAAGGGTAATAATATTTTTGATATTGAAGTGCCTGACGGTGCAAAATATGTAATCTTCAACAACGGTGACAGTCAGACAGATGACCTCAGGATTGCAGACGGTAATAAAATTTACAGCAACGGTTCTTGGCAGAACTATTCGACTGTAAAACCCACTCAGCCGACAACAGCTCCTTCCACGACAGTCCGTCCTACTACAACACAGCCGTCTACAACTCAGCCGGTAACAGAGCCTTCAAACAGAATTCTTATCGGTGATGTTGATTTAAACGGAACAATTACAGTCTGTGATTCAACAGAGGTTCAAAAATACATTGCTAACATATCGACTTTAAGCGATGAGGCTCTCATTGCGGCAGATGTAAACAAGGATTCTGTTATTTCTGTAAAAGACGCAACTATGATTCAGGCTTATATCGTTAAGCTTATTGTTGAAGACTCATACTGCGGTACTTACACAGAAAATGTTGTACCCACCCAGCCTACAACAAATGTCACAGAGCCAACAACCGAACCGACTTCAATTCAGACGAAGAATTATGTTTATTTCAATAATACGGAAAACTGGTCAACAGTAAATGTCTATGTATGGAGTTCAAAAGATTCTACTTATATGAGCTGGCCCGGCAAGGCTATGGAAAGTATAGGTAATAACACATACAGATTTGAACTTCCGAATGGTGCAGAATATGCTATATTCAATAACGGTTCAGCACAGACAGGTGACTTAAAAATCCCCGATGTAAATATGATTTACTCAAACGGACAGTGGAGTAAATACTCCAAGTAAAATTTAACAAGTTTATCTAAGAGCCGCCCCGCACAATCAAGCGCATTTTGCTGTTTTGATTTTTACTGTCGGGGCGGTACTGTTATTTGTTTAAATCACAATACTAAATAAACCGCCTGTAAAAAATGATTGCCCCCTAAAAGTCAGATTTTTGCTCTGATCTTTAGGGGGCGTTTCACAATCCGATTGATTTCGGAGGTTTATTTATTCGATTTTTCTATAATTTTTTCGGCACATTTAATGCCGTCAACTGCGGCGGAGATAATTCCGCCTGCATAGCCTGCACCTTCACCGCACGGATACAGTCCTTCAATAAGTACACTTTCGAGCGTATCTGTCTTTCTCATTATTCTGACGGGGGAAGAGCTTCTGCTCTCAACGCCAGTCAAAACAGCGTCACCGTCATCAAATCCGTGTAACATTTTGCCCATTTTTACAATGCCCTGAGCCATTGAAGTGCTGACATATTCAGGTAAAATCTCGTTCAGATTTGAAAACTCATAATTCGGACCGATACTTGGTTTTACATCACCAAGGTGAGTTGATTTTCTGTTATTAAGAAAATCATCAACTCTTTGTATGGGTGCATTATAATTTTCACCGCCGGCAACGAATGCTTTTGATTCAAGCTTTCTCTGCAAATACATTCCGGCAAGCGGATGGTCAGATTCATAATCATCCGGGTTTATTCCTACAAGCAACGCTGAATTTGAATTTTCGGCATTTCGTGCAAATTCACTCATACCATTGGTGCAAAGTCTGTTTTCTTCGCTTGACGCATTGACAACCTTGCCTCCCGGACACATACAAAATGTATACACACCCCGTCCGTTATCAAGGTGTGTACTCAGCTTATAATTTGCCGAGCCGAGTTTTTTATTGCCCGCAAACCTGCCGTATTGTGCCTTATCAACTTTTTGACGAAGATGTTCAATTCTTGCTCCTACCGAAAAAGGCTTTGCTTCAATCGGCAACTTTAAATCATAAAGCATTTCAAAAGTATCTCTTGCACTGTGACCGATTGCAAGAATAACATTGTCTGTTTCTATAATTTCATCGCCATTTTTGGTTTCAACAGTTATAGATTTCAGCTTGTTATCACTAAAAGCCATTGAAACAAGCTTTGTTTCAAACATAACCCTTCCGCCGAGTTCAATAATCTCGTTGCGGATATTTTTTATTGTTCCTTTTAGCATATCCGTTCCGATATGCGGCTTTGCGTTATAGAGAATTTCATCAGGTGCGCCGTGGCTTACAAATTCTTCAAGCACCTTGCGTTGTCTTATATCTTTTGTACCTGAATTCAGTTTGCCGTCAGAAAATGTTCCCGCACCGCCTTCACCAAACTGAACATTTGAAGTTATGTCAAGCTGACCGCTTGTCCAGAACCTGTTCACATCGGCAGTTCGCCTGTCAACATCACGGCCTCTTTCAATAAGAATAGGATTTGCACCGCTTCTTGCCAGAATAAGTGCCGCAAACAATCCTGCCGGACCTGCTCCGACAACAACGGGGGAGGGCGCATTGCCAAATTTCATTTGATTATATTCATACTTTCTCGCAATTTGAGCTTTACCGCACTTTTTGCAGACTTTATCCTCGTTGATATTAAGTTCAGCGTCAACGGTTGTAAGAAAGTAGATATTATCCTTTTTTCTTGCGTCAACCGATCTGCGAAAAATCTTACAGCTTTTTATGGATTTTTCTTCAATCCTCAGCTGTTGGGCAACTGCCTTGCGAACCGATTTATCATCGTAGTCAAGGCTTAAATGTATATTGTTCACTCTGATCATAAATTTTCTCCTGCAATAATTCCTCCGGCAAATGCAAAATGAAGATTAAATCCTCCGCATTCACCGCAAAGGTCAATTGCCTCACCGCATATAAAAAGATTTTTCACAATTTTACTCATCATAGTGTTTTCGTCAATCTCTTTGCCTAAAACACCGCCCAAAGCACATTGTGCGTGTGAGAAATCTTCTTTTCCGCTTACTGTAAATGACATCGATTTTATTGTTTTGCAAATTCCTGATACTTCGTCCTTTGAAAGCTTGGAACAAATCTTTGACAAATCAACTCGGCTGATTTTCAGAATTGACTGTACAATTCTCTTCTGAAAAATTCCTGTCAAAAGTTGTTCACACGGCAAATCAGAAAACAATGATATATGTTGTCTGATTATTTTAATCAGCTCATTTTCCGAATAATCGGGCAATAAATCAAGCACTATTTTGTCGTTCGGTTTAGCAAACAATGAAAGATTGAACACGCAAATTCCCGATAACGAATTTTCGGTAAATTGAATTTCGCCTGTTTCTTCCTTGATTAATCGACCATGTTCACCGTATAACTGTGCCTTGCCTGTAACTCTCAGACCTTTTAATATTTTCAGGACATCGCTTTTAACCTTAACAGGGCATAAAGCAGGGGAGAACGAAACAACCTTATGACCGAAATTTTTAAGATAATCAATTGCACTTGCGTTTCCGCCAAGCTTAGGTGCGGCTTTTGAACCGTTTGCAATCACAAGCTTGTTACATATGAAATCGTACTTTTTCTCGCTGTCATCAGACGAAATTTTAAAACCGTTTGTAACTTTTTTTATAGAATTGACATTCTGTTTTGTGAAAACATCTATTCCAAGTGTTTCAACCTGTAAGCGCAGAACGTCCAGAACAGATGCGGCGTGTTTGCTTATCGGGTAATATCTGCCCTCGTTATCGTGAAAGCTTAAAAGACCTAAATCTTTAAAAATATTCGCCATTTTATCACCGCTGAATCTTTCAAAAATTTTCTCGCTTTGCTTTTTGAAAGAACCGACATATTTATCGGGGGATATACAGTGATTTGTCAGATTACATCTGCCGTTGCCTGTTGACATCAGCTTTTTGCCTAATCTGTCATTTTTTTCGATTATTGCAATTTTCTTTGAACGGTCATGTTTCTTTGCTGTGATTGCACACATAAGTCCCGATGCACCGCCGCCGATTATAATTGCATCATATATATTTTTCTTTTCCATTTTATAAATTCACCAAAAAATAAGGGCAGCGATGTGCTGCCCAAAATTATTTACGGAGCAAAAATAAAGTTGATTCCGTTTGCAACAAGTACCGAACCGATACCCATTATAATACCTGCGATAACAACACCGCACATAACGGCTATAACGCTTTTCTTAAATCCGAGGTCAAGAATACTTGCTGCAAGTGTTCCTGTCCATGCGCCTGTGCCGGGAAGAGGAATGCCTACGAAAAGCATGAGTGCAACAAACATTCCGTTGCCTGCTTTTGCCTCAAGTTTTCTGCCGCCTTTTTCGCCTTTTTCAAGACAGAAAGAAAAGAATCTGCCGATAAACTTCTTGTCAGAACCCCAAACAAGAACCTTTCTTGCAAAGAGGTAGATAATCGGAACCGGGAGCATATTGCCTAAAATGCAGATTACATATGTCCAAAAAAGATTTAAGTCATTTGCAACCGCAACAGGCACAGCACCTCTGATTTCTACTATCGGAACCATTGAAATAAAAAATACTATTAAATACCACATATTTGCTCCTTAGAAATTATATTTTGCCAATACCTGATAAGTATAACAGATTTAAAAGTTTTTTTCAATATTTGAGCAAGATAAAATCTTCCATAATAAAGCCTTAAAATTTGATTTATTTATACATTATGATAAAAAATTATTCAAAAGTTGACATTGACTGAATAATCTGTAAAATATATTATGGAGTGATTTGATGAAAACAAATTCCTGTTCAATGCGATTTAGAATAATTATGTTTGTTTTGACCGCGTCAGTGATTGCATTTGCGTTTATTCATTCTTCAATGCCGTCAGTTGAGTCGGCACAAGAGAGTGAAAGCGTCCTTGATTTTGTCACACTAATTTTAAAATTATTCGGAATTGAGCCGAATCTTTCGGACCACATAATCAGAAAGCTTGCTCATTTTACGGAATATACCGTTCTGGGAGCATTGCTCTGTTCATGTGCGTATTCATTTGACCGAATCAAACCGATAAAATTCATACCCTACACTGTTTCAATCGGATTGTTTACCTGTTTTATTGATGAAACAATCCAACTTGGGGTTGAGGGAAGATCGGGACAGGTAAGCGATATGTGGATTGACTTTTTCGGTGTGTTGCTTGGTACGGCTGTAATGCTTGTTGCATTTTGGATTTACAGGAAGATACGAAAGATCAACTAACTATATGTATGCGAATAAGAAAGGAATCAGTATGGGAAATATGGAAAATTCAGTAAAGCCCCATGAAAACAAAATGGGAACTATGCCAATGACAAGGCTAATTCTGACAATGAGTCTGCCTGCAATTTTTTCAATGACAATTCAGGCAATGTATAATGTTGTTGACAGTATTTTTATCGGCAACTATGACGCAGACGGACTGACCGCAACTTCGCTTGCGTATCCTCTGCAAATGCTTTTGATTGCGTTTGCAGCCGGTACGGCAGTCGGTGTAAACTCGTTTGTTTCAAGAAAATTAGGTGAGAAAAATTTTGTTCAGGCAAACGACGGAGCAACTCACGGTCTTGTAACCTGTATTTTTAATTATGTAATATTTTTATTGCTCGGACTTTTTGCGGTTCGCCCGTTTATGGCAATGTACACGCAGAATGAGGCTATTGTAAATTACGGAATCCAGTATCTGACGGTTGTACTTTGCTTCTCGTTCTTTTCAATTGTACAGATTATGGTTGAAAAAACGCTTCAGGCAACAGGCAATATGATATTCCCGATGTTATCCCAGCTTTTCGGTGCAATTGTAAATATTATTTTTGACCCGCTCCTGATTTTCGGTATAGGAATTTTCCCTGAAATGGGCGTTCTCGGTGCGGCAATTGCTACTGTATTCGGTCAATTCTGCGGTATGGTTTTCTGCCTTTGCATTTTTTTCTTTAAGAATAACGAAGTTAAAGTTTCGTTCAAACATTTCAAATTGAACGGTTCCACATTGAAATCTATCTATGTTGTAGGCTTTCCGTCTGTAATTATGCAGTCAATAGGTTCCGTTATGATTATCGGACTCAATGCAATTCTTGCTGTTTCGGAGGCTGCCGTTACTGTTCTCGGTATATATTATAAATTACAGAGCTTTGTATTCATGCCTTGTTTCGGACTCAATCAGGGCGTAATGCCGATTATCGGTTATAACTACGGTGCAAGAAAGAAAAAGAGAATGTATTCCGCTTTAAAGCGCGGCATCATCATTGGCGTAATTATTATGGCGGTCGGCACAATTCTTATGTGGACAATCCCCGAACAGCTTATTGCTATGTTTGGCGGCACACAGGATATTATGGATATCGGTGTCCCTGCATTCAGAATCATCAGTCTTTGCTTTATTCCTGCCGCTGCCGGCATTATCTTTACAACACTTTTTCAGGCAGTCGGAAAGGGACTGCGCAGTCTTATTATGTCATTCTGTCGTCAGCTTGTACTCATTCTTCCGATTGCGTGGGTGCTTTCTATGGTGTTTGATTATACAGCCGTATGGTATGCTTTCCCGATTGCGGAATTTTTCTCGTTAATGCTTGCAATTGCATTTTTTGTCAACCTTACAAAAGGTGATTTCAAAAGCCTTGACCAAAAGATTGAATGACACAGTTAAATTTGTTCACCTCATTGCATATATTGCATTGAGGTGATTTTTTTGACAGAAAATAATGATAACAGAAATACCATTACATATGACGATGACTGGAAATCTGTTTCGTATTCGGAATACCCTAAGGTATCGGAGGAGCTTGATTCAGATGAGGAAGATGTGAACTCTTTATCGGCTGAAAATAGTGATGAAAAGAAAAATTCTCCGAAACAGCTTGTGATAACGATTCAGCTTGTGTGTTGTATTATTATAGCTCTTGCGGCTTTTTTGCTTAATTTATTCGGCGGTGAGGTCTATGCCGCAACACGGGAATGGTACTATTCAAACCTTGAAAAATCCGTTGTTTTTGATACGGGCGATAATAAAATAGATTTATCAAACCTGTTTACTGCAACAAGCGATGAAGTTTCGTCTGCTGAACATTGATTTTACGGTTTCGTATTTACTCGTTTGTCTTGGAGCAATATGTGTGATACTGAATATATTTTTAGGATTTCTATGTTGCGTTATGGCTGTGATTATTCATGAGTGCGGTCATCTTTTTGCAATGCTCATTTGCAAATCTCCGCCTGATAAAATCAAAATTTCGCTGTTTGAAATCAAGATTACCAACTCTTCAAGGCAGTTAAACACAACCCGTCAGAACATTTTTATAATTTTTTTCGGACCTTTAGTCAATTTCATTTGTTTTATTCTGTTTTATCTGTTATACTTATGTAATAGTGAATTTTTATTGCCGATTGCCATGGCGAACCTTTGTACGGGACTTTTTAATATGCTGCCGGTTATGTCGCTTGACGGCGGACAGCTTATGTATGTTATTCTGTGCAGAAAATTCTCGGAAAAATCAGCCGAAAGAATCATAAATATAACTGCTGTTATAATCCTTTTTCCGCTGACGGTACTCGGCTTTATGGTTTTGCTAAATTCAAAATATAATTTTTCGCTGTTGTTTGTGTGTGCTTATCTCATTGCGTCACTTTTATGTAAAAACAACAGGTACTACTGACGGAGGATTTCTATGGTCAGCAAAGAAGTTGAAAAATTACTTCTGAAAGTTCAAAAGCCGGGAAGATATGTCGGCGGTGAACTCAACGAAGTAATCAAGGATAAAAAGAAAGTAGATTGCAGATTTGCCTTCTGCTTTCCCGATACTTATGAAGTAGGTATGTCCCACCTCGGAATGAAAATTCTTTACAGCCTTATGAACGCTGTGCCGTACATTTGGTGCGAAAGAGTTTTTGCCCCATGGGTTGATATGGAAGAAGAGATGATAAAACACAATATTCCGCTTTATGCGCTTGAAAGCGGAGATCCTGTGTCCGATTTTGACTTTATCGGTTTTACTCTCCAGTATGAACTCAGCTTTACAAATATGCTCAATATGCTCAGGCTTTCGGGTGTGCCGATTAAAAGCTGTGACAGAAAAGAACTTAAAAACATAGTAGTTGCAGGCGGACCGTGTGCCTGCAATCCCGAGCCGATTGCAGATTTTGTCGATATTTTCTTCATCGGTGAGGGTGAAGAGGTTGACCTTGAGGTTATTGAACTTTTCAGAAAGTGCAGAGCCGAGGGTAAATCAAAGCAGGAGTTTCTTGAACTCTCATCTAAAATTGAGGGTGTATATGTTCCGGCACTCTATGATGTAACATATAACGAGGACGGCACAATCAAGTCATTCACTCCAAAAGGAGATGCTCCCGCTAAAATCCACAAGCGTATTATGCTTGATATGGACAAGTCGTTCTATCCTGATAATTTTGTAGTTCCGCTCGTTGAGATAGTTCATGACAGAGCGGTTCAGGAAATTTTCCGTGGCTGTATAAGAGGATGTCGTTTCTGTCAGGCAGGTATGATTTACCGTCCCGTCCGTGAAAAATCTCCCGAAACTATAAATAAACAATGCAGAGCATTATGTGATAACACGGGTTACGATGAAGTTTCGCTATCTTCACTCAGTTCAAGTGACTACAGTCAGATTGTACCGTTGCTTGACAAGCTAAATGAGTGGAGCAAAGACGAAAAAGTCAGCATTTCACTTCCGTCACTGCGTGTTGACGGCTTTACAGATGACATTATGAATAAGATTAAAACCGTACGCAAGAGCGGACTTACCTTTGCTCCGGAGGCAGGCAGTCAGCGTATGCGTGATGTTATCAATAAAAATGTTCGTGAAGATGAACTTTTGCAGACTTGCACAACTGCATTTGCAGGCGGCTGGACTACGGTAAAACTCTATTTTATGATTGGTCTGCCTACCGAAACAATGGACGATGTCGCCGCAATTGCCGGCCTTGGTCAGTCTGTAGTTGATGCATATTACAAATGTCCCGAAAAGCCAAAGGGCAAGTCGGTGCGTGTAACCGTGTCTGCATCCTCTTTTGTACCAAAACCGTTCACCCCGTTTCAATGGGAACCGCAGGATACAATCCCTGTTCTTCATGAAAAGCAACAGCACATCAAGGACAGTATTACAACAAGAAAAATTCAGTTTAACTATCACGATGCCGATACAAGCTACCTTGAAGCAGTATTTGCAAGGGGTGACAGAAAACTTTGTAAGGTTATGGAGCTTGCATGTGAAAGAGGTTTTCATTTTGACGGTTGGAATGATTGTTTCAGCCTTGAAAAGTGGCTTGAACTCTTTGATGAATGCGGTGTTGATCCGTCATTTTATGCAAACAGACACAGAAGTTTTGATGAAATTCTTCCGTGGGATCATATTGACTACGGTGTAACTAAGGATTTCCTTATTAGAGAATGTAAAAAAGCGTACGCAGATACAACAACACCGCATTGCAGACTGAAATGCAATAACTGCGGTGCGGCTAAATACGGAAAGGGTGTGTGTTTTGAAAAGCGTAAGAATATGGTTTAAAAAAGATTTTGAATGTCGCTATATTTCGCACCTTGATCTCAATCGATGTATGCTTCGTGCATTACACAAGAGCAAAATCCCTATCTGGCATACAGAAGGATTTAACCCGCATCCGTTTGCAACATTTCCGTTGCCGCTTTCGCTTGGTTTCAGGGGTGTAAACGAATGTATGGATGTCAAGCTTGAGGATGAAAGCTTTCCGTTTGAAGAAATCATCTCAAGGCTTAACGGTTGTCTGCCGAGAGGACTTCGTGTGTTTGATGTAACGGAACCCGTTATGAAGGCCGGAAAGATTGCTTTTGCATCATTTACAATCAAGATTTCCTGTGACGGTGAAAACTCCCGTACAGTATGCGAACAACTCAAAGAACTGCTGACAAGCGAAAGTATTGAAGTTGAAAAGAAATCTAAAAAAGGCATAAAAACCGTTGACATAAAACAGGGTATAAAGAGCTTTGCAGTAACCGAAAAATTCGACTTTGCAGAACTTGATGTTGTTTTGTCAGCAGGCAGCTCCGATAATGTGAATCCGAATCTGCTTATATCGGCTTTTGAAAACCGTTTTTTGGTTTCCTGTGATACCGACATCACAAGAAATGACCTCTACAACGCAGATATGGAATTGTTTAGATAGGTGAATATATGTTTGAATTTACAATACGAGAAAATGATTTTTTAAACGGATTTTTGGATTTATTGAGTGACTATGTAAATAAGTCGTATAAGTTCACCATGTCGTACCTGACAAGCCCTCTTTTGTCAGATGTGCGTGAGAGCGAAAGACTTGTTTTGCTTGTAGTCAACAAATCTGTTTTTCAAAATATGTACAGTTTCATCAAGCTGAATGACAGCAATATGCAGTTTGCATCATTTTCCTGTCTTGAAACAGCCGTGAACTCAATGCGACTTTACAATGTCCTTGCTACAAATCCGGATTATATGCACGAATATATTACCGGCGGAAACTTTTCGCTTGAAGTATGTGAAAATGAAATTTTAGAAAAACAAAAAAAATACAAGAAAGGTGAAGAGGAGTTCTCGCTCCGTGAGTTTGCAACCGGACTTGGCAAATTCAATTCTTTTGAATTGAAAAATGCAGCTGTTGCGTCACAGCTTGTTGACGGCAATATCTTTCTCGGACTTTCCTGCGGCAATGAACTCGGAGAGGATTTGCAGGATGAAGTCAGAAAGAGCATGATTGGTGCATACCTTTCACTTTCAAAGCACAATAAAATGTTTTTTAACGGCGGTATAGATGATACTCTTGAAGAGCTTGAGGACAAGCTCTATGCAAAGTTTCTTGAATATATCAGAAAGTTCTCATAATCTTTTTAAACTTTCACATTACTTTACACAAGCGTTCAATTTTCTGTCACATAAGACAGTTATTATATGATTGTAAGTTAAAGATAAACAAAAAAACACTTTAACTTCACATAGATAATGCTTACAAGAACTTTTCATAGATTTCCTCTCTAATATGTCGAAAGACACAAAGGTCGGCTTTTCTGCCGACCTTTTTAATTTATCAGGTGTTTTATTATGAATTACTACTCCCTTAATAAGTATCTCAAAAATACATTCGGTGAAAAGGTGTACAAAATTTCGCTGAATGGTAATATGACCTGTCCGAATCGTGACGGAACCCTCGGAACAAGGGGCTGTATTTTTTGCAGCAGGGGAGGCTCCGGAGAATTTGCCTCCGATGCACTTCTTCCTGTTCACGGACAAATCGATCAGGCTAAACTGCGAATAAAAAAGAAATCCGACTGTAAAAAGTTTATTGCATACTTTCAGCCGTTCACAAATACCTATGCGCCTGTTGAATATCTTGAAAAAATATTTACAGATGCAATTTCAGAACCCGACATTGTTGCCCTTTCAATCGCAACCCGTCCCGATTGCCTGGGAAATAATGTGTTAGGTCTTCTTGAAAAACTAAATAAGATAAAACCTGTCTGGGTAGAACTCGGATTGCAGACAATTCACGAAAAATCGGCAGATTATATAAGAAGAATGTATCCGCTATCCGTTTATGACTCAGCTACAGAAAATCTTCATAAAATCGGAATCAATGTAATTACACACATTATTTTGGGACTTCCGAACGAATCTAAAGAAATGATGCTTGAATCTGTAAAATATGCAGGCAGTAAAACCGACGGAATCAAACTGCAGTTGTTGCATGTTTTAAAAAACACAGACTTGTGTGATGACTATGAAAGCGGAAAATTTGATGTGCTTTCAATGGAAGATTATATTGATATTCTTTGCGATTGCGTTGAAGTGTTGCCTGAAAATGTTGTAATTCACCGTTTAACAGGTGACGGGGATAAAAAACTGCTCGTTGCACCCATGTGGAGTGCCGACAAAAAGCGTGTTTTAAACTCAATCAACCGTGAATTTGCAAAGCGTGATATCACGCAGGGAAGAAAGGCAAAGTAAAAGACTTCCGAATCAATCATCGGAAGTCTTGTTTTCAAGAGTATTGTCATTGTGATTTTTCTCTTTTTCAGCTTTCTTCTGAGCTGTTTTTTTACCGATTGCATACGCAACAGCCAATATAGCCAAGCATCCCGCAGTTATGCCCATGCCGGCTAGGAAAAATTTTATTTGCCTATCTTTAATGGGATTGTAATCAATATATTCGTCATCTGAGGCATTAACAGTTGTAGGCTCGGTCGGGTGTTTACTTTTACCGCCCTTTCCTGTAGCTTGCGTGCTGTTTTTATTGCTTGACGAGGAACTTCCGCCGCTAACCGTTCCCGATGCATTTTTATATATTCTGATACACGATGCAGTGCAACTTCCAACATCCATAAAGTTCACATCGGAATCAACACATTGATTCACCGTGTAGTCGATATACGCAGTACCTTCTTTTATTGTTTTGAAATCAAGCGTTAAGACATCGCTTCCGCCGGAAATATTCTGTCCTTCAGAATTAAGAAAAACAACTTTAACTTTGCCGCTTTTCTTGTTGACCTGAATTTTTGAGCCGTTATTCACTGCCTTAACCTTTCTGAATTCGATATAATCGGGGTCATATGTAAATTCAAATGTTGCGGCAGAAAGTCGATTGCCGGAATTTGCGGAAAGTGCAACGCTGAACAGTCTGTTCGGCTTCATGTCTGCATTCTGCATTTCAAAACTTACGCTTGCAGTTGCAAATGCGCTTGTTAAAGATATTTGCAATAAAGCTACCAAAATTAAAATAATAGAAAATAGTTTTTTCATAGTTCGCCACATAAAATTAAAATATTTCAAAATCTCACTTGATTTTTCTGATTTCATTTGATATAATAAACAGGTCGTTTGGAGAGATGTCCGAGCTGGCCGAAGGAGCATGATTGGAAATCATGTATACGGTGAACACCGTATCAGGGGTTCGAATCCCCTTCTCTCCGCCACAAACGCTGAACTTTATTTTAGGTTCAGCGTTATTTTTTTGACCTGTTTTTCTTAATAAAAGGTGTTGTTTTTCATATATATAATTGTATCGTATGGCAAGATTTGTTGTCAACGTATTTACAGTGAAGAGTTAGCACATACAGTGCATTTACGGTCATTTTTAATAATTTTTTAGCATTTCATATGACATAACCATTCAGCTTTCGGTTATTTATTCAAAAAACTGCCACTAAACCTTTACAAACCCTACAAGATATTGTATTATATTAGTAATTATAAATTACCATGGGGTGTTATGTATGAAACCAAAATATAAAAGAGTATTATTAAAACTTTCAGGCGAATCACTTGCAGGCGAAATGAAACACGGAATTGATTTTGAAACTGTTCTCAAAATCTGCAAGCCTATTAAAGAATGTGTTGACGCAGGCGTAGAAGTCGGCATTGTAGTAGGCGGCGGTAACTTCTGGCGTGGCAGAAGCTCAGGCGAAATGGACAGAACAAGAGCCGACCATATGGGTATGCTTGCAACAACAATCAATGCACTCGGTGTTTGTGATGCACTCGAACAGCTTGGAGTTAATGTTCGTGTTCAGACAGCTATCGCTATGCATCAGATTGCAGAGCCGTACATCAGAAACAAAGCAGTTCTTCACCTTCAGAAGGGCAGAGTAGTGGTATTCGGTTGCGGAACGGGCAACCCGTTCTTCAGCACAGACACAGCAGCGGCTCTTCGTGCGGCAGAAATTGAGGCTGATATCGTAATGAAGGCTACTATGGTTGACGGTGTATATGACAGCGATCCTAAGAAAAACCCAAATGCAAAGAAGTACGATACAATTTCTTTCCATGATGTTCTCAACAAGGATCTCGCTGTTATGGACAGCACAGCGGCATCGCTTTGCAAGGACAATAATCTTCCGATTCTTGTATTCAGTATTGAAGATCCCGAAAATATCTACAAAGCTGTATGCGGTGAAAACATCGGTACAATCGTAACAGCCAACAATTAATTTGAATTTTTTACTGACTTTTTAACAATAATTATTACACAGGAGGCATAAATATGCAGACACAGTTAAAAAAAGCCGGCGAAAGTATGGACAGACGACTTGAGCATATGCGCACGGAATTTTCAGAAATCAGAGCAGGCAGAGCAAATCCCGCAGTTCTTGATAAGGTAAAGGTTGACTATTACGGCGCACCCACACCCGTAAATCAGCTTGCCGCAGTATCTGTTACAGAGGCAAGAACTCTTACCATTCAGCCATGGGATGCGTCTGTATTAAGACAGATTGAAAAGGCTATCCAGACTTCCGATATCGGCATCAACCCACAGAATGACGGTAAGATTATTCGTCTTATTTTCCCACCTCTCACAGAGGACAGAAGAAAAGAAATCGTAAAAGATGTTCAGAAGATTGCTGAGGAAACAAAGATTCAGATTCGTAATGTCCGCCGTGAACTTATCGACAAGCTTAAAGCTATGAAGAAGGACGGCGAGCTTACAGAGGACGATCTCAAGCAGGGCGAAAAGAAAGCTCAGGATCTTACAGATAAGTATGTCAAAGAAGTTGAGAGCGTTTCTGCAGTAAAGCAGAAAGAAATTTTGGAGATGTAATATGGCTTTTTTCTCAAAGAAAAAAGATGAGCAGATTGAGGTTACAGACCTCAATCTGCCTTCACATATCGGAATTATTATGGACGGCAATGGCCGTTGGGCAAAGAAAAGAGGACTTCCGAGAAAAGCAGGTCACCGTCAGGGTGCGAAAACTTTCAGAACAATAACAAGATACTGTTCCGATATCGGAATAAAGTACCTTACCGTATATGCTTTTTCAACTGAAAACTGGAAAAGACCGCAGGAGGAAGTTGATGCACTAATGTCGCTCTTTAAATCATATCTTAATGAAGCGCTTGAAGATTTTAAGGATGACAGTATTGTGGTAAAATTCATCGGTGACAAGTCGGGCTTTAATGATGAACTTCGTGAGCTTATGATTGAAAACGAGGAGAGTTCAAAAGACCGTGACGGTATGGTTCTCAATATAGCTATGAATTACGGCAGTCGTGACGAAATTGTCAGAGCCGTCAGAAACATTTCCGAAGATGTCAGAAACGGAAAAATTTCTTCCGATGACATAACAGAAAATCTTTTTTCAAATTATCTTTATACCGCAGGTCAGCCCGATCCCGACCTTATTATCAGACCGAGCGGTGAATACAGAATTTCAAATTTCCTTTTGTGGCAGTCAGCCTACACGGAATTTGTTATAATGAACAAGCTTTGGCCTGATTTTCAGAAATCAGACCTTGACGAAGCGTTAAAAATATACTCCTCCAGAAACAGAAGATACGGTGGAGTCTGATGAGAGTTGATATAAAATGAAATCCCTCAAGCCACGGCTGCTGACAGCCGTAATAGGAATACCAATACTGCTGATCGTTCTGTTTGTTTCGGAACTTTGGCACCCATTTGTAGGCATAGTCATAGGAGCATTCTCGGCATTTATGATAGGCGAGTATCTTCATGCAAGAAAGATGCTTTATAAATTTCACCTTTCAATACCTTGTATGCTGTTTGCTTTTCTGCTTTCGGTTTTAGTTACGACAAAGTATCTGTATGTTTTGATTTTTGCTTTTATACTGACAGTCTTTGCCGTAATGATTTTTAAACACGAAAAGACAAACTACGCTGATGTTGCATATTCAGTGTTCGGAACTTTTTTAATTTCTTTTGGAATGAGTGCCTTACCGATTGCCTGTGCATCATCTGTATCAATTACTTTCTGCTATATATGTATTTTCGCATTGCCGTGGATGGCAGACGCAGGCGGCTTTTTTATCGGAGCATCGTTCGGTAAGCACAAACTTTGTCCGAAAATCAGCCCTAAAAAGACTGTTGAGGGCGCAATCGGCGGAATACTTTTCTGCGACCTCACAGCAGTAATTATAGGCCTTATATTTCATTTTTGTGTTATGCCTGATGCTAACATTAATTTCTGGGCATTGATTCTTCTCGGTGTAATTGACGCTCCTGTTTCAATTCTCGGTGATTTAAGCTTTTCACTTATCAAAAGAAATTACGGAATAAAGGACTACGGTTCAATTTTCCCCGGTCACGGCGGAATGCTTGACAGGTTTGACAGCATAATATTTACTGCCCCTGTTCTTGTGGCAATCAATCAATTCATACCTTTCATAACAGTGGGGTAAACTAAAATGGTAAATTCACTTTCAATTCTCGGATCGACGGGTTCAATCGGAACTCAGACGCTTGATGTTGCAGATAAACTTAATTTAAAAGTTTCCGCACTCACGGCGTCAACGAATATAAAGCTGCTTGAAGAACAGGTAAGAAAATACAAACCTGAACTTGCAGTAGTTTTTAACGAAGAAAAAGCCAAAGAATTCAAAGATAATATAAAAGATACAAACACCCGTGTTTTAAGCGGTATGGACGGACTTATTGAGGCGGCAACGCTTGAGAATGCCGACCTTGTTGTAAATTCGGTTGTCGGAATGGTAGGCTTAAAGCCTACACTTGCAGCGGCAAACGCTAAAAAAGATATTGCTTTTGCAAACAAGGAAACGCTTGTAACAGGTGGTAAGCTTGTATGTGATGCGGTAAAGGAGAACGGTGTAAAGCTTCTTCCCGTTGACAGTGAACATTCCGCTATTTTCCAATGTCTGCAGGGAATGCCAGAAAAGAAAATGCTTAAAAAGCTCATTCTTACAGCATCCGGCGGCCCGTTCTTTGGCAAAACAGTCGAAGACTTAAAGAATGTAACAGTTAATGAGGCTCTCAATCATCCAAATTGGAGTATGGGTGCAAAAATAACCATCGACTCTGCTACAATGATGAACAAAGGTCTTGAAATCATTGAGGCGAGATGGCTTTTTGATGTTCAGCCCGAAAACATTGATGTTGTTGTTCATCGTGAAAGTATCATACATTCTCTCATAGAATATGTAGATAATTCCGTAATTGCACAGCTTGGACTCCCCGATATGAGGATTCCGATACAGTACGCAATTACATACCCGGAAAGATATGAGTCACCTGTTGGTGAATTAAGTCTTGCTCAAATCGGCAAAATGACTTTCTTTGAACCTGACTATGATACTTTCAAATGTCTGAGAGCTTGTAAAAAAGCTCTTTCGCTCGGAGGCGTTGCAACAGCAATTGCCAACGGTGCTAATGAGGAGGCTAACCGACTTTTCAGAGAAGGTAAAATCACTTTTCTTGAAATCGGTGACCTTGTTATGGGTGCAATTGATAACATAGACAATTTTGAGCCTTTATGCGTTGATGATGTGTTAAAGGCAGACAAACTTGCAAGAGAGTATGTACTCTCTAAGCTATAATTTGCGGTAATATTTTCCACTGCTGCCTTTGCGACGGCAATGAATATTTTGGAGTTGATTTATTTTAATGCAAATTTTAACAGTTGCGGCTCTTATAGTGATAGGAATATTACTTTTTGAGCTTATAATTTTTTCTCACGAATTCGGTCATTTTATTACCGCAAAGCTTTCGGGTGTAAAGGTAAATGAATTTGCACTCGGAATGGGACCGAAAATAATCAGTTTTGTTAAAGGCGAAACAAGGTACTCGCTTCGTCTTTTTCCTATAGGCGGTTACTGTGCCATGGAAGGAGAGGATGAAGACAGTGAAGAAAAAGGTGCTTTTAATAACGCAAAAGTTTGGAAGAGAATGATTATCATAATCGCAGGTGCGGTTATGAATATTCTTCTCGGTTTTGTTATGATGTTTGCCTTTACCGTTCAGGCTGACAGCTACAGTTCAACTACAATATCTCAGTTTCAACCCAATGCATTTACTGCAAACTCAGGTTTACAAACAGGGGATAAGATTGTTGAAGTGAATGGTTATTCAATTTGGAATTCACGAGATTTGCAGTTTGCAATCTCAACTCTTCCATATGAAACAGTAGAAGGCAATACACTTGAGGTATACAAAGAAAGAGCAACATCTGCCGCTTGCGGTGTATATAATAAGTATGCAAAAGACGAGTCTCTTTCAAAGGATGAACTTCAAAAATACTACAATGCTCTTTCGGAGGGTTGTTCAAAAATAAATAAGGCTGCAAGCAAAGACGAGGCTAAAAAACTTCTTGACGAAACTTGCAAGTCAATTTATGCACTTGACAAATCATATGATATTTCAAAGTATAAAACACCCGAAATAGACACAACTACATCAAGACCGAGATTCATGGGTGATGTAAAAGTTGTTCGTGACGGCAAAGAAATAACACTTGAAAATGTACAGTTTTTCACCTATTACGCTGATGAGGATGCCGAAAAGGAAAACAAACCTACTGTAGCATTTGACTTTGCAGTTGAACCGATTGAGAAAAATGTCGGTACTGTTCTCGGTGAAACATTCACACAGACCTGTTCAATGGCAAAAACCGTGTGGACATCTCTGGTGTGGCTTGTTCAGGGCAGATTTACATTCAACGATATGTCAGGTCCTGTTGGTATTGCTACAGCTGTCACTCAGGTTGCATCAATGGGACTTCAAACAGGCTTCGGAGATGCAGTCAATAACATTCTTTTTGTAATGATACTCATTACGGTAAACCTCGGAATTGTAAATATGCTGCCGTTCCCGGCGCTTGACGGCGGAAGATTCTTATTTTTGCTGATTGAATGGATATTCAAAAAGCCAATTCCGAGAAAGGCAGAACAGATTGTGAATACAGTCGGTCTTGTTCTGTTGCTTGCATTTATGCTTATTATTTCGGTGAAAGATGTGTTCCAGCTTGTAACGGGAACATTCCCCGGAATGTAGACAAACGGAGGAAATTTTATGGGAAGTAAAATTCAGGTAACTGCCGGCAATGTAAAAATTGGCGGCGGTGCTAAAGTAAGCGTTCAGTCAATGCTCAACATTCCCTCAACCGATATTGAGGGTTCTGTAAGACAGGCAAAAGAGCTTGAAGAGGCCGGTTGCGAAATTATTCGTGCAGCTATTCCTAATAAAGATGCAGTAAAGCTTATTCCTGCCCTCAAAGAGGCTGTAAGCGTCCCGATTGTAGCCGATATCCATTTTGACTATAAGCTTGCGCTTGAGGCGTGTGCGGCAGGCATCGACAAAATCCGTATCAATCCGGGTAACATCGGATCAGATGATAGGGTAAAGGCGGTGGCAGACGCTTGCCGACAGCGTGGCATTCCGATTAGAATCGGTGTTAACTCAGGTTCGCTTGAAAAGGAAATTCTTGCAAAATACGGTCATCCCACACCCGAGGCACTTTGCGACAGTGCCTTGTACCATGCATCACTTCTTGAAAAGTTTGATTTCAACGATATTGTTCTTTCAATGAAAAGTTCAACCGTTTCTACTATGATTAAAGCCTATGAGCTTGCCGCAGAAAGGTGTGACTATCCGCTTCACCTCGGTGTTACAGAGGCGGGAACAGAAAGAATGGGTATTATCAAATCTTCTGCCGGAATCGGTGCATTGCTCCTCCATGGTATCGGCGATACAATCAGAGTTTCACTCACAGCCGATCCTGTAAAGGAAGTTTATGCCGCTCATGATATCCTCAAGGCTCTTGACATTGAGAAAGACGGAGTTCAATTTGTTTCATGTCCGACTTGCGGAAGAACAAGGATTGACCTTGTGAAGATTGCAAACGAGGTTGAAGATAAACTCAGAAACTGCAAAAAGAATATCAAAGTAGCGGTAATGGGTTGCGTTGTAAACGGTCCCGGAGAGGCAAGAGAAGCTGATATCGGCATCGCAGGCGGTGACGGTTGCGGACTTGTATTCAAAAAAGGCGAAATTCTTCGCAAAGTTCCGGAAGATAAACTCGTTGACGCACTTTTGGAAGAAGTAGAAAAATTATAACTCTATCAGCAGTCAAAATACATTTGCTGTAATATGACAGAAGGACATATATGAAAACATTAGGAGAAGTCTTTGACTCCCAATTTGGCATTAAACTGCCGCAACAGATTTCACAGGGAGAACTGACACAACTTAATATTAACAAACAAGCCCGTTTGATTACTTTAGCAGTAAAATTCAACGGGCTCGTTGAGCGTAATACGCTTTTTGACACGGAAAAGCTGATTACCAAGACACTTGCGTATCATACTGTAATAAAACCGCATTTTCCGACAGAGTTGTTTTCCGCTGATTATTTTCCTCAGCTATACGCAGCCGTAAGGCGAGATATTCCGAGTATTAACGGAACTCTCAACAATGCTGAGGTTAGGTTTGAAAACAATACGCTTACGATAAATCTTCTTAACGGCGGAAAAACTCTCCTTGACAGTAAAGGCTTTGACAAAGCACTTATAAAACTCGTTTCGGAAGAATTCAATCTTTACATTTCCGTTAATTATACCGGAACCTTTGAGGTTGAAGAAAACAGCGAAGAATACAAAGCCGCTATTCAGGACGCTCAGGAGAAAATCAACCGAGAAAATCTTCAGAAAGCCGCTGAATTCTATCAGGAAGAGGTTGAAACAGCAGAAAAAAGAGAAGAAAAACACGCTGAAAACACTACTGTGGAAATTGAAGTTCGTGAGGGCAAGTTTGCAACACCGCAGATTATCCAGTCCTCAATCCGTCCGTTATACGGTCGTTCAATCAGGGGAAAAATGATTCCCATTTCTTCAATCTCAGGTGATTCGGGAAGAATTGTGGTATGGGGCGATGTGTTTGATATTGAAAAGAAAGTTACTAAAAGCGGTGACAAAAATATTTTCACTATCGACATAACCGATTATACGGGTTCAACAACAGCTAAAGTATTCAATTCAATCAAGGAATCAGCCGTAATTGATAATATTAAAAAGGGTGATACAATCGTTGTTCAGGGTGATGTTGAGTACGATAAATATGCAGGCGAACTTGTTGTAAATGCCCGTTCAATCGGTACGGCTCAAAAAGTAAAAGTAGTAGATAATGCCGAAAAAAAGCGTGTTGAACTCCATATGCATACAAATATGTCGCAGATGGATGCCGTAACATCGGCAGGTGACCTTGTAAACCGTGCTTATCAGTGGGGACACAAAGCCGTTGCAATTACTGACCACGGTGTCGCACAGGCTTTTCCCGACGCAATGAAAGCCGCAGATAAAATCAACAAAGACGAAGAGAAAATTAAAATCATCTACGGTGTTGAGGCATACTTTATGGATGACCTTGTAGAGTCTGTAAAAGGTGATGCCGACACAGGTTTTGACGGCACATTCATCTGCTTTGATATAGAAACAACAGGTCTTTCAGCCGCCCGTGACAAGATTACCGAAATCGGCGCAGTCAAGGTTGAAAACGGTGTCATCACCGATACTTTTTCAACCTTTGCAAATCCCGAAATGCCGATTCCGCAGAAAATCACTCAGCTTACAGGCATTACCGATGATATGGTAAAGGATGCTCCGTCACAGAGCGAGGCGGTCGGTGCATTTCTTGAATTTGCCGGTGACAATGTGCTTGTTGCTCACAATGCTCCCTTTGATACATCCTTCATAGCAAAAGCCTGTGAAGATATGGGCAGGGAATATAACTACACTTCAATCGACACGGTTGCAATTTCAAGAGCGATTCTTACAGATATCAAGAACTGCAAGCTTGATACGGTTGCAAAATTTTTAAGGCTCGGCGACTTCAATCACCACAGAGCAACCGATGATGCCGAAATGCTTGCGAGAATTTTTATAAATCTCTGTCAGCGACTTACAGATGATTACGGTATAACAAAAACAAACGACATTAATACAAAGATAGCAGGCGGAGATTTTAAAAAGCTTCCGACCTATCATCAGATTATTCTTGTAAAGAATAAAACAGGTCTTAAAAATCTTTACAGACTTATTTCTTACAGTCATCTTAATTATTTCTATAAAAAGCCGAGAATTCCGAAAAGCGAGCTTGTGAAGTACAGAGAGGGACTCATAATCGGCTCAGCTTGTTGTGCAGGTCAGCTTTATATGGCAATTCTCGAGGGCAAGCCGTGGGGCGAACTCAAACAGATTGCGTCATTCTATGATTATCTTGAAATTCAGCCTGCAGGCAATAACAGCTTTATGATTCGTGACGGCAGATTTAATTCTGTTGACGAACTTCATGAAATTGACCGTACAATAATTAAGCTTGCAAAAGAACTCGGCAAGCCTGTATGCGCAACCTGCGATGTTCACTTTATGGATCCGACAGATTCCGAATTCAGAAAAATTCTTATGGCAGGTCAGGGATTTAAAGATGCCGAACAGCAAGCTCCGCTTTATTTCAGAACAACCGCTGAAATGCTCAAGGAATTTGAATGGCTCGGCAAGGATAAAGCCTATGAGTATGTAGTAGAAAATCCCAATAAAATCGCCGATATGTGCGAATATATCAGACCTATTCCAAAGGGTACATTCCCGCCTAACATTGAGGGCGCACAGGAACAGCTTATTGACATTACATGGAAAAGAGCAAAAGAGAAATACGGTGATCCATTGCCTGAAATCGTAAAGGCAAGACTTGACAAGGAACTTAATTCAATCACAACCTACGGATTCTCGGTGCTTTATATGACTGCGCAAAAGCTTGTTGCAGACAGTGAGGCACACGGATATCTTGTCGGTTCACGAGGATCGGTAGGTTCGTCTTTCGTAGCTACTATGTCCGGTATTTCGGAGGTTAATCCGCTTTGTCCGCACTATGTATGTCCAAACTGCAAACACAGCGAGTTCATAACAGACGGCAGTTACGGCTCAGGCTTTGATATGCCGCCAAAAAACTGTCCCGAATGCGGCACTCTTATGGATCAGGACGGTCACGAAATTCCGTTTGAAACATTTCTTGGCTTTAAAGGCGACAAAGTGCCTGATATCGACCTTAACTTCAGCGGTGAGTATCAGTCAAAATCTCACCGTTACACGGAAGAGCTCTTCGGTAAGAATAATGTGTTCAAAGCGGGAACAATTTCTACAGTAGCCGAAAAAACAGCACTCGGCTTCGTTAAGAAGTTTGCACAGGAGCGAGGTCTTGTAATGCACAAGGCTGAGGAAAAGCGTCTTGCAATCGGTTGTACGGGTGTTAAGAGAACCACAGGTCAGCACCCCGGCGGTATGGTTGTTGTACCGAGAACAAACGATGTTTATGATTTCTGCCCTGTTCAGCATCCTGCAAATGATGTGAACTCAGATAACATTACAACCCACTTCGACTTCCATTCAATTCATGATACAATCACAAAACTTGATGAGCTCGGACACGATGTTCCGACAATCTATCATTATCTTGAACTCTACACAGGTATCCCCGTAATGAAAGTTTCTATGAGCGATCCCGAGGTTATGTCGCTGTTTACTTCTCCGAAAGCACTCGGAGTTACTGAGGAGGATATCGACTCAAAAACCGGTACATTCAGCCTTCCTGAATGCGGTACGGCTTTCGTAAGAGGAATGCTCATTGAGGCACAGCCCAAAACCTTTACCGACCTTTTGCAGATTGCAGGTCTTTCGCATGGTACCGATGTATGGCTCGGAAACGCTCAGGAACTTATTCATAACGGAACCTGTACAATTTCGGAAGTAATCGGTACTCGTGACTCGATTATGACTTATCTTATGCACAAAGGTCTTGAACCGGGCATGGCATTCAAAATAATGGAGATTGTCCGTAAAGGTAACGCAACAAAACTTCTTACGGAAGAACACTTCAAGGCTATGCGTGAACACAATGTTCCCGAATGGTATATTGATTCATGTATGAAAATTAAGTATATGTTCCCGAAAGCCCATGCCGCAGCCTATATGATTGCAACGCTCAGACTCGGTTGGTACAAGGTTCACAAGCCCGTTGAATATTATGCGGCATACTTTACCGTACGAAGTGAAAATCTTGACGGTGCAATTGCCATGCAGGGACATCAGGCTGTCCGTGACAAGATGAACAACATAAAACAAAAACAGAGTGTTCACGAAGCCACAGCCAAGGATGAAGCAGAGTTCCAGACTTTGCAGATTGTCAACGAAATGATGGCAAGAAAAATTGAATTTCTTCCTGTTGATATCTACAAATCCGAGGCTAAAATGTTCAAGGTAGAGGACGGGAAAATCAGACTTCCGTTTTCATCCTTACCCGGTGTAGGCGGCGCCGCCGCAGATTCACTCGCAGAAACGGGCAAGCACACAGAATATCTTTCAATTGAAGATATGCAGATAAAAACAAAGGTTACTAAGGCTGTTATTGAAACACTGAAAGATGTCGGAGTTCTCAAGGATTTGCCTGAAAGCTCACAGATGTCATTATTTTAAGGAGTTGTCTAAATGAAAAAACTGCTTTCGCTAAAAACTTTGCTGATTTGCATTTCATTTACAGTGTTTCTTTTACTTGTAAAAGATAATATGAATGTTGTGTGGTCGGCAATCGGTTGGATAACAGGCATAATCACTCCGTTTGCAATCGGGTTCCTTTTTGCTTACATCCTTAACTATCCGTACAAATTTTTCTACTCCAAAGTTTTCGGCAGAATGGGGCGAAAGCGAAAATTCCTTGCTAACTTCAGAAAACCCCTTGCACTTATTATAACCTATGCAATTGTAGTAGCAATTTTTGTCGTTATAATCTCAATTGTAGTTCCGCAGATTGCAGCCAGCCTGTTCAGTCTTATTAACAGCCTGCCGCAGTATGCAGGCGTACTTTCTGACATGACAAAAACAGTGGTGCATTGGATTAACCATACATTCAGTATGGAAATTGACGCAAGTGAAGTAATAAACAACTTCTTCAAGTATATTACAAACTTTATTTCGGCAGGCAATATCACCAGTTTTCTCGGCAACTCTACAAATGCCGTATTCAGCGCAATTATGTCTACGTGTAACGGTGTGTATAACTTCCTGCTCGGAATCGTTATTTCAGTTTACTTCCTTGCCGCAAAGGAAACACTTTGCCGTCAGATAAAAAAGCTTGCTGTTGCTTTTATTCCGATAAAGTATCTTCCTAAGATTTATGAAATTGTCGATATTACAGATACAAAATGCGGTCGTTTTCTCGTTGGCGATATCATTGATGCGGCTTTTCTTGGTGTTCTCACATTCATTACAATGTCAATTTGTCAATTACCGTACGCACCGCTTATTGCGGTTCTTATCGGTGTGACGAATATTATTCCGTTCTTTGGTCCGTTCATCGGTGCAATTCCGAGTGCTTTTATCCTCTTGCTTATTGATCCGATTTACATGATTATTTTCATAATCATTATAGTTATAATTCAGCAGCTTGACGGCAATCTTTTCAAGCCGAAGATTATCGGCAGTCAGGTCGGTCTTTCAAGCTTCTGGGTACTGTTCAGCGTAATTGTCGGCGGAGGAATGTTCGGTGTGCTCGGTCTTATACTCGGAACTCCAATCTATGCCGTAATCTATGCTCTTGTCGGCAAGAGAGTTAAAAACAAAATTGACTCAAAGGGAAGAATAGCTCAGGAGGCTCTTGACTTTGAGGTGCTTAACTATACCAAAATTGCCGCAGAGCAGAAAAAACTTCGTGAAGAAAAAGAAATGCAGCAAAGAGAAAAATTTATGAAATTCATCAACCGTAACAAAACAAATGATGAAGACGAATCCTCAGATAATACAAATGAATAATCGTAAAATTTTCGTTTCATCTTAATAGTGTTGACAAATCAAGTTTAGTGTGTTAGTATATTACCGTATTAACACACTAAAGCGTTGAGAGGTAATTATGAAAAAGAATTTAAAAATGACTCCCGAGGGAACAAAGGACTTTTTGTTCGCCGAATGTTCCGCTATGGATTATATCTGCACAAGCATTGAAAAGGTATTTGTCAAAGGCGGATTTAAACGGGTAATAACTCCTGCTCTTGAATTCTATGATGTGTTCTCAATTCCGTCAAGCGGAATCTCGCAGGAATCAATGTTCAAGACAACCGATAACAAAGGCAGGCTTCTTGTTGCCCGTCCTGATTCCACTCTGCCGATTGCAAGAATGGTTTCTACAAGACTTAAAAACAATACACTTCCTGTTCGACTTTACTACAAGCAGGCAGTATATCGCAACAATCCGTCACTTGCAGGAAGAAGAAACGAATTTCTTCAGATGGGTGTTGAACTTCTCGGGGCAAAAGGAAAAAGAGCCGACCTTGAAATTCTCACCTCGGCAATAAAAAGCATTTCAGCCGTTGCCGATGATTTTAGAATTGAACTCGGACACGCCGAAGTATTCAATGCTCTGTCAAAAGAACTTGATATTGATAACGATTACAAAGAAAAAATCAGAGTATCAATCGAAAGTAAAAACTACTCGGCGCTTAACAATCTTCTTGACAAACTCAAGCCTTGTAAGACTGTTTCCGCAATCCGTTCGCTCCCGTCACTTTTCGGCGGTGAAGAAGTGTTTGATGAGGCATATGACATCTGCAAAGGTACAGGTGCCGAAAACGCTCTTGATTATCTCCACACAATCTATAAAGAACTTTCCGTGCTTGAACTCGGCAACAAGCTTATCATCGACCTCGGACTTGTTCAGAGAAACGATTACTATACGGGAATCGTATTTTCAGGGTATATTAACGGAATCGGTGACGCTGTTATTTCGGGAGGAAGATATGACGATCTTCTCAGCGAATTTGACGCTCCTATGGGTGCGGCAGGCTTTGCGATTGATACAGACGCAATTACAATGAAACATCTTTCCGATGATGATGTAAATTATTCAGATAATCCCGATGTTCTCGTTTTTGCAGAAAACGGACATGAAATGAAGGCTCTCAGATATGTTGACGAGCTTAACGAAAAGGGAATAAATGCACAGTTCAGCGTACTTGAAACTCTTGAAGAAACAGAACAGTTTGCAAAATCAAGAGGAATTGCAAAAGTTGAAAGTATATAATCAAGCTGTCGGAAAGGATTAAATATGAAACCATTAAGAATTGCTCTGACAAAGGGCAGACTTGAAAAGACCACAATTGAACTTCTTGAAAAAATCGGATATAATTGTGATGAAGTAAAAAACAAGGGAAGAAGGCTTATTCTTCCGATCGGCAATAATGATTTTGAAGTTGTGCTTGCGAAAGCCGCAGATGTAATTACATATGTTGAGCACGGTGTGTGTGACCTTGGTGTCGTTGGCAAGGATACAATTCTTGAAAACGGTTCATCTTTTTATGAACTTCTCGACTTAGGATTCGGTAAGTGCCGTTTTGCTCTTGCTACAAAAAAGGACTCCGATTTTTACGGCGGTTACAAAACAAAGACAATTGCGTCAAAGTATCCCAATGTAACCAGAGCATTTTTTGACGATAAAAATATGGATGTAAGAATCATTAAGATTGAGGGCTCGGTTGAACTCGCTCCTCTTGTAGGTCTTGCAGACGGTATTGTAGATATAGTAGAAACAGGTTCAACGCTCAAGGCTAATGGACTTGAAGTAATTGAATGGGTATGTGATATTTCAGCAAGACTTATTGCCAATACGGCAAGTCTAAAACTGCGCAAGGCTGAAATTGAAGAATTGCAGAAGAAACTGGAGGCTGTCACAAAATGATTACAACTGTTGTAGCAGACGGAAAAAACGAATATGAATTTATTGATTTGCTCAAAAAGAGAGCGCAGAATTCAGATAAAAATGTAGTTCCGATTGTTTCGGAAATCATCGAAAATGTTGCAGAAAACGGTGATAAAGCCGTAAAGGAATATACCGTTAAATTTGACGGAAAAGCACCTGAAAAGGTAGAAATCACTTCCGATGAAATCGACAGCCTTATTGAAAAATGCGATAAGGATTATCTCGAAACAATCAAAAAGGCAGCCGCAAATATTGCAGACTTCCATAAAAGACAGGTTCAGCAAAGCTGGCTCACAACAAAGAATAACGGCGTAATGATGGGGCAGAGAATCAGAGGTCTTAAAAGAGTAGGTATCTATGTTCCGGGCGGCACTGCAGCATATCCCTCATCAGTTCTTATGAACGCAGTTCCAGCTAAAATTGCAGGTGTTGAGGAAATTATTATGTGTACACCTCCTCAGAAGGACGGTACACCGAATCCGAATATCATCGCCGCCGCAAAGGTAGCAGGTGTTGACAGAATCTTCCTTATGGGCGGTGCACAGGCAGTAGCCGCACTTGCATACGGTACAGAATCCGTACCAAAGGTTGATAAAATCGTAGGACCCGGCAACATCTTTGTTGCAACAGCAAAAAAACTTCTTTACGGAACAGTTGACATTGATATGATTGCCGGTCCGAGTGAAATACTCATCATTGCCGATAAGTCTGCAAATCCCAAATTCCTTGCCGCAGACCTTATGAGTCAGGCAGAGCATGACAGGCTTGCATCTGCAATTCTGCTTACCGACTGCGAAGAGCTCGCCAAAGAAACTGAAACAGAGCTTGAAAAGCAGATGACCGCTCTTTCAAGAAAAGATATTATCCGTTCATCGGTTGACAATTTCGGTGCAGTTATTGTATGCAGTGATATGTCACAGGCGATTGAATTTGCTAACGAGCTTGCTCCCGAACATCTTGAGGTTTGTTGTGAAAACCCAATGGAGTATGTCGGCAAGCTTGATAATGCCGGCTCTGTATTTCTCGGCAACTACAGTCCCGAGCCTCTGGGCGACTATTTTGCCGGTCCTAACCATGTTCTTCCGACAAGCGGCACGGCAAGATTTTTCTCACCTCTTTCGGTAGACAGCTTTGTAAAAAAATCAAGCTTTATTTACTATACGGAAGACGCTTTAAGAAAAGATGCCGAAGATGTAGTTCGCTTTGCAGAAACAGAAGGACTTACAGCACACGCAAATTCAATTAAAGTGCGTTTTGATATGAAATAAGAATGGAAGTTATGCAATGTCTTATGAATTAAACAAAAAAATTCGTGAACTTGAACCGTATGAACCAATCAGCGGTACATATAAAATTCGACTTGATGCAAACGAATGTCCCGAAAATTATCCCGATTTCATCAAAGAAGAAATCAAAAATGCAATTGATACAATTGATTTCAACCGCTATCCCGATCCGCTTGCGGAAAAGGTTGTTACGGCTTTTGCGGATTATTACGGAATCAATCCAAAATATGTAACCGCAGGTAACGGCTCAGATGAACTTATCTTTTTGATTGAAGCCGCATTTATGGAAAAAGGGGACAGGATGCTTTGCGTTGCTCCCGATTTTTCAATGTACAAATTCTATTCATCAATCTGTGAGGTCGAATGTGACACATTTATCAAATCCGACGACCTTTCAATTGATACGGATGCGCTTATTGAAAAGGTAAATCGTGACAATATCAAACTTTTACTCTTTTCAAACCCATGCAATCCGACAGGGCAGGGTATGACCGCCGAAGATGCACGCAGACTTGTTACAAGCGTAAATGCACTTGTAATTCTTGACGAAGCATATATGGATTTCTGGGATCAGAGTCTTATAAATGAGGTTGAAAAGTATTCAAATCTCATTATTTTCAGAACCGCATCAAAGGCGGTAGGCTCAGCGGCACTCAGACTCGGTTTTGCCGTTGCAAATGAAACAATTTCAAGAGCTGTAAAAGCGGTAAAATCGCCGTACAATGTGAACACATTTTCTCAGGTTGTCGGCAGTATAATATATAAAAATAAAGATTATCTCAAAAACAGACAAAAAACAATTGTCAGAAACAGAGAAAAGCTGTATAATGATTTATTGGAGTTGTCCGCTCTTTCCGATGATTTTAAGGTTTACAACAGTTGTGCAAACTTTGTTTTTGTTAAAACATCATTCGGCAAAGACTTGTGGAACTATCTCAAGGACAATTCAATTGTAATCCGTTTTATGGGCGATTACATCAGAATTTCCGTTGGCACAGAAGAAGAAAACGAAGAACTGATAAGTTGCATTAAAACTTATTTATCGAGGTGATTATATGCGCAGTGCATATGTTGAGCGTAAAACGAAGGAAACCGACATAAAGCTAAAACTTAATCTTGACGGCGGCGATATTAAAATTGATACAGGCATAGGCTTTTTTGACCATATGCTCAATTCGTTTGCCACTCACGGCAGATTCGGACTTGAGGTTTCGGTAAAAGGCGATCTCTATGTTGATGAACACCACACCGTTGAAGACACAGGCATAGTTCTCGGCAAAGCATTTGCAGAGGCTCTTTCAACCAAAGAGTCAATTGAAAGATTCGGCAGTTTTTATGTTCCTATGGACGAAGCGCTTGCGTTTGCATCGGTTGACATCAGCGGCAGACCTTATCTTGCATTCGACGCTGATTTCCCGCAGGAAAGATGCGGCGGCTACGACTGTTCAATGACAGTAGAATTTATGCGTGCATTTGCATTTAACGCACAAATCACACTTCACCTCAAATCTGTTTACGGTGACAACTCTCACCATATCACAGAGGCTTTGTACAAGGCTTGCGCACACGCACTCCGCCTTGCAGTAAAGCAAAATTCTTCAAATGTACTTCTTTCTACTAAAGGAGTGTTATAATGATTATTTTACCCGCTATTGACATAAAAGACGGCAATTGTGTCCGTCTTTTCAAGGGCGATTATGCAACCGTTCAGAAGGTAGCAGAGTCCCCGTATATTGCCGCTCAGGGCTTTGCTGACGCAGGTGCAGAGTGGATGCATATGGTTGACCTTGACGGTGCAAAAGACGCAAAGCTTGTTAATGCCGATCTTATTGCGGATGTTGCAAAAGCCTCGGGACTTTCTGTTGAGGTTGGCGGAGGAATCCGTGATATGAAAGCGGTTGAATATTATCTTTCAAGAGGAATAAACCGTGTTATTCTCGGTTCAGCCGCAGTTAAAAACCAGCAGCTTGTTATTGATGCCGTAAAAGAATACGGTGAGAGAATTGTAGTTGGCATTGATGCAAAGGACGGCATGGTTCGTGCAGAAGGTTGGATTGACAATTCGGAAATCAACTACATTGAGCTTGCAAAGCGTATGGAAGATGTCGGAGTAAAGACTATTGTGTTCACAGACATTGATCAGGACGGTACTCTTGCAGGTCCTAACCTTAAACAGCTTAATGACCTTGTTCACGAAGTCAGCTGCAATATTATCGCAAGCGGCGGTGTTGCAGTTCTCAAGGATATCATTAATCTTGCAGAACTCGATGTCTACGGCGCAATCTGCGGTAAGGCTATCTACACAGGTTCGCTTGATTTGAAACATGCGATTGAAGTAACAAATAAAATCTGAGGTAATTATGGATCTTGATAAATATTTTGTAAAATCCGAACTTATTCCCGCAATTATTCAGGAAAAGTCAACGGGTGAGGTACTTATGCTTGCATATATGAACCGTGAAAGTATGCAAAAAACTTTTGAAACCGGTTACACATGGTTCTGGTCAAGAAGCCGTCAGGAGCTTTGGAACAAGGGTGCAACATCAGGTCATTTACAAAAGGTAATTGATATATATGCCGACTGCGATGACGATACATTGCTCATCACTGTTGAACAGACAGGTGCGGCCTGCCACACGGGAAATCATTCCTGCTTTTTTAAAAAATTAAAATGAGGAGAATTTTAATATGAACGACAGAGAAGTTCTTGAAGCACTTTATGCTACAGTAGAAAACAGACGAGATAATCCAAAGGAGGGTTCATACACTTGCTACCTTCTTGATAAAGGAATTGACAAGATTCTTAAAAAAGTAGGCGAGGAGTGCAGTGAAACAATCATTGCGGCAAAAAATGATGATAACAGCGAAACTGTTTATGAAATAGCAGACCTTATCTATCATCTTACTGTAATGATGGTAAAGCTCGGCATTCCGCTTGAAGATGTTCTTGCCGAACTTGACAAGAGAAGCGAAAAGACAGGAAACCTTAAAAAGTTCCATGTTGTTGACAAAAATTCATAACTAAAAGCACAAACAAAAAGGCCCTATGACTTTGGTCATAGGGCTTAACAGTATGTATATATTATTTTTATGCATTAACAAAAGCAAATTTAGAAATCGCCTGCTTGAGATTATCATCAGGTTCTGATTCAAGAAGAAGTTCAATCGGAATTTTTTCGTCAATTGCAAAAAATCCCATCAACGAATGAGCATCAACAGTATTATCGCCGTTTCTTAGCATCATTACTGTATCCGGAAAGTGAGCAAGAGTTTCAAACATATCAATCATTTCTTTTTTATTTTTAACGGAAATCGGTACAGAAAACAAGATCTCACCTCCATTGTTCATCTGGTCTATATTTTATCATTAATTTTTGTCTAAATCAACAACGAATTAATGAATTTTTGCAATTTCAACTATTTACCCAAAAAAGGATGGTTAGTGAATGAATTTTAATATAATTACACTCGGCTGCAAGGTTAATCAGTATGAGTCACAGGCAATGCGTGAAGATATGCTGAAAAACGGTTTTCTTCTCTCGGATGACAGGGACAGGGCTGACATAACAATCGTAAACAGCTGTACGGTAACATCCGTAAGTGATGCAAAAAACCGCAAGATTCTAAACCGTGTCCGCCGTAAAAATCCTGACGGAATTGTTATTCTCACCGGCTGTATGCCGCAGGCTTTTCCCGATGAAAGCGAGAACTTTTCAAATTGCGATATCGTTCTCGGCAATGCAAAGAGAGCCGAACTCGTTCCTTCAATTTACAAGTTTCTCGAAGAAAAACAGAAATTTGTTCATATAACAGAGCATATCGGAAAAGGCGAAAAATACGAAAACCTTTCCGTATCGTCACTCGGAGAGCATACAAGAGCTTTCATTAAAATAGAGGACGGTTGCAACAGATTTTGTTCTTACTGCATTATTCCGTATGCAAGGGGCAGAGTGCGTTCAAAATCTCTTGAAGATTTAAAGGCAGAGCTTATTCAGGTTGCTGCAAACGGTTACCGTGAGGTTGTTCTCGTTGGTATTAACCTTTCCGCCTACGGACTTGACGAAGATTTTGATCTTGCTGATGCTGTAGAATGTGCTTGTTCAGTTGACGGAATCGACCGTGTAAGACTCGGTTCAATCGAACCGGAAAGAATGGATAAAGAAATGATTGCCCGTCTTGCCGCACAGCCAAAGTTCTGTCCGCAGTTTCATCTTTCACTACAAAGCGGTTGCGATAACACACTCAAAGCAATGAACCGTCACTACAATTGTGCAGAATACGCTGAAATTGTTACAAATCTCAGAAACGCTTTTGAAAACAGTTCTATGACAACCGATGTAATGGTTGGATTTGCCGGTGAAACAGAGGAAGATTTCAACGCATCTCTTAATTTTGTAAAGTCAATCGGCTTTGCAAAGGTGCATATCTTCCCGTATTCACGCCGTAAAGGCACTGTTGCCGATAAAGCACCAAATCAAATTGATCCCCAAATCAAAGAGCAGAGAGCCAAAATTATGGAGCAGGTCTGCGATGAAACCAGAAGGGAATTTCTTAAAGAGCAGGTTGGTCTTTGTGAATCTGTTCTCGTTGAAAGACTTCGTCACGGTTATCTTGAGGGTTACACAAAGAACTACACGCCTGTTCATATTAATTCCGAAGATACAAGTCTTTGCGGTAAAATTATTGATGTAAAAATCACAAAATCATTTGATGACTACTGCGATGCTGAATTAGTTTAAAGCGTTAATCAGATTATTAATTTCTTTTTTTGCAGTATCATCCTCAAGGCAATTATAGCTGTAAAGCATAAAGCCCCTGACAGATTTATTGTTACGCAAAATATCGTATTCATCGGCAAGAATACTGTCACTTAAAAGCCATGTTTCTTCGTCATATTCGCCGTTACCTGCCTTATAACCGCCAAGACCGACATACAGTTTAACATTTTCGTCAAAATCAAGAGATGTCCAGCTGTCAAGGCAGTCTTCAAAAGTCAGAGCTGGGTTTTCAAGGCTAAAGTAAATTTGCGGACAGATGTAATCTGCAAAGCCTTTACAGGTACACCACGATTTTACATCGGCATACAATCCGTCATTGTTACCTATATTGCCTTGCGGTGATATGCCGAACTCAACTGACGAATCAACACTTTTTATTGTTCTGTAAACCTTACAAATCAGCGTATTTACATTTTGCATTCGCCAATTATCAAGACTCATAGAGTTTTCTTTACCGTATTTTTCAATATAAGCCTCATACTGTTTTTTATCAAAACTTTCATCCTCAGTAGGGTAGAAGTAGTCGTCAAATTGTATCCCGTCAACATCATAATTTTCCGCAATTTCCTTTACACCGTCACTAATCAGCTTTTGTGCAGTTTCATTTGACGGATCAAGAAAAATTCCGTTATCGGTTTTTATACCTATTTCGGAATTCTTTATGTAAGGATTGTTGTCTGAAAGTTTTTTCGGAGTTTCATTTGAACTGACTCTGTATGGATTAATCCACGCATGAATTTTCAAATTGTTTTCTTTGCATATATCACACATAATTTGCAGTGCGTCATATTGAGGATTTTCCCCTTGTGTACCCGTGAGAATATGTGACCACGGAAAATAGCTTGACTTATATAATGCGTCACAAAAGGGGCGTACCTGTACAATAAGCGTGTTGAAACCGCTTTCACGGCATTTTTGTGCTATTTCGTTAAATTTATCTTCAAACGCTTTTTGTGTTTTTGAGCTTTCATTTTCCATAGAAAGCTCCATATATGATACCCACACGCCACGCATTTTTTCATCACTTTCGGGTGTGTCGGCGGTTGCCTTTGATGATAAGGCTGCAATATTGTTGATATCATTCTGCTTTTTCGGCGGTTTTTCTCTTGTAAATGAGCTTATGCAGATAACGCTTAACATAGCTATTACAGATATAATAATCGGAACAATCTTTTTGTTTTTCAATCAAATCATCCTTTGGAGTTCTCATGGAAATTTTCATCATATACATTTGCATTATCAGCCTGATATCAATTATTGTAACAGTCTGTGACAAATACTTTGCAATTCACCGCAAATGGAGAGTACGAGAAAGCACATTGCTGATTCTCTCCGCACTCGGAGGAAGTGTTGCAATGTACATTACAATGCAATTAATCAGACACAAAACAAGACACATTAAATTTATGCTCGGCATACCGATAATATTTATTATTCAGCTGATAATTCTGTTTTTTGTTTGGAGGATGATTTATGTCTGACAGACTGTATTTTTCCGTACCTGACGAATGTGACAATATGCTTGCTCAAAGATTTCTGCGTGACAAATGCGGTCTTTCTGCAAGAATAATAACACGACTGAAAAGAGAAAAAGACGGTATTTTGATGGACGGGAAAATTTTAAGAACAATTGACTGTGTGCAAAGCGGAAAAACCGTTTCAATTGCAATTCCCGATGAAAAATGTGAAATTGAACCGACAAAGGGGACACTTGATATAAGATATGAGGATGAACATTTTCTTGTGGTAAACAAACCGCATTCCATGCCTGTTCATCCTGTAAAGCAGCACCAAAGTGATACGCTTGCAAATATTGTTTCGTACTATTGCAGTCAAAACGGCAAGCCGTTTGTATTTCGGGCAATTAATCGACTTGACAAGGATACCTCAGGGCTTGTTCTCATTGCCAAAAACCGTTTTACAGCCAATGCCGTAAAAAATAAAACGCATAAAGTCTATTACGCTTTATGCGAGGGCGAAATAAATACCGAAGGTGTAGTTGATAAGCCAATGGATTTGCGTGATGATTCCAAAATGGTGCGAATTGTCCGTGATGACGGAATGGAAGCAGTTACGCATTACAAACCGCTTGTTGCAACAAAAGATTTTACATTGCTTGAATTGTGGCTTGAAACCGGCAGAACACATCAAATTCGGTGTCATATGGCTTATTTAGGGCATCCGCTTATGGGTGATGACTTGTACGGCGGAAAACTTGATAAAATTTCAAGGCAGGCACTTCATTGTGCAAGGCTTGGATTTTATCATCCGATAAAAAATGAATACATTACGGTTACTGCCGAAATTCCCGAAGATATGCAGTATGTAATAAACAACAAAGAGGATTGAACAATAAAAAGTTCAATCCTCTTTAAAATTTATAAACTTTTATTGACAATGCCCGGACAAAAAATCTATGTGCGTTCCTCACACTTGCAATGACAGCAACATTATTTGCAGGTTGTTCCGGAAATTCCGATTCTTAGGATTGTACTACTATCTTCCAAACGGTTTGCAACAGTGGGCATTTTTATATCTTATATTTGGTCTGTTTGTACCTATATTGATTAGCATTATTTTAAATGATTATGTTATATTGCACAAAAATGATAATAAAATTTGTAATAAATAATATCTAAAAAATCATTGTGTTTATACTCTTGATATGTTAAAATATCTTATACAAATAAAATGATTAGTTAATATAATTATAACGCAAAAGCTATATTGCGAATATAAAATATTGAAAATTGCTTAATTTTAAATTACAGAAGTAGAGAATTGATTTAAAAATATAAATTCCAAAAATTGTTTTAAAAAAGAAAAACTGTGAGAGGTATTCCAATGAAGAAAACAACTGCAATGATGGCATTACTTTTAACAATTTATGCTGCTGTATTTTTTTATGGCTGTACGAATAAATCTTCATACTCAAATTCCGATGATGCATATATAAATTATGCAACAGATATGCAGCTAATGTACCATATCGGCGGAAATGCACCTATGACAAAATCAGATAAAGGTTATTATTATATCGGTGAGGACGGAATCGTGATTTTTATTGATAAAGAAACAAAAAAGGCTACTCCTCTTTGTTCAAAACCAAATTGTACTCACGATGACCCTGAAGCTTGCGATGCCTATTTAAACTTAACGCAGAAGCCCGATACGCTTGTTGGTGCCCATGATTCTGCAATACAATATAATGACGGATATTTGTATGCTTTATGCGGAGAGTATGACAAGAGCTATATAAATTACAATACATATCTTATGCGTATGAAGCCTGATGGAAGCCAAAGGGAAAATCTTACGGGAAGCTTTAATTTTTATGCTTTTGAATGGTTCATACACAGGGGATATTTTTATTGCTCTACTGATTCATCAGTAATTAGAATACCTCTTGATTCACCTAAATCAGAACCGCAGATTCTATACAAAACGGATTACTATATTAAGTCCAGCTTGAGAGCTGTTTCTCAAATATGTGCGTATAAGAATTATTTTTACTTTACTGCCGACGAGAGAAATGAAAAAGAGGAAGGACCTGGTTTAAGTATCAAATGTATCAATTTAGATACATTAGAGATTAATGACATTCCTAAAGCTAAAGGCTATCAAGTGTTTTATAATTTCTTTTTAGACAACACAATGATTGCGTCCTATTACGATAAAAATTCGGATGAAAATGTTTATCTTAAATGCGATTTGGATGGAAATGTAAAGGAAAGCTTTTTCACAATAGCTCATAAAGATAATTTGCGATATTCAACCGATGGAAAATACATATATGGTGATAATTGTGTGCAGGTCACCAGAAAAGATGCAGAAAAACAGATTATTACGGTTTACGATTTAAATATGAATGAGATAGATTCGTATGTTCCGCCTGAATTTGAAAATATAGTATGCAATTATATTAATCCACAGGATAATGAATATTTTATTTTTGAATCTGTAGATGATAACGGAGAACGAATTTTAGCTATGGCGGATAAAAGTCAACTTGGCTCAATCGGCGGAGAAACTATAAAATTCACCAAGCTTTGCAAGCTGAAATGGGCTGAAAAGAAGGACAGCAATTATTATGTAGAGGGACAGGCGAGAGTTGAATGAGAATTGCAGGTAGCGAATATTTAAAGCTGTTTTCAAACAAAATATTTCTTATTTGCATCATTGCCTTTTTCTGCGCCGATTCTCTGTTTTTCGTAATGCTTCAATCCTCTGATTATGAAAATTCGGCAATTTCAAGTGATGTTGGGGCATATGAACAGCTTATTCGGGAATGTAACGACGCAGAGGATAAAAATGCGTTCTTTGAAAGCAAGAACACGGAGATACAGATTGCACAAATTCTTTTGCACAACGGAAATGCAGATGAATACAAGGAAAAATATCCAAAACTGTATGACAATGCGGCAGGCTTGGACTTGAACGATGATGAGCTGTTCAACCGCTCGGTTATGCTAAGCAACATACAGGCTCAGCTCTCTCACATAGACAGCTATGAAGAGTTTATTTCCAATATGAAGTCGAGAGCCGAGCAACAGAGCAGCTTTTCCATTTTTGCAGAGCCGGACAGCTTTTCGTTCAGAAATATTGAAAAAACTCCCGTGGATTTTGCCGAGGTTAAAGGTGTTAAGCCCATTCTCGGCAACAACAAGGCGGTTGAAGCCGCAACCTCATATGAGGTTTCAAGCTATATTTTGCTGATTATCGTATTACTTGTCAATATTTTGATGTTCTCCGTTGAAAGAGAAAAGGGACTTTATATTCTTGTGCGGTCAACGGCAAAGGGCAGACTGTCAACAATAGCCTGCAAGCTCTTGGTTGTTTTGAGCGTTACGGCGGTTGTTAGTCTGCTGTTCTATGCGAGCAACATTATGACGGCAGGCACAGTCTACGGCTTTGGAGATTTGAGCCGCCCCGTGCAGTCGAGCGAGCTGTTTTTAAACTGCGCATTAAATGTTACAATGCTTGAATACCTGATTTTGTGGGTACTCGGCAAAACGCTTTTGCTCTGCTCTCTGTCAATGCTCACGGCATTTTTATTCGTGGTTATCAAGTCCTCCGCAAAGACCTATTTAATCTTGGCGGCGGCACTGATTTTTGAATTTTCCTGCTTCATTTTCATTGACGGTAGCTCTGTGTTGGCTTCGCTAAAATTTATAAATATTTTCTACCTTATCAGCGGCAACAATATTTTTGGCTGTTATCAGAATGTCAATATTTTTTCACAGCCGATTAACATAATCACCGTTTTCATCGGCTTAGCTGTGGCTCTCTCCGTTGTCGGAATTTTGGGAGCGGCATTGGCATTTTCAAGGCTGTCACAGCATAACGGCAAGCTCGTTTTGCTCGACAGGCTTATGTCACGGCTCGGACGGTTTAAGAAAATCAACGGAAGTGTGAGAATATACAGCGGCGAGGCTTACAAGCACTACAAAACCTCCTTCGCCCTCGTCGCAGTAATTATCCTCGTGGCTCTCGGCTTTGTCAGCTACAATGATGATTTGAGTATTATATTCAGAAGTCCTCAGGAAAGCGCCTATGACACCTATATGCAAACACTTGAGGGTGAGCTTGACGAGGAAAAGTATGATTTTATCGAGAGTGAAAGGGCTTATTTTGACGAGCTTACAAGAGAAGCCGAGGAGCTTTCAGCCGACAACACGATTTCGGTTGAGGAAAAAACGAACAGGCTCAATACCATTGATGGTATTTTAAGCATAAGAGGAATGGCATTTGAGGACATTTGCGCTCAGCTTGAATATGTTAATGAAAAGGCTGAGCTGACGGGCGAAAAGCCTGCACTTGTCAATGAAGTGGTGAACAAGCGGCTGACTATGGACACCTTTAGGGAGTGGGAGTATTTTGCTCTGCTCTTAGCCGTGGTTATCTTCTGTACCTCCAACATTTTGGCGATTGAATACAAGACCTCTATGGTTAACTTGATTTCGGCAAATAAGCACGGCAAAGCGAGGCTGTTGATTATAAAGCTCTTAACCGTCCTGATTACCACGGTGATTTCCTATATCTTAATCTATCTGCCGTATATGCTCAACTTTATCAAGACCTTCGGCACGGCATCATTTGATTTACCGCTTGCATATTCAAGAGATTTTTCGGCTCTGACAAGCGGCATAACCGTGGGCGGATATATTCTTGCTCTCGGCTTTGTTCATCTGCTTGCGGCAGTCGGCGCAACGGCTTTGGTCTATCTGCTCTCCTACATATTTAAAAATCAGTTTGTGACAATGATAATTTCAAGCGGCTTGCTCCTTATACCCTGCGTGGTGTTCATTGATAACAGCAAAATCCGTATGGTATCGGCATTTTCAAATAATGCTCAGACAGCCGTTATCGGCATAATCACCGCCGTTTGTCTGCTGATAATCGCAGTATCGGCTCTGATTATCTTTGTCCCCAAGCGCAAAAGTACGAAATTTATAATTTAAGTTTCAAGGCAAAAGAGGTTGTAAATATGGAATTAGCTTTAAATTGTATCAGCAAAACCTATAAAAAGGGCTCGGTAAAGGCGCTTGATAATTTCAGCGTTACCTTAACTCCGGGAGTATACGGCTTGCTCGGACCGAACGGAGCAGGCAAGTCCACGCTGATGAACATTATCACCGACAACCTCAATGCCGACGGCGGAGAGGTGGTTTACGGCGGTGAAAATATCAAAAAGCTCGGCAAGGATTACCGAGCCGTACTCGGCTATATGCCCCAACAGCAGGGCTTGTATGATGATTTCACCCTCAACCGATTTTTGTGGTATATGGCGGCTTTAAAGGGATTAAAAAAGAAAGAAGCCAAGGAAAAGATCACTCAGCTTCTTGAAACGGTTAATCTGACAGATGCCGCACATAAAAAGTTAGGCTCGTTTTCGGGCGGTATGAAGCAGAGAGCCTTGATTGCTCAAGCGCTTCTGAACAATCCCGAAATCCTGATTTTGGACGAACCCACGGCAGGACTTGACCCGAAGGAGAGAATACGCATACGCAACTTCATCAGCGAGATTGCCGAGGATAAAATTGTCCTAATCTCCACCCATGTTGTGTCGGATATTGAGTTTATCGCAAAGGAGATTATTTTGCTTAAAAAAGGTCAGCTCATCTCCCACGATTCCCCGAATAAGTTGACAAAGGAGCTTGAAAATAAAGTCTTTGAGGTCGAAATTCAAAGGGAAGATTTAAAATATTTTCAAGACAATTACCGTGTTTCAAATCTCTGTCACAACGACAACAGCATAATAGTCCGCATCGTGACCGATAACCCGCCGACAGACTGCCAATACACAACCGCAAAACCAACTCTTGAAGATTTGTACCTCTATATTTTTGAACAAGGAATGTGATATTAAAATTATTGCCGACAAGTAATGGCGTTCTATGCTAATACTTGTCGGTATTTTTATGCACTTTTTACATAAAATCGGAATGGTATAACGGAATGTAAATACAAAAATGCTCATATGATTTTAAAAAAGATGATTATGATGAAATAACCGATGATTTCATTCAGATTAATATGCAGCGTGAAATCAGTGCCAAGCACGACCTTTCTTCCGTCAGACAGGTAAGAAAAGTTATTAAATCACTTAAACCCGATGTTGTTTATATGCATTCAAGTAAGGCAGGTGCTATCGGAAGAATAGCTGACCTTGGAATTAGTAATATCAGGATTTACAATCCGAATGGTTGGGCATTCAATATGGATTGTGGTAAAAAAAAGCAGGTAATGTATCGCATTATTGAAAAGATGCTTGCTTTGTTTACCTCGCAATTTGTTTGTATTTCAGAGGCAGAAAAAGAATCGGCTGTTCAGAATAAAATTGCAAATGCAAAAAAGTTTAATGTTATTCTGAACGGAATAGACATTGAAAATTGCAATAAACAGCTTAACAACGGAATTTCAAGAAAAAAAATCGGAATACCCGATGATGCTTTTGTAATAGGGCAGATTGGCAGAATTTCAAAGCAAAAATCCCCTGATGTATTTATCAGAGCCGCCGCAAAAATCAAAGATGCAATACCAAATGCGTACTTTATGCTTGTCGGTGACGGCGATATGAAAGACGAAATTTTGCAGTATGCCATAGAAAACGGTATTGATGATTCATTAAAAATTACAGGCTGGGTTGAAAATCCTCTTAGCTACGCAACTGTATTTGATGTAGCCGCACTTCTTTCACGCTGGGAGGGCTTTGGTCTTGTGCTGCCTGAGTATATGCTTGCACAAAAGCCGATTGTAGCGTGTGAAACGGACGCTATTCCGACTTTGATTGATAACAGAGTAAACGGTCTGCTTGTACCGGTTGAGTCGCCACAGGCTGTTTGTGATGCTGTTACGGAGCTTTATAATAATTCTCAGCTCAGAACACAGCTTATTGAAAACGGGGAAAAAGCAGTATATGAAAAATTCGACGCACAGCGAGTATCGGACGAGCATAAGACGATGATTAAAAACATACTCGGAGGAAACAATGGCTGATAAAAAAATTGCTATAATGACTTGGCTGTATAACGGCAATTACGGTACATTATTACAAGCATATGCATTGCATACTTTTGTAAAAAATGAAGGCTATGAGGTTGAAAACATTAATTACAGAAGCTCATTGAAAACAAAGTTGAAAAACTGGTTTGTAAACAGAAATTCGCCTGCTCTTTTTGTTGGTAAATTCAAGGAAAAGTTTTCCAAAAAAGACTCTGTTGCAAACGAAAAAAGGAATGAGAATTTTTCTGATTTTTTAAACTCAAATATTAAGCTTACCGAGCTTGCCTCATCGCCCGAGGAGCTTGTAAAGTTCGGCAATAGTTTTGATGTCTTTATCTGCGGAAGTGATCAGATCTGGTCGCCGTATCTGATGAATCCGCCCTATTTCTTTTCTTTTGTTCCCGATAATAAGCCTAAAATTGCATATGCGCCGAGCTTTGGCGTGACTTCCACTTCGGCTAAAAAAGAAAAGATGATATGTGACTTTGTAAAAAGATTTGATTATGTATCTGTCAGGGAGAAACAGGGAAGTGATTTTCTCAAAAAAATCACAGGCAACGAGTATTCGGTGATGGTTGACCCGACAATGCTTCTGGAAAGAAAAGATTGGGAAAAATGTATCGGTGAGCGTATCGAAAAAGAAAAATACATTTTTTGCTATATGCTTACCTACAATGCAAAATATGTCAACGCAGTAAAAGAATATGCAGATAAAAACAAGCTAAAAGTTATTCTGATTAAAAATGATACAGGATTTGGGAATACAGGCTTTACAGTCGTTGAGGACGCAGGTCCGCAACAGTGGCTTAATTATATTAAGTTTGCGGAGAATGTATTTACCGATTCTTTTCATGGCGCAATTTTTTCTGTTATATTTCATAAGGAGCTTGTACTTTTCAAAAGATTTTGCGATAAAAGCGGAGTTTCTCAGAATTCGAGAATCTACACTCTGACCGAAATGCTTGATATTAAGGATAGAATTGCAGATGAAAGCTCACTTGAAAAGATAGGAAATATGAAAACAATAGATTTTGAAAAAACAGACTGTATAATGCAGACTAATTCAAAGAAATCGGGAGACTGGCTGCTGAACGCTTTGGAAAAGGCTTGCAGTAAATGATTATGAGGTAAAATATGATTAATTCTGTATTGGAAATTACTGAAAAAAGCTGTTGCGGCTGTGGTTCGTGCTTTCAGAGCTGTCCAAAACATTGTATTACCATGCAGGAAAATGAAAGAGGTTTCTTACTGCCTAAAGTCGATGAGTCATTATGTGTGAATTGCGGATTATGTGTTCGCTCTTGTCCCGAAATTGAACAGCCAAAACCGTATTCAGTAAAAAAAGCTTATGCCGCTGTCGCAAGAAATATGCCAATGCTCAAAAAGAGCACTTCCGGCGGAATCTTTGGTGTAATGTCACTTGCTGTTTTAAATCAGGGTGGAGTTGTTTACGGCTGTGCATGGGGCGATAATTTTAAAGCTGAACATATAAGAATAACGGCAGCAGATGATTTGTATTTAATTCAGCAGTCAAAGTATCTGCAGTCTGACACATCCAATACTTTTGTGCAGGTGAAAAATGATTTACTTAATAACATAATGGTTCTTTACAGTGGAACAGCCTGTCAAATTGCTGGATTAAGAAAATTTTTAAAACAAGAATATGATAATTTATTAACAGTTGAGGTTGCCTGTCACGGTGTTCCGTCACCTGGTCTTTTCAGAAAATACATTGATTGGATTGAAAAGAATACCGGAAAAAAAGTGTCTGATTATCAATTCAGAAATAAGGAAAAGCACAAGAAAGGCGAACATTACAAGTATTGCGTTACTTTTGCCGATGAGAGTAAAAAATACGGTTTTTCAAAAGAGGACGCTTATTACGGTTCATTCCTTGAAGGACGCACACTTCGCTGTACTTGCTATAATTGTAAATATAAAAATAATGAACGTATAGCTGATATTATGCTCAGCGACTATTGGGGGATTGAGAGAGAGCATAAGGATTTCCCTGCGCAAAACGGTGCATCAGCTGTTGTTTTGTGCAGTGATGCCGCAATAGATTTATTTAGTTCTATTAAAGATTCATTGATTTTTAAAGATTCATCTTTTGAACAGATTACAAAACATAATCATAGTCTTGTTCAAAGCTCATTTGTTGACGAAAATTTAAGAATTAAAACAATAAATATCGACTCAAATGACCTTTTTACATCTTTAAAACCTAAATTTGATATTAAGGTCAGAGTTAAGAATTTAGTTCCGGAAAAATTAAAGTACTTTATGAAAACACTGAGATAGTTGGGATAACAATGATAAAAACCGTAGTTTTAGTATATGATCAGGCGTTTATTTCTGGCGGAGCTGCAAAGGTAGCTATAAAATCCGCTGTTGCCTTAAAAAACAGGGGATACAGAGTAATATTTTTTGCATCTCTTGATCCGATAGACAAGCAGCTTACCGAGAAAAATATTGAGGTTATTTGTGTCGGCGGAGAGCATATAGCAAATACAAAAAGTCCCAAAACAATGCTCAGAGGTATCTGGAACGGAATTGCCAAAAAAAAGCTTGAGGATTTGCTGTCTTCTCTTGATTCGGAAACAACTGTAGTACATATTCACGGCTGGACAAAGTCATTGTCATCGTCTGTGTTTTCTGCTTGCAGAAGGAAAGGCTTTAAAACCTTCGTAACGCTGCACGAATACTTCACGGTTTGCCCGAACGGAGGAATTTTTAACTATCAGAATGGTAAGATTTGCAACAAAAATCCCGGAAGTTTCAGTTGTGCTGTTTGTAATTGCGACAAGCGGAATTATATTCAGAAAATATATAGAGATGTCCGTCAGTTTGTTCAGACACGACAGCTTAAAAAATTACAGCCGAATGTTATTTACATTACTAAATTCAGCAGAAACATTATCGAAAAAAATCTTAAATTCAGGCATAAAAGCTTTTTTATAGAAAATAATGTAGAAATATTTGACAGAGTAAAGGTTGAGCCAGCTGAAAACAGCGATTACCTGTTTGTCGGCAGAATGTCAAGGGAAAAGGGAGCAGATCTTTTCTGCGAGGCTGTGACAAAAGCAGGCGTAAAAGGAGTTGCAATAGGCTCAGGCGCAATGTATGAGGAACTCAAAGAGAAGTACCCGAACATCACTTTTACAGGTTGGCTTAACTCTGAGAAAATGAAAGAATATATCAGCAAGGCAAGATGTCTTGTTGTTTCTTCTAAATTGTATGAAACCATGGGACTTACGATTCTTGAGATGCAGGTAAAGGGTATTCCCTGCATTGTTCCTGACAGATGTGCAGGAATTGAATATATAAAGGATAAGGTAACGGGTGTTGAATACAAAATCGGCGATGTAAGCTCTCTGATTGACGCAATTAATTATACCCAAAATAACGATATAATTTCAAAACTCAGCGATAATTTTTATAACGAAGATTTTAAAGACAGATTCAGCATTGAAACTCACACCGAAAATCTTATTAAAGCGTACAATCAATAATCAACGAGGGTTTATATGAGAGAGTGGGAGAGAGGGCTTGCCGTAGTAATTCTCAATTACAACGGTTATGACCTTACAATAGAAAGCACAAACAATTTCAGAAAAGTCAGCAGCGAGTTAAATATCATAATAGTAGATAACTGTTCAAAGAACGATTCACTTGAGAAACTTAAAGGTGCTTTTTCTGATGACAAAAATACACATATTATTGCAAATGATAAAAATACGGGATATGCTTCAGGTAATAATGTCGGATTGAGATATATTTCCGATAATTTAAAAGAAATAAAGGCTGTCTGCATCTCAAATCCCGATATTTTTGTGGAGTCGGCTTCTGTTCTTGAAAGTCTGTATAACGCTTTGCTTGAAGATGAAAGTCTTGCCGTTGTAACAGCAAAGACAATCTACAACGGAACAATAAAAAAACCTGACGACTGTGCCTGGATGCAGCCGACAAAAAGATATATGATGTTCGGCTCAACCTGCGTTAATAAGCTTTTCCCTCAAAGTATCAGATATAATGAATTTTTCGCAAATGAAAACGGTATTGCATATGTTCACGCAGTTCAGGGATGCTTTTTTATGGCTGAAAAAGCTGTGATGGAAAGCATCGGTTATTTTGATGAGGGAACTTTTCTTTACAGCGAAGAAATTATTCTTGCTAAAAAAATACAGAATGCAGGCTACAAAGAGGGTGTGCTTGTGAATGAGTATATCCACCATAACCACAGAGAAAAAGACAAAAGTCTTATCAAAAAGGCAAACAAAATTTTTGATATGAAGTGCTTTTATCATTCAAAAAAATATTACAATGCAAAATTTTCAGGTAAATCAAGAGCTTTTACATTATTGGCAAACGGCTTTTTAAATTTGGATTACGGCTTAAAAAGACTTTTGATGCTGTTTAAGTAATTTTGCAATAACAGGAGATGTATTACATTGGCAAAGATTTCTGTTGCTATGACTACATATAATGGAAGTAAATATATAATTAAACAGCTTGATTCATTGAAAAATCAATCAAGAAAAATTGACGAGCTTGTTATTTGTGACGACTGCTCTACTGACAATACCGTAGAGTTAGTAAACGATTATATTAAATCCAATAACCTTGAGGGTTGGAATATATATAGTAATGAAAATAACCTTGGATTTATTAATAATTTTAAACAGGCTATAAAAAAACTACCGGTGATATTATTTTTCTCTGCGATCAGGATGATGAGTGGTGTGTTAATAAAATCAGCACTATGACCGATATAATTGAGAAAAATAATCAGGTAAAGTTACTTTCCTGTTCCCTTACGTTTATAGACGAAAACTGCAAACCATATACACCTTCAAATATACCGTCTTGGTATCAGAAAATGATTTCAACATCACCGGAAGAAATTACTCCGATAGACTTTATTAATATTTGCAACGCCAATTTTGCTCCGGGTTGTACAATGTGTTTTACAAGAGAAATATGTGATAAATATTGTAATATGGATTATGAGTACGAGCTGCCGCATGATTGGCTGATTGCTTTGATTGCATCTGTTGATAACGGTTATTACCATTTGAATACATCGCTGATTAATTACAGAATCCATAGCAGTAATGCTATAGGAGTTAGCAAAGCAAAAAATTCTCAGAATAATAAACAGCAGATAAAAAGATTAAATAGTCTAAAAAACAGATTACATCTTGCTAAAAAATTTGATTATCATAATATGACATTGATTGATAATTGCCTTAAATATGTTGAAAGTCGAATTGAATTATATGAAAATCGTTCTTTTTGTGCATTAAAAAATGTATTAAAAACTTCAACAAAGGCTAAAAAAATGGAAGATAAGATAATAATGGTTAATATTAAAGATATTTTTTATTTTATGCATATTATTTTTTAGAATCATAACTTAAACTTTAATATAGATGTATATTTGGGGGTTTTTATGGTATCAGTTATAATTCCTTCTTATAATCGTGAAAATACAATTGTAAGAGCAGTAAATAGTGTTCTCAATCAGACTTATAAAGATATTGAGGTAATCGTAGTTGATGATTGTTCAAAGGACAGAACATTAGAGTTGCTTTCTTCTATAAAAGATGAACGGTTGAAATTTTTTAAATTAGAAAAGAATTCAGGTGCATGTGTTGCTCGTAATTTTGGTATAGAAAAAGCTAATGGTGAATTTATTGCTTTTCAGGACAGTGATGATGAATGGCTTCCAGAAAAACTTGAAAAGCAGATGAAAGTATTTGAGAGCAATAGCGATGTAGATCTTGTTTTTTGTCAATTTACAAAAATTATCAAAGAGAATACTTCCGTTTTTCCACCACTTGAAAGCGGAATAATTACGAGAAAAATATTACTTGAAAAATCATATATAAGCACACAAACTATTATTGGAAGGAAAGAGTGCTTTAATACTATAAAATTTGATCCCAAAATGCCAAGATTACAAGACCATGATTTGGTAATAAGATTATCTAAAAAATATCGTTTTTATTTTGTAAATGAGCCTTTAGTAAATATGTATGTTCAGGATGATTCTATTTCTCAAAATATAAAAAAGCTTATTGATGCGGAATATTTATTACTTACAAAATACAGCGAAGAAGTAGCTTCTTTCCCTGAATTTAAATATTATAACCTAACTATTTTTGCTGTAATGAAACGAAGAAATAAAATGAAGGCAGGAATAGAATATAAAGCACTTTATAAAATAAAACCGAGTGTAATAAATTTGTTAAAGTATATTTTTGTAGCAATTACTGATATATCTCGAAAAAGTTATAAATCATTTATTGATTAATTGAGGAATTTTTGTGTCTGCTACAGACTTTAGCAGGAGCAAATACAAGAGTAAGTAGTTTATAATTTATATAAGTTCAGGTTTATCAAATTATGACAAATAAATATATCATTATAGGTACCGGTCAAAAGAATAATGTTCTTAATGAAGCTTTTTATGAAGTGATCAATAATAAAATAAAAAATGCTTCTTTTGCAGATCCATATTCTTTTAATAATAAAATAATAAAAAAGCTATATAATTTTAGATATAGCAATAAGTGCAGAAAAATCTTTCGCTTTATGCCAAATTCTTTATGGAATCATTACTCCGTGCTTAATAACATTGAAGTTGAGAATGATGAAAAATTATTCTTGCTTTTTGTTATCGGCAGAGATGTTGAAAGACTTTATACACCTGAGCTTTTACATAAAATCAAGCAAAAGTTTGGTGATAAGGTGTGTACAACGTTAATTCTATTTGATTCAATTGATGTTACTAAGTCCCTTAATGGTTGGGGGAAAATTACGGAATGTTTTAGTAGCTACGATAAGGTCGCTACATTTGATTTGAATGACGCGAAAAAATACGGCTTGATACACTTTTGGGATCCTTACGCAAGAAGAGGGGAAATAGCTGCAAGTGCTGAGCAATCAGATATGTTTTTTATTGGTGTTGATAAAGGAAGATTAAGTACATTAACTGATATAGCGAAAAATGCAACTAATAAAGGTTTGGTATGTGATTTTAAGATATTTGATCTGAAAACGGAAAATAAAGAAATCGGTATAAAAAAATTACCTGCATTCCTTCCTTATGATCAAATGTTGAGTTATGCTATCAGTTCAAATTGTCTGGTAGAGATTTTAGCTGATGGTCAGAGTTCAAGCTCATTCAGATATTATGAGGCTGTTGTATATAACAAAAAGCTATTGACTAACAATCCTAATGTAAAAGATATGCCTTTTTATGATTCGAAATATATTCAATACTTTGACGATACGAATAGCATTGATTATGATTGGATTAAAGATAATTCATATGGTGTTGATTTTAAATATAATAATGAGTTTTCAATTCTCAGATTATTTGATAAACTTGAATAGATAGTGTGGTGATTGCCTTGAATCCTGTGATTGCATTTGTATGCAGTTGGGTAGTGTTTTTTGTATTAGAGTTTAAAGAAAAGAAAAAAGCAGTATTTAAATTTACACTCTGTGATTTTTGCGGATTAGCTCTTATATTTTTTACCACATTTTTTTTGGCGTTCAATACATTTAATGCTGATTATGAAAATTATGGTAGAATATACGCTAATTATTTTGATGAATCTTCTACGGGTTCAAACTTCGTTTTTGGATTAATATGTTTATTAGGTAATTTATTAAAGCTTGATTATCAAACCTTCAGATGCTTTTTAATTTGCTTTGGTGTATTCAGTGTGTTTCATTTTTCAAGACGATATAGTAAAAATGTTGCATTTATGATTCTCTTGTATATGATTGCCGGCTTTATAGTTGATGGTATTCAGTTCAGACAATTTACTGCTATGGGCGTGTATTTGTTGTTTTTACCTTATCTTTTACAGGATGATTCTAAAAAAGGTAAAATATTGTATATAATCGGAACGCTTATAGCAACAGGAATACATACGCTGTTTGTTTTTTTCTTTATTTTCCTTTTAATAAAGGTTAAAAAGGAAAATCGAATAAAAATTTCTGTTGCGGTTACTTTGGCTGTAATAGTTTTATTCTGGATTTTAGATAAAGTAGGTTTATTGATAAAGTACCTATCTTACGTAATGCCGGAAGAAAAATTAGATTTATATTTTCTCGGTACACAATATCATAGTTCTCCAAAACTTGTAATACAATTTATCCTGCTTCAGCAAGTACTGATTCTTGTATTGTTGTTGGTTTTTTCTAAAATTGGCAAGATAAGAGAGTGTGACAAAGCGTTTATCTGGTCAGTTATAGGCATAGATATTCTTATGTTGTGTATGTGTCCTATACTGTTTTATACCTTACAATCCCGGCGTATTTTCAGGGTTGTTATGATACCCAGTTTCATAGCTATATACAAGATGACGCCTGATAAAAAGGATGCAAGATTTTTATTTATAGTGATAGCTTTGATAGCTTACTCACTTATTAGTTTAAGTTTAAATTTAAATTTAAATTTAAACTTAATCAGCAATTTAGTTTCAAATAACTATTTTTGGTAATTTAAGAGGTTAGTATGAATAAAAAGTCAGTTGGAATCAACGCAGTACTCAATGTGCTCAAGCAATGTTGTGCTATATTATTTCCGATTATCACATTTCCATATATTTCACGGATCCTTCAAACCGAAAATTACGGTAAGCTTAATTTTGGTAATTCTATCATAACATATGTTACATTATTCGCCTCTTTGGGCATAACTAATTACGCTATTCGTGAAGGTGCAAGAATTCGTAATGATAAAAAAGTATTTCAGACTCTTGCTAATCAAGTGTTTACTATCAACTGCATAACAACATTGACTGCATATCTGGTGTTTATTTTGCTGATTATATTTGTACCCAAATTGCATTCGTTTTGGCTGTTACTGTTGATTCAGAGTATTAGTGTAATACTTACCACGTTAGGTGCGGATTGGATTAACTCAATTTACGAGGATTTTCTGTATATTACAATTCGATATATAGTTGTTCAAATATTTTCTATTATTGCAATGTTTATATTTGTAAGAACACCTGATGATTACATCGTTTATGCCGGAATTCATGTGTTTGCCAATGCGGGTGCGAATATTTCAAACTTTTTTCATAATAGAAAATATACTCACTTGCGGCTGACCAGAAAAATGAATTTCAAAACACATATCAAGCCGATGTTAATGCTGTTTTGCAATTCATTATCCGTACAATTATACATAAATTCCGACATAACTCTTCTCGGCATACTGATGAATGACACTGTGGTTGGTATATACAGTGCAGCTGTTAAAATATACAATATTATGAAACAGCTTTTAAATGCAGTTATAGTTGTTATTATTCCGAGGGTTTCAGCATTGCTTGGTGAAAATAAATTAAAAGAGTATAATTCTCTCCTCGAAAAAGTATTCCATGCTTTAATCAGCATAATAATGCCGATTATCATGGGAATTTTTATGCTGAGCTATGAAATAATTGCACTCATTGGCGGAGAAAGCTATGCAAGTGGACACTGGGCATTAAGGATCTTAAGTATAGCTCTTTGCGGAGCTGTTTTTGCTAATTTCTTTAATAATGCAATCCTTGTTCCGAACAAAAAAGAAAAAAATTTTCTTATTGCTACTTTAACGGCAGCAATTGTAAATGTTGTGCTTAATTTTGCATTTATTCCGCTATGGGGATATGTTGGTGCAGCTATAACAACTGTTTTTGCTGAATTTATAGTAATGTTTTTTGGTATTTATTATTCAAAGGGTCTTTATACCTTCAAAATATGCATAAAAGATATACTGTCCTGTGTTGTCGGATGTGTAATTATTGGGCTTGTATGTGTATTAGTAAAATCCTTTTTCTCCAATTATTTTATAATAATTGCAGTCAGCGTATTGACGGCGGTTATTTGTTATTCCACAACTCTGATTGTTATGAAAAACAGATTGGCTACAACATTTTTAAATACTTTAAAAAAGAAATTTAAATAATCATGATTATTATTGAAAGGTTATGATATTATGAAAATCGCAGTAGGATATGCAGGATATAGCCAAATCCTTCTTTTATATGTTCGAAAATGCCGGATTAGATATTGTCTGGGAAAACAACATCAAGAAAATGGTATAGGAAAAATTGATGTTGAATGTTGCGGGTAATTTTATAACGGCGCTAACTTTAGCAGATTACAGTTTTTTTTAAACAAGCTCGGAAATACAGAAATTGTGTGTTCAGGCAATTCATGAGTTTCTCATGGTTGTCCAGTATGAGAATGTTGAGCTAATGAAGAAAGATATTGATGATGTTATTGATTATTACATTACCTATAAAGGAAGTAAAAAGACATCTATACTTGAAGACATCATGAATAACAGGAAAACCGAGAATGAGTACCTTGCAGGGGATTTAATAAGACTTGCAGAAAAGCATGGTGTATCAACGCCGATGATAAAAACTCTTTATTATTTAATCAAAATCAGAGAAGAACAATATTTAGAAAGATAATATGAATCAGACAGAGCTTGTAAAATAAAGTGTGTAAGTTAAAAAATAGCTTGCACACTTTTTCAATTTTGGGAAAGTGTGCTACAATGAAAGAAAGGGCGTAACCTTTCAATACGGCTATGGATTTGACGGTTATCAATCAAGTATCCATAGCCGTATCGAGTTTGCCAAGCTCCTTAATATCTCCGACTTTCAGCTCAGTTATATCACGAATGTCAGTGCAGGACAGGGGGTTTCTCAAGGTTAGCAGCTCTCTTGTTCCGCTTGTCTATAAATTCCCACGCAATACCGAGCTTTACAAGCTGATGACGAGCAATGTAAAATGCTGAAATTGCGGTGTTCGCGTTGTATTGTGAGAGGTTGGCGAAAATAATCGTCTTGATTAGTGCGAAAATTCATGGAAATTTCATTGATTATTACACGAATGTTTGCTATACTGTGTTCAGTACCTTTAAGGAGGTGTGATATGAGCAAACAAAAAAATATACCTAATCAAACTTTTGATAATTTCATCGTAAGCCGCAGTAATGAAAAAGCTTATTCGGCTTGTCTCGATTTGGTAAATAATCCCCAGGGAAAGTTTGTTGTGATTTATGGTGCAAACTCATTAGGAAAGACACATCTGCTATATGCGGTAAACAATGCACTTATCAGAAAAAAACGGACTTGAAGATTTGCTTAATAAATTACGAAGACTTGATTTTTCAGTATATCACCGCTCTTCATAAAAACGATACCGATATTTTTATTGATAGGTTATTAGAGACAGAACTGCTAATAGTGGACAATATGCAATTTGTCGCCGGTAAGAATTACATCCAAGAGGACATTGCAAGTTGGGTCAACAAAATGATACTCATGGGAAAAACTGTAGTTATGTCGTTTGATAGACCCATAAAATATTACCCCGCTCTGATAAAAGGAACTTGCGAAAGCAACCCTGAAAATTGCAAAGCCATAGAAATAAAAAAACCGGACTATTTACTAAGAAAAGAATATCTTGATCACATTCTGAAAGAATATTCAGTTTCGTTACCTTCCTTTGTAAAAAAATATTTAGTGTATTTATCCCGAATGACTTTTTCAGCGATGAAAGGTTTCTTGTGCAAATTATCATTTATAGAAAAGCAAAATGAAACTAAGGTGTCCAATTTAGATATTAAGAAATGTTTGTCCTCATATGTTGTTTGGAAACTTTAAAATAAATCAGGAAAAAGAATAGCTACTTTGTGGGAAGATGGTAGAGTGAGAGGTAAATAAAATGAAAACAATAGAAATATTATCTGAAATGAATATACATTTTGATGAAACAACAGATAGTTTGTTTGACTATATTTTAGGGTGTAAAAAAATTACTACTTTAGATATGTTTCCAAAAGTTATTCATAATAGTAGAAAATATCAATCTGTTGAAGTGTTTTATCAAAGGGTATTAGATCGTAATATGAAAAAGCAGGAGTTTATTAATATAGAAAAACGTTTTATTGATTTTGTTATGAGTTTATGGCTTTATAATGATACATATGTTGATATTTCTTCTTCTGAATTTAACAGTAGTTATTATTACAAAAAGAATAAAAAACTTTTAAAAAAACACAGCAAGTTTTTTACTAAATCTGCTGGAAATGATGAGTTTTTGTTAATTGAAAATAAAGATATATTGCATTCTTTTGCTATTCTTGCTACTCGAGATATTTCTCCTGTTATTTTCTACTTCAGGAATTCGAAAATTATGCTTTTGTTGAATGGATGTATAGGCTTAATTTATTATGGATTCCCCAAAGAGGATTTGCTCACAAAACAAATAGCTGATAATTGTTCTTTGTATTTATATTAAGCAAGGATGAGAACGCAGAAGTCCGTTGACGGAGTTAAGATCAACTATTACTATGACAGTAACAAAAATTTAATTGCTCTTGTGGTCCTGTGTCAAGATTTAGCACAAAATAAAATGAGAAGTTCTGCCAACTAAGCTGCTGGCAGAGAAGATACCCTCTCAAACAATTTTTCAAAATCATTAGGAGACATATAGTCGCAGTGGTTGTGAATCCTAACGGTATTGTAAAAGGTTTCAATATACTCAAATACAAGCCTATAGGCATGTTTGTAGTTAATGATATGAAATCTGTTAAGCCATTCTCTTTTGATTAAGGAATGGAAAGATTCGCTGCAGGCATTATCGTAAGGATAACCACTATGAGAATAACTTTGCTGCATCTTTTCAGTGGCTTCACGCCACGCATTTGAAATATACTGGCTGCCACGATCTGAATGGATAATAAGTGGTAAATCAGTATTACGACAGGCTTTTGCCTTGTTGATTGTTTCGATAACTGTTGATACTTCCATAGTGTCTGCAAGAGTCCAGGCAATGATTTTTCTGGCATACAAGTCCATAACGCAGTTAAGGTATACAAAACCATCCTGCGTCCAGATATAAGTTATATCTGTGCACCAGACAGCGTTAGGACGTTCAGAATTAAACTGTTCGTTGAGAATGTTGTGGAGTTCTTTGCTAAAATCAGAATCTTTGGTGGTAGTAGTCCACGGTTTAGTCCACTGGGCACGAATGCCCATTTCACGCATGTATTTACCTACGTTGCGTTGACTGATGGTTTCGCCAGATTTACGTAGTTCCTGAGCAATTTTAGGGGCGCCATAATTCTGTTTAGAATTATCATATATTTTCTGGATTTCCTTTTTAACGGCATTTTTTCGCTGACGAGTAGGAGATACCTTTCGATTAAGGAAGGATCTGTATCCAGAGCGAGACACGCCTAAATACAACTGTCTTTACAAGAAAAGCAGACTGTGAAAACGCAGTCTGCTTTTCCTATGTTCCGAAATTGGTACATTCTCTGCTGTAAAATATAATTAAATTGGTGAACAAAAGAGGATCGGAGCGTGACGGTACATGTCTAATAAAAATCATTCTGGTGACAGTGCACAGTTGAGTCTTTTTGATATTTTGGGGCTTGCGGGGAATATTGACAGCAAGTATTCCTCAGATGAAATTGAGAAGGTTATAGGTAAGCTCCTTGCAGCTAAGCGTACCGCAGAAAAGCATGAGGAAAATGAACGCCGCCGCAGGGAAAAAGAAGAATTAGAGCGGAAAGCCCGTGAAGAAAAAGAGAAAAAAGAAGCACATATACGTGAAGTTACCTGCATGGATCTTCCGCTCGATTGGGAAAATGCGTTCAATCAAGATGTAAGGACTCAGGGTATTCACGCTGATAGCATTTCCGACGGTCTCATTTTCAGTCTATCTAATCTCGGACGGGTTGATATTGAGTATATTTCGTCTGTAACCGGAGAAGACTACAGGACAATTATCGGTGCGCTGAAAGGCTCTATTTATCAGAATCCGGAAACTTGGGATGAGTGCTTCTATAAAGGTTGGGAAACCTCTGAGGAATATCTGTCAGGCAATATGATGCGGAAATGGAAGGCGGCTAAAGAAGCTGATAAGGAATACGACGGCTATTTTGCTGATAATGTCAAAGCTATTGAAAAGGTTCTTCCTCCTACTGTTGCAACAAAAGATATCTATGTGACACTGGGCTCGCCGTGGGTACCTACGGATATAATTGATGATTTTATTGAACATCTTCTTGGCGATTGGCGCAGATACTGGTATAGCATCGACAACGAAGAAGATTTTCGTACTAAGCATGATGAATTGACCGGTACTTGGGAAATACCATTCAAAAACAGATACAATCACGATGTTAAGGTGACACGAACATACGGTACTGACAGAATAAACGCCCTTTATATTCTTGAAAGGACATTGAATATGAAGTCGGTTGCAGTTACCGATGAGGTCGTTTGCAAAACAAATTCCTCCGGCAAGAAAAGAGTTATAAACCAGTCTGAAACCATTCTCGCTATAGAAAAGCAAAATAAAATGATAAAGATGTTTCAAAAATGGATCTGGGAGGATGAAAGAAGAAAAGAACGCCTTGAAACAATTTTTGAAAACAATTTCAGTTGTATCCGCAGAAGAATTTTTGACGGATCATTTTTACGGTTTCCCGACATGTCTCCGGCGATAAAGCTTTATCCTTACCAGAAGGACGCTGTTGCGCGAATTCTTTTTACTCCGAACACTCTATTGGCACACGATGTCGGAGCCGGAAAAACCTATGTTATGATTGCTGCGGCAATGGAAATGCGCCGCATGGGGCTGTCTGAAAAGAACATGTTTGTTGTTCCAAATAACATTGTCGGTCAATGGAAAAACATTTTCTATGCCATGTACCCGAGTGCCAATATTCTTTGTGTAGAGCCGAAGAGTTTTACTCCATCAAAAAGAGAAAGTCTTCTTGAAAGAATACGTGACGAGGATTTTGATGGGATCATTATTGCTTACAGTTGTTTTGAGCGGATTCCGTTGTCAAAGGAATACTATCGAAACCAGCTTGTTTATGAACAGGAAGTTATCGCAGAAATAGCGGGCAAAAAGAACAAGGCCACTTCTCGTTTGAAGAAGAAACAAGAGGCGGTTTCAAAAGCCTTATCTGAACTTGCCGTTGCAATGGATGATTTGTATAACGGTGTGTATTTTGATGATCTCGGAATTACAAGACTCTTTGTAGATGAGGCACACAATTTTAAGAATGTTCCTATCGAAACAAAAGCAGATAAAGTTCTTGGAATCAGTGCTTCAGGTTCCAAGAAATGCAAGGATATGATGAATAAGGTACATATGGTGCAGAAGAAGAATGACGGCGCAGGAGTTGTCCTCGCTACCGGAACTCCGATTACAAATTCTATCACAGATGCGTTTATTATGCAGATGTATTTGCAAATCGGTGAACTTGCCATGCTGGATCTTCAGAACTTTGACAGTTGGATCGGTATGTTTGCAGAAAGGAGCACGGAATTTGAAATTGATGTTGACACAAGCAGTTATCGGCTTGCCACTCGTTTTTCTAAGTTCCACAACCTTCCCGAACTCACATCTCTACTGTCATCCATTGCCGATTTTCATCAAGTGGACACATTAGCCGGTATCCCGCAGATAGATGGATATACCGATGCGCTGATCTCAAAAACAAATGATTTTGCAGATTATCTGAAAGATATTTCACAGAGAGCAGAGAATGTTCGCAAAGGATATGTTAGTCGCAAAGATGACAATATGCTGAAAATCACGACAGACGGAAGGAAAGCAGCGCTTGATTTAAGGCTGGTCGATCCAAGTGCTATGTTCACTTATCAATCGAAAGTGGCACGCTGTGTCGAAAATGTTGCTGATATATATTTCAAAACAACGGCTTGTAAATCTGCACAAATCATTTTCTGCGACACATCGACTCCTAAAACGGGTTTTAACATTTATGATGAAGTGAAGACTATGCTTCAGAGTAAAGGCGTTCCTTCTGACAAGATTGCTTTTATTCATGATGCCCGGACCGAAGCACAGAGAAATACCATGTTTGCCCAAGTCAGGAAAGGCGACATTCGCGTGTTGCTCGGTTCGACCTTCAAACTCGGACTCGGTGTAAATATTCAAGATAAGCTGATCGCTCTGCATCATATCGATGTTCCGTGGAGACCGGCAGATATGACGCAACGTGAGGGGCGCATTCTGCGCCAAGGAAATACCAATTCAAAAGTGCAGATTTTCCGATATATCACAGAAGGGAGCTTTGATGCCTATTCATGGCAGCTGCTCGAAACCAAGCAACTATTTATTACCGGATTGCTTTCCGGATCGCTTACCGAGCGGAGTGGAAAGGATATTGAAGACACAGTGCTCGACTATGCCGAGGTCAAAGCTCTGGCCGTAGGAAATCCTCTTGTAAAAGAGCGTGTGAAGACCGCAAACGAGCTTTCGCGCTATCTGACATTGCAGCGCAAACTTGTTGATTCAAGAATTCGCATGGAAAAAGAACTGTTAGAGATGCCCGGAAAAATATCCAATCAAGAGAACAATATTGCCCAATGTGAAGCCGATATTGCATTTTACAACGGATGGAAACAAGAAAATCCCGAACCGGTTGATAGCAAGGTAAAGAAGGAAGCGACGGAAAAGCGTAAACATTTAAGAGAATACATTCATTCTTCTCTTATTGGATATGTTCTTGAACCGAAAGAGAAAGCCCTTACAACATATCGAGGTTTTGAAATTATTCTCCCCGCTAACATGACACGGGAAAAACCTTATATTTGGCTGAAACGAAACGGTCGTTATTATGTAGAACTCGGAGATACGAATACGGGCAATTTAATAAGAATCGATAATTTTCTTGATGATTTACGAAAGCACTTTGATAAATTGAAAAATGGATTTGCTAAGCTGCAAGAAAGAGAATATCAACTTAAGGAAGAACTCAAAAAGCACGAAAGTTTCAGCGATGAAATTGAGGAATGCCGCAAAAAGCTCGAAATACTTAATAAGAAATTAGGAGTAGATAAGACATGAGCGATATTAAAATGACTAACATACCCTCTATGAATGTCGGGAAAATGGTTGAAAAACTGTCAAGCGCTTACTGCGCAATCATTCAACATAATTATCCCATCAAAACGATGCCGTCCGTTATGCTGTGGGGACCTCCGGGTGTTGGTAAATCACAAGCAGTTCGCCGGATTGCAAAAGAGATTGGCGAGAAAACCGGTAAAACGGTTAATGTAACCGATGTTCGATTGCTTCTTTTTAATCCCATTGATCTGAGAGGCATTCCTACCGCCAACGCTGACAAAACGCTTGCAGTGTGGCTGAAACCGCAGATATTCCAAATGGATGCAAGTGACGATATTGTCAACATCCTGTTCCTTGATGAAATTTCCGCAGCACCTCAGTCAGTACAGGCGGCAGCTTATCAGATCACACTTGACCGAGTTGTCGGAGAGCACAAACTTCCTGAGAATTGTATCGTGATCGCCGCCGGAAACCGTGTGACAGATAAATCCGTAGCTTTCAAAATGCCGAAAGCTCTGGCAAATCGACTTATGCACATCGAAATTGAAGGCAGTTTCAGTTCGTGGAAGCAATGGGCAATTTCCTCCGGTATCAATGATAAGGTTGTCGGTTTTTTGTCTTTCAGGCAAAGTTATCTCATGGGATTTGATCCCGACAGTAATGATCTCGCTTTCCCGACTCCCCGTGCGTGGGAAATGGTAAGCAATGTTCTGAACTGGATTGATGATGACATAGACAGCATGTATTACTTGATTGCCGGACTTGTCGGGACAGGTGTAGCGGTTGAATTCAGAACATGGGCCAAGGTGTATAAGAACCTGCCGGCCGTTGAAGATATTTTTGACGGCAAAATGCCACAGATGCCAAAGGATACTGATGTCATGTACGCTTTAACGGCATCTATGACCGCCTATGCACGGATGCACAAAGATGAAATGAGCAGAATCGCAAATTCAATCCGATATGCAGACAAAATGCCTCCCGATTTCAGCGCAGTATTGCTGAAAGACTATATGTGCATAGATAAAAATTACAAAGAAAAGCTCATGACCATTCCGGAATTTGCAAGGTGGCTTCAAACGAAAGGATGGTTAATGAATGGCTCTGTCTGAAAGCAAGATTAAAGGGTGCATAAAAAGACTTCTGTTATCACGCATGCGCATTTTGTATAACCATGGATTTTACGGTTTACTTTTAATGCATATGATTTATGCTGTCAGTGAAGAAATTGAAACGGCTTGTACGGATGGAGTAAGGATTACTTTTGGCATAGATTTTCTCGATAGTCTCAGTGATAGTGAACTTGACTTTGTCATGATGCATGAGATTTTGCATGTTGTGTTACAGCATTGCTTTCGCGGAGATGTTGAAGACCCTGAAGCATACAATATTGCAGCTGACATTGTTGTCAACTCTAATATTATGCTTGAGAACGGAATGAAAGCGAGCAGTATAACGCTAAGCAAATACGGCACATCAATGCATGTTGCACCGGACGGAAAAGAAGGGCATGAATATACTGCCGAACAGGTCTATGTTATGCTTCCGAAGAATCTTAATAAAAAAGGCAATAATAAAAGTCACGGTTCTGCTGATGGTAGAGCAAAAAAAGGCAATAATAAAAGTCCAGGTTCTGCTGTCGGCAGGGCAAAAAAAGAGATTTCAAAAGAACAGCATCAACCGGTACGGGTATGGGATGATCATTCACGGTGGGGCAAATATGAAGAAGATGATACACTTCGTGACGTATGGGTCAAGCGGTTTGAAGACGCAGCAGAAGCTATTAAGATCAGAGATCCATCAAACGCAAGAGGCCTTCTCCCTGCTTTTGCCGAGCGTATTCTTAAAGAACTAAAAAAAACGCAAACTGATTGGCGGACAATCTTGAATGATTTTATTCAGGAAGAAGTTGTTGATTATTCGTTTGCTCCACCGGATCGGAGATTTGACGACAGTCCGTTTTTCTTGCCTGATTTCAACGGCAAGGAAGATAGGGTAGAAGATATCCTGTTTATGATTGATACATCAGGGAGTATGTCGGACGATATGATTGCAGCAGCATATTCAGAGGTTAAAGGAGCAATTGATCAGTTCAACGGAAAACTAAAGGGATGGCTTGGCTTCTTTGATGCGGCGATTATAAAGCCACAGCCGTTTAGCGACGAGAACGAGTTCAAGATAATCAAACCCGCCGGAGGTGGTGGAACCGACTTTCAAATCATTTTTGAGTATGTATTTCATCATATGTCCGACAAATTGCCGGCAAGTATTATCATATTATCAGATGGATATGCCCCCTTTCCTCTGGAAAAGCTTGCCGGAGGTATTCCGGTGCTTTGGTTATTAAATAATGAAGAAGTGAATCCGCCTTGGGGAAAGGTTGCAAGGATAACCGTATAACATAAGAGATTTGAGCAATGTACAATGAGCAAATTAAGAAAATACTAATAAAAACATATGATATATGTGCATAAACACTTGACTGTAGCCCATCCGCTGTGTCGGAAAATAAACTATATCATTATACTTTGGGCAAGTATTACGAAAAGAAATTATTTTGCTTCGAAATGTATTAGAGTCTCAGCTATCTAAAAATTCGATTACTTGGAAAAAGCATTTAATGATTTGTTCCGAACGCATTACAGAGAATGCACATATCAGAACTTTAGTGCAAACACGGACGGTTACCAGCAGGTATCGCTTTCGGTAACTCCTGAAAAAACAAATGAAATTGTAAATTATATTGCATTTGGTTTCGTTTACGGTTATAATGAGAATGAAATGACGGTTGATAATGCGGAAGTAAACTTACTAAAAGTCAAGCTGAATCAAAGTTGCGGCAAGGCAAAGATGTAATAACTTATTATAAGAGTGATGCGTTAAATATCGCAAACTCAGTAGGCAGCACTAGAAGTAAGTGTGATCCCAAACATAGAGGGTCTGCTTCTTTTAAGCATTATCATGTTAAATATAAAAATATAAAGTGGAGTATTCATTCGTTTTATGTATAGGGCATACAGGTGGTATTATGGTTTATACTTTTATGAATTATGACGATTTTAATAGTAAATATAACGATATATTAAAAATTGCCACTTGCTATAGTGAGAATTTTAGTTTTTTTACTGTGAGACAGATCCATAAAAAGGATCATTCTAATGAATATTTTAATTTCTTGGATGGTTTTAGAAATCATGAAATTCCATTAGGCAAAATAAAAACACCCAGATATACTGCAGGACAACAAATCCATTGTTTCAGAATTAATAAAATAACAACGGCTTTATTGATGAAACCTATAGATTTTTCTTCTTGGAATGCTTATGATTATCCTGAAGATTTGGCTTTTTATAAAAATTGCATACCGTGGTTTCGCTGTATTTCACATGAAAAAATGGTGTTAGTCAATGAGACCAATTTTAGTGCATTTAATGAGTTAAAAAAAATAGGCATAAATTTTAGATTGATTAATAATTCTAACTATATTTGAAAAAATTTAAAACGAATGTGGGTAAGTAGGCTCATTTGAGCCTACTAATACCTAAAACTATTCAAGCGGTGAAACCTCATATTACTACTACACATTCGACGGTTCGCTTGAAAGTGAATATCGCACATCATCAAACGGCAGTCTTACTCATTACATTGTTACCGATTCAAACGGTAATACGGTAGAAAAGACATTTGTAAACGGTCAAACAAAGACTATTACAACAGGCACAGATAAGGGAGCAAAAAACATGAAAAAAATAATACAACCAATATCAATATTATTAATCATAACGCTGTTATCTGCGATATGTATAATACCATATGCAGCGACTATCGTTAACGGTGGTAATTACGAATTTACAGTTATGGATGCAACCAAGGTCCAAAAGTATGTTGTAGGTATGATTGACTTAACTGATGATGAGAAATTTCTTTACGATACTAATGGCGACAATGTGTTGACCGTTATTGATGCCACTAATATTCAGAAAATTATTGTTGGATCTCAATTCGATACATCAGAACCGTCATCTTTGACAGAAACTACTTCGGTTTACGGAACTGAAGCATCCACAGAAACAACGATATCGGATTTCTCCTCTGCTTGTACTGAAGTAACAACTGAATATACTGAAACTACAGCATATACTGAAACTACTACAGAATGTGTTGAGGAAACGACAATTGTTGATGAACCATCGACAGAATCGACTGAAACAACTACGGAAGAAGTTACTGAACCTTCAACAGAAGAGTATACTGAGCAGATTACTGAACAGCCTACTACAGAGCCAAAACCAACTGTTCTGCCTAAAAGTGTGAAATTCAATAAGAATGCAATAACGCTTGGGGTAGGGGAGTCATATACTCTTATTACTACTATTGAAAATGGAGATATTTCGCAAGTAGAGTTTACTACAGATAATAGTGGGGTAATTACTGTAGACGATAAAGGCAAAATGACTGCTGTGGGCATTGGTGTCACTACAATTACAGCAAAAACTTATAACGGACTTACAGCCAAATGTAAGGTTACTGTTAAAAGGCTTGCTAATAGCATAAAGCTTGATAAGACAAGTATTATACTTGGAGTCGGTGAACAGTATGATTTTTCAAGCTATGTGCCGAGCGGAACAGCAGCTTATTATCGTTCTTATTATTCAGATGATCCGAATATTGCTTTTGTTCAAAAAGCCGGAGGTTTGATGACCGCAAAAAAGGCAGGAACCACAACTGTGAGATGCAAAATGCCAAACGGTACACAAGCAACCTGTAATGTAACGGTCAAGCCGCTTGCAACATCTCTTAAACTTAACGCAAGTGAAATTGTACTGTACATAGGTCAGAGTTTTGACATTAACAGCAGTGTTCCAAAAGGTACAGCGGCATATTACAGACTTTATTCATCAAGCAATTCAAAAATAGCTGCTGTAGCAAGAGGCGGAGGTGTCGTCAAAGGAGTAGCGACAGGAAAAGCAACTGTAACTTGCACTTTGAATAACGGAAAAAAAGCCATTTGCAATGTATACATAATGCCACAGAGCAAGAAGATTTCAAATGTTCCGTTAATCGGTCAAAGTAAGCTCCCGACAGGCTGTGAAACCTGTAGTGCAACAATGCTGTTGAATTTCTACGGATATAAAATTTCTGAAACGACATTTGCAGATAAGTATTTGGTAAAAAAACCTTTCGGTTATTCAAACGGTTCATACACAGGACCTGATCCGAATTGTGCTTTTGTCGGAACACCCTACAGCTCCAACAGCTACGGTGCATACGCTCCGATTATGGCAAAATGTATGAACAAATACCTTTCCGACAAATCATACAAGGCTGTAGAAATCAGCGGGAAAAGTCTTGAATATCTTTCGGGTAAGTATGTTGCACAAGGTCAGCCGATTATGGTGTGGGCAACAATTAATATGTCACCGTCATTTAAGACAACCACTTGGAGAGTAAACTACACCGATGAAAACGCAAAATATAAACTCGGCAGTTACTATACTTGGACTGCCGGCGAACATTGTCTGTTACTTACGGGCTATGACAAAGATTATTACTATTTCAACGACCCATGGACAAACACTCGTACAAGATACTCAAAAAGCCTTGTAAATACAAGATATAACGAACTCGGCAAACAGGTTGTAGTTATGGTGAAGAAATAACAAGAACCTTCTCTGATGAATTTATCATTAGGGAAGGTTCTTTCTTTTATTTGTTAGTATATTCTATTAAGGTAAAAATGCCTTTAGGAGCTTAAAATAAATTAATCGCTGTGCGTTCCGGTTCTTGTCAGATACAAAATAAGTTCTTCATTACTAATTTCGTAAATCAAGAGCCAGTCGGGGGTAATGTGACATTCCCTACAACCGGAATAATTTCCGATTAGTTTGTGATCTTTATATTCTGGTGGTAGTAGTTGTTGTTCAGCTATCATTTCAACAACATCATCAAGCAATTGAATATTGTATCCACGCTTAATTGCCAGCTTAACATCTCTGTTGAATTTTTGTGATGGCACAATTCTTAATTTACCCATTGGTAATATTCTCTAAAAGCTCGCTAAATGATGAATAGGTTTTTTTGTTTGGATTTTTTTCAGTTCTTCAACTTCTTTAATGGCAGAAATTGTATCTGCATTTGGCGTTTCATAGTTAATGACATTGAGCATATAACGGATAAGGTTGCCCTTTACATTTTCGCCACCTTTTACAACAATACTTTTATAAGCGTTGTAAATATCACGGTCAACGGTAAATGAACAAGTAATCTTATTGGTACTCATAATTTTATCACCTTTCAAAAAAATATTGCTAAGCTAACACGGCGGCATCACCGACACAGTTCGTTTTCGTAAGTTTCTTGTCGGTTGTGCTGCTCTTGTTTCAGAGCAGGTCAATTATTCTACTCTTGCGGAATCCGCTGACATTGCACCGAGTACCGCAAAGGAATGGCTGAAAGTACTTGTGGGACTTCACATTGTTTATCTGCTTGCCCCATATTCAAACAATGAACTGAAACGGCTCAGCAAAACACCGAAACTGTATTTCTGTGACACCGGTCTTTGTGCTTACCTTTCGATGTGGCTGACGGCAGACACTCTCCGTAACGGTGCTGCAAGCGGTCATTACTACGAAAATTATGTGGTAATGGAGCTTGTGAAAAACTACGCTTACGCTAAATCTAAAGTAAATATTACCTATTTTCGTGATTCTAACGCAAAAGAGATTGATGTTTTCATCGAGGAAAACAATGTCATTCATCCGTTGGAAATCAAAAAGAGTGCTTCTTCTGATCGTCGTGAGGTCAAAAAGTACAGCGTAATTGACAAGGCTTCTTTGAACCGCAGAAACAGCGGCATCATATGTATGTGTGAGGAGCCGATACCGATTGACAAGGATAATTGTTTTATTCCGAGCAATCTAATCTGAATCACTCCCATAGCAAAAGTATATTTTCAAGAAACTAAGCAGAGCCCAAAAGCTCTGCTTTTTGTTTTAGTTTGCCCGGAAAATGACAGAAAAGGAATTAACGAAATGCCTAAGAAAAACGACTTCACCGTCTCCAAAAAAATCGTGATATACCTTTTTTAATGTTATTTAACTCTGTCTACGCTGTAAATTGTAAATCCGTTGAATTCCTTTTCATCCTTGTAAACAATGACGGAATCCTTTTTGCCGTAATATTGGTTAAGATAATTTTCTTTGATAAAAGTAATGTTCTTATCGATAACATATACATTTCTTCCGTCAACGACCGCCTCATAAATATTTGTTGAGAGGTTGCGGTTCACAAGCTGATTTGTCCGATGAAGATAGCCGAAGCCGTCAACATTATGGAGAAAATCGGAAGAAAATCCCCACAGCGGATGAATATAGTTATCGGTATATGAAATGTATTCTTTAGCTGTTACAGGATCGAGAACATAATAATTTTCGGGATGTCTGTCAACCTCAGTATAAAGATCACTCGGCTTTTTGTCATATGAAACAGGAGTGATATGGAAGAAATATGATACACAGCTTGCCACACTTAATATCACAAGTACAATAACCGAAATAAGAACAGTTTTTCTGCTTTTATCTGTAATATTGCTGTATTCGTCTTTTCTGAGATGACCGAAATCAAACGAATACATTGTAAACGAAATAATCATCAGCAAAATACCGTACATTGTGTATGCCGAAGAATCCATTGCATAACGAACATACATACAAGCCGCAAATCCCACCGCAAAATACAAAGCAGGGAAGAAGGCAAATCTTTTTTTCTGTACGGTAACAAAAACAACCATAACGGCAAGTATTACCGCAAAAGCAATAAGATATGAATCAAAATTTATAATATGTCCCCATGCATCTGAAAACAATGCACCCGCATTATCAAAGAAATTATACGGATTTTCCCGTTTTTGGATATCTGCAACCTTTTCAAGGGCAGCAGTATTCAGTCCGTTGTTTTCATCATAATATCCGTCAACAAAAAGTTCATACTCATTTGCCGAATTTATTCCGACCGAATTAAGCTCCTCACAGTAATCGGAATAGTTTGGAAAAGCATTATCATCGGTCTTATCGGCAAGGACGCTGTATCTGTACAGCCCCGAAGTTTCTGCATTTGCATTATTAACCGAATATGAATAATATTCAAGACCGCAGCCGACAAGAACAATAAAGACAAATACAAGCACAAAAGGTCTGAAATACCAGAAGAATTTTCTGAACGGCAACTTGTACTTTCTTTTTGCAATCATATCACCGATGAAGAATGTAATAAAAAATGCAAGTCCCACAAAGAAATATTTGAAACATAAAAATGTTCCGAATATAACTTCAAGTACACCAATCCAAAACGGGAGAGAGTACCTTTTATTTCTGATTGCATTAAGTGCCATCAGAAACCCTGCCGTAAGCAGCAAAGCTGCAGTTTTACTGCTTAAAATGTTTGAATAATGGTCAAATGAAAACAAAATATTCAGCACAAGAGTGAATATGAAAGCCTTGTGCTTTCCGAATTTATCGGCAAAAACAAATGTAACAGAAGAAAAAGCGGCACAGGAGAGAAGAATTTGAAAAAGTACAAAACAGTTGAAATTCAAAAGAATGTACTGCAATGAACCGGTAATTGTCGCAAAAATGTAGTTAATATCATTATTGTAATAGTTATGATACTGACAGATATATAAAGAATTGTAAAAATCATCAGCACTGTCATAGGAAAATGCAGTAACACCTATAATCAAAGCCATAATAACAATATTAATTGCCAAAGCAAAGAAGGTCTTGCTTTTTAGTGCGTTTAATATTTTATCTTTCATAATAACTCCTCTGCATTATCTTTCTTGTTTAAAAATCACTTTCTTGATCTTCTTTCGTTAATCAAAAGCTGAAGATTCTTCTGTTCGTAAGTATTAAATTTAACATTCTTTTCAAATTCTTCGGCTGTATATTTGCCCTCATACCATGACTGCGAGTTAAAGTATGCATTAAGGCTTGCGTCCTTAAAAATTCTGCCTCGTCTTGCATAAATCTCATTAATTGCAAGCTGTAAGTCGTCATCACTCAAAGCGCTTACCTGTGCGTTGCTGAGATATGAAGAATCGCTGTTAGGGAAGATAAATCCGCCGTTATTATTAGTGTTTGTATTGCTTGATGACTGTGAATTTGAATTGCCCGATGAGCTGTTCTGACTATTTGATGATTGCTGAGCCTGTGTTGCAGGAGCTTCTGTTTCTCTCTGAATCTGTCCGCTTGAGATAACAAGTTTAACAACTGTACCCGTACTTGCGCTTGTGTCACCTTCAGGAGTCTGGGAGATAATATATCCTTCCGGATAATCATAACTGTATTCATAGTCAGAAATTTCAACGGTAAAGCCAGCCTGTTCAAGAAGCTTCTTACCGTAACTGTAACCGTAACCGACAACAGGAACAACATTGTTATATGAAGAAGATGTTGTAACCTGTTCCGTTGTAGCAGGAACTGTAGTAGGCATCGCCGTACTCGGCGCCTGTGTGGTTACTTCGGCAGATGTTGCAGTTTCGGCTGTAGTAGTTTTATTGTCAGTAGATGAATTTGACAAACCGTTATAAACGCAGAAACCGATAAATCCGAGTGCGGCGGCAATTACAACGGCACAAAGAATAATGATAAATTTATTCTTCTTTTTCTTTACATTTTCTTTATTATCTTCTTCATCTGCATATCCGAATTCATTGTCATCATCTTCAAAGCTGTTATCGTCAAAGTCGTTTTTTTCTTCAATTTTTTTAGTATCGTCAGCTTTATTGTCAGTACGCTTAACAGACGGCTCGTCCTCAAAGAAATCACCGTAGTCCTTGCTTGATTCATTGCTTGTAAGAACATTTTTATGGTCTGCACCGGAGTAATCGTCAAACACTTCAACGCTTGTAACAGGAGGAAGAACCTCCGGAGCTACTTCGCTGTTGCTTGAAACATCTTCAAATTCTTCAGCTTTTTTATCTGTAACAGTTTGTTCTTTCTTGTCATCTTCACTTGATACGGAACTGATATCTTCAAATTCAGGCTGTTTTTCTTCTGATACTTCGTCAGTTTTAACCTCGGAATTTTCAGTCTCATCAACTGCATCTGTAACATCAACAACCTCAAATCCGCCGTTTTCATCAGCATCAGACTCACTAACTTCATCTGAATCTACAGGAGCATTACCGTCAACAGGCAAGGATTCTTCACCGGCTAAAACTTCGGCAATGCCAAGCTGTTCGCCGCCTTTAAATTCATTATCAAGAACAGCGTCCTCAACTGTCTGAACCTCATCCTTATCGTCAAAATTATCCTGCGGTTCAGTCGGCTCTGTATCCTCAAATTCATCATAATCATATTCTTCAAATACATTTCCGTCAAAATCCGTGTTCTCGGGAACAACAACATCGGGATTCGGCACAGGGGAGGATGTACCTATTTCAGTCTTGATAGATGTGAGAGCATTTTTTATGTTGCTTGCATTCTTCCAGCGGTTTGTATTATTCGGCTGACATGCAATTACAATAACACTCTTGAGTTTTTCATCACCCTCAGACGGTGCGGTAACAGCCTTGCCCGAGAATCTTTCTTCACAGGCATTCTTTCTGTCGCATGAATCACTTTCAAACGGAATTTTACCGCCGTTGCACATTGCATACATAATTATTCCGACAGAATAAATGTCGGTTGTATAGTCAACATTTTCCTGCTTGTAAACCTCAGGCGCAACAAATGAGGTATCCGTAATCTTGCCTTCAAAATCTGTAAATCCGCCGATTTTATACTTTCCGTCAGCGGTTACAAAAATATTCTTTGGTGAAATATTACCGTGAAAAATATTCTTTGCTTCCAAAGTTTCAAGCATTTCACTCATCTGAATACCAAAATCAACAACTTCATCCTCAGCGAAAGTTTTGGTTTTCATAAGTTCTTCAAGACTTGTGAGTTCTTCTGTAAATATGTACAAATCACAGGTTTTTTTGTTCTGATTATCCTGAACATAAACATCCAGATAGTTTGAAATACCGTCAAGATCCTTAACCGATTCAATAAAATCAGCCTCTTCGGTAAAATACTCGGCATGTTCATCGGTATAATTGCTTTTGCCGACAAATGCGTGTCTGAGAATCGCATTTTGAGCAGTATTTTTATCAATCTTTCTTGATACCTTGTAAACTTCACAGCCGTTGTCTTCCCCAACAAATGAAGTAACCTTCCAATCCCTTAAATCTGCCGGCAATTTAATCGTTTTTGCCATACTAACACTCCTTAAATATTTCCTTATTTTTCATATTATATCTAAATCAAGGTCATTAACCCTCACTATCTCATTCTCCGGATTATTGTACCATATTACGAGCTGTTTTACCATAGATATTTCAATTTTTTAAAAAATAATTCTAATTTGTAATTAAATCCGACATAAAAACAGCAGTCCGCCTAAACGAACTGCCGAAAACATAATTCCAGTAAAATATCTTACTCAATCTTATCTGATTTTTATTTTTTCTTTTTTGTTGACTCCGATAATTCCGCCTATTCCTCCTCCCAGAACAGATGACATCAGTTTTAGCAGGGTTAGTATTGTTATAGGCTCACCGTTAAAAATCAATGCAATAGAGGTTATGACAAGAAAAATAAAAAATCCTGTCAGCGAACCCACCGCAAGACCTGCACTTCCTGTAATTCTTGATGATATTATTCCCGACATCAGCGTTGCAACACCGACCATGCCGACCGTGCAGTAATCAAGTATATCGACAGAAATTACTCCCGATGACATCATCACGGCTGCAAGCAAACACATCAAAATTACCAGTATAAGTATTCCGCATACTGATGAAAACAAAACAGCCTTTGCAAGTAGTTTTTTATCAGACATAAAACAACCCCCGAATATATTCTGTTACAAATATATTCGGGGGAAAGAACATTCATTCAAAAAGTTATTCTTTTGTAGCTTTAGTTTCGTCAGAATCTTTCTTCTTGCCAAAACCGAAGAAGCCTTTCTTTTCAGGCTGACCTGCCTGCTGTGGCTGTTCCTTAACTGTGTCAACAGTAGAAATACACCACTTTTTAAACTTCATCTTAACTCTGTCGGAGCCTGTTTCAATGATGATAGCGTCCTCGTCGTCCTTAATGGCAACTACTCTGCCCATAATTCCGCCGATTGTTGTAATTTCATCACCGATCTCAAGAGAGTTACGAAGCTGAGCTTCTTCTTTTTTCTTCTTTGAGTTAGGTCTGATGAGGAAGAAATAGAGAGCTGCAAAAATAGCAACATAGAAGAGAATCATAAAAATCATACTTGATGACTGATTTCCGCCGCTTGCACTTCCTTCTGCAACTACAGGTAAAAAGTTTGTCATTTTCGTCATTCCTTTCATACAATGTATTGATTATATCAGTTTTAATCACATCTTGCAAGTATTTTTTCTGTTTTGAAAAAATATTAGATACGCACGCCTAAAATGTTGCGATATTTCTCGTAAAATTCCATATATGTGCCGTTATCAAGCTGAGTTCTGATAACTTCCATAAGATTATTGTAAAAATAGAGGTTGTGCAAAACAGCAAGTCGCATTCCGAGCATCTCACCACTCTTGAGAAGATGTCTTATGTATGCCCTTGAAAAGTTTCGGCAAACAGGGCAGTCACAATGCTCGTCAATCGGAGATTCATCTGTTTCATATTTTGCATTATTGATGTTACGCACTCCGTCCCAAGTGAAGAGCTGACCGTGTCTTGCGTTTCTGCTCGGCATAACACAGTCAAAAAGATCAACACCTCTTGCAACGCTTTCAAGAATATTCACGGGAGTTCCGACTCCCATAAGATATCTGATTTTATCTTTCGGAGCAAACGGCTCAACCTCTTCAATGATATGGTACATTGTTTCTGCAGGTTCACCCACGGCAAGACCTCCGATTGCGTAGCCGTCAAGATTAAGCTCTGCAATTTCTTTCATATGATTGACGCGCAAATCGTCATAGATACCGCCCTGATTTATGCCGAACAGCATCTGGTTTTTATTTATGGTATCATCAAGACTGTTGAGCCTTTTCATCTCTGTAACACATCTTTTAAGCCATCTTGTGGTTCTTTCAACGCTGTTTTTTGTATATTCATATGGAGAAGGGTTTTCAACGCATTCGTCAAATGCCATCGCAATTGTAGATGCAAGATTTGACTGGATTCTCATACTCTCCTCAGGTCCCATAAAAATTTTGCGGCCGTCAATGTGAGAATTGAAGTAAACGCCTTCTTCTTTAATATTTCTCAACTTTGCAAGAGAGAACACCTGAAATCCGCCGCTGTCGGTAAGGATAGGACCGTCCCACCTTGTAAATTTGTGAAGTCCGCCCATTTGCTTAACCTTTTCATCACCCGGACGAAGATGCAGATGATAGGTGTTGCAAAGCTGAACCTGACATTTTATATTCTTTAAATCAAGCGCAGAAACAGCACCCTTGATTGCACCGCATGTTGCAACATTCATAAAGGCAGGAGTCTGAACCGTACCGTGAACCGTAACGAATTCGCCCCGTCTTGCGCTGCCTTCCTTTTTAATTACCTTAAACATAAATCCGTAAAATCCTCCTATGATATGAACATAGCGTCACCGAAAGAGAAGAATCTGTACTTTTCCTTTACAGCTTCTTTGTATGCATTCATAATAAAATCATATCCCGCAAAAGCGGATACAAGCATAATGAGTGTACTTTCGGGAAGATGAAAGTTAGTAATAAGTCCGTCCAGCACCTTAAATTCAAATCCTGGATAAATAAAAATATCCGTAAATCCCTCACAGGGCTTGATTTCTCCGTACATTGCCGCAACACTTTCAAGCGTTCTGCAGGATGTTGTGCCGACTGCAATAACCCGTCCGCCGTTTTTCTTAGTTTCATTTATGAGCTTTGCGGTTTCTTCGGGGACTTCATAATGCTCGCTGTGCATTTTATGCTTTGTAACATCGTCAACCTTAACCGGTCTGAATGTACCGAGTCCCACATGAAGTGTAACATACGCAATCTTTACACCTTTAGCCTTGATTCTGTCCATAAGCTCGGTTGTAAAGTGAAGCCCTGCCGTCGGAGCTGCCGCAGAACCGAGTTCATGGCTGTAAACCGTCTGATAGCGTTCCTTGTCTTTAAGCTCGGCAGTAATATAAGGGGGAAGAGGCATTTGACCGATTTTGTCAAGAGTGGTAAAGAAATTCTCTTCGCAATCAAAATCAACTATTCTGTTGCCGTCATCCTTAACTTCAACAACAGTTGCACGCAAAATGCCGTTGCCGAATGAAAATTTTGTGCCGACTTTTGCTTTTTTACCCGGCTTGCAAAGTGTTTCCCAACGGTTGTTCGCAACCTGCTTCAAAAGCAGAAATTCAACTTTTGCACCTGTTTCGTCTTTGATACCGTAAATTCTTGCAGGCAAAACTCTTGAATCATTGGCAACAAGAAGGTCACCCTCGTTAAGATAATCAATAATGTCATAAAAATGTTTATGCTCCAGAGTTTGTTTTTCTCTGTCAAGCACAAGCAGTCTTGAACTGTCTCTCGGTTCAAGCGGAGTCTGTGCGATAAGCTCTTTAGGCAAATCGTAATAAAAATCACTCGTCTTCATTTTATTTCCTTTCAAGAACTAAAATTGCTTTTTTAAAAGCTGTTCTGTCAAAAATCTTTGTAAAACACAAGTATTTGTCCTGTAAAATTCTCAAAATAATTGACATTACCCTTTTAAAATGATATATTATCTTATTATGAGCAGTTTGCATAATCGACAAACAGTCGTGTTTTCAGACATCTCTTCATATAATATAATATTTGTTTGAATAAGGCAACCGCTTTTTTAAAATTTGTTTAATTCGGAGGAATTATTATGAAAAAGTATAAAGTCGGTATTATCGGCGCTACCGGTATGGTAGGTCAGCGTTTTACACTTCTTCTTGAGAATCACCCGTGGTTTGAGGTTACTGTTCTTGCTGCAAGTAAGAGAAGTGCAGGCAAAACATACGGTGAAACAGTTGAAGGCAGATGGCATATGACTGCTCCTCTTCCGGAGAAGTACAAGGATATGGTTATCGTTGACGCTGAAAATGTTGAAGAGGTTGCATCACAGGTTGATTTCTGTTTCTGCGCAGTTAATATGAAGAAGGATGAAATCCGTGATCTCGAAGACAGATATGCAAAGGCAGAGTGTCCTATCGTATCAAACAACAGTGCTCATCGTTTTACAGATGATGTTCCTATGGTTATTCCTGAAATTAACGCCGATCACATTAAGATTATTGACGCTCAGAGAAAGCGTCTCGGCACAAAAAGAGGCTTTGTTGCAGTTAAGTCCAATTGCTCACTTCAGAGCTATGTTCCTGCAATTCATCCTTTAAAGGCACTCGGCGTTGACAAGGTTCTTGCCTGCACATATCAGGCAATTTCAGGCGCAGGCAAAACATTTAAGACATGGCCTGAAATGGTAGATAATGTTATTCCTTACATCGGCGGTGAGGAAGAGAAGTCAGAGCAGGAGCCGCTTAAAATCTGGGGTAAGATTGAAGGCGACAAGATTGTTAAAACCGATGATATTTCAATCACATCACAGTGCATCCGTGTTCCCGTATCAGACGGTCACACAGCAGCTGTATTTATGTCATTTAAGGACGGCGTAAAGAAACCTACTGTCGAAGAAATTATTGACATTTGGTCAAACTACAGCGGCAGAGCTCAGGAGCTTAATCTTCCGAGTGCGCCAAAGCATTTTCTCCACTACTTCACAGAACCCGACCGTCCGCAGATTAAATCTGAAAGAAATCTTGAAAACGGTATGGCAGTATCGGTTGGCAGATTAAGACCTGATACTCAATATGATTACAAGTTCGTTTGTATGTCACACAACACATTAAGAGGCGCAGCAGGCGGTGCAGTTCTTCTTGCAGAGCTCCTTTGTGCTGAGGGCTACATGGACTGATTACTTACGGAGGTAAATTATGTCTAACCACATTTTTACAGGCTCAGGTGTTGCACTTATCACTCCTATGAAGTCTGACGGAAGCGTAAACTACGATGTTCTCGGCGATCTCGTAGAATTTCATGTTCAAAACGGTACCGATGCAATTATTGTATGCGGTACAACAGGTGAGGCGGCAACTCTTTCGGAAAAAGAGCATTGCGAAACAATTTCTTTCGTTGCAGAAAAGACAAACGGCAGAATTCCTGTTATTGCAGGTACAGGCAGTAACGATACTTCAACAGCCGTTATGCTCTCAAAATCTGCCGCAAGCACAGGCGTTGACGCACTTCTCTGCGTAACTCCTTACTACAATAAAACATCTCAGCAGGGTCTTGTAAGACACTTCAACGTTGTTGCAGATTCGGTTGATATTCCGATTATTCTTTACAATGTTCCTTCAAGAACCGGCTGTAACATCAAGCCAAAGACTTATCAGGAGCTTTGCAAGCATCCTAACATCGTTGCCGCAAAAGAGGCAAGCGGCGACATCTCTCAGGTTGCTCTCATTCGTTCACTTTGCGGTGACAATCTTGACATCTACTCAGGTAACGATGACCAGACTGTTCCTTTCATGTCACTCGGCGCTCTCGGTGTTATCTCTGTATTTGCAAACATCTGCCCCAAGGAAATGCATGACATCTGTCAGCTTTGTCTTGACAATGACTTTGCAGAGGCACAGAAGCTTAACTTCCACTATCTTGAGCTTATGCATATACTCTTCAGCGATGTTAACCCGATTCCCGTAAAGACTGCCATGAACCTCTTCGGCTATGAAGCAGGCGAATGCAGACTTCCGCTCGTTCCCATGAGCGTTCAGGGTTACCATGACCTCAAGGATTGTATGGAGAAGTATGACCTTTTAAGCAAGAAGGTTAAATAATCAACCTTTAATTCGTTTAAAATTCAAGAAGTTTAAAGGGGAATAAAAATGGTAAATACAGCAATAGTCGGTTGTAACGGTAAAATGGGCTGCTTTGTGGCACAGGCTGTTCAGAGCCGTGAGGATTGCAATGTTTTGTTCGGTGTTGACGCATTCGGTGAAAGTAATTATGATTTTGATGTTTTCAAGACTTTTGACGAGGCAACCGAAACACCTGATGTAATCATTGATTTTTCAAATCCTGCAGCTCTTGACGGTATGCTTTCGTATGCAGTTAATAACAAAGTACCTTGTGTTATCTGTACAACAGGCTTTTCTAAAGATCAGATTGCAAAAATCGAAGATGCGGCAAAGACAATTCCTGTTTTCTATTCAGGTAATATGTCACTCGGCATCAATCTTCTTATTGAGCTTTCAAAAGAGGCTGCAAAAATTCTCGGAAACCAGTTCGATATTGAAATCGTTGAAAAGCATCATAATCTCAAGCTTGACGCTCCGAGCGGAACAGCTCTTATGATTGCAGACGGAATTTCGGAACAGCTTGACGAAGATCCGCAGTATGTCTATGACAGACACAGCTACCGCAGAAAGCGTTCAAAGAATGAAATCGGTATTCATTCCGTAAGAGGCGGCACAATTGTAGGCGAACACGAAGTTATCTTTGCAGGTCACGATGAGGTTGTAACAATCTCTCATCAGGCTCAGTCAAAAGAAGTTTTCGCTGTCGGTGCTGTTAATGCGGCAGTATTTCTTAAAGATCAGAAAGCAGGTATGTACAACATGGGCAACCTTCTTTCTGAAAAAATGAACTGAAAAACAACACCTTTAAGCACGGCATAAAAGCCGTGCTTTCTTTTATGTCCAAACTTTGACTACTTTCATAATATGTAGTGTGATATATTGTTTTGAGATGTCACAAAGATTTAACAAAGGGTGGAAGTTATGGAAAATAATTTAATAATATTCGGCTCGGTAACTCTTGCCATGAAGAGCCGTAACCTACTTTTAAAAAACAATATTAAATCAGGGCTTGTAAGAACTCCTATACACCTCAATCGAAAATCATGCGGATACAGCCTTTATGTCCCGGGAAATTTTGAAAGGGCATTGGAAATTATCAGGAGTAACGGTATTGCTGTCAAAGGAACAGCCGCTGTTGATACCTTATGATATATTTTGACAACGGTGCAACCACCTTTCCGAAACCCTTATCCGTAAGAAAAGCGATTAACGAAGCTATGTCCGCCTACGGAGCAAATCCGGGAAGAAGCGGTCACAAAATGTCGGTGAAATCATCTGAAATAATGTATTCCTGCCGAGATAATGCCGCAAAACTTTTTGGCTCGGAAAATCCCGAAAATATAATATTCACGCTTAACTGCACAACGGCTTTAAACACAGTTATTAAAGGCATATTAAAACAGGGTGACCATGCCGTAATTTCATCACTTGAGCACAATGCTGTCGTCAGACCGCTTGAAACACTCAAGAAAAATAAGATTGAATACTCTGTTGCCGAATGTGTCCCTTATGATGATGAGCAAACAATCGAGAATTTCAGGAAACAATTCAAATCTAACACAAAACTTGTAATCTGTACCCATGCTTCAAATGTATTCGGCATCAAACTTCCGATAGAAAGAATAGGCGCTCTTTGCAGATTAAACGGCATTCTTTTTTGTGTAGATGCCGCACAAAGTGCAGGAACAGCAGATATCAACCTTTCTGACAGTTGCATTGATTTTCTCTGCACCGCAGGTCACAAAGGACTTTACGGACCGATGGGAACAGGCTTGCTTATTATAAACAGCGAAACAACTCCGGACAGTCTTATTCAGGGAGGAACGGGAAGTGATTCCGCAAACCTCAATCAGCCTGAAATCCTCCCCGACAAGTACGAAAGCGGAACGCCGAATCTTCCGGGAATAGCAGGGCTTAATGCAGGAATAAAGTTTGTCCTGAACAAAAAAACAGACAGAATATATAATTCCGAGTTAGGTCTTGCACGAATGCTCTACAAAAGGCTTGAAAAGGCGGAAAATGTAATATTATACACCAAAATGCCTGAGAAAAATCACAGCGTTCCTGTAATTTCCTTTAATATTAAAAATACCGAAAGTGAAACAGTTGCAAAAATTCTTAATGACAGCTACAACATTGCCGTAAGAGCAGGACTCCATTGTGCGCCCCTTGCACACAAAAGCTTCGGCACTCAGGATACAGGAACCGTAAGAGCTGTTGTATCGGCATTTACAACAAAAAATGATGTTGTATATTTTGCAAATGCCGTAAGTCGTATTTCTAAGAACAACAAACAGAAAAAAACAATTTAAAAAGGTTGCAATTAATAACAAAAGTATGTTAGAATAATAATGAGGAATTTAAAAATAAAGGAAGGGGAAAGCAGATTGGAAATATTTAACAGCATTCTTTCCATTATCAAGACTATACAGCTAAGAGATATTGTCGATATTCTTGCGATTGCACTGTTGATTTTCGGACTGTTCAAGCTTATTCAGGAAACAAGAGCAGTTCAGCTTCTCAAAGGTGTAATTATGCTCCTGATAGTGTATTTTCTTTCGTCTCTGTTTGGTCTTGTTATGCTTTCATCCCTGTTGCGAACATTTTTCGAGGCAGCAGTTGTTGTTATTGCTATCATCTTTCAGCCGGAAATCAGAAAGGCTCTTGAACAGATGGGACGCAACAACACCTATAAAAAATATATAAAAATATTTACTAAGCACCACAAAGGTGATGAATGGAAAAAGGCTGTAGAAAAGTCAATCGTAGATGCGGCTGACACAGCAGTTCTTTTTTCTCGTTCAAAAACAGGTGCTTTGCTTGTGTTTGAAAGAGAAACCATGCTTTCCGATATAGCCGCTACAGGCACAATTATTGATGCCGAAACATCAGTAGCTCTGTTCGGCAATATATTTTTTAACAAAGCACCATTGCATGACGGTGCAAGCATTATCCGTGATGGAAAACTTTTTGCAGCAGGATGTATTTTACCGCTCACATCAAATCCTAATGTAGATATCAATCTCGGTACACGACACAGAGCAGGACTCGGTATCAGTGAACAAAGCGACGCTGTTGTCCTTATAGTAAGTGAAGAAACAGGTGTAATTTCTCTTGCGGTAAACGGTATTTTGCTCCGTGAGTTTACAAGAGAAGAACTAATCAAAAAGCTTGAACAGTTTCTCATCTATGATCGTGGCTATGACGATGATGAACCGCCCAAAAAGTTTTTTCAGAAGAACCCGAAAAGTTCAAAAAGAGAGAAGGCTGAAAAATGAAAAAGAAAAAACTCTCTCTCAACAAATTGTTTCAGAATAATAAATTTCTGATTATACTCGCCCTTGTAATCTCAACAATAACATGGGTTTATATGAGTATGGGTACAACAAATGATACAACCGTAACAATAAGCAATATTCCCATTCAGATTGAATTGCCTGACCAGCTTGATAACAACGGGTTGCAGGTATTCCGTGATGCGGAGCAGACTGCCACGGTAACCGTAACAGGCAGCAGAGCCGTTCTCGGTTCTATCGGAACGAAGGATATTACTGTCACGGGTGCTACAAACGGAATTGACTCGGCAGGAACTTATCAGCTTTCGCTTTCAGCCGTAAAAGCCAACCCGAGTGCCAACTTTCAGATTATCTCAACCGTTACGCCTTCAAATGTCAATGTAATTGTTGATTATCAGCGTGAAACAAGTTTCCCGATTCAGGAAAATGTTGTTTACAAGGTTGCCGACGGATACTATGCGTCAACTTCCCTTGCATCAAAGAATATCACAATCTCAGGTCCTCAAACAGAGATTGCCAAAATCGCAAAGGTTTCGGCATCAGCCGAACTTGACAGTATACTAAATGAGCCGACCTCAACGACCGCAAATATTGTGCTTTATGATAAAACAGGAAATAAAATCTCCACCGAGCTTCTTACAATGGAGTTTACGGATGTTGAGGCTACAATTTCCGTTCTCCCCGAAAAGACGGTAAATGTAATTCCTGAGTTTATTAACAAACCCAAAGGTCTTGATTTAAACGATGATATGCTTACGGTTGAGCCTTCAAAGATTCTGCTTGCAGGTCCAAAAGAAGTGCTTGACAAGACTGACAGCGTAAAGCTTGAGTCAATTGATTTTGCTACACTTTCAAACAAGCGTTATGAGTACGATACGCAGGGGATAAACATTCCGAGTGACTGCAAAAATATCAGTAACTCAACCTCCGCAAAGCTCGTACTTGACCTCAGCGGTCTGTCCAAGAAAACCTTTACCGTTGATTCATTTAAAGTAAGCGGTCTTTCTTCAAAATACAAAGCCGATGTAACACAGACAAGTATGAATGTTACCGTAATCGGCAGTGAAAAGGAACTTAAAAGCCTTAAAAGCTCAGATATTGAAGGCGTAATTGACACCTCAGATCAGAGCGGAACAGTAGGCTCGGTTCAGATGCCTGTTACTTTCAAACTCAGCGGTACTGACACCTGTTGGGTAAGCGGAAGCTACAAGGCAAATATCACAATCAGCGAAAAATAACCCATAAAAACCGCAGGCATTTTGATGTCTGCGGTTTAGTTTATTTGTATTAAATTACATTCTGATTCGATTTGAACTGCCTCGCCTTACAAAAGCTTTGTTCATATCGTCAGTATTGTGATATCTCACACTCTGTACAAGACCAAGACTAATGAGCGTACTCAAAGCCGAAGTACCTCCCGAACTGAACAAGGGAAGGGTTATTCCGACTACGGGAAGAAATCCAAGCACCATTCCTATATTTACAATTGTTTGCGACGCTATCATTGAAAACACACCGTAGCAGATATACTTGCCTTCAAATTCACTTGAATTTTTTGCATTCAAAATCACTTTTAATATAATAAAAAACAAAATCAGCAAAAGCGCCATGCATCCGACAAATCCGAGTTCCTCTCCTGCAACGGTAAATATAAAATCGTTTTCCTGTTCGGGGACGATTGAATGTTCAACACGCTGTCCGTTAAAAAGTCCGCTTCCGAAAGCTTCGCCGCTTGCAATTGAAACCTTACCCTGATACTGTTGCCAACCGTAATTTGTCAGTGCATTCCCGTCAAGGTCAAACAAAGCAATAACCCTGTTACGATGTTCTTCATTCATAAATACATTCCATATAATCGGAATTGCACACACAAGCAATCCTCCGAAAATGACAAAATATCTCAGTTGAACACCTGCCGCAAATGTCATAACCAAAAACATAAGCGCAAATATAAGAACTGTACCGTCATCACCCTGAATATGAATAATTGCCATTGGTATCATTGCATGAAGTGCAAGGAAAAGTACTCCCGAAAACTTTTCAATCATTTTCTTTTCTCTCAGCCACGACAAATGCTTTGAAAAAGTTATGATAAAACAGATTTTTATAAACTCAGACGGCTGAATTGAAAATCCGCCCGGAAGATTAATCCATGCCGTATCATCTGTTCCGCTAACCTGAACTCCGAACACAAACACAAGTCCGGCAAGAACAATTCCCACTATTGCGGCAATGTACCATTTTCGTATAAGAAATCTGTAATCGGCAATTGATATAAACACCGATGCTGCAAGACCGACAGACACAGCGATAATCTGAGTTCTTAGATAACTGTATTCGCCCGATCGTTGCATACTCGCAATCAAAAGAAAACTGTACGCAACAGCGGTCAAGGTCAACAGCCACAACACTGCGTCACACTGTCTGAAATATTCATAAATATTTGTAATAACTTTTTTCACCCAAAACAACCTTTGAAATTAATTTTACCCTATAATTATATTAAATTACGCTCTCAATATCAAGTATAATTTCAATACAGAATAATACAAGTTTCGCATTTTGTTATAATAATAAAAACATGAATTTGATTCGGAGGTATATTATGTTATCTGATATCGAAATTGCTCAGAGTGCAGAATTAAAGCCTATTGCAGAAATTGCAAATCAGCTTGGGATTTCTGCTGATGAGCTTGAGTTTTACGGAAAGTACAAAGCAAAACTTTCTGATGAACTTGCAGACCGTGTAAAGGACAATCCTGACGGAAAGCTCATCCTCGTAACAGCAATCAACCCAACACCGGCAGGCGAGGGCAAAACCACCACTTCTGCAGGTCTTGGTCAGGCAATGGCTAAAATCGGTAAAAAGGCAATCATCGCACTCCGTGAACCGTCGCTCGGTCCTGTATTCGGAATTAAGGGCGGTGCAGCAGGCGGCGGTTATGCACAGGTTCTTCCAATGGAGGACATCAACCTTCATTTCACCGGTGATATGCACGCAATTACAGCAGCCAACAACCTTTGTTGCGCAATGCTTGACAACCATATTCAGCAGGGCAACACACTCGGCATTGATCCGAGAAGAATTCTCTTCAAGCGTTGTCTTGATATGAATGACCGTGCATTAAGAAATATCACAATCGGTCTTGGCGGTAAGGTGAACGGTGTTCCGAGGGAAGATCACTTCATCATTACAGTTGCATCGGAAGTTATGGCAATTCTCTGTCTTGCAAATGATATCTCCGACCTTAAAGAAAGACTCGGCAACATTCTTGTTGCATACACATACAGCGGTGAACCCGTTTATGCAAAAGATTTGAAAGCAGAAGGAGCAATGACTGCACTTCTCAAGGATGCAATCAAACCTAACCTTGTTCAGACGCTTGAGGGTACTCCTGCAATTATGCACGGCGGACCTTTTGCAAATATCGCTCACGGCTGTAACAGCATAAGAGCAACAAAGCTTGCATTAAAGCTTGCCGATTACTGCATTACAGAAGCTGGTTTCGGCTCGGATCTCGGTGCTGAGAAGTTTCTTGACATCAAGTGCAGATATGCCGGCATTGCTCCGTCGGCAATTGTAATCGTGGCAACATGCCGTGCATTAAAATACAACGGCGGCGTTCCAAAGTCAGAGGTTTCAAATGAGAACATTGAGGCTCTCAAAAAAGGCATTGTAAATCTCGGTGTTCACATTGACAATATGAGAAAGTACAATGTTCCCGTAGTTGTAGCAATTAATCAGTTCGGTACAGATACAGATGAAGAACTCAAATACATTGAAGAATATTGCATTTCAAAGGGTGCAGACTTTGCCCTTTCAAATGTATTCGGAAAAGGCGGAGAAGGCGGTGTAGAGCTTGCAAATAAGGTAGTAGACGCTTGTGAAAAGCCGTCTGCATTTAAACCGCTCTATTCACTCGACCTCACACTCAAGGAAAAAATTGAAAAGATTGCAAAGGAAATCTACGGTGCGTCAAAGGTAAACTACACAACAGCCGCAGAAAAAGCAATCAAGGAAGTTGTGGCACTCGGCGGAGACAAACTTCCCATATGTGTGGCAAAAACACAGTATTCGCTTTCAGATGATCCTACAAAGCTCGGAGCTCCAAAGGATTTTGAAATCACAGTAAGAGATGTAACAATTTCAAACGGTGCAGGTTTTGCAGTAATTTATACAGGCAATATTATGACAATGCCGGGACTCCCGAAAGTTCCTGCCGCAGAAAAAATTAATATTGATGAAAACGGCAAAATAAGCGGACTTTTCTGATATGGTTAAATTGATTTCTCACAGCGCCGATGAAACCGAGCAAATCGGCGAAAAAATTGCAAAAAAGCTCCACGGCACAGAGGTAATAGCCCTTTTCGGCGGACTCGGTATGGGCAAAACCGCATTTACAAGAGGACTGGCAAGAGCCCTCGGTGTTGATGACGGTGTGTCAAGCCCTACTTTCGCCCTTGTAAACGAATACAGCGGAAAGTACAATATCTATCATTTTGATATGTACAGAGTTAATTCATGGGATGATTTGTACTCAACGGGATTTTTTGACTACATTGACAACGGCATTCTCGTAATTGAGTGGAGTGAAAATATAGAAGGCGCACTTCCCGAAAATGCAATCAGAATAACGATTGAAAAAGGGGAGAGCGATGACGAAAGAATCTTTGAAATTGAAGGTGTTGAAATTTGAAAATTCTGTCTGTTGACACATCTGCAACAGCTGCATCTGTTGCACTTTCAGAAGAGGGCAAGCTGATCGGTGAAACTTTCATAAACACAAGTCTTACCCACAGTCAGACGCTCATCCCTATGGTTGAACAGCTTTTGAACAATACAAAAACGGAAATGTCCGATATTGATGCAATTGCAGTCAACGCAGGTCCGGGTTCATTCACGGGAGTAAGAATCGGTGTTGCGGCAGTAAAAGGTCTTGCTTTTGCAAATGATATACCGTGTGTTTCGGTTTCAACACTTGAGAGTATGGCTTATAATTTCCTTTCAACCGACTGTATTGTATGTGCCGTAATGGACGCACGCTGTTCACAGGTATACAATGCACTGTTTGAAATTAAAAACGGAGTTGTTACCCGATTTTGTGATGACAGAGCATTATCGCTTGATGACTTAAAAAACGAACTGCTGTCTGTTGAAGGAAGAATCATCATAGCAGGTGACGGTACCGATATTACCTGTAAATACATCGGTAATGAAATTAAAAATGCAGAGTCTGCTCCCGTAAATCTTAAATATCAGAGAGCGTCTTCAACTGCACTTGTTGCATTTGAAATGATTAATAACGGACAAACCGTTTCGGCACAAGAGCTTATGCCGGTATATCTCCGCTTGCCTCAGGCACAGCGTGAGCTTAATAAAAAACTTGGAGGTAGAACAAAATGATAGCACTCGGATGCGACCACGGCGGATATAACCTTATCTGCGCAATCAAAAAATATCTGGATGAAAAAGGACTTGAATACAAAGAGTACGGCACTTTCAGCGAAGAAAGCGTTGATTATCCCGTTTATGCCTACAAGGTAGCAACTGCAATCACCTCGGGCGAATGCTCAACAGGCATTCTCTGTTGCGGTACAGGCATCGGTATCTCAATTGCCGCAAACAAGGTAAAGGGAATCAGAGCCGCAGTTGTTTCAAACGAATTTTGTGCTGAAATGACTCGCAGACACAATAACGCAAATATTCTTTGTATGGGCGGCAGAGTTACAAGCGAAGAAGATGCTGTTAAATTTGCTGACATCTTCCTTAACACACCTTATGAAGGTGGCAGACACGAAAACCGTGTATCAATGATTACAGACATTGAAAACGGTACTTTTAAAGCATAAACAAATTAAAAATAAGATTAAAACGCTCTTTTTATTAAGAGCGTTTTTCTTTTTGAAACTTAGATTTCTTGTTTGTAATATTTTGTAATTGTTATTTCTGATATAGAACCATTTCATAAATATTAATTCTATTCAGGAAATTAAGGAAAATTATTCTTTCTCAATCAGAATTATGCGTTGTGCTAATTGTATAATATTATTAAAAACACACCTATTTATAAGTGCATTATAACTACTATATTTCAATTTGTAACCAAATTTACGAAAAAATTTCAATTTTTTAAATTTATTTACAAAAAACCCTTGTTTTTTTTCCTTTTTAGTATTATAATAACATCACAATGTTTTTAAAGAATTTTAAAAAAGAATTAAAACGATTTGGGAGAGAGTAAAAATGAGATTAAGAAAACAGGAACTTGGAGACAGAAACCTCGTAGGAAGCAGGGTTGAGGCTGTAAGAAAGCAGAAAGGTATGAAGCAAAAGGAGCTTCTTGCCCAATTACAGGTTAACGGCGTCGATATGAACGCATCAGGACTTTCAAAGCTTGAAGGTCAAATTCGTTTCGTGACAGATGTTGAGCTTGTTGCACTTGCCGATATTCTTGAAGTGTCTGTTGACTACCTTCTCGGAAGAGAAAACTGATTTTTTAACCGAATCTTTAAATTGCACCGTAGATTTTTTCTGCGGTGCTTTTATTAGCAGACAAAACCGTTGATATAAAAAGAATAACCGCAGCAGTAATAGGGGAGATGAATGTGATTGACCTCAACAACATTGAAAAATACAGAGAAAACAATCGAATAGAGGCCAAAAAGGCAACAGGCGGATTACCTAAAAGCTTGTGGGAAACATATTCATCCTTTGCAAATACACTCGGAGGAATTATACTTTTAGGTGTAGAAGAATACAGGGACAAATCACTTCATCCCGTAAATCTTCCCGATCCGGATGAACTTATTGAGGAATTTTGGGAGATAGCAAACGATATTCAAAAAGTTAGCACAAACATTCTTTCATATGATGATGTTTATGTGCAAAAAATTGAAGAAAAGCATATTATCGTTATTACAGTGCCAAAAGCCAAAAGATTTGACCGTCCCGTGTATCTTGACGGCAGCATTCATAATTCATACAGAAGAAACGGCGAGGGTGACTACCGTTGCACACTCGACCAAATTAACGCTATGGTGCGTGATTCCGAGATTAAAACACAGGATATGAATATCATCGAATGCATGACTGCTTCCGTATTTAATACCGATTCACTCCATAGCTACCGAATAAAAATGTCAAATGTTAAGCCAAATAATCGGCTTCAAAATTTGTCGGATAAAGATTTCTTGCAGGCAATAGGAGCAATCGGAGTAGGGGAAGACCTTTTGTTTCACCCTACAGCCGCAGGACTTCTTATGTTCGGTAGGTCAGAATTCATCAAAAAAGAATACCCGTCCTATTGTCTTGAATATAAGGAAACAACACAAGATGATAAACACACAATTATTTCATCAGATTTAAATTCTGACTGTGAAAACCTTTATGATTTCTTTATAAAGGTCTTTGAAAAAATTTCATACGATATAAAACTGACAGCAAACATAAAATCAGACATTACACCGATTACAACTGCCTTACAGGAAGCTCTTGCAAACTGCCTTATAAATGCCGACTATTATGGCTCAAACGGTGTTGTTATTATGAAAGATGATGAAAGCATTACAATGTCCAATCCCGGCGGATTTAGAGTTGAACTCGACGCCGCAAGAGCGGGTGGTATATCCGACCCCAGAAACACGGCAATTATGCGTATGTTTAATCTGATAGGAATCGGCAGTAACGACGGCTTCGGTATTTCTAATATCTTCTCCGTTTGGAAAAGCCACGGATTTGTTCTGCCGGTCATTGAAGAAAGTTTCAAACCCGAAAGCATCACCTTAAAGCTTTCATTTGTTCTCGAAAGTAATTCAACTAATACTCAAATTTTACAAAACCGTCCCGATATTGAAACAGACAGACAAGATGCCGTAATTTCATACATTACTGACAACATCGCGGTAACTTCAAAAGAAATTTCCGAACTTCTCGGAATAAGTCATAAAAAGTCGAAGCAACTTCTTCACAAACTTATGGCAAAGGATTTTGTTATAATCAAAAACGGAAAATACACCCTAAAAGCATAGAAGGAACTTAATCAAATTTCGGAACGACAATCCGCACAAGCGTTGTTTTCATAATAGCTTGGCTGCGTGTTTTTGCAAAAGGAAAACAGTCTGCTATAACTTGTGCTGCAACAGGCTGTTCATAACTCTGCTGTTCAAAGTCTTGCAAGTGCAGTTGTGCCGATTGATAAATTGAGTATGGTTGTTTCAATAATCTTTTTATACATAATTTTCAAGGAAAAACTGTCCGCAAAATCAGGTATAAGTCTTCATATAATATTCGCAGACACTTATTTATGCTTTTACAGATTAAATTTAAAATTTACAAATTTGTGTAATTTTACTTGACAATCGCACAAAAAACAAGTACAATAATCAAGGTAAATCACCAATATTCGGAGACGTATCGAAGTGGTCATAACGGACATGACTCGAAATTTTTTGTAGAGTTGGCTGTTTCCTCCGCTTAAAAAGCCCATAATTTCAGGCTTTTCTTCGGTTCGAAAATTAAATATTTTGTTGTTCTTTCCGTCAGTTCTTTCCAAAAGTTTTTGGAAGAAATGCGGAATCACATACACGGAGAGTTGTCCGAGTGGTCGAAGGTGCAGCACTCGAAATGCTGTGTACAGAAATGTACCTAGGGTTCGAATCCCTAACTCTCCGCCAAAAAAGCCCGAAAAATCAAGGTTTTCGGGCTTTTCTTTTTTGCCCTTTTGCTCAAAATCGGCTCAAAGCTATGGAAAGAACAGCCTGTTTTTTGGAAAGAACAAGACGATTTTGAGCATTTTGGCGTATTCGAACCTTAAAAATCAGTTCTTTCCGCCATCGTTTGAGATTTCGCTCCACTTGCTGCTGAAATTCACCGATTCGGGAAGTGCCATTCCGCTGACCATCGCCTTTGCCGAGGACAGTTTTGAAGTGTAGTCAAGGTGGGCATAGATGTTAGCGGTGGTGGAAAAATCGCTGTGCCCCAGCCACTCCTGAATTTGTTTCAACGGAACGCCGTTTGCAAGAAGCAGGCTTGCGCAACTGTGTCTTAAATCGTGAAAACGCATTCTTTTACAGCCGTGCTTTTGAATATACTGCGGAAAATAGCTTGTCAAGTATTCCGGTCGCATTAAATCTCCCAGCTCGTCCACAAAGACATAACCGTCATATTCGTAATTGTAGCAGTTTCCGCAGACCTTTTTGTTGACTTCCTGTGCCGCTTTTACTTCTTTGAAGTACTCCGCAAAGCTGCCGACAAGCGGAAGTGTACGCATACTGGATTTTGTTTTTGCAGAGTCCTGCGCGTACATTTTTGTTTTTCCGTCCACTTGCAGCGATGTGACCGTGTGCCTAATAGTGATTGTGCCACGCTCAAAGTCAATGGCGTCCCATTTCAGTCCGCAAACTTCGCCACGACGCAAGCCGTAGAAAGCGGCGACTAAAACAGGAAGTTCCAGCTTTGTTCCTTTGACTACTTCAAATAAATGCTGCAGTTCTTCTGCATCAAGGAATACAGGCTGATAATCATTCTTTTTCGGGCGATCCACTTTCATTGCCACATTCTGCGTAACAAGGTCGGTTTTCATTGCGTATTTCAGCGCCTGATGAATAACAGCGTGATAGTGAATGACCGAGTTTGGTTTGACTGTTTTCAGCTTTTCGGAATAGAATTGCTGAATGTGTCTTGCCTCTAATCCCTGAAGCGTTACCGCTTTCTTACGAAAATACGGCTCAATCACCGATTTCACCATTTGCTCGTAAGAGCTGAATGTGGTTGCCTTAACACGCACCTTGACTATGTCCAGCCATTCGAGCAGATAGTCTGCAAACGGCATATCGGAAGCAAGCTCGCCGACTTCCTGCGGCGGTACAAATTCACTTCTGATTCGTGCAAGTTCGGCTTCGGCTTTGCGTTTGTTGCCCTTTTCGGGCAGTCCCGTGGAAAAGTATTTCACACGGCGTTTTCCGTTGTTGTTATAGTAGCTTAGCACTACATAATAAAAACCTTTTTTAACTTGTAGGTGTCCTGATACCATTATTTTTAACTCCTTTCATTATACATCACAGGAAAGACCTACACCGACAAGCCTATTATAGCGTGCCGGCATAGTTCTTTCCATTCTGCAAAAGTCACTCGCTGTACACTTTAGTTCGAATTAACGAGCGTCTCTGTTGCGTTCTCGTTGGCGTTTCAAAAGTTCCAAGCCTTTCAGAATATCTCGTTTAATTTGCTCATCGCTGTAATTTTGCGGAAAGTATTTGCAAAGCTCATCACGAGGCAATTTGATTTGTTCCTTTTGATTTGGCTTTTCTTCCGATAAAACAGCGTAGATAGCGTCAGCGGTAAGCAAGCCGTCCTGTGACATTTTCTTCAACCTGATACTCTGTGCGTGTGATGGTGTGCAGTCATTCATATTGATTGCGTCAAGCAAAGTGAGCTGTTCTTCTCGGTCAAGGTAGGAGATTTCTACCGCAGGGTTGAAAGCGATTTTATTATCATCTACCATTGAAAGCAGTTCGGGAATTAAGTAAGTTAAGCGAATATATCTTCGCACTTGGTCTTTGCTTTCACCGGCTTCTTCGGCAATCTTTTCTACACTAAGCAACTTCTCTGCAACTTGCACAGAAGTTTTACCTTGGTGCTTTATGGCGTCCAGCTTCATCTTATACGCAAAGGCTTTTTCGCTTGGCAGAATTGTTTCTCTTTGCAGATTGGCGTCCACCATTGCGATTACCGCTTCGTCGTCTGACATCTCACGGACGATTACAGGCAGTGTTTCAATACCCAGCACCTGACACGCCGCAAGCCTTCTGTGTCCCGAAATAAGCTCGTAGCCGCCGTCGGGCAGAGGTCTGGCAAGCGCCGGAGTTATCGTTCCGACCTTGCGTGTACTCTCAATCATTCGCTCCATTTCTTCGTTATTCAATATCTTAAATGGGTGATTCTTAAAAGGGTGAAGCTCGTCAAGAGGTATGTTCTTTACACGCTCAAGCTTTGCGTCGTCACGCTCCGCCTGCGTTGTAAATAGGTCGTCCAGTGTCGGTAAAGTAAAATCTGATTTTCGTTTTGTCATCGTTCGTATCCTCTCTTTCTTGATTTATTAAGTCCTAAATATCGGCTTCGCATATTCTCCTCAATGAGAATATTTTCTTTGATTTTGGGGTTATCCTCTATAATCCTCGCCGCTGTTTTCTTGTCCTTTCGTAGTTGAGTCAGAGCCTTTGTGCAGTCATTTCGCTTGGCAACAAGCTTTGCTTTTTCGTCGGGATCGTGGCAAGAATCAATATCTCGGTAGAGCATTTTGCGGTAATCCGATATGAGTTTTATTTCCGAATCTGTGTTTTTTATAAACGATTCCACAGAAGAAATATCGGTCAGGTGATTGTTGTAAATGAGCTGCACCTGTGCGGTGTGGCGGTCAAGCCAACGGCAAGCCTCACGCATTTCGGGCGATAACGGATTGTGTTTTTTGTTTTTCGGAAGCACGCCGAGCAGATATAAATATCTGAAATACAACGCTTTAAGACCCGTAATCTTTTTGGCGGTTTTTAAGTTGCCTTTAACAAAATGCGCCTTTTGAATTGTTACACCGAAGCTATTTTTTTCGGTAAACTCATAGTATAAGCGGTAAGCTTTCTGCGGGTTGTTTCGCAGAGTATCTCTCATTCGGTCATAGATTGCATCACGGTCATAGGCTTCTCCCAAGCGGTACAAACGAGTCGCTTTTTTGCTGTTGACAGAGCGAATGGTGGCGTACTTATGATATGGGTTAAGGTCGATTACATATCCGAGCTGTTTCATAACATAGGTAAAAGCTTTGGGATTTGTACTCATCGTAAGAGCTTTATCTATCGCCTCACGCATTAAATTGTATCGAGTCGGCTCGCCGTTCTTTTCCGCAAAGTACATCTTGCGTGGCGTCTTTCCTTTAGGATTTTTAATAACCGTCAGACCGTTTTCTTTGCAAAGTTCATCGGAAATACTGCGCAGTTTCCAGTATGCACCCTCGTTGCAGTTAAACTTCTTACCATTCCACATATTCACCGAATTGATGACCAAATGATTGTGATATGTGCCGGTGTTAAAGTGCGTAGCGACCAGCACTTGGTACTGATCGCCCCACATTCTTTTTGCAAGCTCTACGCCGAGTTTGTGAGCAAGTTGCGGTGTGACTTCACCTGTTTTGAAACTCTGATATGCGTGATACGCCACATTGCCTACCGTCTTATCGAAGCGTTCTTGTACCGCTTTCATCTCGGCAAAAGCTGTTTCTGCGGTGCAGTTTACGCCTGTCACATACATTGCTTTTTCTTCACCGATTACGGTTTTTCTCTCGTCGCTTGCGTAGTGAAGTGCCTTGCAAATATCGCTGTAAATCGTCTTGTCCGGGTTCGCCGCATAGCTCAAAACACGGCTGACGCTGTCGGTTATAGCCCATATTTTTGTTACTGCCACGGCGAATCACTTGCGCTTTCCGGCTCACCGATTGAGTGATAAGCCTTCAAAAATTTGCTTACGACATAATCAAATCCGTCGCTGATTCTGTCGTCAGGCAGCGACTTAAAGTTGTCACGAAGTGAGGTCAAACCTCGGTAAGCTTCGTAAAATTCCTGCGGCAAGGTTGCCTGAACTTCCTTGCCAAGACCAAGTTTTCTAAGGTAAGCAGAGAGCGAAAGTCCGCATTTTTTAGCGGCAGTTTCCATTTTTCTCTTCTCTCCCTCAGTCACTCGGATATTGATTGCAGTAGACCTTTGTCTCATATATTTTCATTCCTTTCTCCTAAAAATCGGGGTTACAGGGGCGGCAAGTCCCTTTCGGCAATTTGCCGCCGGTTTTGTGGGTTTCAAAGGCAACACAAAACCTATGCTCGCTATCCTTACGGATTGGCATTACCTGTATAGCCTTATATCCATTTTTTCAAAAAATGACGATAGTGACGGCTGTGACGGTTTTTTCCTATATGGCGTATTTATTGTCATCGCCGTCATTGCCGTCATTCTTTTTTAAGTAAATCAGTCGGCTTGTCCCTGTGCGTTTTGTTTTGTATTCAACACCTTGCGGTTGTAAAACTTCCGCCGAAAATCGGGCAAGCATTTTTGTTACCACATTCGGTGTGATGTCGGTTTCGTTCATCTGAGTTATCAACTCGGTTGCCGTACCTTGCCACTCCTTTGTTTCGGATATAAAATCAACCAGCCGGAAAACAAACTTCGGAATTTCCTCACGGCGAATATCCTCCATATCCTTTCGCTCGACCAACTCCCACAAGTGACTGCGGTTGTCAAACTTCAAGGTCAGTTCCTGATATGCAATATCTCGGCCGGTGGCAAGCAACGTTCCGGTTTCATTGGCACGGCTACGCTTCAAAACAAAATTTGTATCTGCCGCACCTGTGATACCGGTGGAGCCTGACACCTCGTTGAATGGGTCGCTGACATCTTTCAGCTTCCTAACATGGTGAACAACCACAACAGCAATGTCGTACTTGTCCGAAATATTTTTCAGCGCCGATACATCGTCGTAGTCTCCTGCATACATTCCGTTTTTTCCGCCGGTGCTTTTTGAATCTCGAACCTTTTGAAAGGTGTCGATAATGACAAGCTTTGTTTTCGGGAAGTCGGAAAGATACTGTTCGATTTGCTGTTCCAAACCGTTGCCGATTTGAAAACTCGTTGTTGCAATTCGAAGTTCGGGCGGTGCTTCGTCTGTGATTTTATACAGGCGGCTTTGTATTCTTGCGTAAGTATCTTCCAAGCAAAGATAAAGCACATCGCTCTTGTAGGTTTCAAATTCCCACACGGGCTGTCCTCTCGCCACTTGAATACCGAGCCAAAGCATAAGCCAGCTCTTGCCGATTTTACTTGAACCCGAAAGCACACTGAGTCCTTGCGGTATCAAGCCGTCAACCACAAATAAGGTTTTCCTTATCGGCGTTGACAGCAGAGTGTCCGCATCGATTGTTTTCAGCTTCTCAACTTGCATTCTTCACACCTTCTTCCATAACATAATTGATGACATTGACCTTCGGAATCTTAAAAGCGTTTCCGATTTTAACGCCGGAGATATATCCGTTGTTAATCAGGTCGTATGCCAAGTGTCGGCTTACGCCGAGCATTTGTTGAAGCTGAGCTACTGTAACGATGTCCGGATATTCTGGGAACATCATCTTGTAAAGCTCTTTCAATTCTGTTTTTCTCATCTTCTTAACCTCCTTTGTGAGAAAAAAGCTGCACAGTCTGTACAGCTATGTAAGAGGCAACAGTCGAACGGAGGACTCTTGCTGTTGCCTTTTCGCCGTTCTGCCCGAATGTCGTTTTTGTTATCCCTGCCCCTATCTCAGCGGCGTCGCCCTGCTCGTATCATCGCAAAATCATATCTCATTCGGACGGTCATTCAGTTTTAGAAAATCAAAACTATTAAAATTTTGATTTGCAAATTTATTATAGCTGTGTATTGACACAAAGGCAATACTTTTGTATAATGTTATTTGTAGTGATATGGATTTGCTAATTATTCAAAAATTCTCATTTTCTAAAACGGAGGTCTTAGCAATGAGCGAAAACCTACTCCAAACAGAAGATAAATACAGTGCCGTATCCTTTGGATTTGCTCCAAACAGATGGCACGTAACGAACGACGAAAAATCTTGTGTACTTTCCGTAAACAACGAATACAACTATTCAAAACTTCTTGAGTTGTATAACGCTATCGAGGTCGATAAGCGAGAAGCGATTACTTTGGCTGTTACCGGCAAAAAAGAATTTGTTTTATCGGACGGTGAACTTGCTCAAATTAATCAGGATACTGCCGATACGCTCGCTTATTTGCGAGCTGTTACACAAAAAATAAACTCTGCATTTGACTTTCTTCCTATGGGCGACAGCAGAGCTTATATCTCACCGACGAACACCGCTTCTGTCTTTTTTTCACCGGGCGAAGGAATTTTGAATTTTCTCTATGCTGATTTTGATTCGGCGTATAATGAGTGCCTGAATCGCACAAAAAAAGACTTGCCTGATGAGACAAGTCTTGATATTTCTTTACTGATCGAAAAAGAAAAGAAATTGTATTATTATTTGGCTTTAACCGAAACGCAAAAACGCTTTAAGCCATTGATAGAAGCTTCGCTGTTTACAGCGGAATTTCCGCCGATTCTGCTTCATTGCTCTGAGCAAGAATTGACGGGCTATTATCACTATCTTAAAGAAATGCAAAATAATCTCGTTAATTTAATTGAAGCGACATTTGACGAGAATTTTTGCGACGGATTTTTCAATCATCTAACCCATAAAACGAGATTTGCGGGCTACTGCCGTAAGCAGGGGTTGTCGGCGGAGCAAAAGCGAACGATTATGCATAGTATCAGTATCATTGAAGCCGAACATCAGATAGAAAATGTGCTTGACGGCTATATCGGAAGTGATTTTGATTTGGATATAAAAATGGCTGCCGCTTCGGAGGTTTCTCCGAGCGTTCAAAAGAATTTGGATAAGCTCGGTTTTACTATGCCGGAAATGATTGCCTTTTCTGCAATGCAAGCTGACGAGTATGAAACCTGTATTTGTGAAAGCATTGAACAGCAAATTGAGTTTGAACTGATACAGTTGTTGAAGTCCGACATCGGAATGCGTAAATGTAAACGCTGCGGTAAGTATTTTATTATGAAAGGCAACTATGACACCAATTACTGCGACCGCATTGCCGAGGGTGAAACCCGCAACTGCCAGGACTTAGCCGCACAAGAAAACTATAAAAAGAAAATGGCAGACAATGCCGCCATTCCGTTATATCAAAAGTATTATAAGCGCTATGCCGCCCGTGTGCGTGTAAGGCAGATTAAAGAGCCCGATTTTAAGAAATGGAAATATCAAGCGATGACAAAGCGCGACGAATGCTCCGACGGCAAAATCACCCTTGCGGAGTTTGAAGAATGGCTTGAAGCCAGCTTTCCGAATAGGAAGAAGAAACAATGATCGTTCTTTGCCAATAAACAACCAATTATCCCAAGCGGAACTGTAACAAAAGCAGTTCCGCTTTTATAATATTTTCTTGTCTTTTCCTTATAAATCCGCAATAATCCTTGATTTTAAGACTAAAATATGATATACTAAAATTGTATAAATATATCTACCCGAAAGTGAGGAAAATTTAATGGATTCTAACATCGAGCGCTGGTACTCAATGAAAGAAATTTGCGAATACCTCGGCGTCAGCCGTGACACCGTACTCGCTTGGATAGAAAAAAGAAATATGCCCGCCGCAAAAATCGGTCGCCTTTGGAAATTCAAGGTCAGCGAAGTAGACGCTTGGATGAAATCCGGTATTGCGGCGGATAAGTAAGTTTCGGAGATGTACAATATGGGTTTTATTGAATCGTATAAACATCTTGAAAAATTATGCGGCGAAGTATTAAATGACGATAGGCGTATATCCGCTTATATTGATGAAATGATAAATACTCCCCGTGGTTCTTATCTTGTAAGAGGTTGGAATGACGACTTAAAACAACTGAAACACTACCGTTGGGTTAGAAACCAAATAGCACATGAACCTGATTGCACCGAGCAAAATATGTGCGAACCGAGTGATACTGAGTGGCTTGACGATTTTTATTCGCGCATAATGAATCAAACCGATCCTCTCGCTTTGTATTCAAAAGCCACCAAACCTCGCCCGGCTCAAAAACTAGTACAAAATCATAAGCCGGAATCCCCTACATACACATATTCTCAGCCGACTGCTAATCATAAGAAATCATCCCCAAAGGTTGCCGGTTGTATGACATTTTTAGTAGGTATTCTAATTATTGTAGTTGCAATCGTTTTAATGTCAAAAATACTATAATTGATTTTGGAGGTGCGCTATGGCACTTGAAAATAAATTAGGTCTGACAAGCTCTGCCGACCTTGCCCGTGAGGAAGAGCGCATCAGCAAGAAAAAGGCTGTTGAACTTTTTGAAAAAGGTATTTTAGATAATCTTCCCGCCGGCAAGTTTTCTACATTGCAGACAATCCATAAATACCTCTTTAAGGACATTTACAACTTCGCAGGTGAGCTCAGAACCGTCAATATTGCAAAGGGCAATTTCCGATTTGCGCCTTTAATGTACTTGCAGGCGGCACTTGAGAACATTGATAAAATGCCGCAGTCGAACTTTGATGAGATAGTTGAAAAGTATGTTGAGATGAATATCGCCCACCCGTTCCGCGAGGGTAACGGTCGCAGCACCCGCATTTGGCTTGACCATATCTTGAAAAACGAAATCAGCAAAGTGGTGGACTGGAGTAAGGTGGATAAGGAAGATTATCTACTCGCAATGGAGCGTAGCCCGATTAAAGATGTGGAAATTAAAGTGTTGCTAAAAGGTGCTCTTACGGACGAAATAAACAGCCGTGAAGTCTATATGAAAGGAATCGACCACAGTTACTATTACGAGGGTTATACAGCCTTTAAGACGGAAGAATTGTAAGAAACGAGGTGCAAATATGCCGGATAAGAATTGGCAATTTGAACTTGAAGAATATATAAAGCAGGGCGAACCCGACAGAGCCGAGAAAAGTGAAGCGTGGCAAATCGCTATCGGCTTGCAGGCGGTTGACGGGCTGAATACTTCTCCCTATTTGCTGGACACCGCCAAAGAGCATATCGAAGGCAAAATCACTATCGATGAGGCTCAGAAACGTATTTACAGCTATTACGAGCAGAGAACCAGCCGCACAGAAATAGAAAACGAAACCAAAGAGGCAGATATTGTATCTGCAAGGATAACAAAGCTTTTAGGCGAAAAGGCATTCCAGTTTTCCCCGGCTGAATGGATTACCATTCACCGCAGATTGTTCGAGGGCGTGTTCAATCACGCAGGCCAGGTCAGACAGTACAACATCACAAAAAAAGAGTGGGTACTGAACGGCGATACCGTCATTTATGCAGATTGGAACAGTATTAAAGAAACTTTGGATTATGATTTTGCCACCGAAAAGCAATTTTCTTACGAAGGTTTGTCCGTTGATGCAGCTGTAAAGCATTTGGCGAAATTTGCTTCCGACATTTGGCAGATTCACCCCTTCGGCGAGGGTAATACAAGAGCCACCGCTGTGTTTATGATTAAGTATATGAAAACCTTCGGATTCCGTGTCAATAACGATGCATTTCGTAAAAACTCTTGGTATTTCCGCAATGCGTTAGTGAGAGCCAATTATAATAACATTCAAAAAGGCATTCATTCCACCACAAAATTTTTGGAGATGTTCTTTTCCAATCTTTTGTTAGATACTCATTACGAGCTAAAAAACAGATATATGCACATTGAATATGTGGATGAAAACAATTCCCAAAGTGTCAATCCCAAAGTTCCAAAGTTTCAATTTGACACTTTGGACTGCACTTTGGAGGAACTGGCAATTTTAGAATTGATTGCAAAAAATCCGACTGTCAAACAACAAGAACTGGTCGTAGCGACCGGAAAATCTCTCAGCACCGTAAAGCGCATAATGAAATCCCTGCAAGATAAAAACTATATCCGCAGAGAAAGCGGAAAGAGATACGGCAAATGGGAAGTTTTGATATAACACTTCAACCATAGCTACTGCGTTGTATAAAATTACAATGAAGCAATAAAATAAGGAGAAATTTTTATGGCTACCGGAAATAACGCCAATATTGGCTTTGAAAAACAGATTTGGGACGCAGCGTGTGCCCTTTAGGGACATATACCCTTGCTAAAATATGCGGAGCTTTGAACTGTACTGTTGATGATATTATGGAAATACGACAAGATGAAAAATAACTTTAAGGAGACCAAAATGACAGAAGCAATGCTGATAAATGCAGATTGTCTTGAAGCTTTATCAAAAATACCGAATGACAAAATAGACTTAGTCCTTACTGACCCACCGTACAATTTAGGTTCTTTTGTGAAAAATAGAGATACCAACTTACATAAGATGAGAGACAATTTCTTTGGAGCTGCTGGATGGGATGATTTAGATTTTGACGAGTGGGTAGCTGCAATGGAGATATTCTTTAAGGAAACGGCAAGAGTAATAAAAGTTGGCGGTTCAATGATAGTGTTTATGTCGATTATTAAAGTAGAAACTATTATAAAGATTGCTGAGAAATATGGCTTTTATTATAAAACAACAGGCATATGGCATAAAAAAAATCCAATGCCAAGAAACATGAACTTGCATTTTGTAAATTCGACAGAAGCTTGGATTTATTTTACATATAAAAAAAGGACTGGAACTTTTAATAACGAAGGAATGGTAATACACGACTTTATCGAGTCATCTGTCACACCTACAAGCGAAAAAAAGCACGGTAAACATCCGACGCAAAAACCTGAGAGTGTAATGGAACATTTTGTTAAGTTGTTGACTAATGAAAATGATTGGGTGATTGACCCTTTTATGGGTAGTGGCACAACCGGTGTGGTTTCTAAAAGAATGAATCGCAATTTTATAGGTATAGAGTTAGACAAAAAATACTTTGAAATTGCAAAAAAAAGGATTGAGGAACAATAATGAGCAGAACAGTAATAGACCTTTTTGCTGGTGTAGGAGGCTTATCATTAGGGTTTGAAAAAGCAGGATTTGATGTTGTTTTAGCTAACGAATATGATGAGTCAATAGCAGAATCATATAAGTTCAATCATAGAAAAACGAATATGATAGTGGGCGACATCACAAAATTAGATTTAGAGAAAGAATTTGGTAAGTATAGCGAAAAAATAGATGTAATTATTGGAGGCCCACCTTGTCAAGGTTTTTCTCAAAAAGGGCAGAGAAAGACAATTAACGATGAGAGAAATTTCTTGTTTAGATACTATGTGTCGGTAGTTAGTTTGGTAAAACCGAAAATGTTTTTAATGGAAAATGTCCCAAATCTTCTCACAGCTGAAAATGGATATTTCAAGAAAGAAATTACGGATTTATTCGCCGGGTTAGGTTATTCAATATCCTCAGCGGTAGTAAATGCGAAGGATTATGGAGTTCCACAAAACAGAAGAAGAGCAATCGTAATTGGAAAACTTGGAAATAAATCGCCAGCACTTCCTGAACCTTTATTTGATAAAACGACAATATGGGATGCTATCTCTGATTTGGCTTTTCTTAATTCTGGAGAAGGAAAAGATGAACAAGAGTATAAGAGTGAGCCATTAAGCGATTATCAAAAAATGTTGAGAGGTAATTGTTCAGTTCTCTATAATCACAAAGCCACAGCTCATTCAAAAATAGCGTTAGAAAGAATGAATATGGTTCCTGCAAATTGTGATAAGAAAGTTTTACCAGAAGAACATAGAACAAAATCAATTTATAGTGGTACTTGGACAAGAATGAACAAAGATGAACAATCTGTAACAATAACGACAAGATTTGATACTCCGTCGTCAGGTCAATTTACTCATCCGTATCTAAATAGAGCAATTACAGTACGTGAAGCGGCACGAATTCAATCGTTTCCTGATGATTTTGTTTTTATCGGTACAAAATCATCTCAAATGAAGCAAGTTGGAAATGCGGTTCCGCCCCTGTTAGCTTACCAAATTGCAAAATCAATAAGAAAGGAACTTGAAAATGATTAGACCTCAAACTGTCACGCAGTATGACAAAATTGATTTAAAGTTAGGAATAAAATCGTCATTACCCAAAGTAAAACCTACGCTCGCATTATTATTACTTTTATGGGAGGCAAACGATAAGCCATCAAGATTAGATTATTCTGAACAGAATGGAGATAAAATTCAATTAAAGGAAGAAATTTCAGATAAATTATATTCATATTTATGCACATTATATCAAGATATTGATAAAAGACAGTATGAAGCCATTATAGCGGAAAATCTGATGTTAAACTCGCAATTAGAGTCTTTAATTGTTGCCTTTGAATTGGTATGGAAATTAGCTAAGATAAGATTTTCTGATGGTAGGAGCAATAGTTCTGAACGAACAGGAAAGAGTAGATTTCCTAAAACAATTTGGTACACCATTAACTTAGATTTATTTGAAGTTATTACTAACGGCAACGAGGAATATTCTAAGGTTCTTGTTTCTTGGTTAGGATTCGATAAGCCGTATAACAAGAATGCAGAGACTAATATAATACAATTCCTCACACTTATTTCAGAGTCAGCTCTATTTAAGCTGATGGACAATGGCAAAGATGTTGTTTTTAATTATGAGAGTTTATATCAAGCAATGTTGAGTACTCAAGAAAAGGTAGATGTTTCAGGAGATAATGAAGCGAAAGGTTCTTTAAGAATTTTAAAATCTCTTCTTTCGGAAAATTTACTTTCAAACATAGAGTATAAAGGCGGTGTTTCTATAATAAACAGGGAGAAAATGAACGATTATTACAACCGTGTATGTACTTACCATCAGTTAGAGCCGTGCTATTATGAAGACAACATTGATGATTCCCATCAGATTGATAATCTCACTCCGGAATGGTTTCGTGAGAAAGCCAATGATTTTCCAGATTATGACGAAAAGGCAAATCAATGTCGTTCTGCATTTTTACAAAAATACAGCATCGATTTTTTGAAATCGCTAAGTGGAAAAGAGCTGCTTACATCTATATTTTTGAATAACGAAAATAAGGAAAATTTGTGCTACAGATTGGAGTTTGATTCTGATTTACGTGATTATTTTGGTAGCATAAAAAGCGGTAATGCTTATAAATATGGCTTACATTATAGTCAAAAAAATGATTCTTGGGCGACAGGCTCAGCGCTTAAACCGGAATTCCTTGATGAGCAAACTGCTATTGACTTAGGAACAAGAATAAGAGATAACCTTGTTGCCGGAGCAGAAATAGTTGAAAATACAAAAGAACTGAATAGTATAGACGATTATCTCGAATTATTTAGCAAGCTATATGCAGCAACCGACGGATATGTTAATAAAATTTGGTTTGTGAAGTATTATCAAATGCTCAAACCGGATTTATTTCCACCTATATATAGTGAGAAAGCACAAAAAACCGTTTGTGAAGCTATTAATGAAAAGCCAAATGAAAATTCCCTTTGCAGAATGGCACAGATTCGTTTTTATGCAAACGAGTGTTCAATTTCAAATATCTTATTTAGCAAGGTTTTTTGGACTTATGCAACAAGTATAATAAATGACGAAAGTGTTGGGGATATTGATATGTCAGGAGATGCAAAGCAAGTATGTACTTATGATTCACAAACGAAATCTAAGTACTTAAATCTTATTGTATATGGTACACCGGGATGTGGTAAGAGTTACTATGTAAAAAATGAACTCTTAAAGGACTATGAAGAAAAGAACATTGTAAGAACAACATTTTATCAGGATTATACAAACACGGATTTTGTTGGGCAAATTCTCCCAGTGGTATCAGGAAATAATGTTACATATAAATTCAATCCGGGTCCTTTTACTTTAGCATTAGAAAAGGCTGTTGCTCACCCCGAAGAAAAGGTGGCTCTTGTAATTGAAGAATTGAATCGTGGCAATGCCCCCAGTATATTTGGCGATATATTTCAGCTTCTTGATAGAGAAGGCGGCAAAAGCGAATATGAAATTACAAATGTGAATGTTCAGAAATATTTAACGGAAGTTATCCCTGAGCAGTTGTTTGTATATATAAAGATACCTGCAAATTTGAGCATTATTGCAACAATGAATACCAGCGACCAAAATGTATTCACATTAGATACTGCATTTAAAAGAAGATGGGAATTCAAAAAACTCAAAAACACCTTTAAAGAATCTCACCCGTACAAAGATTATTTCGTTCCGGGAATGGGCGACTTTACTTGGAAGAATTTTGTTGATGATATTAACAGCTATATTGTAGCTGCAAGCTCCGATTTACAGTCTGAGGATAAGCACTTAGGTGTATTTTTTGTTTCAAAAGATTTGTTATGCGAGAAACCTGACGACTGCTCTGAAGAAAAATCCGAAAAATTCGCTTACAAAGTGCTTGAATACTTGTGGAACGATGTAGCTAAATTCGATAGAGAAAACTGGTTTAATGACAATATCAAATCATTGGATGAGCTGGTCGAAGAATATGTGAAGTCCGGTAAAGAGGTATTTAAAGATGGCATTTTCAGAAAACACAATTCATAATTTTTATGGGCATAAAGTCACAGGAAACATAGATGATTCTTTTATTGGGCTAAAGGTAAAAAACGACAGAATTGATTTTTACTATCCTGAATCGTACGCTTTATCTGATATAAATGATGTAAAATATTTTCGTAAAGATGTAATATCTATAATAAATACCATTGGTATAGCTAAAACTCTTTCTTCAGATAAAGCAAAGATTGAGACAAGCCTTGCAGACAAAAGTACATTCGCTTTACATTCATACCTTTGGATTATTAAGGACTTTCTTGCAAATGGAATATATATCAATCGTGAAAAGGTCTTAAAAAGAAATCAGCGTGGGAAGATTAACTGGAAGCGCACTTTACAGAACCAACCAATCATTTCAAATGGGAATGTAATATATACAGATTTGGTCGTTGAAGTACCTAATCAAAGCGATAATATTATCGTTGAGATACATAAGTACTGTATTCGAAAAAGTATTGAATATATTGGATGGCTATTTGGATTGTCAGCAAATATTATTGAATGTGAGCCATTTAATAAGGGGAAGAAAAAACTTTATATTTCTGTTCTTAAAAAGGAATTAAATAGCACATTTGATGACCTTAAAAAGCTGCGACTTTCTCATATGCTGAAAGTAATATGTGGCATTGACGACGATACAGATGGAAATGAATTTGTATATGGAGTAGATAACTATTATTACATATTTGAGAGAATGATTGATTCAATATTCGGCAATGTACCGGATATTAGCAAATTTAATCCTAAATCAAACTGGTATTTGAAACGAGACAATTTTGAAAAAACACCTTCTTCAGAATTGCGACCGGATACTGTTCTAATCGACAACGACACTAAAACGGCATATATCCTTGACTCTAAGTATTATCGCTTCGGTACAACAGGGCTTAATAGCGATTTACCGGAAAGTACTTCTATCCAAAAGCAAATTACATATGGGGAATATATAAAACAGAATTATTTGGGTGATAATATCGCCAATATTCGTAGTGCTTTTCTTTTGCCTTATGATAAATGCCATAACAAGTTTGATTTTACTGAAAATCTTGAGTACATTGGATATTCAAAAGCTGAATGGAAAGATAACACAGAAGAACATCAGATTATATATGCTTTCTTAATTGACCTTAAACATACTATTACAACTTGGAATGTTCGCAATCATCACGATGAGGATATTCAAAAACTTATTAAAAGCATTGAGAACGAGGTCTCTGCCCTAAACTTATAATAATCGTTATTAGTCCATCGATGCCGTCGGTGTATCTGACCTGTGATATGAGTATATTTTGGAAATTGAGCATTAATTGAGAGATAAAGTGATGTTCAGCATAGGTTAGTGAAGATAGTATTTTTATTTTCTCATACAAAAATCACCTCGCAATTCACAACTTCTATTGCACGATTGCGGATATTATTCATCTTCCGCACCCACTTCATTTGGTCGGCGGCTTTGAGTTGTTCAGTTACACCTTCCTTTTCGGCAAGTTCATTTACCACCCGGAGAAAAAGTCGTTGTGCCTGTTCTTCGATGTCTGCAAGATACGAATCAAGTTTGCCGGATGTGAGTAAATTATAGTACAGCACCTTATGATGTTGTTTCATATATCGTTTGTGCCTTAATGCCCACACGCCGATATTCCCCGTTTGTGTTTCCGCCGGTAATGACAAGTCTGGCAAAGCATAGTCGCCAATCTGTGTATAAGTACCACCGAGTTGTTCAAATAGTGTGTCAGTCATAGTAAAACCTCCTTTGCGCTTATATTGTACAAAGGAGGCGAATAAAAGTCGAATGTGCGATTTATGAATTTGCAAATTTTGCCTGTGCCAAAAATTACAGCGAACATTTACAAATCTGTGCCACTTTTTACAGCGAATAATCACTCTTGTGTTTTCAATCCTCGTATAACTTGCCAGCGAGGGAATTCTTGAAGGATCCGGATATGCCAATCGGATTTTCGGGTGATTGTGCGAAAGTATTTCGAGCAGCAGAATTCTATCAAGTAGATTTTCGGAATGTGATTCATATTGTTTCTTTTGAAGGCTTTAAGATGACCGTTATTGCACCAATTATTGATAGATGTCGTGCCGTAACCGATTACTTTTGATATTTCGGTCGCAGTCAGCACATCAGGATATTGTGCAAAAAGTTCCGTGTAATACAGCCTCATCTTTTCAAGAGTCTGTTCGGGTACTTCGGCGCTCATTTTGACGGCATAATTCCCCTTGTACCAACCTGCCGGTGCGGAATACGATTCGGGAAATACTTTTCTCTTTTCAAGATATGTAATAACATCCGCCTTTTTGATTTTGTAACAGCGAGTTTTCTTGCCTGTGTATTCGCACGGAATCTTTCCACTTCGCAGCAGATACAAAGCCGTTGATTTACTGATGTGGCAGATTTGATAGAGTTGGTCTTTGGTAATAATATCGGGAATCGAATCCCAGTTGATTGCGGTTTCATTCATAGCAATACACCTCGTAAATATTTTAGTCGGTGCGGGTCTTTCCTGTGTATTGCCGTTGTTGATGTGTTTATTCTGTTCTTTCCGCAGTTCTTTCCAAAATAGTGCCTGTTCTTTCCAAAAACAGCGAAAATGCCGTTATTCGAACTTTCCTTATTTATCGGGATTTCTGCGACGCAACCGCCAAAAAAGCCTTTAATATCAAGCATTTTCGGCGAACACGAAGTATCCCGAAACCACCTTCAAAAATCAATAAACAACCATTAACCCATAAAACTCGAAATCATGATGCCCCTTGAGGGACGAGGGTTCGAATCCCTCCGTCTCCGCCATAAAAAACACCGTAGTTCTGTTAGAATTACGGTGTTTTTTTGCTCAATATCAATAGTCGGGGGGTAATCCGAAAAAATCGAGTATATTTATAAGTGGCTAATTATTTTCACGCCCTGTATTTATTGATAAGTATAATCTAAAAATCCTGTTATGATTGCAGTACCATTTCTTTTTGATATTCATTGCATTCTAACTTGGTAATATTAGGATTTGAAATAAATCCTAAACACGGTGGAAAGTTCTCTGAAGTCTTAACGGCAGAAGAATGGCGGAAATTCACGCACGCTATGTCAACAGGACTTGATTCGGGATTAAGAATAAATGATAACTCAATTCTTGTTGAGTGTGAAGTGGACTCAAAGTATCAATACAAATTAGTTATCTACGACAATACTTTTGACGATAATCCTTTAGAAAAGGTTTATGCAATCGGAAATATAGATTATAATAAAACCGATGGCAACAAAATTGCAAATTTTATAATTAAATTAGAGGAAAACAATTATGATAGCACGAAAGTATTTAGACAATTACTCAGAGATTATACTAAACAGTTTGAACTTATACTCGGACAATACAACATTAAGAGCAAGCGATTCAATGACATCGGACGAAACTCTGTTAAAAATGGAAGAGTTAATGAAGGACAATCCAACAGAGCAGGAGTTAATCAAGAGATTGGGCAAGAACTTTCCGCAGGAGTAAAAGAAAAATTCTTGCTTGATGAAGACACAAATATTAACATAGACGATATTAAGATATTAAGATCAATTAACCAAAAATCTGTAAATGCTTTCAATTCCGATGACATAAAAAAATCTGAAAAATGGGCAAGAAAATTCTATAAAGAAATAGGAATAAAATCGCCGTTTTTCAGAGCGTGGTTTGGTGATTGGGGAGCATATGACAGCACTAAAATATGGACGAAAACAACAGCGAATGGCTTGTGAACGATGACGGCAAAAACAACATCAATGATTTAATCAAAGAAACTGTTGCTTTAGAAACAACAGGGAAAACAGGATTTTTTTATTTAGACAAAAAAAGAACCCAGAATATTTTTAAGAAGTCAGGGTACCAATTACCCAGCCAACTTAAAAATTCGGGTTCCAATATCATTATACGCACTATTGATGATAGTGTCAATAAAAAATCAATAATATTACTCAAAGCAAACAATTTATCTGATGGTTCGGTGATTGGCAAAATAGCCCTGCAAAAGCAAGTAAAGCGGTAGACAGCAACAGCTAATCTGAATAAATGTTGTAGTTGGCATCTCAAAAGATTATCGAACACCGTCTGATTTGCTTCTATAAAACAGAATTTTCTGTCTGCGTGAATAACACATTTATCACAAGCTTTTTCTTTGTAACAACAAGTTAATTTATGCATAAAATATCATTGAATAAAAATAACGGTTGGTGAAAAAAGGTGGCATTGAGTACAAGAGAATTGCTTGCAAGGCTTTTAAAATGTGAGGCAGGTGGGGAAGGTGAAAACGGAATGCGTGCCGTTGCGTCGGTAATTGTAAACCGAACCCGTGTTCCAAACGGGGAATTTGCAAGAGTCAGCAAGGGCGGAGATTTCCGTGCCATAATGGAACAACCAAATCAATTTACCTGTCTTAAAACAACTGTCGGAGGACAATATAATCCTCAGAATGTTTATAATATACGCCCTGACGAAATTCACTATAACATTGCCGATTGGGCATTGGCGGGCAATACCGATTCATCTGTCGGAAATTCAATTTTCTATTTTAATCCATTTTCAGATACCTGCCCAACATTTTTTCCGTCAAACAACGGAGTAATTTACAACAGGGTAGGGGATCATTGCTTTTATTCGCCTACCGAGGCTTATTCCAAAACATAAAGGAGCATAGCTTAATGGATAATTCTTCAAATATGGCAGTTAATACAACTCCTATGGCAAATCAGATTAATCCCGAACATCTTTACGGACTTGACAAAAACAAAGCCTGCCTCAATAATTCTTGTCCGTCAAACACAGCGGATATCGGATGTTATATTCCTGCGATTGACGAAATTATGCGACACAATCAGGGTGCACCGTCTGTTGCACACCCCAATATGACAGAAAAAGTTCAAAAATCAAATGACAATCCCTCGCTTGAACAGGCAGAAATAGCATATGAAGAGGGCGGAAGTACATCAGAAGAACAACCTGAAAATATAAATAAATACAGCGGAAGTCTTCAAAATATACCGTTCATTAAGAACTTAAAAAAAATAGATACATCTATACCTGTTTTGCCTGCAACCCCTGCTACAACGGCGAGCTCCGGAGCCACCGTTGCAACGCCGATAAGGCAGAATATTGGAATGTCGATGAGTGATTATCAATATCCGTTTCCTGTAACAGCCGAAAATCTGAGATATCACAACGGCTTTATGCGAACACAAATCGGAAGACGAATCACCGTTGATTTTCTCATGGGAGCAAACACAATTGTTCAGAAAACAGGCTATCTTTTAGGTGTTGCTCAGGATTATATCCTTATAAATGAGATTGACACCAACGACATCACAACCTGTGATTACTACAATATAAAATTTATAAGGTATTATTACTAAACCACAGCGGCAAAAACTAAAGTTTATAGTTTTTGCCGCTGTTTTATTGTCATTATTTGCTATGTGTACATCATTTCATTATTTTAACATATAATTTTCTATAGTGTAAAAAATTAAAAAATTGTAAGAAATATTGAATTATTGCTGTAATTTGTGATATAATGTGAGCGTTGATGTTATCACTTCTCAATAAACAAACAACAGGTAGCTATAAGACCTGTTACATATTATTTTATCTTGGAGGAATCGCCATGAAATTCTGTAAATATTGCGGAGCACAGCTTGAAGACAATGCTGTTTGCAACTGCGAAAAGTCAAGAGCCGCTCAAGCACAGGCTCAGCAGGCAAATGCACAGGCACAGTCTCAGTATCAGCAGCCTGTTCATCCACAACAGCCACAGTATCAGAACCCTGTTCAGCAACAGTATACACAGCCGCAAAACCCTCAGACACAGCAGTCGCCTTATGCCGTAAATAACACAGCACCCATTGGGGAAAATGCTTTTGTTAAGGCTTTAAAGAACATTCCTGTTGTGTTCACTTCATTCTTTAAGGATTCCAAAACTGTTATCAAAACAGCAAAGGCTGAAAAAGACATCATTCTCGGCGCTCTTTTCTCGGCAATTTTCTTTATTGCACTCATTCTTGGCAATATGTTTCTTATGCTTTCTATGAGCGCACTTGATTTTCCGAAAACACTTCTTGTAAGTCTTGTTACTGCTGTCCTTATCGGTGGCTTCTATTCTGTTATTCTCTTTGCATATGTAAAGAAATACAAAACCGAAGAAAACACAGCCAAAGCATTTATTGATTCATTCATTACATTTTCAATTGAATCTATTCCGGCATCAATCGGTTGGATTTTGGCAGGTCTTTGCGCATTAATCAGCGTATATATGTTCCTGTTCTTCTTCGTAATCGTTATGCTTTACCTTGTTATTTCACTTGTAAATCAGGTAAAAGCTAATGTTCCCGAAGCAAAGAACTCTGCATTATTCACTTTAATTCTCACACTCATCGTTGCCGTTGCATTTATGATTGTATTCTTCATCGGCGCAGAACTTACTATGTGGTCATTTAACACAAATACATTTGCAACAAGTGTTCTTACATCGCTTATCGGCGGTGGTTCATACCCTTCATGGTATTAATCTGACATACAAATTCATAACATAAAATTAACGCTCCGAATTTATTCTCGGAGCGTTTTTTATATCAGTTCACTGATTATTGAATTTGAAACAAGAAAGCCTTTCGGTGTAAAGCTGATTGACTTGTCTGTAACATTTGTATAGCCGTATTTTTCATACTCTTTAGCTTTTTTGATAATGTAAGAGGGGAGGGTGTATCCGAATTTTTTCTCAAATTCAGAATAATTAAGACCGCTTTTCAGCCTGAGAGAGAGCATAATAAATTCTTCCTCCTCTCCGCCCGTACCTTCAAAAGACAGCTTATTGTTATTAAAATCATCCATGCTTCTCGAATAAAAAAACCTTTTGCCCTCAAAAAATGAGTGTGCAGACGGACCTATGCCGATATATTCACCGCATCTCCAGTAATTGGTATTATGTCGGCTTTCATAACCCTGTTTTGCAAAATTAGAAATTTCATATTGCTTGTATCCGAGAGAATCAAGCATTTCAACAGCTTTCAGATACATTTCAGCCTGCATATCATCATCGGCAAGCTTAAGTTTATTTTGCACCTTATAAAACGGAGTATTCTCCTCGATTTTCAAAATGTATGATGAAATATGAGTAACTTCGCAATCAGCACAGAAACCGATTGATTTTTCAAGGCTTCCAATTGTCTGATTAGGAATTCCCATCATCAAATCAAGTGAAATATTATTAAATCCCGCACTTTTAGCCCTTTCAACAGAAGTCTTTGCATCATCTATGCTGTGAATTCTCCCAAGTAGCCTTAATTCATCTTCAACAGCAGTCTGCATACCCATTGAAATGCGATTAAATCCGCAGGCATACATTTTTTCAAAATCAATAGTTTTGGCGGAGTCGGGATTGACTTCAACCGTAATCTCGGCATTATTTTGAATATTAAAATTGAACTTGATAAAATCAAGAATATCACAAAGTCTGTCTGCACCCAAAACACTCGGCGTACCGCCGCCGAAATATACGGTTGCAACATCTCTTTTGGCTTTTTCAGACCAGTATTTTATTTTATCTTTTAATTCAATCACATAATTATCGAAAGCGTTTTCATCTGCATTGCCGCTGAAAAAATCGCAATACGGACATTTGTGCTTACAAAACGGTATGTGAATGTAAAGGCCGATAGAATTACTCATAAAAAACCTCATAAATGATTTTGAGGCAGAAACACAAGTTTCTGCCTCGATTTGGAAGGTATATGAAAAAATAGGAAAAATCACATTAAGTCCTTCTGTACCAATATATTACAATATATTTACAAATTTGTCAAGTTTTTGTAGCAATTATTTTTTTCACATTTTCTTCATTCTTTATTGACATATACCATCCAAAAATAGTAAAATATAGAATTATGGATATACTTAACCTCCGAAGGGAAGAAAGATATGAGTTCATTTAAAGAAGAAATCAGCAAGCGCAGAACCTTTGCGATTATTTCGCATCCTGATGCGGGTAAAACAACACTTACGGAAAAGCTCTTGCTCTACGGCGGAGCAATTAACCTTGCAGGTTCGGTAAAAGGCAAAAGAACCGCAAAGCATGCTGTGTCCGACTGGATGGAAATTGAAAAACAGCGTGGTATTTCTGTTACATCATCGGTTTTGCAGTTTAAATATAACGGTTATTGCATAAATATTCTTGATACACCGGGACATGAGGATTTCTCGGAAGATACCTACCGTACACTTATGGCGGCAGACTCTGCCGTAATGGTAATTGACGGTTCAAAGGGTGTTGAGAAACAGACTATCAAACTTTTCAAGGTCTGTGTAATGCGTAATATTCCTATCATTACATTCATCAACAAGATGGACAGAGATGCAAAAAATTCTTTTGACCTTCTTGAAGACATTGAAAATGTTCTCGGAATTCACACCTATCCCGTAAACTGGCCAATCGGTTCAGGTAAGGAATTCAAGGGTGTGTATGACAGAAATTCTAAGAAAATCCTTGCTTTCACCGCTAATAACGGCCAGAAAGAAGTTGAAAAGAAAGAACTTACGCTTGACGACCCTGCCCTTGAAGATACAATAGGCTACTATCATAAGCAGGATTTGTTTGATGAAATAGAACTTCTTGACGGTGCAGGCGATGAATTTGACCTTGAAGCAGTCCGCAACGGTCAGCTTACTCCTGTATTCTTCGGTTCGGCTCTTACAAACTTTGGTGTTGAACCATTCCTTGAACAGTTCTTACAGCTCACAACTCCACCTCTGCCAAGAGAAACAGTTGATGAAAAGGTTGAGCCTATGTCAGACTTTTTCTCTGCATTTGTTTTCAAAATTCAGGCAAACATGAACAAGGCTCACCGTGACAGAGTTGCATTTATGCGTATCTGCAGCGGCAAGTTTGAAAAGAATATGGAAGTGTTCCATGTTCAGGGCAACAAAAAAATGCGTCTTTCACAGCCACAGCAGATTATGGCTCAGGAAAGAGAAATTGTTGACGAGGCATATGCGGGCGACATCATCGGTGTGTTTGATCCGGGCATTTTCTCAATCGGTGACACAATCTGTTCACCGGGACACAAGGTACAGTTCAGGGGAATTCCTACATTTGCTCCCGAACACTTTGCACTTGTCCGTCAGAAAGACACAATGAAGCGCAAACAGTTCATCAAGGGTACAAGTCAGATTGCACAGGAGGGTGCAATCCAGATTTTCCAGGAGCTTGACGCAGGTATGGAGGAAGTTATCGTTGGCGTTGTAGGCGTACTTCAGTTTGATGTTCTTAAATACAGACTTCAAAACGAGTACAACTGTGATATCATTATGGAAACACTCCCATATGAATTTATCCGTTGGATTGTAAACGATGACCTTGATCCGAAAACTCTCGACCTTGCGTCCGATACTAAGAAAATTCAGGATCTTAAAGGCAATCATCTTTTGCTCTTTACAAGCTACTGGAGCATCAACTGGGCACTTGAACACAACAAGGGACTTGAACTCGCTGAGTTCGGTACAAACTAAATATTTAAAATATCGGAGGATATATGCTGTACGACAAGCTTAAAAATTATTCAAAAAGCGGCATATATCCTTTTCATATGCCCGGACACAAAAGAACGGACATTACAGAAGAGGGTATAATACCGTATAATATCGACATAACCGAAATTCATGATTTTGACAATCTACATTCACCAAACGGAGTTATTTACGAAATTCAGAAAAAGGCTGCAAAGCTTTACAATGCAAAAAATGCTTTCATTCTGATTAACGGTTCAACAGGCGGAATACTTTCAGCAATTCGCTCAATGACAAATCAAGGCGACAAGATCTTAATGGCTCGTAACTGCCACAAATCTGTATATAATGCAGCAGAACTGTTTAATCTCAATGTCGATTACATTTTTCCCGATACAGACAGCAGATACAATATTCTTACATCGGTTTCACCTTACGATATAGAAGATAAACTTACAAAACACAATGATGAAATCAGACTTGTAATCATAACTTCGCCTACATATGAAGGAGTTGTTTCGGATATAAAGTCAATCTCCGAAATCTGTCACAAACACGGAGCAAAATTACTTGTTGACGAAGCTCACGGAGCGCATTTTCCGTTTTCGGACAGTTTTCCCGATGAAGCACTTAACTGCGGTGCAGACGCCGCAGTATTGAGTCTGCACAAAACTTTGCCGTCATTAACTCAAACTGCATTGCTCATAACAAATGACAGCGAGCTTTCTGAAATTCTTGCCGAAAATTTGGCTGTATTTGAAACAAGCAGTCCGTCATATATTTTAATGAGTTCAATCGAAAAATGTCTTGATTTCTGCGAAAACAGCAAAGATAAGTTCAAGGAATATTGTTGCAATCTTAAAACGGTCAGAGAAAAACTTAAAAATCTAAAATATCTGAAAATTTATGATAAAAGCGATACTGATTTTGATTATGATATCGGCAAAATTGTAATTTCAACAGCGAACGCAAATATTTCGGGAACAAAGCTTGCCGAAATACTGCGAAATAATTATCAGATTGAAACCGAAATGGCATATTCGGACTATGTAATTGCCATGACATCTGTTTGTGACACTGAAAAAGCTTTTAATATGCTTTCAGATGCTCTGATTTCAATTGACAGCGAACTTTCAAAAGGAGCCGACACCGAGCGTGTTCCGTTAAAAAATCTCTACACAGGCAAAAATTTCAACGCCTGCGAGTTGTACAAATTCAACAAAGAAACTATTCCGTTTCAAAATTCGGAATTCAGAACTTCTGCCGAGTATATCTGGGCATATCCACCCGGAATTCCCCTCATCGTACCCGGTGAAATTATAAGCAAGGAACTTATAAATTACATTGAATATCTTTCAGCCTGCAAGGTTGAGATTATGTCAACAAAAGGCGGTATGACTGACAACATAAGCGTAGTTAAAAAAGATTGACAAATCAATGGCTGTGTGATAATATTAAACTAACAAAATCTAACAAGGAGTTTGATTTATTATGAAGAGAATTAAAACTATCGAAACTCGTGACCTCAAGAAGAGCGTTAAGACAGGCGGTTGCGGCGAGTGCCAGACTTCATGTCAGTCAGCGTGTAAGACATCTTGCGGCGTTGCTAACCAGCAGTGCGAAAAGTGCATGAGCGAGAAATAATTCTATTTTAATTTGATTATTAAGGATTATCGCCGTTTTCCCAAAGGGTTAACGGCTTTCCTTTTGTCTAACGGAGATATTATGATTCATCAGTATAAACTTAACGGATACAACATAGTTCTTGATGTTTACAGCGGCAGTGTACACGCAGTCGATGACCTTGCTTATGATGTTATTGCAATGTACAAAAACGCAACAAAAGAACAGATAATCGACGAAATGCTTTCAAAATATGCAGACAATCCTGAGATTACAAAAGAAGAAATCTCTGACTGCATTGATGATGTAAAAGAGCTTGAGGAACAGGGAAAGCTCTTTACAGACGACAAGTACGAAAACCTTGCATTTGACTTTAAAAAGAGAAACACAGTAATCAAAGCACTTTGTCTGCACATTGCTCACACCTGTAACCTTAACTGCGAATACTGCTTTGCAAGCCAGGGCAAATACCACGGCGAGAGAGCGCTGATGAGCTTTGAAGTGGGCAAGAGAGCAATTGACTTTCTCATTGAAAATTCAGGCAGCAGAGTAAACCTTGAGGTTGACTTCTTCGGCGGAGAACCTCTTATGAACTTTGATGTTGTAAAGCAGATTGTTGCCTATGCAAGAAGCATTGAAAAGGAACACAACAAAAACTTTCGTTTTACACTTACAACAAACGGTATGCTTGTTGATGACGATGTAATTGAATTTGCAAACAAAGAATGTCATAATGTAGTTCTCAGCCTTGACGGCAGAAAAGAAGTGCATGACCATCTTCGCAAAACTGTAAACGGCAAGGGCAGTTATGACATTATCGTTCCGAAATTTCAGGAATTTGTCAAAAAAAGAGGTAACAAGGGTTACTATGTAAGAGGTACTTATACACATAATAACACAGACTTCACAAACGATATTTTCCATATGGCGGATTTGGGATTTACAGAGCTTTCAATGGAGCCGGTTGTATGTGCTCCCGATGACCCATATGCACTTACATATGACGATTTGCCTATCCTTTTTGAACAGTACGAAATTCTTGCAAAGGAAATGCTCAAGCGTGAAAAAGAGGGCAGACCGCTCACCTTCTATCACTATATGATTGACCTTACAGGCGGTCCGTGCATTTATAAGAGAATCTCGGGTTGCGGTTCGGGTACAGAATATATGGCTGTAACACCTTGGGGCGACCTCTATCCCTGTCATCAATTTGTAGGCGATGAAAAGTACAAGCTCGGCGATATTTTTAACGGTGTTTCAAACACGAAAATTCAGGACGAATTTAAGCTTTGTAACGCATACGCCCGTCCCGACTGCAAAGACTGCTGGGCAAGACTTTATTGCAGCGGCGGTTGTGCCGCAAACGCTTATCACGCAACAGGCTCAATCACAGGTATTTACGAATACGGCTGTGAGCTTTTCAAAAAAAGAATGGAATGTGCCATTATGATGAAGGTTGCAGAAGCGGAAGAATAAAATTACAATAAAATTTTCAGGCAGATACATTTTTCTTGTATCTGCCTGTATTTTCGAGGTGCTGTATGAACGAAAAAATTATTATGCTCGGCACAGGAAGTGCGATGGTTACCGACTGTTATAATACCTGTTTTCTTCTGAAATCCGAAAACGACTGTCTTCTTGTTGACGCAGGCGGCGGAAACGGGATTTTATCCGCAATTAAGAAATCCGGAGTAGCTTGGAACAGCATAAAAACAATGTTTATTACTCATTCTCACACCGACCATATTTTAGGTGCCGTGTGGGTAATAAGGCAAATAAGCGCTCTTATGAATTCAGGCAAATATGAAGGTAATTTTAATATTTACTGCCACGATGAATGTGTTGATTCAATCACGGCAATTTGCAACCACACACTTGCACCGAAATTTCTCAAAAATATCAATACAAAAATTTTCATCAATGAAGTAAAAGACGGTGAAAAGCAAAATGCCGGCAGTATCCGACTCACTTTCTTTGATATATTTTCAGACAAAACAAAGCAATTCGGATTCAAGGCTGTTTTTCCGTCAGGAAAAGTTCTCACCTGTCTCGGTGATGAACCGTTCAATGAAAAATGCAGAAATTTTGTTCAAAACTGTGATTATCTTATGTGTGAAGCTTTTTGTCTTTACAGTCAAAAAGATATTTTTAAGCCCTACGAAAAATTCCACAGCACAGCACTTGATGCCGGAAAACTTGCAAAGAGTCTTTTTGCAAAAAATCTTATCCTGTATCACACCGAGGACGAAACACTTCAAACACGCAAAAGTACATATACTTCAGAGGCAAGAACAGTTTTTAACGGAAATATATTTGTTCCCGATGATTTTGAAGTTATTGACTTAAAATAATCTCATAACACCTGCTGTAATCATACAAAGCACAATTCCCATTGCAGTGGGCAAAGCCATAGAAACAAGCGTCCATTTAAGGCTGCCTGTTTCTTTTTTTATTGTCAGACAGGTTGTTGAACACGGATAATGAAGAATGCAAAGAATAATCGTACATACAGCCGTTGTAATCGTCCAGCCGTTCATACTGAGAAGTTGAAACAGCTGATCGTAGCTTGAATAATCAACAAGAGTACCGCTTGCCATATATGACATAATTATAATCGGAATAACGGTTTCATTCGCAGGAAATCCAAGTATAAATGCCATTATTATAACGCCGTCAACCCCGATAAATCTGCCGAACGGATCTAAAAAATCAGTACAATATTTTAAAAGTGAAATATCGCTTATATGCACATTTGCAAGAATCCAGATTATCGCACCTGCCGGAGCGGCAACCGCAACAGCCCTTCCTAAAACAAATAAAGTTCTGTCCAACAGCGAACGGACAATAGTTTTTAAAATCTGCGGCTTTCTGTACGGCGGAAGCTCAAGCACAAATCCGGACTGTTCGCCTTTCAATATTGTGACTGAAAGTACCTTAGATATAACAAGTGTTATAAAAACACAGAAAACTATTATTCCAATCAACAATGCCGCTACCTCAAGCGAACTGCTCAGCGTAAATGCCGTACCTGCAAAGAACATGAGCAGCAATGCAATTATTGTGGGAAACCGTCCGTTACACGGCATAAAATTATTTGTAAGAATTGCAATCAGTCGTTCCTTTGGCGACTCGATGATTCTGCAACCCGTAACTCCGCAGGCATTACAGCCAAGACCCATTGCCATAGCAAGACTTTGCTTTCCGTGAGCACCGCACTTTGAAAAATACCTATCAAGATTAAATGCAATTCTCGGCAGATATCCCGAATCCTCAATAAGCGAAAACAACGGAAAGAATATAGCCATAGGCGGCAGCATTACAGATACCACCCATGACAGAGTTGTATAAACTCCGTCAATCAAAAGTCCCGTTACAACATCGGGAGCGTGTAAGAAATCAAAAAGAATATACAGTTTCTCTTTTATAAAGCCAAACAAATTGCTTAACCATTCGCTCGGATAATTTGCACCAACAACTGTTATCCAGAACAATATACCCAGCATTGCAAGCATAATCGGTATTCCCGTGGTTTTGCTTGTAAGTATTTTATCAAGCTTTCTTGTACAAGCATTTAACTCTGATTTTTCATATTTTACGCAGTCACTTGAAATTTTGTTGCCAATCTGCGAAAGCTTTTCAATATTCTGTTTGTAGTTTTTTTCGGATAGTATATCAACACCTTCAAAATTTCTTTCTACCCTAAAACATTTTGTCTTTCCGCTGCATACATTATAGATCGCTTTTTTTAACTCATCCAAACCTTTTTTGTCTGTTGCACAGGTTTTCACAACAGGTATTCCAAGATTTAGCGATAACTCGTCGCAGTCGATTTTTATACCGTTTTTTTCAGCCTCATCACAAAGATTAAGACAAAGAACAGCATTCTTTGTGACAGATAACACCTGCAATGCAAATGAAAGATTTCTTTCAATAACTCCGCAGTCAACAACTATTACAACGCAGTCATTTTGATTTTGTATAAGACACTCCCTTGTTACCGCCTCTTCGCCCGAAAATGAAAGCAGGGAATAGCATCCGGGTAAGTCCGTAATACAAAATCTTGCGTCTTTGATTTTGCAACAACCTCTGGCAAACTCAACTGTTTTACCCGTCCAGTTTCCCGTGTGCTGCCTTAATCCCGTCAGTTCGTTAAAAATTGTACTCTTGCCTACATTAGGATTACCGGCAAGTGAAATTTTGTAATCGCAATCCGAGACATCCTTTTTATTAAAAGATGATTTATCCGTAGAAAACAATAAAAAAGCCTCCTTTTATTCAGGAGTAACAATGATATCTTTGCAATCGTTATTTCTCAGTGCCACAACGGCATTTTTAACAAGATACGCAGACGGATCACCGAACGGACTTGTAAACAAGGGGATAACAGAACTGTTCTCCATAATACCGAAATCAAATATTCTGTTTTTGATATTTTCATTACAGTTCACACGATAGACAATCCCCGTAACTCCAAGCGGTAACTTGTCAAGCGAACATTTTTCTTTCATCTGATTCACCGATTTCAACTTTTTATTAACAGCATATTCAATTCATACATGTAAGTTACACAAAAAGCCGGCCATAAACTAAACTTATATCGTACCTGAATAAACTCTGATATCAGAAAAATTTTAAGGAATTGACACGATTATAAACAGGTGTTATAATTAAATGTAGATTTCAAATATATATAACTTAATATGGGTTTACGGTTCAAAATGCATCTTGCAGAGTAGATAACAGAGAATTCGGTGAGAATCCGAAGCAACAGTCATTACTGTATTTGGCATTGCCATAAGTCAGGTCGCTGTCCGTATGCCTCGGATTTTGCAAATCTTGGACAGGGAAGAGGTGCAGCCGACCATATCTGTACAGACTTTTGGTCTGTATGGTTTTGTTTGTTGTGCCTTCCAAAAACGGAAGGCTTTTTATTTTGCCTTTCGATATACATAATACAATATGGAGGAAAACACTATGAACAAATCTTTTAAAAAAATCCTCTCAATTGTACTTTCTGTAATGATGATTTCGTCACTTATGACGGTTTCACTTTCAGTAAGCGCAGTTGAAGACGGAAAAGTAAGAGTAATTGTCAGAAATGATACATACTCGGTAGAAAACGGCGCTCCGTGGGACGGCGTTCTCGTTGATGAGTGGGTAAGCATTAATAATGACACTACTATGATGTCAGCGGTTGCTGATGCACTCAACAATCACGGCTACACACAGGAAGGTGCTGAGAACAATTACATCTCGTCAATTAACGGTCTTGCTGCATTTGACGGCGGTACAATGAGCGGTTGGATGGGAACTCTCAATGACTGGTTCACAAATTCAGGTTATGCATCCTATACAGTAGCAGACGGCACACTTGAGAGTGGTGATGAAATCGCTATTATGTATACTTCAAACGGTTACGGCGAGGATATCGGCGGTACATGGGCAAATAACGATACAACTGTTAAATCGGTTGAAATCACAGGTGCCGAGCTTTCAGGCGAATTTGATCCGTCTGTTACAGACTACACACTCACAATCGACACACCGTCAGCTGATGTAAATGTAGTTCCTACTGCAACTAACAAAAACTTCCAGACAAGAAAATATAAGAATGAATATCTTCCTTCTGACGACAGTGCGTTTTACAAGAGAAGTCAGACTGTTAATGTTTCTGACGGTGACAAAATTATCATAGGTTGCGGTGATACTGCATGGCCGTCGATGAACACAAGTGAAGGCGGTACTGTATATACATTCACAGTGAAATATGCTCCTTCCGCAGCTGACACAGTTTCAAACAAGATTGACGAGGTTGCAAAACATCTTGCATCACAGGATGCCCCCACAGTTTCTTCAGTAGGCGGCGAGTGGACAGTCCTCGGTCTTGCAAGAGCAGGTAAAATCACAGACGAAATTGCAGACAGTTACTATCAGAATGCAGTTAAGTATGTTGAAGAAAAGGGTTCTGCAAAACTTCACAATACTAAATCAACAGACAATTCAAGAGTAATTCTTGCCCTTACGGCAATCGGTAAGGATGTTACGGATGTTGCATCATATAACCTTCTTGAACCGCTTGCAGATATGGATTATGTTAAGAAGCAGGGTATCAACGGTCCTGTCTTTGCACTCATTGCACTTGATACGGGCGATTATGAAATTCCGCAGACTGACGCCGCAAATCCCACAACAAGAGAAAAACTCGTACAGACAATTCTTGATGCACAGGTAGCAAATGGTGGCTGGACATTTTTCGGTTCAACTGCAGATCCTGATATGACAGGTATGGCAATTCAGGCACTTGCTCCTTACTACTCAACAAACAGCGATGTTAAAGAGGCAATTGATAAAGCACTCACAGCAATGTCAAACGCACAGAATAAAAACGGCGGATTTGCATCATGGGGTTCTGTAAACAGCGAAAGCTGTGCACAGGTACTCGTTGCACTTACAAGCCTTGGAATTGATCCTACAAATGATGAAAGATTCATCAAAAACGGCAACACACTCATCGATGCTATGATGAGTTTCTCCGCTGAAAACGGATTCGGTCATACAGACACAACATACAATCAGATGGCAACCGAACAGGGTTTCTATGCTTTTGTTTCATTTGACCGTCTTGTAAACGGCAAAACTTCACTCTACAATATGACTGACCGACTTGCAGAAAATTATGCCGTAGGTGATGTTAATCTTGACAACACAGTTTCTGTAATTGACGCAACACTTGTTCAGAAGCAGATTGTAAACCTTGAACAGCTTTCAAAGGTTTCACTTATCAAGGCTGATGTAAATCATGACGGTATTATTGATGTTGTTGATGCAACAGAAATTCAGAAAATCATCGTTAAGCTCGTTTGATTAAAGTTCACAAGTAAAGATTGGTTATGGAAAAGATAAAAAAGTTTGTTAAAAAAAATCAAATACTTTTAATTGCGGTGTGCGTTTGTATTGCCGCACTTACAGTAGCATTTTTTGCAGGCGGCAACCGATCGGAAAATAAAGTTCAAACTGCATCAACTGCCTCCTCGCTATCGACAACAAATGCAGACACAGAAACAACTTCTGTGTCTGCAACAGAGAAAACCACTCAAAATCCTACTGATTCCGCTAAATCAAACAAAGATAAAAAGGACAGAAAAAATTCCGAAGATAAAAAGAACAGTAAGGATAATTCGCAGAACAGTAACGGTTCAGCTGTTGAAAAAAGTGAAAAATCCGAGCAGAGTTCAAGCAACAGTTCTTCGGATAAGAAAAAATCGTCTTCTTCATCAAACAGTTCTTCAAAACCGAACAAAAAGAATGATGTTCAGCCGACAACGCAGGACAAGTACAAAACCGATCCTGTACCGTCGGGAAAGCCAAAGCCGGTTGAACCGGAAGAACAGGAAACAAAAGATACAAATCTTTATTGTACCTTTACAATCACCTGTTCAACAATTCTTGACAATATAGATGACCTTGATCCCGAAAAAATTGAACTCGTTCCAAAGGACGGTATAATCCTCAAAAAACAGAAGGTCCAATTCAAAGAGGGCGAATCTGTGTATGATGTCCTTGTAAAAGTTTGTAAGGACAACAATATTCATATGGAATCGAGCTGGACTCCTATGTATAATTCCGCTTATATTGAAGGAATTAACAACCTCTATGAATTTGACTGCGGTTCTCTTTCGGGCTGGATGTACAAAGTCAATGAATGGTTTCCAAACTACGGCTGTTCACGATATGTGCTGAAAAACGGCGACGATGTGGTCTGGTGCTACACTTGTAACTTAGGCTACGATGTCGGCGGAGGATACGCAACAGGAGAATAATGATGAAGGATACTTTTTCAAATATGCACCCCTTTATCAATTTTATATTTTTTGCACTTACAATAGGGTTCACGATGTTTATCATGAACCCTGTTTGTCTTGCTGTCAGTTTTTTATGTGCGCTTGTAACCGCTTTATACCTTAACGGCAAAAAAGCTGTGAGATTGTCACTTGTTTTTCTTTTGCCTATGATACTCTTGATAGTTCTCGTAAATCCTGTTTTTAATCATGAAGGAATGACTATACTCACATATTTTCCGTGGGATAACCCACTAACACTCGAATCAATCGTTTACGGTATTGCAAGTGCATTTTTGCTTTCGTCAACAGTTTTATGGTTTTCTTCATTCAATGCAGTAATCACTTCCGACAAGGTAGTTTTCCTGTTTGGCAGAATAATGCCGTCATTGAGTCTGGTGATTTCAATGGCATTGCGTTTTGTTCCAAGGTTTTCGGCACAAATGAAACTTGTGCGTAATGCACAACACACAATAGGCAGAGATATAAACGAGGGAACATTGTTTCAAAGAATAAGGAACGCAGTAAAAATTCTTTCGATTATGATAACATGGTCGCTTGAAAACGCAATTGAAACAGCCGATTCAATGAAAAGCAGAGGTCACGGTCTTAAAGGCAGAACATCCTATTCACTTTATAAATTTGACAAAAGAGACGCATTTATGCTTTGCACAATCCTTTTTACCGGATTGGTACTTATGATTTTGCTTTTTACAAACGCAATAAAATTCAGATACTATCCGTCAATCAAGGGCGATTTGTTTACGGTGCAAAGTATCATTTTTTATATATTCTACACATTTTTAATGTTGATTCCGCTATCGGTAAATATAGGAGAGGGGATAAAATGGAAACATATGCAATCAAAAATCTGAGTTTTCGATACCCCGAAACCGGTATTGATGTACTTAAAGATATTACTTTCAGCGTAAACGAGGGCGAGTTTATCACGGTCTGTGGTCCGTCAGGCTGCGGAAAAAGCACACTTCTCAGACATCTGAAACCCGATCTTTCACCGCACGGTGTTCTTTCGGGAGAAATATTCTTTGAAGAAAAACCTATATCAGACCTTTCTCACAGAGAGCAAAGCAGTAAAATCGGCTTTGTTATGCAATCACCTGAAAATCAGATTGTTACCGATAAGGTATGGCACGAACTTGCTTTCGGACTTGAAAGTCTTGGTTATGACAACAATACAATCCGAAAAAGAGTTGCCGAAACAGCTTCATTTTTCGGAATCCAAAATTATTTTGAAAAAAGTGTTCTCGAACTTTCGGGCGGACAAAAGCAAATTTTAAACCTTGCTTCAATTATGGCAATGCAACCGTCCGTTCTCATTTTGGATGAACCGACAAGCCAACTCGATCCGATTGCGGCAAGCGAATTTTTGCACTGCGTTTCACGCATAAATCACGAACTGGGGACAACGGTGATAATAACGGAACACAGACTTGATGAGGTGCTTCCGCTTTCAGACAGGGTGCTTGTCATCGAAAACAACGGAATTTCAGCTTTTGACTCTCCTCAAAAGGTCGGGAAAATTCTTAAAGAAAAAGACAGTAAAACATTTCTTTCTATGCCTGCTCCGATGCAGATATGGCAGGCTGTTACAGAAAATTACAATACCGACTGTCCCGTAACTGTTCCAAGCGGCAAAAAGTGGCTTTCGGAATATGCCCAAAATCATAAAATGTATGAGCTCAAACCCGAAAGCATTCAGAAACATTCTGATAAAGAAGCAGTAAGTCTTAATGATATTTGGTTCAGGTACGAAAAGTCGGGTGCAGATGTACTAAAAGGTCTTTCGCTAAAAATATATCAGGGGGAATTTGCGGCTATACTCGGCGGTAACGGAATGGGAAAATCAACCGCTTTGTCAATTATCTGTTCACTTAACAAGCCATACAGAGGCAAAGTTGAAATCTCTCCGCTTAACAAAAATTCTTTTGACACGCTCGTAGCAGTATTACCCCAAAATCCGCAGACACTGTTTTTGAAAAAAACTGTACTTGAAGATTTATACGAAGTATTTGACGGCAGAAAAATCAGCAAGGAGGAAAAAGAAAGACGGGTTACCTCAGCGGTAAAGCTGTGCAGACTTGAAAACCTCTGCAATCGCCATCCTTATGATTTATCCGGCGGTGAACAGCAGAGAGCGGCTCTTGCAAAAATTCTTCTCATAAGGCCCCAAATTCTTTTACTTGATGAACCTACAAAGGGACTTGATGCCGAATTCAAGATTGAGTTTGCTCAGATTATATACGACCTCAACAAAGCCGGCATAACCGTTCTCATGGTAAGTCACGATGTAGAGTTCTGTGCTGTATATCCAAGCCGCTGTCTGATGTTTTTTAACGGTGAAGTTGTGTCGGAAGGTACACCGAGAAACTTCTTTTCGTCAAACAGCTTTTATTCCACCTCTGCAAGCCGAATGTCAAAAGGCATAATAGATAACGCAATATCATCAAATGATGTCATATACGCCTGCACAGGTCAAAACAGAGATATTCAAATTAACAGAAACACACCTGATATTGACCTTTTTAAAAACGACACCGAAAATAGTCCCCCCAAAAAAAACAAAGCTGAAAACAAAAAGCTATCTGTTTTTAAAAAAATCTGCGGATTATTTGGTGCAGTACTGTTCATACTCGGTCTGATTATAAATCTGGAATATATTCCGAATTTTTCAGCCAAAACTTTGCCTACCTGGTTCAACTGGGGAATTATCGGAGTATCTGTTGCGTTGCTTATGATAGCTTTCGGAACAAAATCAAAACGACCGATTGACCTGCCGAGAAAAAGTTCAAAACTGAGTAAAAGAACCGTCAGTATGGCAATTATGGTTTTGCTTGCAATTCCTGTTACAATTTTTGTAGGAATGACATATCTTCAGGATCAGAAATATCTTTTTATTTCACTCCTGGTTATGATTGAGTGTATGATTCCGTTTTTTCTCGTTTTTGAAGGCAGGCACCCAAAAGCGAGAGAGCTTGTCATAATTTCCGTTCTATGTGCAATAGCAGTTGCAGGACGACTTGCATTTACAATGTTGCCTCAGTTCAAGCCCGTTGTGGCAATTGTGATAATTTCGGGAGTAGCATTCGGTGGTGAATCGGGATTTCTTGTCGGTGCTGTAAGTATGCTTGTTTCAAATCTTATGTTCGGTCAAGGACCTTGGACGCCGTGGCAAATGTTTGCGGCAGGAATAATAGGCTTCATTGGCGGTATTCTCTTTAAGAAAGGTCTTTTGGGCAGAACAAGGACTTCGCTCTGTATATACGGTTTCATTGCCACAATGGTCATTTACGGCGGACTTATGAACCTTTATTCGGCACTCACATCACATTCCGCATTTAATCTAAATATGCTCATAACTTTTTATGTTCAGGGCTTTCCTATGGATATTGTTCACGCAGTTTCGACTGTTATATTTCTGTTTTTCGGAGCAGAACCTATGCTTGAAAAGCTTGACAGAATTAAAGTTAAGTACGGACTTATCGAATAAACCTAAACAGCAGATAAAATTTCTGCTGTTTTTTTGTGCTGTAATTTAAAAATTTTCGACAAAAGTATAGACATAATCCGAAAATAATATTATAATTTTGATGTGTCTGATTTTAATCAAACAGTATTTACAATCTAAAACGGCAAACTGTAAATACTTTTAATTCAGAATTAAAAAGGTTAAAGGAGAAAAAATATGGGCGGATTTATGGGTGTTGCAGCAAAACAGGACTGCGTATTCGACTTATACTTTGGAATTGACTATCATTCACACCTTGGCACAAGAAGAGGCGGTATGGTTGTTTATGACAAAGAAAAAGGATTTGACAGATCAATCCACAATATTGAAAATGCACCTTTCAGAACTAAATTTGATAAAGATATGCAGAGTATGAAAGGCAAATTCGGTATCGGCTGTATTTCCGACTACGAACCGCAGCCTCTTATTGTTCGTTCACATCACGGTACATATGCAATTACCACCGTAAGCAAAATCAATAATACAGATGAACTTGTTGAAGAAATTTTTGAAAAAGGCGGTTCGCATTTTCTTGAAATGAGCGGCGGTGAAATCAACGCAACCGAGCTTATTGCAACTCTCATCAATCAAAAAGAAAACCTTGTTGACGGCATAAGCTATGCTCTTGAAAAAGTTGACGGCTCTGTTTCGCTCCTGTTGATGAATAAAAACGGCATCTATTGCGCAAGAGATAAGTACGGCAGAACTCCTGTTGTTATCGGTAAAAAAGAGGACGCATTTTGTGTGGCGTTTGAATGTTTCTCATACAAAAACCTCGGCTACAATGATTATAAAGAACTCGGACCGGGTGAGATTACGGTAATTACAGACCAAAACTGCATTACACTCAAAAAGCCCGGTGATAAAATGAAAATCTGTACTTTTCTGTGGGTTTACTACGGCTATCCTGCAAGCTCATATGAGGGTACAAGTGTTGAGCAAATGCGTTACAACTGCGGTGCAAAAATGGCTGAAAGAGATTCCGTAAAGCCCGATATCGTTGCAGGTGTACCCGATTCAGGCATTGCTCACGCAGTAGGCTATGCAAATGCCTCGGGAATTCCGTTCTCAAGACCGTTTATTAAATATACACCTACTTGGCCGAGATCATTTATGCCGACAATACAGAGTCAGCGTAATCTTATTGCAAAAATGAAGCTTCTCGCAGTTGAGGATTTAATCAGAGGAAAGAGCCTTCTTCTTATTGATGACTCAATTGTAAGAGGCACACAGCTTCGTGAAACAACGGAGTATCTTTTTGAAAGCGGTGCAAAAGAGGTTCATATCAGACCTGCGTGTCCTCCGCTTGTATACGGCTGTAAGTATCTTAACTTCTCAAGATCATCTTCTGAAATGGATCTCATCACAAGACGAGTTATTGAAAGACTTGAGAACGGCAATGTTACAGACGAAATTCTTCAGGAATACACAAATCCCGATTCTGAAAAATACGAGCAGATGGTTGATGAAATCTGTAAAGAACTCAAGTTCACATCCTTGCGTTTTAACAGGCTTGACGATATGCTTGATTCCTGCGGAATTGACAAATGCAAACTCTGTACTTATTGTTGGGACGGTAAGGAATAATTAAATTTTACTTATAAAAATAAGGCATTTGCAATGAGAAATCTCAAAGCAAATGCCTTTTGTTTTTACTTAGTATGCAATAATTTCGTAGCCGTCATCAGTTACAAGAACCTGAATTTCCCACTGAGCAGACATTGAATTATCTTCTGTATAGATAGTCCAGCCGTTATCCTCATCAACGAAAATATCAGGTTTTCCTGCGTTCACCATAGGTTCAATGGTAAAAATCATACCGGGTACCATAAGCATTTCCGTGCCTTTTTTAGAAATGTAACTTACCCATGGATCTTCGTGGAATTCAAGACCGATTCCATGACCTCCTACTTCACGAACAACAGAGTAACCTTTACTCCTTACATAATCATTGACAGCCTGACCCATATCTCCGAGAAAGCCCCAAGGCTTAACCTGCTTGAGTCCCTCATAAACTGCATTTTTTGTTTCTTCAACAAGCTTTCTGTTTTCTTCGCTTACATTACCGATACAAAACATTCTTGAAGAATCGGAAAAATATCCGTTCAAATTAGTTGAAACATCAACATTGATTATATCGCCGTCTTTGATTATTACATCTTCCGACGGAATACCGTGACAAACTTCGTTGTTTATTGAAATACATACGCTCTTGGGAAATCCCTCAAAATTAAGGGGAGCCGGAACACCGCCCATTTTGGTTGTGATATCATACACCCACTTATCAATTTCAGCCGTGCTGATACCTGCCTTAATATGCTCTGCAACATAATCAAGAACTGCAATATTAATCTTCGCACTCTCCTTGATTTTTTCAATCTGCTCAGCATTTTTCAAGATTTCGTGGGAGGGAACAATGTGACCCGCACCCTCAAATTCCTCAATTTTTTCATCAAAATCTATATGACATTTTTTATACTTTTTTCCGCTGCCACACCAGCAAGGATCATTTCTGCCAGGTTTTTCCATTTTACTAACTTCCTTTCATTTTTCCAATTCATAATCCTTGATAATTATACCACCAAACAAATTTTATTACAACATCTTTGTCGTATGCAAAAATCCAAAAGAAAAATCTTGTCAGAAAAAGTTTTGTAGTATATACTGAATAAGTAATATATAATCTCACACTCGGCATATTTTTATGCAGAGGTGTTTGTATGAATAAAAAAATCCCGACATTTTATGCTCTCTGCTTTATACTGTTTGCAATATTCTGCATTATTATGGTATCTGTTTTTTTCAGACTTAATCCGACAAAATCTGTTATAACCGAAAACAAAACAGAGCCGGTAATTATAATTGACGCAGGTCACGGCGGCGAAGACGGGGGAGCAGTAAGCGAAAGCGGTGTGCTTGAAAAGGACATCAATCTTTCTATAGCAAACAATTCGGCTGATTTATTAAAAATTTTCGGATATAAGGTTGTTCAAACAAGAACAGATGATGTATCTCTTGATAACGGAGAAGATTCGGTTCATTCAAGGAAAGTTGCCGATTTAAAAAAACGGCTCGAAATTTTCAATTCAGACAAAAACAATATTGTAATCAGTATTCATCAAAACAAATTTTCTCAAAGCAAATATTACGGAACTCAAATTTTTTATTCCCCGAATAACAATCAAAGTCAAAATCTTGCGGAATGCATTAGAAATTCCGTAAAAAAAAGCTTACAGCCTGATAACGAACGGCAATGCAAAAAGGCAGACGGCTCAATCTATCTTTTAAAAAAGGCTGAAAACCCGTCCGTTATTGTGGAATGCGGATTTATTTCAAATCCGGATGAACTTGCTAAGCTGCAAAGTGACGAATATCAAAAAGAAATGGCAACTGCAATCATAACAGGATTTTTAGATTATACTCATCAATAAATACAGGAAGTGAAATAAATGGCTTCAAAAATCAAAAGTGTTTACATATGTTCGGAATGTGGATACGAATCGCCTAAATGGTACGGAAAATGCCCGTCATGCGGCGAATGGAACACAATGAACGAAGAAATTAAAGATACATCAAAACAGTCAGCAACTGCAAAAACACGCTCTTTTGCAACATACTCAAAACCATACGCCATATCGGATATTTCAACCGAGGATGAGCACAGATATGACACAGGCTGCGGAGAACTCAACCGTGTACTCGGCGGAGGGATTGTAAAGGGCAGTCTCATACTTCTGGGCGGTGATCCGGGCATAGGCAAATCGACCGTTCTTATGCAGATTTGTCAGTACCTCGGCGATACTCTGAAAATTCTCTACATATCGGGAGAGGAGTCAAAAAGACAGCTCAAGCTCCGAGCAATAAGGCTAGGGGTAACTTCGCCGAATCTGTATGTAATGACTGAAACCGATGTTGAGGTTATTTGCGAACAGATAAAGAATCTCAAGCCCGACCTTGTTATGATTGACTCAATTCAGACGATGAATCTTTCAGAATTAAACTCGTCCCCCGGCAGCATTACACAGGTACGAGAATCTGCCAATATGCTGATGAGAACCGCAAAAGGACTTGATATTCCTATGTTTATCGTAGGTCATGTCAATAAAGAGGGTTCAATTGCAGGACCAAAGGTACTTGAACATATTGTTGACACCGTACTGCATTTTGAAGGTGACAAACAGATGAGCTGCCGTATTCTTCGTGCCGTAAAAAACAGGTACGGCTCAACAAATGAAATCGGCGTTTTTGAAATGACTGATAAAGGGCTTAACGAAGTTGCAAATCCGTCTGTTATGTTGCTTTCAGGGCGTCCGAAAAATGTTTCTGGAACTTGCGTCACCTGTACAATTGAAGGATCAAGACCAATTCTTGCCGAAACACAGGGACTTGCCACACAAAGCGGATACGGCAACGCTCGCAGAATGGTTACAGGATATGACTATAACAGACTGTCAATGGTACTTGCCGTTCTTGAAAAAAGAGCAGGATACTATTTTTCAAACTGCGACACCTACATAAATATCGTAGGCGGATTGCGAGTTGACGAACCTGCGATTGACCTTTCAATTGCCATGGCTCTTATAAGCAGTCTGAAAGATACTCCGATTGACGAAAACGCTGTTGTATTCGGTGAAATCGGTCTTGCAGGCGAAATTCGTGCTGTATCAAACGCTCAGATGAGAATTAACGAGGCAGTCAGACTCGGCTTTACAAAAATTATTCTGCCGTATCATAATCTAAAAGGTGGTGTTTCATGTGATGATGCTGAATTGATCGGAGTAAAAAACATTCGTCAGGCATTTGAAGCGGTAGGACAATGAGCAGTTTTGTAATATCAAACAAATACCCATGTTTTGCCGATGAGCTTTCAAAAATGGGGCATAATGTTATATTTTCGGACACTGTCAAAGCATTTCAGCAACCTGAACAAGCTCATGCCGATATGCAGATTTTGACGATAAATAATACTGTTTTTGTACTTCAAGAGTGCGAAAAGCTAAAAACTTTGCCATATAAAGAAAATTTGATTATATGTAAAAACAAAGCAGGGAAGAAGTATCCCGAAAATATATTGCTGAATTTTCTTTTCTTTAATAATAAGCTTTACGGTAAAGTATCTGCAATAGATCCGACTCTTTACAAATATTGTGTAAAAAACGATATTGAAATCGTAAACATAAACCAAGGATACGCAAGATGCTCAACTCTAATACTCAATAATCGCACTGCCGTAACAGCTGATATATCCATAAAAAATGCCCTTGAAAAAGATGGGGCAGAGGTGTTATTAATATCCTCGGGTGATATAAAACTTGAAGGATATGATTATGGATTTATAGGCGGTGCAAGCGGAAAAATCTCTGATAATACCGTAGTGTTTTTCGGAAATGCTGAAATGCATCCCTGCTATTCTTCCATAAGAGAATTATGTTTAAAAAATAAAATTGGAATTAAAATATTATGCAAAAATATGCCACTCACAGATGTGGGTGGCATAGTAAAAATTCTTTAAACTTTTTTCTTAGGTTTTATTTTTGCAAGCGGATTTGAGTCAGCGGCATTTTTCATTTGTTCCGAACTCAGGTGTGTATAAATCTCAGTCGTACCGAGGTTTTCGTGTCCGAGAACCTCTTTAAGCACTCTGACATCAACTCCGCCTTGCTGATACATAAGCGTAGCAGCGGTATGCCTAAGCTTATGACAGGAATATCCTTGAGAATCAAGTCCGATTTTCTCAAGATATTTATATACCATAGCCTGAATTGTTTTCACAGACATTCTGCGGTGATTACGGCTAATAAACAGTGCTTTTTTATCCTTAACTTCATCAACCGGACGCACCTTCATATACTCATTATAAGCGTCAATGCAAGCAGAGTTTAGATAAACAATGCGTTCTTTATTGCCTTTACCGACAACACGCATTGTACCGTCACTATGAATATCATTATAGTTAAGACCTGCCATTTCAGACACACGCAGTCCGCAATTGAGGAACAGAGTCAATATACAATAATCACGCTGTTTGTTATTTCCGTCAACAGCATTAAGAAGTTCAATGCTTTGTTCAAGAGTAAGATACTTTGGCAAAGCTTTTTTATTTTTTGGCGATTCAAGCTGTTCCACGGGATTTGTATCAAGCAAATGTTTATTATTTGTTATGTACTTAAAAAAGCCTTTCAGACTGGAACATTTTCTTGCACGGGACGCACTCTTATTGTTGCGGTCACGATAAAGAAAATTCATATAATCATATGCAAGTTCAAGATTAACGGTTTTAATTAAATCAAGGTCAACATCGTCAATTTTAATTTCATCAAACTCAGTACCGTCAGGCACAAGACCACGCATTACTTTTAAAAATCTAAAAAAAGTTCTGAGATCAATAAAATATTCGTCAACGGTTTTCTTCGACATATTTTTGATTGTCTGCTTGTAAATTAAATAGTCCTTCAAAATTGCAGGAGCTTCATCACGAAAATCAACTGCCATAAACACACCACCGTAAATTTATTTCTTATAATGGATAACTCAGAAAAATTGAACTAAAATCTGTATTAGAAGAATTATAAAGCTATTATAACACAAAAAAGAGCGGTGTATATTCCAATTACGAAAATTATACAAAATGAATATTTTGTATAATTCGGGGAACAAGTAAAACAAGATAAATCCGAAACATATTGCTAATGCTAATTTACAGCATTTAAATTACAACAGCCGTACAGACTCAAACGAATCTGTACGGCTGTAAATTTTACAGGAATTTAACTTTTAAATTAGCAAACGCCCTGCTGAATCATTGAATCAGCAACCTTCTCAAAGCCTGCAATATTAGCACCTACTACATAGTCACCTTCATGACCATACTTCTTAGCTGCAGCAGAAATGTTCTTATAGATGTTAACCATAATGTTCTTGAGCTTAGCGTCAACTTCTTCAAATGTCCATGAAAGACGCTGTGAGTTCTGGCTCATCTCAAGAGCTGATGTAGCTACACCGCCTGCATTAGCAGCCTTACCCGGTGCAAAGAGAATGCCGGATTTCTGGAGAAGCTTTGTAGCCTCAAGAGTTGTAGGCATGTTAGCGCCTTCGGCAACAGCATAGCAACCGTTAGCGATAAGTCTTTTAGCGTCTTCTTCGTTAAGCTCATTCTGTGTAGCACATGGAAGTGCAACATCACACTTAACTGACCAATCGAATTTGCCTTCGTGATACTCTGAGTTAGGACGATAGTTCTTATACTCTGTAAGACGCTGTCTTTTAACTTCCTTGATTTCCTTAATAGCGTCAAGGTCGATACCTTCAGCATCATAAATCCAACCTGTTGAATCAGCCATTGTAACTACCTTAGCACCAAGCTCTGTAGCCTTTTCTGTTGCATAGATAGCAACATTACCTGCACCTGATACGCAAACAGTAGCACCCTTGATGTCCTTGCCGTTATCCTTAAGCATAGCCTCTGTAAGATAAAGAAGGCCATAACCTGTAGCCTCTGTTCTTGCGAGTGAACCGCCCCAGTTGAGACCCTTACCTGTAAGAACGCCTTCATATACATTTCTGATTCTCTTATACTGACCGAACATATAACCGATCTCACGAGCACCTGTACCGATATCACCGGCAGGAACATCTGTGTCAGCACCGATGTGCTTACAAAGCTCTGTCATAAAGCTCTGGCAGAATGCCATAACTTCTCTGTCGCTCTTGCCCTTAGGATCAAAGTCAGAGCCACCCTTACCGCCGCCGATAGGAAGACCTGTAAGTGAGTTCTTGAAAATCTGCTCGAAACCGAGAAACTTAATAACGCCGAGGTTTACTGACGGATGAAGTCTTAAACCACCCTTGTAAGGTCCAATAGCACTGTTGAACTGAACACGGAAGCCACGGTTAACCTGAACCTTGCCGTTGTCATCAACCCAAGGTACTCTAAACATAATAACTCTTTCAGGCTCTGTAATTCTTTCGAGAATACCATTCTCTTCATACTTTGGATTCTGCTCGAAAACGGGCTCAAGTGAAGTAAGAACTTCGGTAGCAGCCTGAATAAACTCAGGCTCATTTGCGTTTTTTGCTTTCAGCTTTTCAAGCTGTTCACTTACATATGACATAAGTAAGTCCTCCTTAATAAAATTCGCATAAATTATACGGAAAAAATTCCGATTATGCTGTAGCACAGTAAAGCACTACAATCAACATATTAATAATACTATACTTTCAACGATTTTGCAATATCTTTTGTGAGTTTCTTGCAAATTTTTTTAAAATTATTGAAAAAACAGCCGATTTCATTCCTTTTCTGCAATTAATTTTACAAATCTCCCAAGTTTAGTTGCATTTTCGTACATTTTACGAGCTGAATTTTATGAAAATGTATTTATGAATCCAAGAATTTCATTTGCATTACAATATTTTGTATAATTCATATTTGATTTAACAATTAAATTTTAGTTGCAAACGGACATATTTTATGATAAAATCCTATTAGTAATACTATTTGTAATATTTTTGAAGGTGATTTATATGGACTACTGCAAAAGATTAAAAGAATTAAGAGTCAAAAACGGATACACACAAGGGCAAATTGCATTCATGCTTCACACGAGGCAGGAACAATACAGCAAATACGAAAATGGAAAACGAGAACTGCCTATTAGACATTTGATAACACTTTGTTGTCTTTATAAAACTTCAAGTGATTATATTCTCGGAATAGAAAAATTTGTAAAATAAAGCCGTCGTCAATATCAAATCCGAGTATTGACGACGGCTTTATTGTTATATAAAATTGCCGGATTATTGAATTTTTTCTTTAAACATCATCAGAAAACTTACAAGGAGCAATCCGCATGAAACCCATATTATATGCGTTCCAAACGATAACGAAAGATTTCCTCCCAGACCTGCTCCGACTGCAAAGAAAAATATAACACCAAAATAATACATTGCCTGTCTGAGCTGTTCGGGCTTTCTTTCGTGAATAAAACCTGACAGAGCAGCCGTACCGCTTCTCAAATTACCTATACACATTGTACTGGCATAGGAATATCCTCTGACTTTTCTGAAAGTCTGAACCTGCATCGCACAGGAAAACGATACAATTACTGCCGCAACGGTATCCATACTCTTCGGCATGAATCCAACCGCAAATAATATGATAATTTCAAACAAGAGTATTCCCTGTCTCCAATGTATCTTTTTGAAATACTTGAATTTTTTCTGTATCAAATCAGCTACAAGGACACCTAACGCAAATGCAAGAATAGGAAAAAGATATTTAAGCCCCTCTTCCCACTTTCCTGTCATAAAATTTGTACTCATAAGCACAACGTTACCCGTCTGTGCATTTGCAAATACTCCGTCACGGGTAAAATATGTATATGCATCCTGAAATCCGCCTGATAACGCAAGAAATATACAATTTCTAAATGCCTCAGACATCTGTCGTGTCGGCTCAAGTTCCTTAAAAAAACTTCTTATCCTAAACACAATACTCAACTCCGAATCTATGCGCTAATCTACACAACACCGAACACAATTAAACGGTTCGGTGTTGCGCAATAATTATAATTCGATTATCAGATATCGTTCTTTACTATATCCTCGTAGCTTTCACGCTTAACAACAACTCTTGCCTTGCCGTCTTTAACCATTACGATTGCAGGACGAGGAATTCTGTTGTAATTTGACGCCATAGAATAGTTATAGGCACCTGTTGAAAGAACAGCAAGTGTATCGCCTACTTCAACCTTAGCAACCTTTGTATGCTCCTGAACGAGGTCGCCGCTCTCGCAACACTTACCTGCTACCGTTACGATTTCATCAGGCTCTTTGTCAGCCTTACCCGCATTTACTACGGTATAAGCAGACTGATAAAGTGCATACCTAATATTATCAGTCATACCACCGTCAACGGATACATATGTTCTTACATTAGGAATTTCCTTTTTGCCGCCAACTTTGTAAAGTGTAATACCTGCTTCGCCGACAATTGAACGACCCGGCTCAATAAAGATATACGGAACAGGGAGTCCGTGTTCTTTAGCCTTTGCCTTAACAGCCTCTGAAACCTTTTCCATATAGTTTTCGTAAGGAACAGGTTCATCATCCTTAGTGTACATAATACCAAAACCGCCGCCGAGGTTAAGCTCTGAAATAACGATTCCAAGCTCATCATGAATCTTGCCCATAAAGTCAAGCATAATTTCAGCAGCAGTGACAAACGGATCAATATCAAAAATCTGTGAACCGATGTGGCAATGAAGTTCCGTAAGATTTACATTATCGTACTTCTGTGCCTTTTTAACTGCCTCAAAAGCTTCGCCTGTTTCAAGAGCAAAACCGAATTTTGAATCAATCTGACCTGTTCTGATGAAGTTATGAGTATGAGCGTCTACACCGGGCTTAATTCTAAAAGAAATATTAGCCTTCTTACCCATTTCACCGCAAATTTCATTGAGAAGCTCAAGTTCGTAAAGGTTATCAACAACGAACTTTCCTACATTAGATTCAAGTGCAAATCTGATTTCATCAGCAGTTTTATTGTTTCCGTGGAAGTGAACTTTTTCCATCGGGAAACCTGCCTGTACGGCTGTATAAATCTCACCGCCTGATACTACATCAAGACCGAGTCCCTCTTCCTTTGCAATTCTGCAAAGCTCCTTACAGGAAAGAGCCTTACTCGCATACAACGGCATACCGTTACCGTGATAATACTTTTCAAAGGACTTTACATAAGCCTTGCACACATTTCTGATTGTTGTTTCATCAAGAACATATAAGGGTGTACCAAATTCTTTGGCAAGTTCGAGTGTATCGCAACCGCCGATTGTGAGATGTCCCTTATTGTTCACATTAAGACATTCGCTAACGAACATTTTACTCATACCTCCGTATTTTTAAAATTTGCTATTGAAGTTTCAATAAGTTTCCTTATTTCATCATTTCCGAAGCCTGTTTGTGCAGAAAACGGTATCAGCGGAACATGTTCAATTGTACTGAAAATGTCCTTATAATACTCAATCTGCTTTTCAAATGCAGTCTTTTTGAGTTTATCACTCTTTGTAAGAACTGCGGCAAAGTTAAATCCGCCTCTGTAAAGGAAATCTATCATATGCAAGTCATCATCAGTCGGAGGATGACGCAAGTCAAGAATCTGAATAACGAGCGGACGCTGTCTGTCCTGTGCAAAATAGCCTTCCACAAGCTTTGCCCATCTGTCTTTTTCTGCTTTTGAAACCTTTGCATAACCGTAGCCCGGCAAATCAACCATACGAAACTCTTTGAGCTTATAAAAATTAATGGTAGCCGTTTTGCCCGGCTGAGCGCTTACTCTTGCAAGGGCTTTTCTCTGAACAAGTTTATTGATAAGAGAGGATTTTCCCACATTTGAATGACCTGAAAATACAATTTCAGGCATATCCGATTCCGGCAACTGATCAACACGACCTGCCGCAAATTCAAAAGCGACTTCATTAAAATTCATAAAATCCCTCTCTTTCACTGTTTTACTGCGTTTACAGTTTTCGTTGCAGAACGAACTGCTATCATATCAATTCCGTTCCATTGGTTATCGGTAATTCTCACGGTATTATTCACCGCAAGTGCAACTACCTCCGAAAAATTCCTAACAGGAATAAACTTAACCTTTTCAAGAACCGCCTTATCGACATCTTCAAGATCAGGTTCGTTATCCTTTGGAATGATTACTGTTGTAATTCCGTTTTTAAAAGCAGCCATGCTTTTCTCTTTAAGACCGCCTATAGGAAGAACATTCCCTCTGAGGGTAATTTCACCTGTCATGGCTATATCGTGTCTTGCAGGCTTTAAAGTCAGCGCTGAGTAAATTGCGGTTGCCATTGTAATACCTGCAGACGGTCCGTCCTTTGGAACAGCACCCTCGGGAGCATGAATATGAATATCCTTGTTTTTGTAAAAATCGGAATCAATTCCAAGAACCGCCGCATGACTTCTAATACAGGTGATTGCTGTTTTAGCAGACTCCTGCATAACATCACCGAGAGAACCTGTAAGTTCAATCTTTCCTGTACCCTCCATAACGGCAACTTCAATAGGTAAGATTTCTCCGCCCACTGAGGTCCATGCAAGTCCGTTTACTATTCCGATTTCATCCATTTTGGCAAGTGAATCAGGAATAAACTTTTTATGGCCTAAAAATCTTTCTATCTCTTTTTCATCAATCTTGAATACTTCTGTACCCTCTGTAAGCTTTTCAACGGCACATTTTCTCATAACTGATGCAATAAGCCTTTCAAGAGTTCTTACGCCGGCTTCTCTCGTATAGAAGTCTATGAGAGCGTATATGGCTTTCTGAGTGAATTTGAGTTCCTTTGAAGTAAAACCACACTCCTCAAGCTGTTTAGGAATGAGGTGCTTCTTTGCAATATGGAATTTCTCTTCTCTTGTATAACTGCTGATTTCTATAATTTCCATTCTGTCACGGAGCGGTGCCGGAATAGCTGAAATGTCATTTGCAGTTGTAATAAACATCACATTTGACAAGTCAAACGGAAGTTCAATGTAGTGATCAACAAACTTATTATTCTGTTCGATATCAAGAACCTCAAGCAATGCCGATGTTGGATCACCCTTATAATCAGCGGCAAGCTTGTCTATTTCGTCAAGAATAAGTACAGGATTATTAGTGCCGGCATGTTGCAAGGCATTAATAATTCTACCCGGCATCGAACCGATATAAGTCTTTCTGTGGCCTCTGATTTCAGCCTCGTCACGAACACCGCCAAGAGCGATTCTTTCACTTTTTCTGCCTATTGCCTTTGCAATCGACTGAGCAATTGAGGTTTTACCAACACCCGGAGGTCCTGCAAGACAGATGATCTGTCCTTTTTGCTTTTCACTTAACACACGAACGGCAAGCTGTTCAATGATTCTCTTTTTAACTTTGTCAAGTCCATAATGAGTCTTATCAAGAGCCTTCTGAACTTTAGATATAACGATTTTATCTTTAGATGACTTATTCCACGGCAAATCAATAACCGTATCAAGATATGTACGAATCACAGCCGCTTCCTGACTGCCATAAGGCATTTTGCTGAGTTTCTTACATTCTTTATAAAGAATATCGGCAGACTTTTCGTCAAGATTGAGCTTTTCAATTTTATCGACATAGTTTTCAGCATCGTCAATCGGTGAATCATCTTCACCGAGCTCTTCCTCGATTGCTCTTTTCTGTTCACGAAGAAAATAATCACGCTGATTTTCATCAATTCTCATTTTAGCTTTTTGAGATATTTCGTCCTCAAGTTTAAGAACAAAATTTTCATTTACAAGTACATCAAGAACAGATTCAAGTCTTTCGGATTCTGGGAAAGTTTCAAGAATCGACTGTTTAACTCTGTAGTCGAGAATGAGATTAGCTGTGATAAAGTCGGCAAGTTCACCCGGTCTTTTGCAAAGGGCAACCTTAAAAATAATATCCGACGGCATCTTCGGAGAAATCTCAAGATACTTGTCAAATTCATTTTTTACGGTTCGCATAAGAGCGGAATCTCTTGCTGTAAGATACTCGCTTTCTTCCTCATACGGTTTAACTTCTGCAACAAGACACTTTTCGTCAAAAACAGGATTTATAATTGTAGCCCTGCATTGACCTTCAATTACAATTCGTGTAGTATTTTCAGGCTGTTTCAAAACCTGAACAACCTTGGCAATTACGCCCGTGTCATAAACATCAAATATATCCGGTTCGTTTATTGCGGCATCCTTCTGAGAAGTAAGAAAAACAAGTTGATCGGCTTTCATAGCTTTATTTATAGCCGTAATACTCTTTTTCCGTCCAACATCAAAATGAATAAGTGATTTTGGAAAAACCACCAACCCTCGCAACGGAAGAACAGGGAGAGTCAGATTTTTTTGCATATCAAAATCCATTTAAATTCCTTTCATAAAAGCAAAAAGCTGTATTGTAATTGCAATACAGCTTTAATTCACAATATCAAGACGCTGTGCTGCGCTTCTGACGCTTCTTTGCATCTTTTTGAGTCAATTTTACGGAATTTGTCTGTAACAATTCCTTTTTGCGAGTAATTTGCGGAGCCGCACCATTTTTGATAACGCCCTCTGTAATAATAATCTTATCAATAGTAGGATCAGACGGAGCCTCAAACATAAGGTCTGTAAGAATATCTTCCATAATTCCTCGAAGTCCTCTTGCACCTGTATGCTGATCCTGCGCCTGTTGTGCAATAGCTCTGAGTGCATCTTCTTCAAAAAGAAGTTCAACACCGTCAAGTTCAAAAAGTTTCTTATACTGCTGAACAATAGAGTTTTTGGGAACAGTAAGAATCTTGACAAGTGCATCCGTGTCAAGACCGCTCAAAGCAGTAATAACAGGCAAACGACCGATGAGCTCAGGAATAATTCCGTACTTTACAAGATCATGTGCTGTGACCTCTTTCATCCAATCGGTTGAATCAAGCTCCTGCTTTGACTGAACAAGTGACTCAAAACCTATAACAGAAGAACCCTTACGCTTTTCAACTATCTTTTCAAGACCGTCAAATGCACCGCCGCAGATAAAAAGAATATTCTTAGTATCAATCTGTAAATATTCCTGTTGCGGATGTTTTCTGCCACCCTGTGGCGGAACATTGGATACAGTTCCCTCAACAATTTTAAGCAAAGCCTGCTGAACTCCCTCACCGCTTACATCTCGTGTAATAGAGGGGTTTTCGGATTTTCTCGCAATTTTATCAATTTCATCAATGTAAATTATGCCGTGCTCTGCCTTTTCAATATCAAAATCGGCTGCCTGAATGAGTTTTAAGAGAATGTTCTCTACATCCTCGCCGACATAACCTGCTTCGGTCAGCGTAGTTGCATCAGCAATTGCAAAAGGAACATCAAGAGCCTTTGCAAGCGTCTGAGCAAGTAATGTCTTACCGACACCTGTCGGGCCGAGAAGCAGCACATTACTCTTAGCGAAATCTACGCTCTCATCATTTGAAAAAGCACGCTTATAGTGATTGTAAACAGCAACGCTCAGGGTAACTTTTGCATGATCCTGTCCGATAACATATTCATCAAGAATTGTCTTGATTTCCTTTGGCTTTAAAAGTTCATCAACGGACAGTTCGGGGGTCTGAGGTTCTCCCGATTTTGAAAGTTTATTTTCATTTTCACGTTCAAGCTCGCCTGATTCGCGAAGAATATTCATGCAGAGCTCAACACACCGGTCACAAATATAGACACCGTTGCCGGCAATAAGTCTGCCTGCCATCTCCTGAGGTTTTCCGCAGAAAGAGCAATAAATATCTTCGTTATTTTTGTTAGCCATCAGTTTACCTCACCTTTATCTTTTTTCGATAACCTTATCAATCAAACCATACTCAAGTGCCTGCTGTGCAGTCATGAAGTTATCACGATTGGTGTCCTTTGCAATAACATCAATCGGCTGACCAGTGTTGTCAGCAAGAATCTGATTGAGTCGTTTTTTCATATCAAGAATGTGTCTTGTGTGAATTTCCATGTCAGTAGCCTGACCCTGAGCACCGCCTGAAGGCTGGTGAATCATAATGTCACTGTTAGGAAGTGCAAGACGCTTACCCTTAGCGCCTGCGGCAAGAAGGAATGCACCCATACTTGCAGCCATACCCATACAGATTGTGGAAACATCACACTTGATGTAATTCATTGTATCAAAAATAGCAAAGCCGTCCGTTACGCTGCCGCCGGGACTGTTGATGTAAAGACTGATATCCTTTGTCGGATCTTTACTTTCAAGGTAAAGCAACTGAGCAACTACAACGCTTGCACTTGCACTGTTTACCTCTTCGTTAAGCATAACAATTCTGTCTTCAAGAAGACGGGAATAGATATCAAAAGAGCGCTCGCCCCTGCTTGACTGTTCGATAACATATGGTACTAATGCCATTTAATCATAACCTTTCTTAAATAGTGATTAACAGATATAAGAAAAATATTCAAATTACTTAATAACAGCTTTGTCCTTTACGAGATTAAGAGCCTTTTCAACCTTAACATCTTCTGTGAGTGATTCAGCAGGAACAGCCTTCTTAACCTTATCAACATCCATCTTGTAAGCCTCTGCCATCTTGCCGTATTCAGCGTCAAGGTCAGCCTCTGTAACTTCAATATTTTCTTTTCTTGCAACTGCTTCAAGAGCAAGTCTTAACTTAACTCTCTTTTCAGCCTCTTCTTTATACATACCCTTGAGTGCGTTTGCATCCATACCCATGTACTGCATATATGTCTTCATATCAAGGCCCTGTGAACGGAGACGCATATCAAATTCTCTTACCATCTCGTTAGCCTGATTATCATACATTGCCTCAGGAATTTCACCCTCAAGGAGTTCCATAAGCTTTTCGGAAATCTGATTGTCAACATCCTTGTCAGCCTCATCCTGAAGGCGTTTAGCAACAGTTTCTTTAAGCTCAGCCTTGTACTCATCAAGTGTTTCCTTATCGGAAACATCCTTTACAAACTCATCATCGACTTCCGGAAGTTCCTTAGCCTTAATTTCGTGAAGGTTGATCTTGAATTCAGCTTCCTTACCTTTAAGCTCTTCAGCCTGATAATCATCCGGGAACTTAACTGTGATTGTAAACTCTTCACCTGTCTTGTGACCTACAATCTGCTCCTCAAAACCGGGGATGAAATTGCCTGATCCAAGCTTAAGGTTATAGTTTTCAGCCTTACCGCCTTCAAACGCTTCACCGTCAACAAAACCCTCAAAGTCAATAACAGCTACATCATCATTCTGAGCAGCTCTGTCGTCAACAGTTACCATTCTTGAGTTGCGGTCACGAACCTTCTCAATTTCTTCATCAACGAGTTCGTCTGTAACCTCTGTTGACTTCTTTGTAACTTCAATGCCGAGGTAGTTATTAATTTCCATTTCAGGCTCAACAACAACATTAGCCTTGAATGAGAAACCTTCTTTGCTTGCCTCAATAGCCTCAAGAGTTTCAACCGAAACTATCTTGACACCTGCTTCTTTAGCGGCCTCATAAAGAGCGTCCGGATAACAATCCTGCATAGCATCTTCATAAAATACTTCCGAACCGTACATTTTCTCAATTACATGACGGGGAGCTTTGCCCTTTCTGAAACCGGGGATATTGATGCTTTTAACCTGCTTTTTATAAACTCTGTTAACAGCGTTACCAAAAGTTTCACCGTCAACATTAACCTCTAATTCATATGAATTAGCCTGTTCTTTTTTTGTACATTCCTTTAATGCCATTTTAATATTCCTCCAAAGTTTAAATTCAAAATCAAGAAATCATCTTATTATATCACAACAAAATAATTTTGCCAATAGAAAATACAGAATTTATCTGACTAAAATTGGCATGAATGACAACCTGTCACAAGAAATCAGCTTAAAATCAATACCTTCGTATTCACCTTCAATTGCAAACCTCATATTCTTTTTTCCGTGAAGGTGTCCGTAATAACATTTTTTGATGTCATATTTCAAAAGCACATTAAATATTTCGTCACATTTTGTTGTTCCGTAAACAGGGGGATAATGTAAAAACACTATTGGTTCCTTTCCTGTTTTTATAGCTGATTGTATTGACATTTCAAGTCTGCCGACTTCCCTGTTCAGGACTTTTATATCATTTTGAGATTCATTCTCAAGAAACCATCCTCTTGTACCGCAAATTGCATAATCATCAACAACATATGAATTATTGAAAAGGATAGATATCGAATCAAGTGAATTATTTTTCAGAAACACATCCATTTTTGTCTTGGTGCTCCACCAATAATCGTGATTGCCTTTATTGAAAATTTTCTTACCGGGAAGATTTTCTATGAAAGTAAAATCCGTAAGAGTTTCTTCAAGTTTCATTGCCCAGGAAATATCGCCCGACACAACAACCGTGTCATTATCGGTAACAAGCTTTCTCCAATTATTTTCAAGTCTTGAAGTATAATCGTTCCAGCCTGCGAAAACATCCATAGGCTTATCTTCACCAAGTGAAAGATGTAAATCCGCTATAGCAAATAATGCCATTAATCTATACCGAGTGCTCCGAGAACATAATTCTCCATATCATTAACTTCTGTAACATCAGAGAATCGAGCAGTTTTATTTTTAAGATTTGCAAGAGGTGCAGGTACTTCGGCACCGGAAACCTTATGAAGTTCATCAACCATATCAAATTCTGTTTCAGGAAGTGTTGCGTTTGGCTCAACAGCCTCAAGAACAGCCTTAGAGAATTTATACGGACTTGCAGTTGACGCAATTACAGACGGTGTCTTGTCGCCTGTTTCCTCAACATACTGCTTGTACACATTGATTGCAACAGCTGTGTGAGTATCACAAAGGTACTTATCCTGCTCAAACATCTCGTGAATTGTAGCCTCTGTATTCTTATCATCACAGAATCCGCCGTAGAACTTTTCGTTGATAACAGCCTTTACATCATCACTTACTTCATACTTGCCTTCTGATTTGAGTGCATTCATCCAGCCTCTTGTAACTTCGTCATTATCACCTGAAAGCTTGTAGAGAAGTCTTTCAAGGTTACTTGAAACGAGGATATCCATTGAAGGTGAAATTGTTGTATAGAAGTTTCTGTTCTTATCATAAACGCCTGTTTTGATAAAATCTGTAAGAACATTATTAGAGTTTGACGCACAAATGAACTTGTTGATTGGAAGTCCCATGAGACTTGCATAATATGATGCAAGGATGTTACCGAAGTTACCTGTCGGAACAACAACATTAATCTTGTCACCAAGCTCGATTTTACCGTCATTTACAAGATCGCAGTAAGCCGAAATATAGTAAACAATCTGCGGAAGAAGTCTGCCCCAGTTGATTGAGTTTGCTGATGAGAAAAGCATATTATTCTCAGCGAGCTTTTCTGCAACCGAAGGTGTAGTGAATATCTTCTTAACACCTGTCTGAGCGTCATCAAAGTTACCCTTGATTGCACAAACACGAACATTTTCACCTTCCTGAGTATTCATCTGATGCTTCTGCATCGGACTTACACCGTCAACAGGATAGAAAACAACAATCTTTGTGTGGTCAACATCTTTAAAGCCTTCAAGAGCAGCCTTGCCTGTATCGCCTGATGTAGCAACGAGAATAACAGCTGTCTTGCCGTCATATTTCTTCTTGAGTGACTTTGTGAGAAGATGCGGGAGAATCTGGAGTGCCATATCCTTAAACGCACATGTAGGACCATGCCAGAGTTCAAGAATATTCAGGGTTGTTCCGTCAAGATTACAGTATGAAATAGGAGCAGGATTTTCACCGCCGAATTTCTGAGCTGTATAAGCCTTTTCTACGCAATCGCTGATTTCCTCTTCTGTGAAATCAGAAAGAAAATCAGAAAATACTTTCTTTGCTCTTCCTTTGTAATCTGTTTTCAAAAGTGCCTTGAAGGTATTTTCATCATACTTAGGAAATTCCTGCGGTACAAAAAGACCGCCGTCCTTTGAAATACCCTGTGCAATGGCCTGTGCCGCAGAAACTACTTCTTTGGCATTTTGTGTGCTGTTGTATAACATTGAAATCTTCCTTTCAAATTGCTTTAAACATCAAGTATTTTACTACATTATTCGCTGATTGTCAAAGTTTTCAAAGAAATTATACGCATTTTCGTAAAAAATCTTTTTCAAAACGCTTTCGTTGTAGTTATTTCTAAGAAAAAGTTCATAAATTTCGCCGATTGAATCGCTTCCGACAATATCCCTCGGCAAATCGCAACCGTCAAAATCCGTACCGAAGCAAAGAGAATTTTCGCATCCGAGCGACAGCATATATTCGCAATGCTTCAAAATATCGTTCATACATGCTTTATCCGGATTATTATTAAGAAAAGCATTGTGCAAATTTAGACCTATAAGCCCGCCACTCTGTATTATAATTTTAATCTGCACATCTGTAAGATTTCTCGGATTTTGAGTAATTGTCCGTGAATCTGAATGAGTTGCGATAAATGGCTTATTCGTCTGATTGACAACATCATAAAACAGTTCATCGCTTGCATGGGATATATCAATTACAATACCGTACTTTTCCATTTCGGCTACTGCAAGTTTTCCGAAGTCCGTTAAACCGCATTTATCTTCCGATAAAACGCCTGAACCGATCTCGTTCATCTCATTCCATGTGAGAGTCATTATTCTGACGCCGATTTCCGCAAATCGTTTTACATTCTCGATTTTGCCGTTCAATGCTTTTCCGTTTTCTACTGTAAAAAACGCTGAGTTTCTATACTTTGAAAAAGCATTATCAGTGAATTCACCGATACCTAACAATTCGATTCCAAGTCGGTTACATTCGGATTTCAGGTAATCAGCCGATTTAAAAAACAATTTTTCCGCCTCATTACTGTCAAGTGTGTCGGGTAACCATATAGCATAGCACTGTAACCTGTGGGATTTGGAATTGTTGTTTAATTTCACTTCATATGAGGGATTATCAAGTTCGGACTTTTCGGTTACTGCCTTATAAAGCGTGTCACAATGCAAGTCAAAAAAATTCATGGCAACCTCCCGTCAGAATGCATCTTCAATATAATTAATGCCGACAAGCTTAAGATTATCACTGTTGACAAAAACTTCGCATACATCAAATCGACATTCTTTATCTATATTGTTTTCATACATATACATATCGGCAGTTTTTAAAATTTTCACCTGCTTTTTACGGTTAACCGCATCAACGGGTTGTGTAAGAGAATTCTCTTTCCTTGTTTTAACCTCAACAAAGGCAATTACTTCCTTATTCTCGGCTATGATATCTATTTCGCCGTAAGGCTTTTTATAATTTCTGGCAATAATTTTATACTTATGCTTTTTCAGATATTTTGCGGCATAAGCCTCTCCCTTATCACCTGTTTGTTTAGTAGTAAAAATCATTTCTTATTATATATTTTCTTCAAGAAGCTCGGTCTGTGATACTTACACGGTCCGTATTTAAGAATCGCCTCAATATGAGCCTTTGTGCCGTAACCCTTATGCTTTGCAAATAGGTACTGAGGAAATTCTTTGTCGTATTCATAAAGAAGTCTATCCCTTGATACCTTGGCAAGAATTGACGCACAGGCGATTGACATTGACTTTGCATCGCCTTTTACAATACATTCGCCTTCAATTGACAACGGAGGCATTCTGTTGCCGTCAACCATAGCATAATCAGCCCTTGGATCAAGTCCTTCAACTGCCCGTTTCATTGCAAGCATAGCAGCATTAAGAATATTCATTTCCTCAATTTCTTCAACGCTTGCAAATGCAATGCTGTATGCCAAGGCCTGTTCCTTTATTACATCAAACAAAGCCTCTCTCTTTTTTTCAGAAAGCTTTTTTGAATCATTGACTCCTTCAATAACCGTATTTTCAGGCAATATGACAGCCGCTGCACATACAGGTCCCGCAAGCGGTCCTCTGCCTGCTTCATCAACACCGCAGATATTCAGAAAACCTCTTGCAATATTTTTATTTTCATATTCAAGCCAATCCATTGTTATCTCCCCTGCGGCATTTCAACTGTAATTCTGCCAAGCTTTGCACTTCTGAATTCATCAAGCAACATAATTGCGGCTCTCTCGGTATCTATCTCACCGCCTGAAACAAGCATACCTCTCTTTTTGCCAATCATTTTCAAAAGCTCGTATGAATCAATATTTTCGATATCTTCGTTTTCTAATTTGAATCTTGTTATAAAATCAGCAGGCTTGAGTTCCTTGATGAAATCAAGAAGTCTCACCGCCAAAAGTTCGATATCAAGAATTTGGTCTTTAACCGCACCTGTGAACGCAAGATGCTCTCCGACTGTCTTATCGTCAAACTTTGGCCAAAGCACACCCGGAGTGTCAAGCATTTCAAGGTTCTTTGCAATTGTATACCATTGATTACCTCTTGTAACGCCCGGTCTGTCCTCAACCTTTGCACGGTTTTTCTTTACCATTTTATTGATAAAAGAAGATTTGCCTACATTCGGAATACCGACAATCATAATTCTGATTGTCGGATTTACCATTCCTTTTTCTTTTAATCTTGCAATCTTATGGCTCATAACCGTATTTACGGCAGGTGCAAATTTGTCAAGACCTCTGCCGCTTTTACAGTCAACAGGGATAGCAACAAGATTCTGCTTTTTAAAATAGTCAATCCACATTTTCGTAGCAGTTTGATTAGCCATATCGCATTTATTGAGAAGAATAACTCTCGGCTTGTTCTGAACAAGTTTTGCAAGGTCGGGGTTACGACTGCTGACAGGAATTCTTGCATCAATAATTTCTGCGACAGCATCAACAAGTTTAAGACTTGACTGAATCTGTCTTTTTGTTTTGGTCATATGACCGGGGAACCATTGAATAGTCTGCATTTCGCTCATATATGTACATCCTTTAAAAATTTTCTGTTAATATAAATACTTGAATCTGTCAAGCGGAAAAAATATAAATTGTGCTTTTCCGATTACATCATCGACAGACACAAGGCCTATACTCTTATCACGGCTGTCAAGAGAAATAATTCTGTTATCACCCATTACAAAGATATAACCTTCAGGGATAACATACGGAATTTGCAATGGATTTGACGGCTCTCGTGTTAAAGAAGAAACATACGGTTCATCAATTTTTATACCGTCAACATAAACTGCATTTTTACTGTAATCCACGACAAGCGTCTGTCCTTCAACGGCTATAACCCGTTTTATAATTCTCTTTTCAATCTGATTTTCAGCGTTGATAGCTACAATATCGCCACATTTTGGTTCATACATAAAGTTTGTAATGAAAATTTTATCATCGCTGTGGAGCGTGTCAAGCATCGAATTTCCCACAACATTGGCATCTCTGATGATAAAAGTAAACGCTACGGATATAATTGCAAACACAAAAATTATTGTCCGTGTAAAATCAAACATATAATTCGTGATTTTTTATCGTTAATTTTAATTCTGATTTTATTATTTTTATGTTTTTGAGGCATATAACCCTCCGTAAAAAATAAAGCTTATTTCTATTATAAAACAGAAATAAGCTTTTCACAATATCAAAATTTAAATTAACATTAAATTTTTACAATAGCATCAGTACAGATAGCCGAAGTGGTCAAACGGATAAACTACAAACTGCGCCTTACCGATTACATCATCAACATCTATAAGACCGATTTTTGTACTGCGGCTGTCCATTGAATCCTTTCTGTTATCACCCATAACAAAAATTTTGCCCTCAGGAATAACCTCCGGAATTTCATTGTCGCCTATATTGTTGCCGTAGGTTGAACCCTCTATGTACGGTTCATCAAGAACAACACCGTCAACTATGATTTGGTCGTTGTCATAATCGACCTTAACAGTCTGTCCCGCAACAGCGATAACACGCTTAATAATCGGACTGTTATACTCTGCACCGTGAGAAATAACAACGATATCGTTATTTTGGGGAGTGTAGAATAGATTTGTTACGATAACCTTGTCGTTAGTGGCAAGCGTGTTATTCATTGATCTGCCTTCAACATCAACAAGGCGGAACAAAAAGATAAGGCAAACCACAACAACCGAAATTGCAAACAGGATACATCTTACCCAGTCATAAAAACCGGACATTGCGCCTTCCTCTTTTGCAACAAGAAATTGTTTTTCGGAAATTGACGGTTTCTTATCCACATACATTTCAGGATTGATATCTGAAGAATCGTTCACACCCTCAGGCTGAAGCACAGCCATATTAGCCTCATTGACATTATTTTTGCTTTTCTTCAACTTTGTCACCTGCTATAAAGAAAAATAGTAAAAAAAGGGACTTTTAAAAGTCCCTTTTGATTTCGTGAATTACTTACGAATCTGCTCTTTAACCTTAGCAGCCTTACCAACTCTGTCACGGAGATAGTAGAGCTTGCTTCTGCGAACCTTACCGTAACGAACAACCTGTACATCTTTAACATTGGGTGAATGGAGAGGGAATACTCTTTCAACACCAACGCCGTAAGCTACTCTTCTTACAGTAAATGTTTCAGCTACGCCACTGCCTCTTTTAGCAATAACAGTACCCTCAAACATCTGGATTCTTTCTCTTTCGCCTTCACGAATGTTTACTGATACCTTTACAGTATCACCTACGCTGAACTCAGGTGTTGTTTCCTTCACGCTTGCTGCAGCAATAGTCTTTAATGCGTCCATTTTTTATCCTCCTTATTTTTCCGACATTCTTACTCAAACGAGCAGCGGACTGTCACATCAAAATGACGGTTAAACCGTTATTTGAACCTCGTCGAGAGTTACGACGGTTTCAAATGCTTTAATATAATACCACATACGGAATAATAATGCAAGTGTTTTTTCAATTTAGTTTAAAAAATCGGAATATATCCCGTCAAGCTCCGATTAATGCGATGATATATTCTCAAGCTTTTTAAGATATTTTTTGAAATAATCAGGCAATTCGGAAGTGAATTCAATATATTCACTGGTTTTTGGATGAATAAAACCGATTTTTCTTGCATGAAGGCATTGTCCTTCAAAATCAACTTTTTCATTCTTTACGCCATACACCTTATCACCCGACACAGGATGACCTATATAAGCCATATGCACTCTGATTTGATGAGTACGACCTGTTTCAAGCTTGCATTTTATATGTGTGTAACCTTTATACCTTGTTATTACCGAATAATGAGTAACCGCATTTTTGCTGTTCTTTTCGATAACACACATTTTCTTTCTGTCTTTAGGATTTCTCCCGATTGGAGCGTCAACTGTTCCCTCATCATTTTTCAGATTACCAAATACAATTGACTCATACTCCCTTGTAAAAGAATGCTCCTTAATTTGTTCTGCAAGAGAACGGTGAGCAAAATCATTTTTTGCAACAATCAAAAGACCGCTTGTATCCTTGTCGATGCGGTGAACAATGCCGGGACGAAGTACGCCGTTAATTCCCGAAAGGCTGTCACCGCAATGATAAAGCAAAGCATTTACAAGAGTACCGTCATAATTTCCTGCGGCAGGATGCACCACCATTCCCTTTGGCTTATTCACAACAAGCAAGCATTCATCTTCATAAACTATATCAAGAGGAATATTTTCCGCTTTAGCCTCATAAGGCGTCGGATCGGGAACATTTACAACAACAATATCACCTTGCGAAAGCTTGTACTTTTTTGAAACAACAGAGTCGTTTACAAGCACAGCTCCGTTCTCAATAAGATTAACAGCGGCAGAGCGTGATAAATCAATATTTGCATCCGAAATAAATTTATCAAGTCTTACACCGCTTGTTTCACAATTCAGTTTAAATTCATTCATTGCTTTTGTTGACCTTTTTTTCGGATTTCATAACATTAGAGAAAAACAGAACATAAACTATAAGAAGTAGTGTTCCGACTGTAATGCAGTAGTCGGCAAAGTTACAAACAGGGGGAAAGAATGAAACGCTGATGTAATCGACTACAAAACCGTAAAAAATTCTGTCAATCAAATTACCTATTCCGCCGCCGATTATAAGTGCCGCAGAAATATAGAACATCTTTCCTGACGGTTTCTTCTTGAACATAATATATATTATTATTGCAATAAGAACAGCAGTAACCGCTACGAAAAGCCAACGCATATCCGAAAACATTCCGAAAGCAACGCCTCTATTCTCAACATAAGTAAAATCAAGTAATCCGTCAATGGCAGTTACCGAACCGACAGGCTGAAGATAGGTAAGCACAAAATATTTTATTATCTGATCAGTGGCAGCTAAAAGCACACCGATTATAAGAGCAATAACAGGCATTTTATCCTCCATAAACATAAATCGGTGTGTTTTATCACACCGATTTATTGTAATAGCAGTTATTATTTAAGATTCTGAACACAGCGGAAACAGATTGTAGGATGCTCTGCACACTGACCCACCGTCTTGCTGATAGCCCAGCAACGCTCGCACTTTTCACCCTCAGCTTTTTCAGGTTTGATTTCAAGCTCACCGCCGTTATCAACAATTTCAACTTCGGAAACTATGAATGCGGCACAAAGCTCAGGCTCAGCCTTTTTAAGGAATTCAAGTGTTTCGCCGCCTGCACAAAGTGTTACCTTTGCTTCAAGCGAACCCTTAATTGTCTTATCCTTTATAAGGGATTCGAGTGACTTTTTAACATTATCACGAAGTTCGTGGATTCTGTCCCAGAAAGCCATAAATTTATCGTCAACATCAATAGCGATGTTTTCGGGAATCTCATTAAAGATAACATGTTCTGCATTCTCATTTGAGGAATGAGGCATGTATTTCCAAATTTCGTCTGATGTATACGCAAGGAGCGGAGCAATCATTCTTGTCATTGCGTCAAGGATAACATAGATTACGGTCTGAGCAGCTCTTCTTGAGAGGCTGTCAGCCTTTTCTGTATAAAGTCTGTCCTTGAGAACATCAAGATAGAAGTTAGACATATCAACAACACAGAAGTTGTGAATGCTGTGATATACAATATGAAACTCATAATTATCGTATGAAGTTCTAACCTTTGTGATAAGGTCATTAAGCTTTGCAAGCGCCCATTTATCAATCGGCAACACCTTGTCAAAATCAACCATATCTGTATCGGGATTAAAGTCCGAAATATTACCGAGAATATATCTTGCGGTATTTCTGATTTTTCTGTATGACTCGGAAATCTGCTTGAGGATATCCTTGGAAATATGAACATCAGTCTGATAGTCGGTTGATGCAACCCAAAGTCTGAGTACATCAGCACCGTACTGCTTAATAACATCCTGTGGGCTGATGCCGTTACCAAGTGACTTACTCATCTTTCTTGATTCATCGTCAAGAATCATACCGTGAGTAAGAACAGCCTTGTAAGGTGCTCTGCCTCTTGTAGCAACGGATGTAAGGAGTGATGACTGGAACCAACCTCTGTACTGATCGTTACCCTCAAGGTAAAGGTCAGCAGGAGATTCAAGGTTATCACGCTGTTCAAGAACAGCGGCATGTGATGAACCGCTATCGAACCAAACATCCATAATATCTTTTTCTTTATCAAATTCAGTACAACCGCACTTCTTACACTTTGTACCGGCAGGAAGAATCTCTGCGGCTGTGTGATTGTACCAAGCGTTTGAGCCTTCTTTACCGAATAAGTCAGCAACAGCAAGCATAGCAACCTTATCAATAAGAGCCTCACCGCAATCCTTACAGAAGAAAATCGGAATCGGAACACCCCATTTTCTCTGACGGGAAATACACCAATCTTTTCTTTCTCTTACCATTGATGTAATTCTGTCCTTGCCCCATGCAGGAATCCACTTAACCGTATTGATAGCGTCAACAGCCTGATCCTTGAAATCGTCAACCGAACAGAACCACTGGTCTGTTGCTCTGAAAAGGATAGGAGTTTTACATCTCCAACAATGCGGATACTGATGGACAATTTTCTTTAATGCAAAAAGTGAGCCGTTTTCTTCAAGACAGGCGGCAATCTTCTTATTAGCCTCATCAGTTGTAAGACCTGCAAACTGACCTGCCTCTTCTGTAAGAACACCGTTAGAATCAACAGGACAGATAATCGGAATCTCAGGGTAATTCTGACATACATTGTAGTCGTCAACACCGTGTCCGGGAGCTGTGTGTACACAACCTGTACCGCTTTCGAGAGTTACATGCTCGCCAACGATAACAAGGGACTCTCTGTCAAGGAACGGATGTGCTGTTTTTATATACTCAAGCTCACTGCCCTTTACCGTTGCTACAACTTCAAAGTCTGTTATACCTGCCTCATCAAGAGCAGACTTATAAAGCTCTGACGCCATAACAAGGTATTCATCACCTGTTTTGATTACAGAATATTCAAATCTCGGACCTACACAAATTGCGACATTTGCAGGGAGTGTCCAAGTTGTAGTTGTCCAGATTACAAACTTAACCTTTGAAGGATCGATTCCCATATTTGAGAAAACGCCCTTATCGTCGGTTACATTGAACTTTACATAGATTGAATGGCAAGGATCTTCAGCATACTCAATTTCAGCCTCGGCAAGAGCAGTCTTACACTCCGGACACCAATAAACAGGCTTTAAGCCCTTGTAGATATAGCCCTTTGTAGCCATTTCTGCAAACACTCTGATCTGTTCAGCCTCAAACTCATGATTAAGAGTGATGTACGGCTTATCCCATTCACCGATTACGCCAAGTCTTTTAAACTGCGTACGCTGATCGTTAATGTAGCCTTTTACAAACTCTTCGCACATTTTACGAAGTTCAACAACAGAAATTTCAGCAGAATTACCGATACCGGCTTTCTTTCTTGCTTTAAGTTCCGTAGGAAGTCCGTGTGTATCCCAACCCGGAACATACGGAGCTTTAAAGCCTGCCATATTCTTATATCTTACGATAAAATCCTTAAGAATCTTATTAAGTGCATGACCAAGGTGAATGTCACCGTTAGCATAAGGAGGGCCGTCATGAAGAATGAACAGAGGCTTTCCCTCATTTACTTTCATAAGATTTTCGTAAACCTTTTCATCTTCCCAATTTTGAAGTGTAACAGGCTCGCTTTTCGGTAGACCTGCTCTCATAGGGAAGTCTGTCTTTGGAAGATTAAGTGTTGAATTATAATCCTGGGACATTTTATATTCTCTCCAATATCTAAAATCTAAATAAAAATCAGTCGGCAGTTACATCATAGTTATCACCGAACTTGAGATGACTGAACTTGCTCTGTCTTTTAGGATGAGCAGATACTTCTTCAGTTTCAGCAATCGGCTCAGCTTTCATTTCCGAAGGTACTGCAATCTTCACATCATCTTCAACCTGAGGCTGTGCAGGAGCTGTCACTTCCTCTGTAGGATACTTTTCGTCAAGTTCAGCCTTTGAAGCCTCAACATCGGAGGTTGAAGGAAGATCATCAATTGACTTAATATGCTTACTGTAAAGTGAAATAAGTTCATTTCTGAGATTAGCCGCATCTGACTGAAGCTGTAAATAATGCTCTTTCTCGGCAGCAGTCATATTGTTTGCGTCAACAAGGAGAGTCTGAGCCTTTGTTTCGGCATCACGAACAATCTTTGCAGCCTTTTCCTTTGCTTCTCTTATGCAGGCATCAGCAACCTTCTGTGAAGCAAGCAAAGCGTTTCTTACTGTTTCTTCATCTGCTCTGTACTGTTCAACTCTTGTTGCAAGAACATCAATCTTATGAACAAGGTTAGTTTTTTCTTTCTTCAATTGTTCAAAAGAAACAATGACTTCATCAATAAATGAGTCAACATCTTCAGCTCTGTAACCACCGTTAAGAGTGGCTTTTCTGAAGCTTATATTTTTAATTTCATCAATTGTAAGCATTTATCTGCACTCCTTATTTATAATGTATAACCGAAATTCTCATTCGACCTTTTCCTGTAGTTCCAAGTATACCTTTTAAAACGAATTTGCCTTTTCCGCGAATTGTAAAAACATCATTTTCCTTTAGGTTAAAACTGACATTTTTAGTTTCTTCAAAATTAACACATACGCTGTCCGACATAATGACAGTCTTTGTTTTTTCTCGAGACAGTTTACATACAGCGGCAACAATATTATCAAGTCGTAAAGAAGAAACTATAAATGTTTTTTCTTCCACTCCTCTTCCCTGCGGAAGCTTTGACAAATCAGCATCGTCAACCTTAACGCCGACTCTGCCGACTTTTGAAATCTGCGACTTGACATAATCGGACAATTCTGCTTTTACAAATACAACAGCCCGTCCGTCCTCAACAAGAATATCCCCGACAGTTTCACGCTCTATTCCGAGCGACATCAAAGAACCGAGAAAATCACGATGAGTGAGTCGGTCGCATTTTCTGAATGAAAATTCAATGCCGCATATCGGGAACATACTCGTACTCGGTTCGTCAAAAAACAAGCCAAGCATTTTTCTCTCAGAATCATCATACCCGCCAAAGAAAAGGTAGTTGTCGAAATATGCTTTTTTAAGTTCGGAAACAAGAAGCGCTTGTTTCCTTTCACTCATAAAAGGCATAAAATACGGTTTCTGTCTTGTCAGACAAAGGTCAATACCGTTATTAAGCCGAGCAATCAGCTGTTTGTCATCATCCGAAGTAAACACCGTTGTTCTCAAGCTCATCAAGTAAATCGTCGCCTGTCAGGTCAACATTGCTCGGAATAATGATATATGTATTTGTAGCGACACGCTTGATTTTACCACGGTTTGCATACGCAACACCGCTGAGAAAATCAAGGATTCTTCTTGCCATATCTTTATTTGTATCTTCAAGATTAAGAACTACTGTGTGAGCCTTCATAAGCTCATCGGCAATTGTGCGGGTTTCTTCGCCGAAACGCTCGGGCTTGAATAAACCAACTTGAAGATTGGTGGTAGCATTAATGTTTACGACCTTGTTTCCGCCGCCGAGATCTCTTTCTTTCTTAGTGTTTCTTACAGGTTCTTCTTTATAATCTTCTTCTGCACCTTCGTCAGCATAACCATATTCATCGTACTCATACTCATCATCGGGGGCGTCCCACATGCGTTTAAACTTATCTACAAAACCAGCCATTATATAATCCTCCTAAAATTATGTATAATTCCTTGCACCGAATAATGCCGAACCAACTCTAACCATATTTGCACCTGCAAGTACAGCTTCGTAATAATCGGCAGACATACCCATTGAAAGAATATTCATATCTATATTATCTAATTTTTTTTGCGAGATGTCAATAAATATATTATGCATTTTATTGAAAAATTCAGAAATTTTCTGTGAAGATTCACAAATCGGAGGTATTGCCATAAGACCTTTAACTGAAATACCGTCCAATTCGGCAATCTGACAAAGTAATTCTTCAAGCTGTTCAGGCATAACACCTGACTTGTTTTCTTCTCTGCCGATATTTACCTCAACAAGAACATCACAGTTTTTATTGATTTTTAAAGCCTGTTTAGAAATTTCCGACGCAAGCTTTATTGAATCGACAGACTGGATAAGATCAACCTTATCGATAATTTGTCTTACCTTGTTTGTCTGCAAGTGACCGATAAACTGAAGAGAACAGTTGTCGAGGTTATACTTATCATACTTTGACAAAAGCTCCTGAACCTTGTTTTCACCTATGTGGTCAAGTCCAAGTGAAATTGCGTGGTTAATAACCTCAGGTTCAACCATTTTTGTTGCGGCAAGAAATGTAATATCCTCACGCTTTCTTCCGGACTTTTCGGCAGCCTCGGCTATTCGCTCATCAATAAATTTGTAATTGTATTCAACGTCAGTTAACAACTTTTCCGTCATACAAATCATCTCCTTCAAGAATTACCTGATCATATAACTCAACTGTTGTGCCGTCAACAAGGTCTTTGCTGTCCGGCTCCGGATCGCAAATAACATAATCATCGTCGGCATACAGAATAGATATCTGTTTGAATCTCACTTCACTTCCGTGAAGCACATATACACCCTGAACCTTAACCTGTTCGGTATGTTTATTGTCATTGTCGTCATAGGTTGTCTTTGTTACATAGTCATCATGAATAGCCTTTTTGCTGATTCTCAAGCCAGTGTATGAACCAAGACCTATTTCAATCGGTTCCTGTCTTGCCTGAGCAAGGTCGGAATTCATATAGTCACACTCAAGAATAAGAAGGGCGTCGCTGTCTTTTGATTCCTGATAAATCCTCTTGATAGTGGCGGGAATGCTTTCAGACGATGCGTCAGAGAACAGCACCGTAGCGGAACCGTCCCACAAAGAAAGTCTTGTTGCCTCATCAGCCGTAACCTTACAGGCAACATACCATTTCAATCCCGTTACAACCTTGCCTGCAATATTGCCGGACACTTTTGTCTGCTTTACATTATCAAGGTCAGAAAGAGTCAGACGATCAAGATTACTGTAATCAAGCGCATTTTCATATCCGTCACAATGTGAGAGAAAACAACCTGATTTTTCAGTCGTAATATTACCTGTTGATTTTCCTGTTTTGCCTTCAAGAGTGGCTATTTCAGCCTGGAGTTCTGAAATTCTGTCATTAAAGTTAGTTGCTTTGCCTGTGTAAATCTGTCTTTGGTTTATTGAATAAAGCAGATTATTTGTGACATTATCAATATTTGCCAAATCGCCGTCATTGATACTGCGAATTTGTGAAATGATATTATTATTTATATTGTTGTTGATAGTATCAATACCTATGTTGCCGGCCGTGCTTGTTTTTTGAAGTGTCTGCAAATCGGAAAGCTGTTCCTGTAATGCGCTGATTTTTGACTGTGAAGCAGCGTCATCATCATTTGCATATGATTTTGCAATTTCACCGCCGGCTTTAACCTCGTCACCGTCATGCACTGTATATGAAAGCACACCCGAAGTATTATTCTGAATCATATTTTCATCACGGATAATAAATCCGTTTGAATAAATTTTATCCGTGACTGTTGTTTGAACAGCATTTTCAGTCGGATACATTTTAAAATTTGTACTTATCAGAAGATAGGCGGCATAAACAACTGCAAGAACTGATAACGCAATCATCAAAATTCGTCTGAAAAGCAATTTATCCATAAAGTAAGCCTCTTTCGATTACAGCCTTTGCATAACTGTATATTTCTTTAAATGAATTATATTCATCAATATAAATCCAATTAATCTCCGAATCCCGCTTAAACCAAGTAATTTGTCTTTTCGCATATCTGCGGGTTTCCATTTTCAATTTTTCAACACAATCATTCAGGTTTTTATTTTCTTTAAAATAAGGGATTAATTCCTTGTATCCTATCGCCTTTATCGATGTATAGCTCAGGTCGGAATTAATAACCCGTTCAGCCTCCTCAAGCAAACCTTCTTCAAGCATAATATCTACACGCTTATTTATTCTGTCATAAAGCACCTGTCTGTCACGGCAATTAAGACCGATTTTTACAGTTATATACGGAGACGGAATTTTATGTGATTCTTCAATTTGTTGTGTGATAGTTTTTCCTGTTGTTTTGTAAAATTCAATGGCACGGATTATTCTTTTTAGATTTCTGCTTTCACGAAGTCTTTCAGCCGATTCAGGATCGAATTTTGCAAGCATTTCAAGCAACCTGTCTGTTCCATGTTCTTCGGCAATCTTGCGAAGTTCTAAGCAATAATCTTCATCCCGTTTATCATCACTGAAAGAAACATTGTTCAGAAGTGAATCAACATAAAGACCTGTTCCGCCGACAATAAACGGTAATTTGCCTCTTGAATGGATATCTGTTATACATTTTGAAGCATCAGTTACATATGACGCAACCGAATAGGTTTTATCAGGCGGAAGAAAGTCCATCATATGATGAGGAATTCCGTCCATCTCTTCTTTGGTAGGTTTGGCTGTTGCAATCTGCATTCCCCTGTATATCTGCATGGAATCGGCAGATACGATTTCACCGTTAAAATGCTTTGCAAGTTCAACCGAAAGTTTTGTTTTGCCTGATGCGGTAGGACCGACAATTGAAACCGTATTAATAGATTTTCCCAAAAAATCACACCCTGCCAAACTGTTTTTCAATTTCACCCTTTGTAAGAACAATACAAATCGGTCTGCCATGAGGACAATACTTGATTTCAGGATGTTCTTCAAGGTGTTTTACAATCCCTATAAGCTCCTCAGGCGTACTTTTATTGCCTGCCTTTATAGCTGAACGGCAAGCAACATTGCTGTAAAACCAATCCATTTTTTCGGTAAAGATATCGGTTTTACCCTGAGAAATGTAGCCCGACATCTCGGTAATGCAATCTTCAATTTCAACAGCCGGAATATACTGCGGAGAACTTCTTACAATAACCGTACTGTTACCGAAATCTTCAACTTCAAAGCCGCAATCGGAAAACATATCAAGATTATTAATTGCCGCATCATACTCGGTTTTTCCGAGAGTGACTGTAACAGGAGCAAGTAAAATCTGCCTGTAGTCAGCAGCCTTTTCGGCTTTGAGTTTTTCATAAATAATTCTCTCATGAGCGGCATGTTTGTCTATCAAAATAATATCTTTATTGTTTTTTTCTGCAATGATATATGTATCGAAAGCCTCTCCGATATATTTGATGCTCGTCTGATTATCGTTTACAAGAACAGGCTCTTTTGATTTCTCAATAGATTCTTCCGAAACAATTACATTAACCTCTTTAGGGCTTACAATCGGACTTTTATCGGTAATACTTTCTGTATCAGTTTTTTCATCTTCGACAAGCGAAGTTGGCTGAGCAATTTCAGGCTTGAAAGTTGATTTTAACTTTTCTTCCTCTTTTGCCTTATTTATCGCCTGTTTGCTGAAAATATCAAACGGATTGGATATATCCGCAACTTTTATACCATCAATGGACTTTGTAACAGAACGAATAGCTGCCTTATCATTTTCCTTATTACCATTAAATGCGACATCCGAAAACGGATTAAAATCATCGGATTTTTCGGATGTAGCAACAGGTGTTGTAACCTCTGTTTTTTGTATGTCAGGTATCGGTTTAGCATATTCCAACTGTTTTTGTACAAAATCATTTTTAGAACTTTGCACAACAGGCTTGTTCAGAATGGCAGGCGCATTGTTAAACGGATTAAACTTATTTTGCACCTCATTAAAAGCCGTTTCCTTTTTAAATGATGCTTTTTTACGGCTGTCATACTTCATAAGTGACGATTTTACCGCATGATAAATCGCATCAAAAACAGGTCTTTCATTTATAAATCTGACCTCAAGCTTTGAAGGATGAACATTGACATCAATAATTTCACACGGCAATTCGATATTAAGAACACACGACGGAAATTTTCCGACCATAATTGAGCCCTTAAAAGCCTCCTCAAGTGCAACCATAGCCGTTCTGGTTTTGATATACCTTCCGTTGATAAAAAAATTCTGCATATTACGATTTGGTCTTGAGTGTTCGGGCTTTGAAATATAGCCGTAAACCTTTATTGCATCAAGCTGATAATCAACAGGAATAAGTCCTTTCGCAAAATCTTTTCCAAAAACCGAATATATTGCAGAAATAAGTTTTCCGTCGCCGAATGTACGAAGAACCTGCTTTCCGTCTTTAATGTATGTAAAAGCAATTTCGGGATGTGACAAAGCAGTTTTGTCGATTATATTTGAAACTGCGTTACCCTCCGAAACATCCTTTTTCAAAAATTTTGCACGAGCAGGAATGTTGTAGAACAAATCTCTGATAACAAATGTTGTGCCGACAGGACAACCTGCATCATCAAAGCTCTGTTCTTCACCGCCGTCAATTTCATATGAAGTTCCGATTTCCTCGTTTACATTCCTCGTAATAAGTTGAAGTCGTGACACTGCACAAATTGACGCAAGAGCCTCTCCTCTGAATCCGAGTGTAGAAATACTGTCAAGGTCAGATTCAACCTTAACTTTACTGGTTGCGTGTCTTAAAAACGCAACTTTGATATCGTCACGGTAAATACCGCAACCGTCATCGGCAACACGCATGAATGTTGTACCGCCGTTTTTTATCTCAACGGTGATATTTTTTGCGCCTGCGTCAATTGAATTTTCTACAAGCTCCTTTATAACCGACGCCGGTCTTTCAACAACCTCGCCGGCGGCGATAAGTTCTGCAACATGCTTATCAAGTACATTGATTACACCCATTTGTGTCACCTCCTAATATTAAATCATACCTTTAAGTTCATAAAGCAAGTTCATTGCTTCAATCGGGGTAAGAGTATTTATATCTGTATCTTTCAGCTTTTCAATCACAGGACTTTCGGCCGAACCGATAAGTGAAAGCTGCATATCGTCTGAATTATCCTGCTTTTGAATATTGGCATTCTCTTTTTTATATTTGCCGTGTTCAAGGTCTTTTAAAATTTCCTTTGCTCTTGAAATTACAGACTGCGGAATACCTGCAAGCTTTGCAACCTCAATACCATAGCTGTCATCTGCTCCGCCGGGAACAATTCTTCGCAGAAAAGTAATGTCATCGCCACGCTTTTTAACTGCTATGTTATAGTTTTTTACACCGTCAAGGAGTTGTTCCATAACCGTGAGTTCGTGATAATGAGTTGCAAAAAGTGTTTTTGCACCGAGTTTTTTTCTGTCGGCACAAAATTCAAGCACAGCCCTTGCGATGCTCATACCGTCAAAGGTCGAAGTACCTCTGCCGATTTCGTCAAGAATAAGTAAGCTTTTTGAAGTTGCATTTTTAATAATATTGGCAACCTCGCTCATCTCAACCATAAAGGTTGACTGTCCAGATGCAAGATCATCAGACGCACCTACACGAGTAAATATGCTGTCTACAATTCCGATTTCGGCAGAAGACGCCGGAACAAAACTGCCTATCTGTGCCATAAGAACAATAATGGCAATTTGTCGCATATAGGTTGACTTACCCGCCATATTGGGACCTGTAATAATTGCTACTCTGTCATTGGCAGAATCAAGGCTGACATCATTCGGAACAAACGGTGCATCTTTTAATAGAGTCTCAACAACCGGATGTCTCGAATCTTTAATTCTTATAGCAGTTGAAAGGTTTACATCAGGTCTTATGTATCTGTTGTCAGCCGCAACATTTGCAAGTGATGTAATAACATCAAGATTAGCAATGGCTTTTGCGGTTTTCTGAATTCTTTCAAGATTATCCGAAACCGTCTTTCTGACATCATCAAAGAGGTTGTATTCAAGTGCAACCGATCTGTCTTTTGCACCGAGGATTCTGCCCTCTACATCTTTCAAATCCTGAGTAATATATCTTTCACAGTTGGTGAGTGTCTGCTTTCTTATGTATGTTTCGGGAACCATGGATTTATATGAATTTGATACTTCAATATAATATCCGAATACCCTGTTATAACCGACTTTAAGCTTAGGAATTCCCGTTATATCACGCTGTTCAGCCTCAATACGGGCAAGAATTCCCTTTGAGTCATTCATATCGCCTGTCACGGAATCCAGCTCTTCGTTATAACCTCTCTTAATCATACCGCCCTCACGAACTGTAAACGGGGGTTCTTCAACGATTGCAGAATCAATAAGAGAATGAATGTCCTCAAGCTTATCAATGCTTTTATAAATATATTTAAGATAAACCGATTTACAATCAACGAGCAAACCCGAAATCTGCGGAAGATTCTGAATTGCTCCGCAGAGTGAACGCAAATCTCTTGCGTTTGCAGAACCGTAAACGATTCTTGTCATAAGTCTTTCAATGTCAAATATACCCGAGAGTGTGTCTGTAACATCCATACGGAGCATATTATCGTTTACAAGCTCTTCAATTGCACTCTGACGGTTGTTAATTGAAGTTATATTAAGTAAAGGATGTTCAAGCCATGAACGAATAAGGCGTTTGCCCATTGCGGTTTTTGTCTTGTCAAGCACCCACAAAAGTGAACCCTTTTTATCCTTTGTCAGCATTGTTTGTGTGAGCTCAAGATTACGCTGTGTGTTGTAATCAAGGCTCATATATTGATTTTCTTTGTAGAACTCAATGTGATTTATTCTTTCAAGTCCCGTTTTCTGAGTATCACGAAGATATGAAAGCAATGCACCGAGAACGCACACAACAACAGATTTGTCAGATACAGTACTGTATTCATCCGCAAACTGTGATTTTACAACATCAGTACATGCCGACTCGTCAAATTTTTCATCTTCGAGCATTTCAACTCCTGCCGAAAGTTTCGCTTTAATGAACTTAGGCAGCTCTTTCAGCTTTACAATGTCACCGCCAATAAGAATTTCACGGGGATTATAGCTTGTAAGCTGATTGGTAAGAACATTATAGCTGTCATTACCCCTGATTTCCGTAGCATATAATTCTCCTGTGGAAATATCACAAAAACAAAGTCCTATAGTTTTATTTTTAGAATACATGCAGCAAATGTAGTTGTTTTTGCTCTCATCAAGCATACTCGATTCCATTACGGTACCGGGAGTAATTACTCGAATAATATCACGCTTTACAAGACCTTTTGCCTTTGCAGGATCTTCCGTCTGTTCGCAAATTGCAACCTTATATCCCTTTGCAACAAGTCTTGCAATGTAACCCTCACAGCTGTGAAACGGAACTCCGCACATGGGAGCACGCTCGGCCTGTCCGCAATCCCTTCCTGTAAGAGTAAGTTCAAGTTCCTTTGATGCAAGCTTTGCATCATCGTAAAACATTTCGTAGAAATCTCCAAGTCGGAAGAACAAAATGCTGTCTTTGTTTTCTTCTTTAATTTTGAAATACTGTTGCATCATTGGAGATAACTCCGCCATTTGTTTCACTTCCTTAACAAAATTTAGAACCGTTTATCAGCCGCAACCGCCGCATGTAGCACAACTGCCTGAGCATGATGACTGGCTGTAATCAGCAGTTTCGGGATCTGCACCCTCAGCAGACTGCTGAACAATTGCGAGAACTCTGTTTGCAACAACATCAAAAGCAGCCTTTGCATCATTGTAGGCAATCATATTCTCGTTTGACATAATCTGAGAATATGCCTCTCTCATCTCGGTATTAAGCTTAGAAAGCTTTTCCTGATTCCTCTCTTTTTTTGATGCCTCATTGTTTATTGACATTCTTTTAAGATTGAATTCACCGATAAGACGCTGAAGCTCCATATCTGCATCTGCATTCTTCTGAGCGTCCTGCAATTTTTTATATGAGTCCTCTTCCTGAATGAGTCTTCCGAGTTCCCTTGCTTTCTCAATGATATCCATAGTTTTAACCTCCGATTATTTTACAAGCTCACCCTTTAATATCCAATTGCGAGCCTTTGTTATTTTTACATTTCTGAATGTTCCGATACAGTCCTTTGAGCCTTCAAGCTCAACTATTATGTTACCGCTTGTACGACCGCACAATTCACCGTTCTTATCGTTTTCATCTTCAATAAGTACCTTTTCGGTTTTGCCAACCATTGAAGAACAACGCTTTGCCGCAATTTCTTCCTGAACATCAAGAAGTTCACGAAACCATTTTGATTTTTCTTCAGCGGAAATCGGATCGTCCATTTTAGCCGCAGGAGTACCTACTCTCGGTGAGAAAATGAAAGTAAAGAGCGATGTAAACTCAACCTCACGGATGAGCGATAAAGTTTCTTTAAAATCTTCATATGTTTCACCCGGAAAACCTACAATGATATCACTTGTAAGTGAAAGACCGTCAATTTTCTCTTTAGCATAATTGATTATTTCAAGATACTTTCTGCGGTCATAGTGACGGTTCATTGCCTTAAGCACTCTGTCCGAACCGCATTGGAACGGAAGATGAAGATGCTTGCTTATATGAGTACCCGATGCAATTGTGTCAATAAGTTCCTTTGAACAATCCTTCGGGTGAGATGTCATAAAGCGAAGCCAATAATCTCCGTCAATTGAATCGACCTCACGCAAAAGCTGTGAAAAGTTTACTTTCTCGGAAAGACCTTTTCCGTAGGAATTTACATTCTGACCGAGAAGGGTAATGTCTTTATAACCCGACTCAATCATATTTTTAGCCTCAGAAACAATAATATTCTTTTCACGACTGCGTTCTCTGCCTCTTACATAAGGCACAACGCAATATGTACAGAAGTTGTTGCAACCGTACATAATCGGTAACCAACCCTTGAAAGTGCCGTCACGCTTAACAGGAAATCCCTCATAAAGTTGATTATCGTCATTACCTCTTTCAAACACTCTTTTGCCGTCAAGAAGGGCGTTATACATAAGCTCAGGAAAATGGTGCAATGAATGAGTACCAAACACAAGTCCTACAAAAGGAAAGCTCTTGTAAATTTTATTAGCAACATGCTCCTGCTCCATCATACAACCGCACAAAGCAATAAGAATCTGCGGATGCTTACGCTTTAGATTTTTTAATGCACCTACATTGCCGAACACTCTGTCCTCAGCATGTTCTCTTACGGCACAGGTATTGAAAAGTATGAAATCCGCATTGTCCGGTTCATCTGCAAACTCAAATCCCGACTGTTCAAGCATACCCTTAATTTTTTCACTATCAGCCACATTCTGCTGGCAGCCGTATGTTCTGATATACGCAACAGGTTTCTCTCCTCTTTTGCGGATATCCATAATTTCAGCTATTAAATTCATATATTCCGATTGTTTTTCGGAAAATTTCTGACTGTCAGGCAAAGAAATGCCTCCTAACCCATTGTATTAACTGTTAGATTATAACACAAGATATACGGTTTTTCAATGTTTTTCACAGGTTTTTCAAAATTTACTTCTTATAAGTCTGAAACAGAGAACCGTATCCGGACGGTATATTACCCACTATTACGGATTGTGCAATTTCAAAATCGGTAGTAAATGTTATTTTGCCTGAATAATCAAGCGAGGTTGTCATTATTTTTGAGGTGAGCAAAAGCTTTATATGGTGGATTGTCTGATTTATTCCCGCTTGTTCAAATGTACTTATAACTTCCGAGGAAAAGCTTCCTGTAAGATTAAAACTTACGGGAATGCAAGGTCCGACATTTGAGAGTATTGTAATATTCGTAAATGCACCGAGAGGTATTTCAATTTCATTGTCATATACCTTAGCTATTTCCTTTTGTACGGCTTTCGTGATGTCGGCTTTAATTCTGTTGATTTTGAATGAATCCGTTTCAATTGACTGCACATTTCCGTTTTTATCACAATTAATCTTTGCAATATCACTGTAAGAATAATTAAGCTTGTCAAGTGTGTTATTCACTGCATCACAGACAGAATTTACAGACAATATTTCAGCCTGAATTCTTATGTACTCCGGTCTGAAATCTGACAAATGCACCTCGCAGAAAACAGTAACACCGATAATCAGTAAAACCACAGAAAGAAGTATTTTCTTTAAAAGAACAAATTTTCTTTTACACCTTTTTCTGTACAACATAAAAACACCCCTCGTATATACTATACGAAGGGTGTTTGTTTTGTTAATTATTCTTCTGTGTCCGAACAACCGTCGCATGATGCACAATCGGCATCACACTCGTCATCTTCCTCATTGCTGAAAAGCTCTGAAAAATCAAACTCAAGGTTCTCACCACAGTTAGGACACTCGATTTCGCCTTCAAGAAGGACATCTTCGGAAACATTAAGCTTCTGACCGCATGAATCACAAGTTACCTCATAAAAAGGATTCTCTTCATCATCAAAATCGTAATCGTCATCTTCATCGTCATAATCTTCAATGTCATAGTCCTCGTCATCGTAAACATCAGACTCAACATCAGCAAGATCCTGATCAATTTCGTCAACCTGAGCGCTTAACTCATCGTAAAGTTCTTCCATGTCAGATACTTCAAAAGCCATATCATCAAGAAGATCAACGATTGCATTAAGAACCTTTACTTCAGGTTTTGACTCATCAAGCTCCAGACCGTCGCAAAGACCGCGAATGTAAGAAATTTTTTCAGTAAGATTCATAACTGATTCTCCCGCAGAAATTATGCTCTGCCCATATATTCGCCTGTTCTTGTGTCGATCTGAATAACTTCGCCCTCATCAATAAAGAGAGGAACTTTAATTTCAGCACCTGTTTCAAGAGTTGCAGGCTTTGTAGCGTTGGTTGCTGTGTCACCCTTAAAGCCGGGATCTGTCTTTGTAACCTTAAGTTCAACAAAGTTCGGAGGCTCAATGCCGAATACATTGCCCTTGTAAGAAAGAACCTTGCACACCATATTTTCCTTAACAAACTTAAAGTTGTCGCCGAGAACGCTCTTGTTAATCGGAATCTGCTCCCATGTTTCTGTATCCATGAAGTAGTAAAGATCGCCGTCTGAATAGCTGTATTCCATATCCTTTCTGTCAATGAAAGCTGTGGGATACTTATCATTCGGGTTGAAAGTTTTTTCAACTACTGCGCCTGTAATAACATTTCTGATTTTAGTTCTTACAAATGCAGCACCCTTACCGGGCTTTACATGCTGGAATTCAATGATTGATACAACCTGACCGTCCATTTCAAATGTAACGCCGTTTCTGAAATCACCTGCTGATATCATTAGTAATACCTCCTAATTATCTTTCATACGGAAATACGGTAATGTATGCCGTAATATAACAATTTACATTATACATAACAATGACAAAAAATGCAAGACTTTTATTACACAATAATGAGTTCTTTGGGGAGTGAAACAAAGTTTTTATACCCTGTATCAGTCACGCAAAGCATATCTTCAATGCGAACACCGAATTTACCAGGCAGATATATTCCCGGTTCATCGGTTATTATCATACCTTTTTTCAGCATTGTTTCACTTCTCGGAGATACAACGGGAGATTCGTGGATATCAAGTCCTACACCGTGACCGGTTGCATGACCGAAATATTTTCCGTAACCGTTTTCCGAGATTATATCTCTTGCAATTTTATCGACATCAGAACATTTTGCTCCGGGTTTTACGCTGTCGAGTACAGCAAGCTGAGCTTTTAATACGATGTCATAAACCTTTTTCATTTCTTCGTCAGCCGACTTGATTGCTACCGTACGCGTAGTATCGCTGTGATAGCCGTCAAAAATTGAGCCAATATCAAAAGTAAAGAAATCTCCCTCACTGACAATATCATCTGACGGAACTCCGTGAGGCAATGAAGTCTTTTTGCCTGTAATCGTGATGAGGTCAAATGAAACACCTTCACCGCCGTTAAGCTTTATGAGATGTTCAAGCTCAAGTGCAACCCTGCGTTCGCTGACACCGGGTTTTAGGTAATTCAACACCTCAAGATATGACTTTTCGGTTATCTCCTGTGCTTTAGCTATTTTTTTAATTTCTGATTCATCCTTGATACATCTGATTTCTTCAATCTTATGATCAAGACTGCCGTCACAAACGCACTCAATATTATTTCCCGAAAAAGCCTTTTTAAAACGATTATATTTTTCAACTGTAATATCGGATGCCTCAAAAAATACATTCACAACAGAATTGTTCTTCAATTCGCTTATAAGGTCTTTAAACAACTTAGTAAAGCAAACAACCCTGCATCCGCTTGATTTTTTTAAAGCAGCCTCATAATATCTGAAATCAACAAAAAGAACAGTTTCATTTTCAGTCACAAGTAAATAGCCTTCGCTGTGAAAGAATCCGCAAAAATAACCGATATTCTTCTCATTAGTCAACAAAACAGCCTGACTGTTACTGTCAAGGACCGTCTTTAAATTTTCAAGTCTTTGCTCAAATAAAGAGTTTTGCATTACATCAAGTCCTTTAATGCATTAATTGCGAGAAAGTAACTGTTTTTGCCAAAACCTGCAATCTGACCGACACAAACAGGTGCGATTACAGATGTATGTCTGAACTCTTCTCTTGCGTGAATATTAGACATATGAACCTCTACAAAAGGAATCTTTACACAAGCAATGGCATCTCTTAAAGCATAACTGTAATGTGTGAGAGCGCCTGCGTTAATTACAACACCATCAAAGTTACCCTTTGCCGAATGAATTTTATCGATAAGATCTCCCTCGTGATTTGACTGAAAAACTTCGGCAGAAAAGCCGTTGCTTTCTGCATATGAAATAATCTGCTTTTCAATATCGGAGGCAGTTTCTTCTCCGTATATTCCCTTTTCACGGACGCCTACCATATTAAGGTTTGGTCCGAGTATAACAAGAATCTTTTTCATAGTGTCACCTTTTTTCAAAGAAATATGAAGATAAAACAAAAAGCGGACAGAATGCTCTGTCCGCCTGTTTGATTACCTGTATTTGCGTTTGCGAGCTGCTTCGGATTTTTTCTTACGCTTTACAGAGGGCTTTTCATAAGCTTCTCTTTTGCGAACCTCAGCAATAACGCCAGCTCTGGCACACTGCTTTTTGAATCTTCTTAAAGCACTTTCAAGGGATTCATTCTCTTTAAGTCTAATCTCTGCCATCTATCTTCCCTCCCATCTGCCACCGGGCATGGGTAATTTGCATATAATTGCAAATGTTATTATACATTATAACTCGAATAATGTCAATAGCATTGTAGAAATTTAGGTCAAATTAATTTTAAAAGTTGAATTATGGCTTAACAACAAGGTTTACAAGTTTCTTCGGAACAACAATTTCTTTAATAATTTTCATTCCGTCAATAGCCTTTTTGACATTTTCGTCATTCTTTGCAAGATCAAGAACAGCATCTTTGTCTGCATCAACAGGAATGTTAAGCTTAGCTTTAATTTTGCCGTTTACCTGAACAACAATTTCTACACTTTCGTCAACGCATTTTGACTCATCATATTCAGGCCACTCGGCTTCGGCAAGAATACCGTTGCCAAGCTTACAAGCCTCGTAAACTTCTTCCGTAACATGAGGAGCAAACGGATTAAGGAGAATTGAGAAAATTCTGAGTTCTTCCTTATTAATTGACTTTACATTTGAAATATCGTTGATTAAAGCCATAAGAGTTGCGATAGCAGTATTGAACTTTATATTTTCAATATCCTCGCCAACCTTTTTGATTGCCTTGTTAAATGAAACTTCAAGCTCAGGTCGGATTTTATCACCGTCAATGAGAACACTCTGAAGATTCCAGTAACGCTCAACGAATCTGCGACAGCCTCTGATGCTTGCCTTACTCCACGGAGCAGCCTTTTCAAAGTCACCAATGAACATTTCATATAAACGCATTGTATCTGCACCGTATTCGTCAACGATTTCATCGGGATTTACGACATTGCCTCTTGATTTACTCATTTTCTCGCCGTTTTCACCGAGAATCATGCCGTGTGAAGTACGCTTAGCGTATGGTTCCGGAGTAGGAACAACACCGATATCATAGAGGAACTTATGCCAGAAACGGCTGTAAAGAAGGTGGAGAGTTGTATGCTCCATACCGCCGTTGTACCAATCAACAGGTGACCAGTAGTTAAGAGCCTCTTTTGATGCAATGGCATTCTTATTGTGCGGATCCATATATCTGAGATAGTACCATGATGAACCTGCCCACTGAGGCATTGTATCGGTTTCTCTCTTAGCCTTACCGCCGCAGCAAGGACAGGTTGTGTTAATCCAGTCTGTCATCTTGGCAAGCGGTGATTCTCCGTTATCAGTCGGTTCATATGACTCAACCATAGGCAGTCTGAGCGGAAGGTCTTTTTCATCAATCGGAACATAGCCGCACTTCTCACAATATACCATCGGAATAGGCTCGCCCCAATAACGCTGACGGGAGAATACCCAGTCACGGAGTTTGTAGTTAACCTTTGAATGGCCCTTACCCTCACTTGTGAGCCAGTCAATAATTTTCTTCTTTGCTTCATCAACAGTAAGGCCGTCAAGCATGCCCGAGTTAACCATAATACCCTTGGCACAATCTGTGTAAGCCTCTTCCTGAACATTGCCACCTTTAACAACTTCAATAATAGGAAGGTCGAATTTTTTTGCAAATTCCCAGTCACGGGTATCGTGAGCAGGAACAGCCATAATAGCACCTGTACCGTATGATACAAGAACATAGTCAGAAATAAAAATCGGGATTTCCTTATTGTTTACAGGGTTTATAGCATTAACACCGTCAATTCTGACGCCTGTCTTTTCTTTAGCTACCTCTGTTCTTTCAAAGTCAGACTTACGAGCGGCAGCCTCCTGATACTTCTTGATTTCGTCCATATTAGAAATCTTGTCAGCCCACTTTTCAATCATTGGGTGTTCAGGAGAAATTACCATGTATGTAGCACCGTAAAGTGTATCGGCACGAGTTGTATAAATTGTAAGTGTGTCGCCTGTTGTAGTTGTAAAATCAACCTCCGCACCCTTACTTCTGCCAATCCAGTTCTTCTGCTGTGCTTTTACTCTGTCAGGATAATTTACAAGGTCAAGGTCATTGATAAGTCTGTCTGCATATTCTGTAATTTTAAGCATCCACTGTGACTTAACCTTGTGAACGACTTCACTTCCGCAACGCTCACAAACACCGTTTACAACTTCTTCGTTTGCAAGAACGCACTTGCATGAAGTACACCAGTTTACATTCATCTCTTTTTTATAAGCAAGACCGTGCTTATAGAGCTGAATAAAAATCCACTGAGTCCACTTGTAGTATTCGGGATCTGTTGTATTGATTTCTCTGCTCCAGTCAAAAGAAATGCCGAGTGACTGAATCTGCTTTTTAAAGCGGGCAATATTCTTCTTTGTTACGATTTCAGGGTGAATGTGGTTCTTGATTGCATAGTTCTCGGTAGGAAGACCGAAAGCGTCCCATCCGATAGGATAAAGAACATTGTAGCCCTCAAGTCTGCGTTTTCTTGCAACTGTATCAAGTGCTGTGTACGGACGGGGATGACCTACATGAAGACCCTGTCCCGATGGATACGGAAACTCGATAAGAGCATAGAATTTTTCTTTTCCTGTGTCCTCACTTGCGTGGAACACACCCTTATCTTCCCAAATTTTTTGCCATTTTTCTTCTACGGCTTTATGATTGTATTTCAAAGTAACCCCTCCTGCAATTAATCAACGATACCTGTCAGGTCAACGCTTTCGCCGTCCTGCCAAAGTCTTTCAAGGTCATAAAAATCACGGGCCTCATCATCAAACACATTGACAATAACATCAATGTAGTCAAGAAGAATCCATGAATTTGATCTGTAACCTTCTATATGACTTACCGAAATTCCTGCCTGATCAAGCTTGTATTCAACCTCATCGGCAAGCGCCTTGACATGGGTTGAGCTTGTACCTGTTGCAATTACCATATAGTCGGCAAGAACAGAAACATCGGCAATTTTTATAATCTGAATATCAAGTCCCTTTTTTGAACTCAGGGCTTTTGCTGCAAGTATTGCTTCATCGTAAGAACTCATTTGTTTTTTCCTTTCGTTTGGGATATTTGCAGAACAATTTCATTATAGCAGGCAACTTCATCGGGATGAATCGCAAGCTGTCTTTTAGAAAGATCCTTGAATGTAAACTGATAGCCGTAAAGCATAGCCTCCTCAAGGCTCTTTTTAGATTTCTTTCTCATTGTTGCCACACCGCTGTATGTACGCTCCTCGGAAGTAAAATCAGCGGTAAAAATAACTTTTTCCAAAAGACTCATTCCCGCTCGTCCTGTTGTGTGATACCTTATTGCGTTGAGTATATCTTCATCGTCAATGCCAAGCTCATCACGGACAACAATGCTTCCGCTCATTCCGTGCCAAAGCTTTGGTGCATGAAGTTGAACATTGTCTAAAATTATACCACTGTCGATAATAATTTGCAACTGCTGTTCCTTTGGCATTTCTTTGGTTATATCATGCAAAATACCGGCAATCTCAGCCTTATTTTCATCAGCACCATAATGTTTTGCGAGCTTTTTAGCCTCTTTCGCAACATTTACACTGTGACTAAATCTGTAATCGCCCATTCTTTCACGGATTATTTTTTTGTAATCAGAGATATTCAAAGCACTCACTTCCGATATAAATTATTTTTTATAATATAATCGTAAACACTTTTATCAAGCATACCGCTTATCAAATCAAATTCATCAAGGTTATCCCTTATGAATGTTGACGATACACTTATTACGGGATTTGGCAGAATAACCGCATCTGCTCCCATAGGTTTCAGAACATTCTTGTAGAATTTTTCAAGTTCAGACTTATTTTCATCATCACGGGGAATTGTTATTATTGACGATTTTTCAAATATAATTTTGGGATTTTTCCACCTATCCAGAGTCAGAAACATATCTGCACCCATTATTGTATATAAATGATCATCCGGATAAATTTCTTTTAGCTGTGTAACAGTTTCGTAGGTGTAGCTTTTTCCCTGTCTTTTAATTTCGATATCGGACACAGAAAAGTTTTTCTTTCCCTTGCACGCAAGTTCACACATATTAAGGCGATCGTTTTCGCTTGCAAGATTCTTGCTTATTTTGTGCGGCGGAACAGCCGTAGGTATCATAATAATACGATCAAGTCCAACGCTGTCCATACAATACTCGGCAAGCATTATGTGTCCTTTGTGAACAGGATTAAAAGTTCCGCCGAAAACACCTGTTTTCATAATTACTTCTTTGCCTTTGGAAGCTCGATAACAGGCTCATCATCGTTTCTTCTGTAAAGTACAAATTTTGAACCGATTACCTGAACAACATCCGCAGAACATTTTTCTGCGATAGCTTCGGCAGCTTCTCTTGATGAATATGCACTGTTTTCAAGAACCTTACCTTTTATAATTTCTCTTGCCGTAAGAGCATCGTCTGCCTGTTTGATGATATTATCCGTAATTTCACCCTTACCAACAATAAGAATTGTATCAATACGATTTGCAAGTCCTCTGAGAAATGCTCTCTGTTTGCTGTTCAACATATATTAATTCCTTTCAAATCAGTTGTTTTTGAAATAGTTTTCAAGTTTAGCTTTAAGTTCTGTCAAAGCCTTTCCTCGATGACTTACGGCATCCTTTTCTTCGGCTGAAAGCTCTGCAAAACTCTTGTCGCCAAACATAAAAATCGGATCATAGCCAAATCCGTCTTTGCCGATTGGCTCATAACCAATTTTACCTTCACAAATACCCTCGGCTGTTATCTTTGAACCGTCGGGAAGAATGCAACAGATTGAAGAAGTGAAGTGAGCAGAACGCTTGTCATCATCGACATTTTTCATCTCATCAAGAAGTTTAATGTATCTTTCTTCATCTGTCAAGCCTTCACCGCCATAGCGAGCCGTGTAAACGCCGGGTCTGCCGTCAAGAGCGTCAACACACAAACCCGAATCATCGGCAACAGCCGGAAGTCCCGTTTTTAAATAAGCCGCATTAGCTTTGAGAAAAGCGTTTTCGGCAAAAGTAGTTCCGTTCTCCTCTACATCATCAAGAGTTATTCCCTCTTCTTTCGGAGTAACCGCATTGATTCCGAGCGGATTAAGTATTCTTTCAAGTTCGACAAGTTTCTTTTTATTATTGCTCGCAATTATAAACTTCATATTCATCATTCCTTAATGCTGAAAAGTGCGTCTGCAAAGGCATCGGGATTAAACGGCTGTAAATCGTCAATTTGCTCGCCTACACCGATATATTTAACAGGGATGCCAAGACCGTCCTTAATTGCAAGAACTACACCGCCTTTTGCAGTGCCGTCAAGCTTTGTAAGAACAATACCCGTAATTCCGGTTGCCTGTCTGAACTGCTCAGCCTGATTAACCGCATTCTGACCTGTTGTCGCATCAAGAACAAGAAGCTTTTCTTTTGATGCATCCGGGAGCTCACGGTCAATTACACGGTTGATTTTTGCAAGCTCATCCATAAGGTGCTTTTTGTTATGAAGTCTGCCCGCAGTATCACAGATTATTACATCTGCATGTCTTGCCTTTGCGGCTGAAATTGCATCATAAATTACAGCAGCAGGATCACTGCCTTCTTTCTGCTTGATAATTTCGCACTTGCTTCTGTCTGCCCAAATTTCAAGCTGTTCAATTGCGGCAGCTCTGAATGTATCGGCTGCGGCAAGAATAACTTTTTTGCCCTCTTTTGAAAGTGCATTTGCAAGTTTACCGATTGTAGTTGTTTTTCCTACACCGTTTACTCCGATTACAAGAATAATTGACGGAGATGTTGCAAGATCAAGTTTTTCACCGCCTCTGAGCATATCGGCAATAATTTCTTTGAGAAGCGAAGTAATTTCAGACGGATCTTTTATACCTTCCTTTTTTACTCTTTCTCTGAGTTCTTTACAAATCTTTTCGGCTGTCGGAACACCTACATCGCCCATAACGAGCAATTCTTCAAGTTCTTCAAAAAGCTCATCATCAATTTTTGTAAAAGATTTGAGCATTGAGTCAATCTGACCTACAACCGCATCACGAGTTTTTTTCAGTCCCTCTTTAATCTTTTTGAAAAATCCCATATTATCACTGTCCTTATAATTACTTTGAATCTATACCGAGTTTTTCCGCAACTTCGGTTGAACGAAGTTCGAGTAATTTTGAAATGCCCTCATCCTGCATTGTAACACCGTAAAGCACATCGGCTTCTTCCATTGTACCACGGCGATGCGTAATGAGAATAAACTGTGTATTATCTGTCATTCTGCGAAGATATGCGGCAAAACGATAAACATTTACATCATCAAGAGCCGCCTCTATCTCGTCCATTACGCAGAACGGAGCAGGTCTTACTTTCATTATAGCAAAATAAAGTGCAATTGCAACAAGTGCTTTTTCACCGCCTGACAACGCCTCCAGATTTATAACAATCTTACCCGGCGGATGAACAAGAATATCAATTCCGCTTGTCAGAATATTTTCCGGATCCGCAAGCGAAAGTGACGCTGTACCGCCGCCGAAAAGTTCTTTGAAGGTGTAGGTAAAGTTCTTATTAATCTGATCAAAGCTCTCGACAAACACTTCCTTCATCTGCTTTGTGAGGTCAGTAATAAGCTTTTCAATCTCTTTCTTTGACTTTTCAACATCATTTACCTGTGCGCTCATAAATTCATATCTTTCGGAAACTTCTTTGTACTCTTCAATAGCGGATACATTTACATTTCCCAAAGACCTGATTTTTTGTTTAAGCTCGTTAAGTCGCCTCTGCGCCTGTTTTGAGTCATCAATTTCAACAGCACAATCTTCTGCCTCTCGTCTTGTCAGTTCGTATTCTTCCCAAAGCTTTGAGATAATATCATCATACTGCTTCTGAATGTTGATTTTTCTCTCTTCAAGTCTGGCAAGCTCTCTGCCTGAGGTTTCACGCTCTGATGTTTTATCACGCTCAATCGTCCTGATTTCGGCACTTCGTTTTTCAAGCTGTTCTCTGTCAGCATTGATTTTTTCAATAGCTTTTGAGCGTTCGTTCTGATCGGCAATCAACTTTTCAATTTCTGCATTTGTAGAATTTATAAGCTCTGTCTTTTCAAGAATAACACTTTTGATTCTTTCAATCTCTTGATTTAGTTCAGCTTTTCTTTCAAGGTTTTCATTGCCTGTTGATTTTGCAAAAACAATATCCGAATTAAGAGCGTCGATATCCTTTTGCGAAGAAACAATTTCAAGTCGCAGATTCTGTAACTGCAAGGAAATTTCTTCACGCTTTTTTGTAAGCTCTGCTCTGCTACCCGTAAGTTCATTTACCTTTTCTTCGGCAGCAAGGATTTTCTTATTGAGTTCAACAAGGAGCTGCTTTGCGGAATTTTTATCTTTTTCAAGAGTTTCAATTCTCCGACGACAATTTGTAATTTCATTCATTGAATTTTCAACAGAAGCACCTGCATTGGCAAGTTCATTGTCACAAGCTCTCTTTTCAGCCTCGAGTCTTACAAGGTCTTGTCGAAGATTTGAAAGATCTGCCTGTGAACCGAGAAGCTGAGCTTCAAATGCCGAATATTCACGAGAAATTTCAATACTTCTGTTTTCGGCATCTTTTGATTTCTGTTCAAGGACGGCAGTCTGCTTTTTAAGTGTTTCAATCTCATTTGCTCTGCTGAGAAGTCCTGTGTTTCTGTTAAGCGAACCGCCTGTGAATGAACCGCCGGCATTAATAACCTGACCGTCAAGAGTTACAATTTTAAATCTGTAAGAATATTTCTTAGCAATTGTTGTTGCGCAGTTCAAATCCTCTGCAATCACAATTTTGCCGAGTAAGGAATAGAGGATTCCGTTGTATTTATTATCGCATGAACAAAGATTTGCGGCAACCCCTACAAATCCATAGCAATCTTCAAGACCGTTTTCACGGAGTTCTCTCGGTTTGATTGTGTTAAGCGGAAGAAATGTTGCACGACCTCCGTCAACGGATTTAAGATATCTAATTGCCCGCTTTGCATCCTCATCGGTTTCGGTTACAATGTTCTGCATAGCCGAACCGAGAGCCGTTTCAATTGCAACTCCGTATTCTTTCGGAACTGAAATTACTCGTGAAACAGGGCCGCATATTCCGTGAACCTTGCCGTGACTTTGAGCATTAACAACTGTTTTTACGCTCTTTGAAAAGCCTTCAAGATTACGCTCAAGATTTTCAAGGAATGAAATTTTTCTCATATGTTCCCTGACATCAAGCATAAGTTTATTACTCTCCTCACGGAGTTCGTCTTTTTTCTTTTCTTTTGAAGACAGTTTAAGCTGTAAACCGTCTATTGTATTTTTCAGCGATTCAATTTTTTCTTTTGCAGCACCGATTTTATTATCATAATCTTTTGAAATATCGGCAAGTTCTTCAGACTGCGTTTTCTTTTCGTCATTAGATGAAATTAAAGATTCTATTCTTGAATTAAGTTCCGAAACCGTGCTTTCGGCAGTCATCTCGGTAACTCTTGCGTCAGCCGACTTTGAAGTAAGAACAGAAAGCTCGGCAGTAATTTCCTGCAAAACATCACTGCTTTTACCCGAAGTCGTATTAATTTCGTTAAGCTGTTCCGAAAGCTCACTGTACCTTTTCTTTTTAGCGATTATATCAGCGTCAAGTTCCGAAATTTCTTTTTCCTTATCGGCAATTCTTTTTACAAGTTCATCCGCATTGACATCAAACTGTGCAATATCATTTTTTATTCTGTCAATATTTTCATTGTTATGCAGAATATCGTTCTCGGCAACAGACACTAAAGAACGCTTTTCGGAAATCTGTGATTCTATATCTGCAATTTCGGTTCTGATATTTTCTATTTTAGAAGAATATTCACCGTTTTTTATGTAAATTTCTTCACTTTCGGTCTGAATTTGTTCAAGTGCGGTTTCTGCGTCATCGTATTGAGATTTTGCAATTGAAATTTTCTCATCCTGAACCTTTAATTCATTTTGTGAACGGTCAAGAGTTAAAAGCCAGAGTGCAATTTCAAGACCTCTTTTTTCTTCGGAATATTCAAGAAATTTTTGAGCTTTTTCAGACTGCTTTTCAAGAGGACCGACTCTTTCTTCAAGTTCGGTCACAATATCACGAAGTCTTAAAAGGTTGTCCTCCGTACTTTTTAGCTTTCTCTCAGCGTCAATTTTTCTGTATCTGTAGCGAGAAATACCCGCAGCTTCTTCAAAAATCTCTCGTCTGTCCTCACCCTTTGATGAAACAATGCTGTCAATCTTACCCTGTCCGATCATCGAATAACCGTCACGACCGAGGCCTGTGTCCATAAAGAGTTCGTTGATGTCTTTAAGACGAACAGCCGCTTTATTGATAAGATATTCGCTTTCGCCACTTCTGTAGTATCTTCTTGTAACGGCTATGTCATCACCGTTAAAATCAAGAGCACGGTCTTTGTTGTCAATATTCAGAGTAACTTCGGCATAGCCCTGTCTTTTACGCTTATCTGTTCCGTTAAAGACAACATCTTCCATTTTAGCACAACGAAGGCTCTTCGGGGACTGTTCACCGAGAACCCAGCGGATAGCGTCACTGATGTTACTTTTGCCTGAACCGTTAGGACCGACAACCGAGGTGATTCCCTGTTCAAAAGATAATTTAGTTTTATCGGGAAAGGTCTTGAAACCTTGAATTTCCAAAGACTTTAATCGCATCAGCAAGCTCCTATTTTAAATATAATTCATATTTCTGCAAAGAATCGTCAAAACAAACCGAAAAATCATATCCGAGTTCATTCAATTTTTTTACATTACTTCTCTTTTGTCCGAGAAATTTCGACAGAGATTTAGAATTGATAACAACCGTTTTAATTTCATTCAAATCGGGAAAATCTTTTGCTTTTTCGATAAACTTATTGTAAAAAAGCATATTTTCGCACAATTCCTTAAAAGCCGGGTGATAGTTGTCACCGTAGCTGTTATTTACAAGGCTGTCGGAACAATGAAGTCCGAGCCTGATAATTTTTATATTGTTCTTTTCAAAAAGCTCAATCAGCTTTGAACAAAGGTTGACGGACTTTTCAAGACTATACGGTGTGTATTCTCCGTTAAGGTAAAGTTCGGCAAGCTTTGTATCTTTCATAATGACCGTAGGATAGATTCTTACGGTATCGGGATTAATTTTCACAAATGTTTCGGCTGTGTATAAATCCTTTTGAATATCTGATTTATACAGTCCCGTCATCATCTGCAAGCCAAGTGAAAAGCCATAACTTTTAATAAGCTCTGAGGATTTGAAAACACTTTCAGCGCTATGTCCTCTGTCATTTGCAAGCAGTACATCATCTGACATAGATTGCGCACCAAGTTCAATTGATGTCACACCATATCTTTTCAAAATATCAAGAATTTCTTTATCAATATAGTCGGGACGGGTAGAAATTCTTATTCCGCAAAATTTATCTCTGAACTTTTTAGTTGCATCAAGGAGAGATAACATATAGGTTCTGTCAATAGCTGTAAAACTTCCGCCAAAAAATGCAATCTCAGCATTTTTGGTGCGTTCGCCCAAATCAGAAACCGCTTTACCAAGTGTCTGTTCAACATCAAGGGGAGTCGGCTGATATGCCTGACCTGTTATCTTATTTTGATTGCAAAAACTGCACATATGCGGACAACCGTTGTGCGGAATAAAAATTGATACATTACTGTGTTTAATAACCCATCAGCTCCAAAGCTTCTCTGGCGGCCTGTTGCTCCGCTTCTTTCTTACTTCTTCCGCCGCCTTTGCCGATTACATTACTGTTGAGATGAACTTCAACAACAAAGTGTTTGTTGTGGTCAGGACCGCTTTCACCCACGAGAACATATTCAAGCTGTTCACCGGGATTCTTCTGGATAATCTCCTGCAAGGCGGTTTTATAATCGTTAAGCTTCTTCTTCTTTGAGTTCTTGATTGCAGGAATTACAAAATTAAGAATATGTTTCGACGCAGGATCAATACCACCGTCAATATAAATTGCTGCAATCAAAGCCTCAAAGGCATCCGAAAGAATTGACGGGCGTTCTGCACCGCCGTTGTTTCTTTCGCCTTTACTTAACACAAGGTACTTTCCGAGTTCAATCTGCTTTGCAAATTCAAAAAGAGTTTTCTCGCAGACAAGTGACGCTCTGAGCTTTGTCAATTCGCCTTCGGGAAGTTCGGGACAATGCTTGAAAATATAATCGGAAACAACAATTGAAAGTACCGCATCGCCGAGAAATTCAAGTCTTTCATTATATTTTATGTGTTTAGCCTTATGTTCATTTGCATAAGAAGAATGAGTAAGTGCCTCTGTAAGCAAATCTGTATGTTTGAATGTATAGCCGATTCTCTTTTGTAAATCTTCCATTATAAAACTCCTAAAGCAACATTATTTGCAAAAATTAAAGTGATGAAGAGATCGCTTCAATAGCGTTTGCTTTTACATATTCAACAGAAAGTCTGATAGCATTCTTAACTGTAACAGCCTTGGCACTTCCGTGTGCTTTGAACACCGGCTTTGATGCACCGAGAATAGGCGCACCGCCGTATCTGTTGTAATCAAAATGCGTTTTCATATTTTTAAGGTCCTTCATAACAAGACCTGCTGCAAGTTTACCCTTGACGCTGCCCATAAACATATTTTTAATCTGATTCATCATTACAAGAGCAACTCCCTCATATGTTTTGAGAATCAAATTACCTGTAAAGCCGTCACAAACTACGACATCACACACTCCGTTCGGAATATCCCTGCCTTCTACATTTCCGATGAAATTCAAGTTGCTGTTCTGAAGAAGTTCATGCGTATTTCTATAAAGTTCTGTCCCCTTGTGTTCTTCTGCACCGACATTGGCAAGTCCGACACGGGGGTTTTTGATACCCATAACCTTTTCCATATATATTGAACCCATAACAGCAAACTGATACAGCATTTCAGGACGACACTCAACATTTGCACCACCATCCATAAGCATAAAGAATCCGCTTTCAGACGGCATAACAGGAGCAAATGCAGGGCGTTTAATCCCCTTGATTCTTTTTATTGCAAGAGTTGCACCGATACACAATGCACCGCTGTTTCCTGCACTGACAAATGCATCGCCCTTGCCCTCGTTAAGCAAGCGAAGACCTACAGCCATAGAACTGTCCTTTTTTTCTTTAAGAACGGACTCAGCAGAATCTTCCATTGTGATTTTCTGTGTACAATGACAAATATCAATATTATTCATTGAAAGTGAATTTTCCGAAAATACATTTTTAATTTTGGTTTCATCACCGGTCAAAGTTACATTTATGTTATATTCGGCAACTGCCTCAACACAGCCTTTGATAATTTCCAATGGAGCGTTATCACCGCCGAATGCATCAACAATTATGTTCATTCCATTCACCTTAAATATCCTTTAAATAATTATCCAAACTTTTCAACGCTCTTGCAGAATAAGCTGCACCACGCTCTTTTTTATCCCTCGGTCGGTTTTCAAGCTCCGGCAAAACTCCGAAGTTTGCACCCATTGGCTGAAACTTTTTAACCGACGAATCAGAGATGTATGCCGAAAGTGCTCCAATCATTGTATCATTTGGTAATGTAATTGTGCTTTTCCCCTCAGCAACTTGACAAGCATTTATACCTGCCATAATTCCCGAAGCTGCGGATTCCATGTATCCTTCAACGCCTGTAATCTGACCGGCAAAAAAAAGACTATGATTGTCCTTAACAGAAAAATCGCTGTTAAGTATTCTCGGCGAATCAAGAAAAGTATTTCTGTGCATAACACCATAACGAACAAAGTCCGCATTATGAAGTGCAGGAATAAGCGAAAACACTCTCTTTTGTTCGGGAAATTTAAGATTAGTCTGAAATCCTACAAGATTGTACATATTGCCGGCTTTGTTTTCTTTTCTAAGCTGAAGAACCGCCCAAGGTCTGTGACCTGTCTTTGGATTCACAAGACCGACAGGTTTCATAGGTCCAAAGCGAAGTGTTCCCTCGCCTCTTTGTGCCATTACCTCAACAGGCATACAGCCCTCATACACTTTCGGATTGCTGACATCGCAATCATGCAAAGGTGCTCTTTCTGCCGATATGAGTGCATTGTAGAAGGTTTCATATTCCTCCTTGTTCATCGGACAGTTGATATAATCGTCACCGTCGCCCTTATCGTATCTTGATGCACAAAAAGCGTACTCCATGTCAATACTTTCAGCGGTAACAATAGGAGCGGCGGCATCAAAAAACGAAAGTGAGGAACCGAACATTTCCCTTATATATTCGGCAAGCGGTTCAGAAGTAAGCGGTCCGCTTGCCACAACCGTGATTTCATCTTTCGGAATTTCACAAACTTCTTCTTCGTAAACCTCAATAAGCTCACAGCTCTTTATGCCTTCCGTTGCAAGAGAAGAAAAAATATCTCTGTCAACGGCAAGTGCTCCGCCTGCAGGAACTTTGCAGGCATCTGCACACTTCATAAGGAAAGAATCGAGTCTGCGCATTTCTTCTTTCAAAAGCCCTGCGGCGCTTTCAACACGCATGGCTTTAAGAGAATTTGAACAAACAAGTTCAGCGTATTTCTCAGTATGATGAGCAGGCGTTTTTTTATTCGGTTTCATTTCATAAAGATGCACTTTTATTCCGTGAGAGGCAATCTGCATTGCCGCCTCACAACCTGCAAGTCCTGCACCGATTACATTAATATGCATTTATTTATCATCCGTATCTGCTGTTTTAGTATAACCGCATCCCTCTGTTGCACAGAACAATGTCGGCTTTTTGCCTTTTTTCTTGAAGAGAATTCCTCCGCACTGCGGACACTTCTCGTTTGTTGGCTCATTCCAACTTACAAAATCACACTCGGGATAGTTGGAGCAGCCGTAAAAAATTCTTTTTGTCTTGGTACGCTTGATAATGACATCGCCACCGCACTTCGGACACTTAACACCCGTTTTTTCTACATACTTAATGATGTTTTTACATTCAGGGTATCCGGGGCAGGCAATAAATTTACCGTATCTGCCGACTTTAACAACCATCTTACGACCGCACTTGTCACAGATAATATCGGTTTCGTCTTCTTTTAAGTGAAGCTTTACGCCTTCCATATCTGCTTTTGCTTTTTTGAGAGTTTTATCAAAATCTCCGTAGAAATTGTCAAGCAAAGCATGCCACTCTTCTGTTCCTTTTTCAACCTTATCAAGGTCTTCCTCCATCTGATTTGTAAACTTTACATTTACGATCTTTGGAAAACGCTCTTTCATAAGATTGGTTGTAACCTCACCGAGTTCCGTAGGAACAAGGCTTTTGCCCTCACGCTTAACATATTCATGACTTGTAATTGTTGTAATTGTTGCGGCATAAGTTGACGGTCTGCCAATGCCGTATTCTTCAAGCGCTTTGATGAGTGACGCCTCCGTATATCTTGCAGGCGGTTGTGTAAAGTGCTGATTTTTCTTCAACTCTTTACATCTCACAATCATATCTTTTTCAAGTGGTGGGAGCTGTGTAGTCTTTTCTTCTTCAACATCCTTGCTTTCCACATAGAGTGTTGTAAAGCCTTCAAAATCGACTCTGTATCCCGACGCCTTAAATGTATAACCGTTGGCAACAATATCAGCCTGTGTTGTTTTCTGGATACAATCAGCCATTTGTGATGCAGTAAATCTGTTCCAAATGAGCTTATATAGCTTATACTGATCCGACGTAAGGCTTGCCTTTACGCTGTCGGGAGTAAGAGAGGGCATTGACGGTCTTATAGCTTCATGACCGTCCTGTGCATTACTTCTTGATTTAAAAAATCTTGGCTTTGGCGGAAGAAACTTTTCACCGTAAGAATTTTTTATGTATTCGGTTACCTCTTCAATTGCAACATTTGAAATTCTGAGTGAGTCTGTTCTCATATAAGTGATAAGACCGGTTGCACCCATACCTTCGATATCAACGCCTTCGTAGAGTTCCTGAGCAACCTTCATTGTTCTTCTCGACTGGAAACCGAGTTTTCTCGATGCTTCCTGCTGAAGAGTTGATGTTATAAACGGAGGTGCAGGAGATTTCTTTCTTGTACCGTTCTTAACCTTTGTAATTATATACTCGGCATTTTGAAGATCAGCCTCAATTTTATCAGCCTGTTCACCGTTGGTAATCTTAATCTTACCGTTTTCATCGGAATATAAAGATGCAGAAAAAGATTTTCTGCTGCCCTTTGGGATGAACTTTGCATCAATCGACCAGTATTCCTCAGGTTTAAATTTTCTGATTTCCTCTTCCCTGTCAACAATAATCCTTACAGCAACAGACTGAACTCGTCCTGCAGAAAGACCTCTTCTGATTTTCTGAGAAATAAACGGACTGAGTTTATAACCGACAAGTCTGTCAAGGATTCTTCTTGCCTGCTGAGCATTTACAAGGTCAATATTAATTGATCTCGGATTGCTCATACCGTTTGTAACACCGGATTTTGTAATTTCATTGAATTCCACACGGTTAGTTTCATCTGTGGGTAAACCGAGAATATAGGCAAGATGCCAAGAAATTGCCTCTCCCTCACGGTCAGGGTCGGTTGCTAAATAAATATGCTCGCTTTTTTCAGCGGCTGATTTTAAATCATTAACAAGTTTTTCTTTTCCTTTTATAATTTCATACTTTGGAGCAAAGTTCTTTTTTATATCAACACTTAATCTTGATTTAGGCAAATCACGGACATGACCCATTGAGGCAACAACTTCGTAACCGCTACCAAGGTATTTTTTAATTGTTTTTGCCTTAGCAGGTGACTCAACAATTACTAAATCTGACATATGTTTTCACTGCCTTTCTGCCCTGTTATGTGTAAAAGGGCAACGGAATATCGGATAACGAATAATAATATTCGGTAAATATTATTTTAAAATATAATTTCTTCCCTGTAATGCCGAAACAAGATCTTTCATTTCAAGCATCGTGAGTGCGGTAAGCACCTTAAACACAGGGATTTTCAAATCAGCTGAGATTTTATCTATATGAACAGGCTCATTACCGATGTATTCATATACATCCTGAGCTGTTTTGGGCAAATTTAAGTTTTCTTTATGAACAGGTTTTTGCACAACCGTTTCTGATTTTTCTGATACATACGGCACTGCGGTTTTAGCCGGCTGTTGATCATTTTGTTTATTAACATAAATTCTTGCAGGAGCTTGTTTTCTTATACCTTTAACAGGAAAATTGCCCGTATCAGCAAGAGAAATATTGTCAATATCAAATTCATCATCAGTGGTTGCATACAGGCTGTCAAACTCGCAGAGTATGTCCATAAAATCGGTAACGGGTATTGCAAGACCTTCTTTAATAAGAGCGTTTGAACCTTCATTCTGAGGGCTGTTATTTCCGAGCAGAGCAAAAATTGTTTTACCTTGTTCTGCAGCAAGATTTGCGGTAATAAGCGAACCGCTCTTCTTTCCCGCTTCCATAACAAGCAATCCGTCCGATAAAGCGGCTATAATCCTGTTTCGGGCAGGAAAATAGTAATTCCTCGGTGTTTCATCAGGCGGATACTCTGTAATGACAGCACCTCTTTTTGGAATTGTACTTCTAATATCTGAATTTTCCCTGAGATATGAACAATTAAGTCCGCAACCTCTGACACAAATTGTAATTCCGTCCGTAGCAAGTGCACCTCTGTGTGACGCACCGTCAACACCTAATGCGCCTCCGCTGACTATAATTGTTCCGTATTTTGACAGTGCATATGCAAAACGGTAGGAATTTTCTATTCCATACTTAGTTGCTCTGCGAGTACCGACAATACCGATTGAAAAAGTATTGTCAATATCAGGCATAACACCGTTTATATATATGAGAGCAGGAGGACATTCAATATTGTAAAGACATTTTGGAAACAATTCATCGTCAATGCATAATATCGAATAATTGCATTCGATACATCTGTCTACGATTTTCTTAGCATCGTCAAGACCGGTTGAAGAAAATCGTTCAAGGTCTTTTTGTGAAAAAATTCCGCAAAGACGCCACTCCGAAATACCGCCGTAATAAAGGGCAGACACATCGGAATACATTTCGGATATTCTCTTTACCTTTGGATTATTATAGCCTATCGAAAGTGTAATCCAAATCCAGTAACAGGCATTACGCGAAATCATTTCATCATTTCCCACATTATTATTGACGCCGCAACGGCGGCATTAAGCGACTCGGCTCTTCCATCCATAGGAATAGTAATTTTATGTTTACAGGCACTTATTGTTTCTTCTTTAAGACCGTTTCCTTCATTACCTACTGCAACGATGCAAGGTGAAACAAAGGGAGTCGTTGTAATCTTATCAGCCGACGCCGATACGACCGCCGCATAAGATTCAAGTTCACTGTGTGCATTCAGATAACCTGAAATTGTATCTGACACAACAAACGGAAGTCTGAACACTGCTCCCATACTGCCTCTTACAACTTTAGGACTGTAAATATCGCAACAATCGGCAGAAAGAACGATACCGGTAACATTCAGAGCCTCAGCCGTTCTAAGAATTGTACCTAAATTGCCGGGATCCTGCAGATTATCGAGCGCCAAAAATTTGTCACCAGTCTTTATTTTATCAAAACAAGCAGTTTTGTCAAGTGCTTTTATTACACACAGAAATCCTTGAGGCGACTCTGTATCACACATCTGATTAAATATCTTATCAGATACAATGAATGTTTTGTCGGAATATTTTTGCAGATTTGAAAAGTCATCCGCATATTTCTCACTGGCCTTTTCACTTGCGAAAAAGGTGTCAATATGTGCTTTACTGAGCATTGCATCCATACAAATGCGAACACCTTCTGCAATGAAAAGTCCTGATTCACGCCTATATTTTGCACTTTTTCTGAGCTTTACGGCATTTTTTATATTAGAATTATCTTTGCTTGAAAGTATAGTCATAAAACCATCCAATTTTCTGTAAAAAACAATTGCGTTTGGGATAACCCAAACGCAATTACAAAGTAAGTTAAATTAAGCGTTCTTAGCCTGTTCAACAAGTGAAGTAAAAGCAGCAGGGTCTGAAATTGCAATTTCAGAGAGCATCTTACGGTTAAGAGCAATGCCAGCCTTCTTCAAGCCGTTCATGAAAGTTGAATAATTTGTGCCGTTAGCCTTGCAGGCAGCCGAAATACGAGTAATCCAAAGACGACGGAAATCTCTCTTTCTCTGCTTACGACCGATATATGCATAATTGCCGGACTTCATAACAGCCTGTTTAGCCATTTTAAAGTGTCTTGATTTTGCACCCCAGTAACCCTTAGCAAGCTTTAATGTCTTTTTTCTTCTTTTGCGAGTCATCATCGCACCTTTTACTCGTGCCATTATATATTACCTCCGTTTATGTTAGTTAGTAGTCCTCAATGATTATTTGTAAGGAATAAGACGCTTGATCTGAGCTGTGTTTGTCTTATCTGCAGCAACAGTCTGACGAAGACCTCTTTTACGCTTTGTTGTCTTCTTGTTCAAGATGTGACTTTTGTTAGCGTGAGCACGGATAACCTTACCGTTCTTAGAAAGTTTGAATCTCTTTTTGGCACCGCTGTGAGTTTTAATTTTAGGCATATTAGTATCCTCCTTAGCTTTAATTACTTATTAGTCTTTGGTGCAAGAAACATAAGCATATTTCTGCCTTCAAGCTTTGCAGGCTTTTCGACAACAGCTGTTTCACTGCAAGCATCAGCAAATCGTTTCATTGTTTCAAGACCGATTTCAGGGTGTCCCATTTCACGACCTCTGAAACGAATTGAAACCTTAACCTTATCGCCGTGTTTGATAAACTTCAGAGCATTATTAAGCTTTGTATTAAAATCGTGTGTATCGATATTAAGAGAAAGTCTTACTTCCTTGATATCAACAACTCTCTGATTTTTTCTTGCTTCCTTTTCCCTTTTAGCCTGTTCAAAACGGTATTTTCCGTAATCCATAATTTTGCATACAGGAGGATTGCTCTGCGGAGCAATTTTAACCAAGTCAAGGTTCTTCTGTTCTGCCAAATCAAGTGCTTCTTTAGCTGACATAATGCCAAGCTGCTGACCATCAGAGCCGATAATTCTCAACTCTTTGTCACGGATTTCTTCGTTAATCTGAATTTCTTTCTTGCTGATGGGTAAACACCTCCAAAGTCTCATAAAAACAATAAATGCGGACAGAAACACTCCGTCCGCATAACAATACTAAAAAACTTCGGTATTGACCCGTGCAGACGGCACCCCACAGGTGAAAGCATCTCTGCTTTGCTTTATTTTACCTGACTATTATATTACATATACATTTGTTTGTCAAGCGTTAATTTCGATAAAATGAAAATTTTTTAACTTGCTATTGCAATTTGCGATATTTAAAATTTCCCCAAAATTAAAACTCGAAATTCGGTCAAACTGAATTTCGAGTTTTCTGCAAACCGAGAGCAGAGAAGTCAATCTCTGCTCCGATTATTATGCTTTGTACGCCAAAATAATTATTTAACCATGCTTGCAACTTCTGCAGCAAAGTCATCCTGACGCTTTTCAATGCCCTCGCCCTTTTCAAAGCGAACGAATTTCTTGATTTCGATAGAACCGCCAAGCTCCTTAGCAGTATTCTGTGTGTACTGCTTGATGTTGATCTTATTGTCCTTAACGAACTCCTGGTCAAGAAGGCAGTTCTCCTTGTAGAACTTACCAATCTTACCCATAACAATCTTGTCAGCAATCTGCTCCGGCTTACCTTCGTTGATTACCTGCTGACGCATAACTTCTTTCTCATGCTCGATGATTTCTGCAGGAACTTCACTCTCATTGAGGTAAGGAGTGTTAAGAGCTGCAATCTGCATTGCAACATCCTTGCCGTATGCAACAAACTCCGGCTTTGCAGCGAGGTCTGTATCAAAGTTAACGAGAACGCCAATCTTACCGCCTGCGTGTACATAAGCAACACATGCACCTTCCATACGCTCAAAACGACGAATCTGGATATTCTCGCCAATTGTGAGAACCTTTTCCTGAAGCATTTCAGCGATTGTCTGCTCTGAACCTGTTGCCTTGAGTGTGAGGAGAGCCTCAACATCAGCAGGGTTCTGCTCGATAATTGTGTTAGCACAAGCCTTAACAAAATCCATAAATGAATCGTTCTTAGCAACAAAGTCTGTTTCAGCGTTAACTTCTACAACAACACCTACTGAGAGGTCATCGTTTGTGCAAGCGTATGCAACGCCTTCTGCTGCTATTCTGCCTGCCTTCTTAGCCTGCTTAGCAAGTCCCTGTTCTCTTAAAAAGTCAACTGCTTTATCCATATCACCGTCGGCATTTGTGAGTGCCTTTTTGCAATCCATCATGCCGCAGCCTGTTTTTTCTCTTAATGTCTTTACATCCTGAGCTGTAAATGCTGCCATTTTGAAAACATCCTTTCAAATAAATTTATATAAAACGGGGTTATAATCACAAATGATTATTCAGCTGTCTCTTCCTCAACAGCTGCAGCGCCCATGCGGCCCTCTCTGCCTTCGATAACAGCGTTAGCCATTGCGCCTGCAATAAGCTTTACTGCACGAATAGCGTCATCGTTACCCGGGATTACATAGTCAATCTCATCAGGATCGCAGTTTGTATCTACGATAGCAACGATCGGGATATTGAGCTTCTTTGCCTCTGAAACGGCAATTCTTTCTTTTCTTGGATCAACAATGAAAAGTGCGCCGGGCATCTCTGTCATATCCTTGATACCGCCCATGAACTTCTCAAGCTTCTCAATTTCGAGGTTGAGCTTAATAACTTCCTTCTTAGGAAGAAGATCAAATGTGCCGTCTTCCTGCATAGCACGGAGCTGCTTTAAACGAGCAATTCTTCTTCTGATTGTTGCAAAGTTTGTGAGCATACCGCCGAGCCATCTTGCGTTTACATAGTAAGCGCCTGCACGCTCTGCCTCTTCCTTAACAGAATCCTGAGCCTGCTTCTTTGTACCTACAAAGAGAACGCTCTTGCCTTCTGCTGAAAGCTCACGAACAAAGTTGTAAGCTTCTTCAAGCTTCTTTACACTCTTCTGAAGGTCGATAATGTAGATACCATTACGCTCAGTAAAAATGTACTCAGCCATCTTAGGGTTCCATCTTCTTGTCTGGTGACCAAAGTGAACACCTGCTTCAAGAAGCTGTTTCATTGAAACTACTGCCATAATAAAAATCCTCCTTAGGTTAAAACCTCCGCTGTGCCTTTGTTTTTATCAACGCAATAAGCAAATTCTATGAATCTGCCACCCTGTTGACAAGCATCAGCGTGCGAATTGCCTGTATATTATACCATAAAAGTAAAAAAAATCAAGTGTTTCCGAAAAAGTTTTTTCAAAAACACCTGATATTTTCTTAAATATTAAATTGTTTTCGGAAACTCCGATCAATACCACAAATCAAAGAATCTTACATTACCGATGCTTGTGATGTAATTCTGTGATTCATGCCAGCTGCTTGAACCGACATAGAAGCAAAGAACTCTGTGCTGAACTGCCGAGCCGTTCTGATCAAAGATAAAGGAAACAGCATTTTTTACATCCTGATTCGGTGCATAAGCAGTCGAACCGTAATACTGATATTCCGAAATAATTCTGTCAATTGATGTTGTGTTTGAACGGTTCATTGCGTCACGAATTGACTGTGCGATAAGGGCACAGCCTGTGTAACCCATTGAACCACCTTCGCCCATTACAAGTCTTTCGAGTTTCTCTCTGTCATAGCTTGAAAGAGAAACAGGAGAAGGACTGTAGGACGGATCCGGATTGGCGATACTTACAAGGTAGCCACTCTGAGAGTTTGACGAGCTTGATGTACTGTCTGTATAGCCGTAATCCGATGAATTAGATGCGGAACTGCTGTTGTCCGATGAACTGTCAACATAGCTTGTATAGCTCTGTGAAGTTTGGCTTGAAGTTTCTGACTCCGAAGGCTCTGACTTTAAACTTTCAGCCTTTTTGGAAGCCTGTGAACTTTCGGCTTTCTTCTTCGCAGTTTTTGCAGATTTAGTTTCCTTTTCAGTTGTTTTCTGTGTAGTCGCTGCGGATGTTGTAATCTCTTGGGTTACGGGGGCAGTAGTTTCTTCAACGCAGTTATCTGTAATAACGAGTGAAAAATCATTGATGTTACCGACTGCAAGCGAAGCAGCACGGCTGTCTTCAAAAGCATCTACATCCGGTGCAAGAGTTGTTGTCGGAACAACAAGAGCAGCTGCCGCCAGAGATATCGCAATGGCATAGGATAATGCCTTAAAGCCTTTGCGTTTTGACTTCTTTTCGGGTTTGCGAGTTCTCTTTGAACTCTTTGAACTCTCCGAATTGTTGTCACATCCGTAGTGTTTATAGTTTGTCGCTCTCAAAAATTTATCCTCCCTGTGATTTTTGCACATTAAGGTAACTACTATAACTGCCATCAAAAGCAAGCGTATATACAAGATGTAGTTATCTGTTTAAAAATGTGCCAAGTCCTTTAGTCGTAAAATTTTATCAAACACACAATTGCAATTGTATTAAAGCACAAACTTTTGAAAATTGCAAGTTTGACAGGGGAAGATAAATTGTAACAATTGTAACCGAAATGTTACTTATGTGGTTTTAATTTCTTAAAAAAATAATGATTTGTGCATTATGCATAATTTATCGAATATTTCTTAGGTTATTTTGCCTTAATGCGAAAATTTGAAAAAATTCAAAATTTAGCCCCAAAACGGGGTTTTTTCGGCTTTTTTACTGGCTTTGGGGTCTGGCAACTGATGATTACCGTATCCTCTCCTATGAGATCAATTTTCTCCCACGGAATTATGTAGTCCTGACATTTTCCCACCAAACTAAAAAATCCCGGTCTGCCGAAAATAACAATTGACACAACAGTTGCGCATTTGGTATCCACAATAACATCGTCGATAAATCCTATTCTTGTTCCGTCACAGGCGCTTATGACTTCCTTATGTCTTAAATCGGTAAATCTGCAATTCATATAACCACTCCGAAATCTGTTTTTGATATACATATATATGAAAAGGAACGGTCATTATATTCATTGACATTTATATCATAATTTGTTAGAATTGAATCACAATATTTTCGCAAAAAAGGAGCGATAATTATGAATTATGTATTTATGACAGATGCCTCCTGCGACCTTACACAGGAGCTTGTTAACGAAATCGGCGTTGAAGTTCTTCCGATGGAATTTCATATGGAGGACAAGTCCTATCTTCATTATCCAGATTGCAGAATGATGAGCCTCTCGGAATTCTACAGTAAGCTTAAAGAGGGTATTGATTCAAAGACAACACAGATTAACTATGACAGCTTTTACAAAAGCTTTGAAAACTATCTTAAAGCCGGCAAAGATATCATTTACACAGGCATTTCAACAGGCTTGAGCGGAACATACAACACCTGTATGATGGCTGTTAAGGATCTAAAGGAAGTTTATCCGGACAGAAAGATTATTGCAATTGATTCTCTTTGCGATTCGGCAGGACTTGGGCTTCTCATCTACCTTGCAGGCAAAAAATACAGCGAAGGCGCTACAATTGACGAACTAAAAGAATACATTGAAGACACCCGTATAAAAGTATGTCATTGGTTTGTTGTTGAAGACCTTGATCAACTCAAGAGAGGCGGTAGAATTTCCGCTGTTTCCGCAACATTCGGCAAAGCTTTGCAAATTAAACCGCTCCTCAGTGTTGACGATGAAGGTCATCTTATCAATGTTGCAAAAATCAGAGGTAAGAGCAATGTTGTTCCGGCTCTCGTAAAACACCTTGAAAGAGACGCCGAAAATCTCAAAGACAGCGTTGTTATGGTTGCCCATGCGGATAATCCGGAAGGTGCCGAAGAACTTAAAAAGGCAATCAAGGGTAAGTGCAAGGAAGTTGTCATGACGGATATCGGTCCTGTAATCGGTACTCATGTAGGTTCGGGAATGCTGGCAGTCCTATTCCTCGGCACAAGAAACCTTAAATCATAATCAAAATACAGCAAAATATGTAATAAGCGTGCAGTCTGAATTAAACTGCACGCTTTTCTTTTGTCAGTCCCTTGTGTAATATAAAAGGCACATTACACTTACGCCGACAAATCCGCCTATAAACAATCCGATAATTAATCCTGCAATCAATAATTTACCTCCTGACCATATTTTGACAATTATTATTTTCCGCTTGTGAGATAATAAGCAAAGGTAATAAATTTAATGGAAATGTTATTAGAACAGCATTCCGCAGGGGGAATAAAATGAAATCTGTTTACATAGATGTACTGATTACCGTAAATGTTTTCATTGACTTTATACTTATTTTATGCACCAAAAAGGCGCTTTGTATCAACACCTCGTTTAAAAAAATGTTGCTTGCGTCGCTTCTGGGAGGAGTGCAAAGTCTTATTGCACTTTTCCCTCCCCTGCCTTTCTTTTTGAATATACCTATCGATGTTTTATGTGCCGCCGGAATTGTGTTATGTGCATTCGGCAAGTGTCCGTTTAAGTGTTTTATCAAACGAATATCCGTGTTTCTTTCTCTCTCATTTTCATTCTGCGGAATTATGATGTTTCTGTACAACGCTTTCAAACCGAAAGGTATGGAAGTATACAACGACACAGTGTATTTTAACATTTCGCCCGTCCTCCTGATTATTTTAACTCTTGTCTGTTATTATATTCTCAAATTGACGAAAATATTGACGAAGGGGGGCAACGGTTCGGGAGTTTGCAAAGTTGAAATCAAGGTTAACGAACAAAGCTATTTTTTCCCTGCAAAGATTGATACGGGTTGCAACCTTGTTGAACCGTTTTCGGGAAATTATGTCATTATTGCTGAACAAAATATTTTTGATGATTATGTTCCCGATGAAACCAAAACAAGGATTATTCCGTTTGAAAGCCTTGGCGGAAACGGAATTGTAAAAGGATTTCCTCCCGATAAGGTTAAAATTGACGGCAAGGAAATCTGCAAAAGCATTTATATAGGCATATGTAATGATGTATTGAAAGGAGATGTTAAGGCAATCATACCGTACGAACTTGTAAAAATATCAGAATAGGAGCAATGTTATGTTTTTAATGAAGGTTATTCAGAAAATCCGATTTGCACTCGTTATTGAAAATGAAATATTCTACATTAACGGCAGTGAAACTCTTCCCCCACCGCTTACACGAGAAGAAGAACAGCATATTATGGAGAATATTGCAAAAGGAGACAGTAAGGCAAGAGAACCGCTTATTGTCCACAATTTAAGACTTGTGGTATATATTGCAAAAAAGTTTGAAACTCCGAATGCAAGTGCGGAGGATTTGATTTCAATAGGCACAATCGGGCTTATCAAGGCGGTGAACACCTTTTCTCCCGAAAAGAATATTAAGCTTGCAACCTACGCATCAAGATGTATTGAAAACGAAATTCTGATGTTTTTACGAAAATCATCGCAACTGAAAAATGAAGTGTCGATTGACGAACCGCTGAACACGGACTGGGACGGCAATGAACTGCTTTTATGCGATGTTCTCGGAAGCGATCCTGACACGGTAAACAGAAATATTGAATGCGAGCTTGAAAAAAGTCTTGTTTTGCAGGCAGTTTCAAAGCTTCGTGACCGAGAATGTCTTATTATGGAGTTACGCTTCGGGCTTAACGGACGAAAGGAACACACGCAAAAGCAAGTTGCCGACAAGCTTGGAATTTCGCAGTCCTACATATCAAGGCTTGAAAAGAAAATTATTCGCCAATTAAAAATTGACCTTGACAAAGCAGTATGATTTTTGTCTGAACTCGAACCAATAACATATTTCGTATTAAAAACGAGAGCAACAGGCAATTTTGTCCTGCTGCTCTCGTTTTTTATAAAACAGTATCTGAGGGATTGGTGACAGTATCAGAATCATTATTATCTCCGTCACCCATAATATCGTCAATTTCGTCTTCAATATCATCCATCATATCCGAACCTGAATTTTCTGTTTCATTTTCTTCGTTACCGATGAAACCGTCCGAATCTGAAACTTCTCCGTTTTCAGTCATACTTTTTGAAGTTTCCTGCGTATTTGATGTTTGTGAAGTCTGACTTGTTGTATCAGTCATACTGTCGTTTTTATCATTGCCGCAACCTGTGATAAGACATACTGAAATTAAAGCTACGGCAAACAGACCTAAAAATTTTTTCAAACTAATCAATCCTTATAAAAATAAAATGGTACTGAATCAACAGCACCATTATTATTTACGGAATTTTTCGTAATATTTAATTTGGAATTTAATAATTTTAATCTTTGGCAATAACAAGATGAGGGTACGGAATTGTGATACCGTTTTTATCAAACTCTTTCTTGACATTTTCTTGCAGGAAGAAATAAACCTCGTAGTAATCATCAGGAGTTGCCCATGCAAAAACCTTTATCTGCACTCCGCTGTCAAGATGTTCACCGACTCTTACAGTAGGTTCTGGATCTTTTAAAATCATCTCATTTGTTGCCATAAGGTTGAGAATAATCTCACGCACCTTGTCGATATCATCATCATAGCTTACCGAGAAAGTACAGTCAACCCGTCTCTGCTCAACCATTGTGCAGTTTACAACATTGTTTGATGTAAGTCTTGAATTAGGAATTGTCACAAGCTTATTATCAAGTGTATGCACGGTTGTTGAGAAAATATTGATTTCCTCAACCGTTCCCTTTACTCCCTCAAAATCAAGAATATTACCCGACACAAACGGTTTGTTTATCAAAATTACAAGTCCGCTGACAACATTTTTCAGCAAATCCTGTAATGCAAGACCTGCTGTAAGGGCTGCCGCACCGAGTGCCGTAATAAGCGACGCAACATTCACACCGATTGTCCCGAGTGCAGTTACTGCAACAATGAAATAGAAAATCACCTTGAGAACGGACAATACAAAGCCTTCGGCTGTACCGTCCATTCGTGATTTATTAAGGATTTTTCGGAGAATCCCTATAATCAACCTGGTAATTATATATCCGATAACAATTACAGCTACACACACAAGAGCCTTTGAAAGATATTCAAGCAATTTTTCTTCAGTGATATTCATATCTACACCTCTGCATCAACAAGAAATTCGGAAATCTTCTCTCCGTTCTTATAAACAGAAACCACTATATTGCCGTTTTCATCAAAAGAAACGCTCTTACCTGTGCGAACACCGTTTTCGTAATTGCTCACATCAATAAGATTTCCGTTTCTGTCAAATCTTGCACCATAGCCGTCAGGAGTATTATTATCCCACTTACCCGCATGCATTGTACCGTCACTCAGTCTGTAACCGACACCGCCGCCGTTGCGTGAATTATCGGTCCAGTTTCCAACATAATTTATACTGCCGTTGTTATAATAGCAAACACCGAATCCGTTGCGCCTGTCATCAAGGTATTCACCGTCATATAAGGTCATACCGTCAGGAGAAACCGTTCTGCCTCTGCCTGTTCTGCAATTATTTTCATCAAGATTACCGAAATAGGTATATCTTCCCGATTTAGTAAGAATCACCACATCACAATGGGGTTCTTCTTTGTTTACAATTTCAGGATTTTCTTCATCGGATTCTTCTGTCGGCACATCATCTATTTGGCAATGTGTGCCGATATTTGCTTCAACATTTTCAAAATCAGTTTCTTCATCTTCGGAAGCTTCACCGGAGCTGTCAACAGTTACAACACTTTCGGAATCTTCTGTCTGTTCATCTGCTGTTTCTGCAACAGCGTCTGTATCATCTGCAATTTCATGTTCTGAAATTTGAGAATTTTCTTCAACCTCATCATCCGAAAGCTGTTCGTCTTTCTCGCCTGTTACAATTTTAACTTCCGCTGGTTCAAAATCTTCTTCGGCAGTATGATTTATAATTTCACCGAACAAATCCTTATTTGTTTTGTGAGCCTCAACAAGAATTTTCTCGATAATATCGTATGCCGAATAATCTTTCTTGCTCACGGGTTCCGCCGTGTCGGAAACATTTGGAATATCTTCGTCCGTAAGATAAGTACAATCTTCAAGATTATAAGCATTTTCGGGAACAAAATCATTTTTGAACAAATCACCGTTAAACACAAATCCGCTGTTGCCGTAGGATTTTTTCTCCGTAAACGGCATATCTGACGGTAAAAAACTTGCATCATACCAGAGCATACCCACATTTGAATATATCAAAACCCTTGAATTTTCGTTTGACTGCTTATCAGACGGGAAAAGAGTTTTTACGGAAACAATCCCGTTATCGTCAATATCTTCGGTAACAAGAGTTATAATTCCGCTGACTTTGCGTGGATATATTCTCGTGATAAGCTTATCGGCAATGCTTCTGTTAAAATATTCCGTGCGTAACCATGTATGATTACGGTCAAAAAATTGTCTTTTGAATACAATTCCCCTGTCATTGTAAGTTATAACAGAATAAACTCCGCCTGTTGCCCTTTTTACGGACTGATAAGGAAGACTATCCCTTGTTACCTTCCACGAAAGCGGTTCATTCTTCGTCAGCAGACAAGACATCTTGTAATCCATACCGTGAAGTTCGATTTCGGTAATTTCTTTTTGCTCTTTGCAGCCTGAATTAAAATAGTTTGCACGGACACCCGCAAGTGCATCATTCTTAAAATCAAGTTTTTCATAGTCTGAAACAAGAACGGAATATATAATTAAGCCGTCAGTCAGCTTTTGAGATTGTTCAAGCATTATGAATTATTCCTTTCAAGAAAATTCTGTGTAGCGTAACCCTAAAAGAAAATAAAGGGCGAACAATGTCCGCCCTGAAATAATCGAGTTATATTTAAATCAGATAGAAATTGTCATAGCAATCTTGTAAAGCTCTTCATCAAACACACGAGGCATATCAAGTGCTTCGTTGATATCAAGATCAACAATCTTGCCGCCCTGCATTGCAACAACTCTGTTACCGATATTCTGTTCAAGAAGTTCAACAGCCTTAAAGCCCATCTGGCTTGCAACAACTCTGTCACGAAGTGTCGGAGAACCGCCACGCTGTACATGACCGAGGACTGTAGCTCTTGCCTCGATACCAAGACGCTGTTCTACATACTTTGCAAGATCTCTTACACCGCCGACACCCTCGGCAACAACAACGATAAAGTGTTTTTTGCCTGTTTTCTGAGTGTTGATGATTCTTGCGATTACATCTCTTTCGATATTGTACTGAACCTCAGGAACGAGGATAGCTGTAGCACCTGTTGCGATACCTGTCTGGAGAGCAATATCACCGCAGCGTCTGCCCATAACCTCAACTACAGAACAACGGTCGTGTGACTGTGCTGTATCACGGATACGGTCAACCATCTGAATAGCTGTGTTCATGGCTGTATCAAAACCAACCGTGTATTCGGAGCAGGCAATATCGTTATCAATTGTGCCTGGAACACCGATACAGTTAATACCGGCGTTTGTAAGGCAACGAGCACCTCTGAATGAACCGTCACCGCCGATTACAACAACACCGCTTACACCGATGCTTCTGCAAAAATCGGCAGCTCTCTGAATACCGGCAGGAGTAGCGTACTCTTCGCTTCTTGCTGTGTAAAGCATTGTACCGCCGTTACCGATGATATCAGATACACTTCTGAGGTTCATTTCCTCAACATCACCGTTGAGCAAACCATTATATCCACGGTAAACACCGTAAACCTTCATTCCTTTATTTATACCGGCACGAACTACAGCTCTGACAGCCGCATTCATACCGGGAGCATCGCCACCGCTTGTTAATACTGCAATTGATTTCTGTGTCTGTGACATTATAATCTACCTCCATAGGTTATTAACTTCTACCATTATAATACAATTGTTTTTTGTTTACAAGTGGATTTTCGCAATTTTAAAAAAATAAAAGATTTTATTACAAAAGCATTTAATCCTTTTTACCGTTTTGTTACAAAAATATGTGAATTTGTTCATAAATACACTGTTTTCACCTCTCTGTTTCGATAAAATAACAATATTTTGTAACAAAGGCTGTAAGTTTGTTGACTTTTATATAATATTGTTTTATAATTACCCTTGGATAAGGGACAGATTTTGTGCCTGTCTTGCGACAAGTCACCTGAGTGACAATTTTTCGGGAGGATAATTTATATGACTAAGTTATATCTGGCTATTCCCTGTTATAACGAAGAAGAAGTTCTGAGGGATTCGGCGGAAAAACTGCTAAACAAATACAGCACGATGATGGCAGAGGGCAAAATTTCTGCCGACAGCCGTATTGTGTTTATTGATGACGGCTCAAAGGACAGGACATGGGAGATTATTTCAGAACTCCATACAGAAAATCCTATTTTCCAGGGCATCAAGCTTTCAAGAAACAGAGGTCACCAGAATGCACTTCTCTGCGGTCTTATGACTCTCAAAGATAAGGCTGATGCTGTTATTTCAATTGACGCAGACCTTCAGGACGATATCAATACCTTTGATGAAATGGTGGCAAAGTACGAGAACGGTTGCGATGTTGTATACGGTGTTCGTTCTAAAAGAGAAACAGACACCTTCTTCAAGAGATTTACAGCTGAGGGATTCTACAAAATTCTTAATCATATGGGCGCTAAGGTTATTTTTAACCACGCTGATTTCAGACTTATGAGCAAGAGAGCGCTCAACGCTTTTTCATTATATAAGGAAACAAACATATTCCTGCGTGGTATGGTTCCGATGATCGGCTTTAAGTCTGATATTGTTACATATGAGCGTTCCGAAAGACTTGCAGGTGAAAGTAAATATCCGTTAAAGAAAATGCTTGCACTTGCGTGGGAGGGTATTACATCTCTCAGCATTCAGCCAATCAGAATGATTACATGGCTCGGTGCAATCGTGTTCGGTATCAGCCTTATTATGATTATCTACTCACTCATCAGCTTTTTCTGCGGTTGGTCTGTAAGCGGTTGGTCAAGCCTTTTATGTTCAATTTGGGCAATCGGAGGACTTCAGCTCCTTGCAATCGGTGTTATAGGCGAATACATCGGAAAGATTTATATGGAAACAAAGCGCAGACCAAGATTTATTGTTGACAAAGTTCTTGATGACGATGAACAGTAATAGAATCACCAAAGTCCTGACCAGAATTTTCGGCGGAGTATTTACGGTTTGTTTTGTTTTTCTGTTTGTAAATATTATCATAATCGGCTTTGACGGAAATGTTGACAGAAGGTTCGATTCATTTTCAAAGATGTTCATTCTTTTGATTTTTGCCGTTTTGACCGTCGGAATATGTGCATTGTATTTTCATTACACCTCCGATAAAAGCTGTAAGAAGATTAAAGCGAAGTCGAGATTTGAATTTAATGATAAAAATACCAAAAATGTTATTTTTATCGGATGCGGTATTCTTCTGATTGTTGAAATTATTTTTGCGTTGCTTACCGATTTTGAACCTGTTGCCGATTTGCATAACATCAAAAGGTATGCAATGTATTTTTCAACCCATGGCAATTTCAACCTCATTGAACAGGATTACGCAAACGATTATCAGTATCTTGTAAGATATCCGAATAATATGGCATTGCTTTTGATTGTGTCGCTTGTTGGAAGATTAAATTACCTTATATTCGGTCATTATGTTGATTTTGCACCTGTTGTTGTAAACATTTTTGCGATTAATATTTCAATAATGCTGACGGCATTTACAGCAAAAAGACTTTTCGACAACAAAAAGGCTCTTTTTGTACTTGCTTTTTGTACATTGTTTTTGCCTTATCTCACCTATCTGCCATACTATTACAGTGATTCAATGTCGATGCCGTTTCTTATCGGAGCTGTTTATCTCATTGTTTCCGCATTACAAGTTGACAACAGAAAGAGTATGTACGCAAAGCTTTGTGTTGCAGGTGCATTGATTTTCCTCGGATATAAGGTTAAGGGCAGTCTTATCATACTGTTCGCAGTCGGACTTTTATTGTTGTTCTTGAAATTCAGATTAAAAAAAGCAATCTGCCTTATTCTGGTGTTTACGGCAGGGTTTGGTGTGATTGGATTCGCATACAATACAGCCGTTAACGCTGTCAATCCGATCACGAAACAGCAGTATGAAAAATATGAATATCCTGTTACTCACTGGCTTATGATGGGACTTAAAGGTCTTGGAAAATACGATGAGCATGATGACTATTACACTCGTTCATTTCCCTCGAAAAAAGAAAAACAGGATGCTAACATTAAGGTTATTAAAGAAAGAATAAAAGATTACAAATTTAGCGGTTTGTATGAACATATGATTGAAAAAGCTGTTTGGACATGGCAGGACGGTACATATTACATTTCGTACCATAACAGAAAGCCAAAGAATGATAATATTCTTATGGATTTTCTGCATATTGACGGAAAGTATAATAAGGCTTTCCAAAATTACAGTTCGGCTTTACAACTGTTCATTTTATTGATGATTTGTATTTCGGCAGTAAAAACTCTTATCAAACCTAAAGTTGATGAGATGCTGTTAATCAAAGGAGTTGTGTTTGCGGCTTTCCTTTTCTTCCTGTTATGGGAAACAAGGTCAAGATACCTGTTTGATATGACGCCTCTGTTTATTCTGCTTATGGTTGACGGTATGGATACCGCAAAAGCTTTTCTTGATTCATTCAGAAAGCCTAAACAACAAACAGAAAAATAGGCATAATTTAATAAAGTTTTCAAGTGACAGCCGAAGCTGTCACTTGTTTTTTGTCATAAAATCAATGTTACAACATTACAAACTTTTTCATTAAAAATCAATATTTTCGTTTGCAATTTATTGTAATGATGCCTAAATTATGCTATTATTACTATATGTGCAATAATTTGCAAATTTCAAGCTTGAAAGGTAAAAATTATGGATTATGAAAAGCTGAAAAAGAGGGATTCCTCGCTGGACATTTTGCGAATAATCGCAGTCTTTACCGTTTTATCGGTTCATTTTTTCCTACACAACGGATTTTACAGCCAGACAATCGAAGGGACACCGATGTATGTTGCTGTTGTAATGAGAACCCTGTTTTCCGTTTGCGTTCCCTTGTTCATGTTGCTGACAGGTTATTTGATGAGTAAAAAAGAACTGAGTAAAAAGTACTATTCGGGAATTACGAAAACACTTGTTGTTTTTGTAATCTCAACACTTGCGTGTATGATTTACAAAAACATTGCACAAGGTGATGTTTTTGACCTGAAATCTTTCATACTCGGAACGCTTGATTTTACCGGTTCCAACTACTCCTGGTACATTGAAATGTACATAGGGTTGTTTCTGCTTGCACCGTTCCTTAATCTTGCTTACGGAAAACTTAAAAGCAAAAAGCAAAAGCAGGTACTCCTTGTAACAGCTGTTTTTCTGACAATCATCCCCTCGTTATTTAATATTTTTAATTTTGGTTCACTTGATTGGTGGACTAATCCGACTTCATCTGATGAGTTTCAGAAACTTGTCCCAAGCTGGTGGCAGGGATTCTACCCCGTTGCATACTACTTTGTGGGTTGTTACATAAGAGAATACGGATTGAAAATGAAAACAAGAACAATGCTTGTACTCTTTGTTTTTTCACTTTTCGTATTCAGCACATTCAATTATTTCAGAAGCTACGGCACAACATTCAAATCGGGTACATACATTTATTGGTACGGATTTGAACCGTTTGTTTTATCTGTACTGCTTTTTCTCTTGATTAAGAGAATCAAGACCGATAACTTCCCGAAAGCCGCTAAAATTGCACTTTGGAAAGTTTCTGACCTTGCACTTGGAATTTATCTCATTTCCTTTATTTTTGACAGCATTGTTTACCCCGTACTCTGCGAAAAAGTAATATTAATGCCTGACAGACTTCCGTATTACTTTGTTACGGTTCCGATAGTTTTTGTGCTTTCCGCCGCCGCATCATTTATTATGAATCTTGTTGCAAAACTGCTTATTGACGGTTTTAAATCGCTTGTGAACATAATAAAGGATTTGCGTTCAAAGCCTGACAAAGGAAAGTGGCAGCACATAATTTTTGCTGTGCTTATGGCTTTTGCTATTGGATTTTCACTTTGGAAATGCTATTACGGTTTCGGCGGTAACGACGAATCGTTTTATCTTACAATTCCGCACCGATTAACTCTCGGTGATTCGTTACTCGGTGACGAATGGCACCTCACACAGCTTTCAGGATTTCTACTTTTGCCGTTCGTATGGCTCTACACAATGATTACGCAATCTACTGTCGGAATAATCTTTGCGGCAAGAGTTTTCTATGTAATCTGTCACGCTGTTATTGTGTGCGTTATCTATTCAAGACTTAAAAAGTACGGATATTTCTCAGTATTCGGTTGTGTGCTTTATTTCCTCTTTACACCATTTGACATTATGGCATTGAGTTATAACACAATGGGACTTGACCTAATTGCGCTCACGGGTGTTTTAATGGCAACAGCCGATTATTCAAAAAAATTACCGCTCATAATCAGCGGACTTGCATTTGCAGGCGCAGTTCTCTGCTGTCCGTACCTTGCGGCAGTTTATGTAATGTATATTATTGCAATAGGAGTTCACTATGTAATTAAGAAAACTGCCCTTAATAAAAATTTGTTCAATTCTAAACTTTTCTCGATTAAGACTTTTCTGTGGTTTACCTTGGGAGCAGGAATACTTGCGGCTATTTTCCTTGTATTTGTACTTTCAAGAGTAAGTATTAATGAGATTTTCTCAAATCTCCCCTATCTTCTTGCCGATCCCGACCATCCGCAAATGGGCTTTATGGCAAAGATGAATTACTACTTTAAAACAATCGTAGAATGTCACACTCATTTTAAATATGTACTTATGGCATACGGTGCCACCGCAATTGTTATGTTGCTTGACAGAAAGAGAAGACAACACCGTTCGATTTATCTTATTCTTACAAGTGCAATCGTTATTTTGGCGCTTGTAATGTTTATGCCGACAATGACAAGCGTTTACTACAATGCGATTATGTTCCCGATGATTTTCATGGGCATCACAGCGTATGTTCTTTCTGAAAATAAGCAAAGAGAACTGTTTGCTTCACTCTTTGTTCTCGGAATTTTTTATTCTGTTGCATTGTGTTTCTCCTCAAATCAGTATTTTTATGTAACTGCAATGGCTTGCACCGCATCAAATATTGCAAGCTTTGTATTCATCGGCAATCTGATTAAGGAAATGAAAGCAAATCCCGATAATCTTGACTACGCTGTTCCGTGTAAATATTTTGCATTCGTGATGACTGCGTTTCTGATTATTCTGCAGGCTTGTTTTCAGATTACCGTCAAGGCAGAACATTGCTTCTGGGACAGTGAACCGAAACAGCTGACACAGACAATTCAGAACGGCCCTGCAAAGGGTATAAAAACAACACCAAATAACGCACAAACCTATGAGCAGATTTATGCCGATATCAGTCAATATCAAAATCTTGAAAAAGGAAACATACTGTTCCTTACGCAAAAAACATGGACTTATCTTGCGGCAGAGGATTTTCCTTACGGAACGCTTTCGGCATATGTTACGGGTGAAAATCAGAACAGTCTTGCAAGACTTCGCTCATATTATTCGGTAAACAGCAAAAAAATTCCGAAATATATTTACATTCCGAAGGACTCAGAGTGGGATAATCTTCAGAAGATTCTTCTTGAGGCACAGCAGAACGGTTACTCTTTGAGCGAAAACGAAGTTTCGTATAAACTTGTAAAATAAATAATATTTTACAGATTTCAGACATAAATATCACGCAGGGATAAAAATTATGATTTCTGCGTGATATTTTTTTGTTTTTCAGCACATATTCTTGAAAATGTACAAATAAAAAACTTGTTTTTTTTTGTGAATTATGGTATAGTGAATTATGATAGGCAAGAAGGGCTTGCCACAGAATTTGGTCGCATTTTTGTGAAAATTTTAAGTTGGGGGCATAATCATGGATATTAAGCAGACTTATAACGAATGGCTTGAAAACGCAGTTGAGGACAAAGACCTTACGGCAGAGCTTGAAAGTATAAAAAACAACGAAGATGAAATTTATGATCGTTTCTACACAGCTTTAAAATTCGGTACCGCAGGCCTCAGAGGCATTATCGGTGCAGGTACTAACAGAATGAATATTTATGTTGTTCGTCAGGCTACACAGGGACTTGCTAACTATGTGCTTAAAAAGTACGGCAATGGTTCTGTTGCAATCTCTCACGACAGCAGAATTAAAGCAGATTTATTTATGAATGAGGCGGCAAGAGTTCTTGCGGCAAACGGCATTAAGGTTTACATCACATCAGAACTTCAGCCTACTCCCGTTCTCTCGTACCTCGTTCGTTACTTTAAATGTCAGGCAGGTATTATGGTTACAGCCAGCCACAACCCTGCAGCATACAACGGCTATAAGGCATACGGTGAGGACGGTTGCCAGATGACTGATGTTGCCGCAAACACTGTATATGACGAGATTTCAAAGCTTGATATGTTCAAGGATGTTAAAATTGCCGATTTTGACGAGGCAGTTAAGAGCGGCATGATTGAATATGTTGACGAGAGCGTTTATGACACATATCTTGAAAAAGTTATGGAACAGCAGATTAACCCCGGCGTTTGCAATGGTGCAGACCTTAAAGTTATTTATACACCGCTTAACGGTACAGGTAATAAGCTTGTAAGAAAGGTTCTCGGTAAGATTGGTGTTAATGATGTAGTTGTTGTCCCCGAGCAGGAACTTCCTGACGGCAACTTTACAACATGTCCTTATCCGAACCCTGAGATCAAAGAGGCACTTGCAAAAGGTCTTGAGCTTTGTGAAAAAGAACAGCCTGACCTTCTCCTTGCAACCGATCCTGACGCTGACCGTGTAGGTATTGCCGTTAAGGATTATGACGGCAGTTACAGACTCATTTCAGGTAACGAGGACGGTGTAATGCTCACAAATTACATTCTCTCTTGTAAAAAGGCAAGCGGTAAGCTTCCTGAAAAGCCTGTTGTAGTAAAAACTATAGTTACTACAAAACTCATCAACAAGCTTTGCGAAAAATACGGCTGTGAACTCAAGAATGTTCTTACAGGCTTTAAGTATATCGGTGAAGTTATTCTCAACCTCGAGAAAAAGCATGAAGAAAACAGATATCTCTTTGGTTTTGAGGAAAGCTACGGCTATCTTTCAGGCACATATGTAAGAGATAAGGATGCTGTTGTTGCGTCAATGCTCGTTTGTGAAATGGCAGCTTACTATAAGAAACAGGGCAAGTCACTTGCTGAGGTTATAGACGGTCTTTACGAAGAATTTGGTTACTACCTCAATCAGACATACTCATTCGAGTTTGACGGTGCCGCCGGTATGCAAAAGATGTCTGATATTATGACAGCTGTAAGAGATAACACACCAAAGAGCATTGCAGGCTACGATGTTGTTAAGGTTTCCGACTATTTTCTCAGGAAAGAAACAGATGTTGCAACAGGCAGCGTTACCGACATTGACCTTCCTAAGTCAAATGTTATTGCTCTTCACCTTGCGGATGACAACGCTGTTATTATCCGTCCAAGCGGAACTGAGCCAAAGATTAAGCTCTATATTACTTCAGTCGGTAAGGATAAAGATAATGCTGCAGAAATCTGTGAAAAGCTTGTTGTTGCAAGCAAAGAGATTCTCGGCGTTGAGTAATTGGAATCGACATATAATAGTTGCACCTAAAGTTAAGGGGACAGATTTTTCTGTCCCCTGTTTTTATGTGTATTTTATCAAAAACGCAACTCCCCTATTTCTCGTGATAATACATTGTATAACACGCAAAGCAGAGGTGACTGCTGTTGCAGTCACCTCCGTAATCGGTTGATTTATAAATAGCAATTTTTAAAGGGGTATGTTGTTATTTTAAATTAAATAATATGCCCTTTGGACTCATCTCCAATATCGGATATTATGCCCTTGACAATAATAACTTTGTATTACATTGGACTTATCTCCGTTCTTAAATTTGAATATAAAAGTCTTTTGACCGTTAAAATTCATAATATCAATCAGTACAAAGATTGCTTAAAAGCTTATCAACTTTTTCTCTGAATCAATTGTACCTGTCCTTAAACTAAGTCTTTGGAATTTTGGACTGTCAGCCTATATAGTCATCGGAATTAACTCCTTTTACTTTAGCTTCGACTAACTGTGTTTACACATCTAAGTATGTATACTACAATCAAACTATAAGACCTAAATTCTCATTGGAATAATCTCCTGTTGTTTGCAGATTTCTATGTCATCCCGACATTTTCTTTACTGCTAATCAATGCTTTATTTACGACTTATATTAACTTTTCGTCAAATCAATATCAGTAACCGTATACCGTCAATTCCCGTTAATGGATTTTATTTTTGACCTTGTATCGGTTTAAAATCTCAAGCATACATCGGAATATCTCCAATCTTGTCGCATAAGCGAGATTTAATTTAAGTTCTTATCTCATCGGAATTAACTCCTTTTACTTTAGCTTCGACTAATTGTGTTTATACATCTAAGTATGTATACTACAATCAAACTATAAGACCTAAATTCTCATTGGAATAATCTCCTGTTGTTTGCAGATTTCTATGTCATCCCGACATTTTCTTTACTGCTAATCAATGCTTTATTTACGACTTATATTAACTTTTTGTCAAATCAATATCAGTAACCGTATACCGTCAATTCCAGTTAATGGATTTTATTTTTGACTTTGTATCGGTTTAAAATCTCAAGCATACATCGGAATATCTCCAATCTTGTCGCATAAGCGAGATTTAATTTAAGTTCTTATCTCATCGGAATTAACTCCTGACACTTTAGTTTACCTTGAATTTTAGAAATCAGATTGAAATTTACGGTTTCACTCTGTATTATAAGTTTCCGAATTTACATTCCGTTTGAACTGCTTATTAAATTCAGCCTCTTACATTCTTTAAATTCAGACTACTCTGTGTGCTGTTGTATAAGCTGTTCATCCATTGGTTTTAGTATTAATTTCCATTGGACCTATCTCCGTTTCGGACTTATTTTGCTTAAATAACGATTAAGCTTTCATTGGACTAACCACCAATTTTTAGATTTCAATATATATTAAGTTATAATTAAAATTCCGTTCTCCCGAGTATTAAATTCGATAACCTTTAATGCTTAATTGGACGAATTTCAATCATAAGATGTAGATTGCTAAAGACGAATTCGGAATGCTCTTGCGATTAAAAATTAATAAATATGTTTTTATAACATCAAAATAATCAGCTGTTCCGACAAAACAAGTAAGAATTAGAAGATCATCTCTTAGAATACACGGGCTGTAGAGTTAGGTGGCAAGCTCCGCATATAATCTCTGATTTGTTTGAAGTAAGGTTTTCTTGCTTTCATTTTTAAAACCTCCTTAAGTTCTTTTCTTTGTCTATATTATACAGTTAGTTGTCCACATTGTCAACACTTTTATTAAAAATATTTATAATTTTATTTTTGAAAAATCTATTGAAGTAAAATTTACATTGTGTTATAATAAAAATGTTGGGGTGTTTATCAGTCGGCAACTTTTTTGAGTGCCGACTTTTTTCTTTTTTATATACTTCAAAATGCCTAAAATATTGATTATAACTAAACTTTAGTGTATTATTATGATGTCATAAAGTATTAAAGAGGTCATAATTGTGAACGATAAATTGCATATCAGAACGGCACAAATAAGCGACGCCCAAGAATTGCTCGCTATATACAAACCATATATTAAAAACACGGCAATAACATTTGAATACAATGTTCCAAACGTTGAAGAATTTGCAAATCGCATAAAAACTACGCTAAAAAGGTACCCTTATATTGTAGCCGAACTCAACGGAAAAATTGTCGGCTATGCGTATGCCGGAGTTTTCAAAGGCAGAAAAGCGTATGATTGGTCAGTTGAAACAAGTATTTATATCCGCCTTGAGAATCACGGAAACGGAATCGGCAGAAAACTCTACGAAAAGCTCGAAGAAATTCTCACAAAGCAGGGTGTGACAAATGTAAATGCTTGTATTGCGTACACTGAACATGAGGATAAACATCTGCATAACGACAGTGTTTGCTTTCACAAAAAACTCGGTTATAAAACTGTCGGTATTTTTCATAAATGTGCATACAAATTTGATAAGTGGTACGATATGATATGGATGGAAAAATTTATTGCCGAACACAATGCTAATCCGAATGATATTATCCCCTACCCTATGCTGAATTGTTAACAGAACCATAAGATATAAGTATCCCCGAAAAGTTCGATAAAAAACTTTTCGGGGATTGAATTTGTCAATAAAAATGGGTACTGTCATAATATTGCTTACAATTACTATAAGCTGAAATTTTTAATAATATCCCACTTAATAATGCAATTTAGAATTATTTTTCAAGCTTTGCAAAACTGTCTTTGCAGACATATCCTGCATATTCTCCGAGATCAATTTGCTTGATATCGTGACTTACATGTCTTTCGCTTACAGGAATCATTTCCATATAGTCCCCGTAAAGATACTTCAGGTACTTATCATATTCTTTAGGAATAGGCAGTTTTGCATTTTCAAAATCAACCCATATTGCCTCATCAAGCCATTCGGCAGGGAAAGCTCCTCTTGAAACATTTCTTCCCATACTGTCAAACAGATATTTCGGATTTTTCATATTTTTATGAAGTGAAATAAGTTTGTTTTGAACCTTTTGCAAAAATCCAAGCGGAAAAATCTTTCTCAGAATATTCGCACACAAAGAAGAAAATCTGCTGTTTGCATTCACCGAAGTGCCTCTCCACTTATCAAGCACCAGCCATCTTGAGCTTGCAGTTGCTTTCATATGAATTTTTCGTAAGAAAGCATTGTTTGAAGTATAATCCTGTGCAAGCACATCAAGAAAAATTCCGTTATGAATATTGGGAAATCTTGATGTAAACTCAGTAGAAAGCAGAGTATCGTTTATTCGCAGTTTTGTAAAAGGAAAATGGCTGTCTTTTTCATTTTTTTGAGTCTGTGCAAAAAGATAATTCGGGAGTTCACTCGGCAATACCGAAAGAAACCTGTCGTAATCTTTTCTAAGCATCATAACATCTGCATCATCGTCCCACGGAATAAAGCCTTTATGCCTTACTGCACCCAAAAGACTTCCTCCGCCCAAAAAATACTTAATGTTATGCTTTTTGCAAATTCTGTCAACCTCAAGTAAAAAGCCCAGAAGTATCTGTTGAATATCATTAAGCTTGCCGTCATATGAATCGGAAAACATAAATATACTGTCATCATCCATTACCTCGTGTCCCGAAATAAGGAGTGCGTCCTTGTAGTTGACCATTGATAACCAACCAAGCTTTTTCAGTCTTGTGCAGTCAATGGCACAGCCGTCCGTAGAATCACCTACAGAAGTTATGTTAACCTCACACTCATCAAAAGCATCCGAAAGCGTAAGTGAAAATTCTGCCGAATTTACGGTTGAAGTATCTGAGCAGGCGTTATACACCTGATTGTTCTCACCGTTACAAAGAACAAACAGAACAGCAGAAATCAAGTCATTAATACTTATATAAGACACTTTGGGTGATTTGTTCTTAACATTCAAAGATTTTCCGTGAACAGCCGATTCCAGCATATTCCTTACAAAATCGGAACTTGAATTTGCAGATATAATCTTGCCGCTTCTTACTGCTTTGATTGAAAAATCATACATATGAGACGCAGAAAAATAAAGATTCTCAACAGACTGAATCAGCATTGCTTTTAATGAATCCGAATTAAAAGCGGAATGTGTTTTTTCTTTTTCGGAAATAACAAAATCTTTTCCGAGTGTTCCGTAAATTGAGGCATCTGACACAAGAACAATTTCTTTTATCTTTAACGCATTGACAGCCGAGATAATATTATTTGCCCTGTTGATATGATTTTTAAATACATCAACATCTTCAACTCTATCAGAAAGCAAAAATCCCGTTTCAATGAGTATATCTCCGCATTTATTAACCGAATGAAGTGAAGAATACTTTACGATGGAAAAATCTGATGAATCGATATAATCGAATCTCCTGTCATAGCTTTCGTTATCCTCTACAAGCAAAAATACAGCTATGTCTGCTTGTTTTTTTAAGTTAACCATGCGAAGCGATGATACAAGAGAAAAGGCGAGTTCTCCGCCCCCTGCTATAAAAACAGATTTTCCGAATAATTTACGGATGTTCAAATTTTTATAACGCAAAGCTACAAGTGCTCTGTCCTGTTCAAATTGGTTAAGTAACAACTCAGACATAACTGTATTCCTAATTTCTGTTATTAATTTTCTTCAAGAATTCCGACTGCTCTTCTTATTCCTTCTTTAAGGTCAACAAGAGGCTTCCATCCAAGGCTGCAGAGTCTTGAACTGTCAAGAATTTCGGGAGTTTTTGCAAGAGCGGAAGTATCAACCTCAGGCTCCTTTTCATCTTCGGGATTAGCAAAAGCCAAAGTCATATTTCTCTCAGGGAAAACCTCACAAGCTGTCTTTGCAAAATTTCTTATTGTTGTATCTGATTTTTCATAAGAAATGTTATACGGTGTAACATTTTCACCGTTAAGCATAATGTATATGAGAGCAGAAACCGTGTCTGTAACATAGCAGAATGAACGGTTAGCCGCACCGTTGCTTTTGAGAAGAATATTTTCGTGACGAACAACATTTGCAATAAACTGCGCCCAGACACGATCATCCGTAAGACTGCTGGCACCGTAAATATAGCTCGGTCTTGCAATCTTTACATTGAGTCCAAACTGTTTGCAATAGCTTGCGGCAAGAGTTTCAGACGCTCTCTTACCCACTGCATAACAATTTTTATAGGAAGTAAAATCAATATAACCGATATCATCTTCGGAAATACTGTTTTTACCATTGTGCAAAGCACCGTAAACTTTAAGGCTTGAAACAACAAGTACAGACTCACTTTTGCTTTCAAGAGCAAAATCAAGAATGTTTGATGTACCGCTGAGATTTGCGTTAATAGTGCCTACAGGATCGGTTTCAAATTGAATATTACTTGCCTGACTTGCGGCATGAATAATAAAATCTGCTCTCTCACATTCAATCTTATTTGTAACATCGGCAACAACAAGCTCAATGTCATCTCTTTCAAGAAGAACGCCAAACTTTTTCTCGGCTCTCTCTCTGTTTCTTACGAACGCAAGGAGCTTGATGTTATTGTTATAAAAGTCATTTCTTGCGAGAAATGTGAGAACAAGATAATAACCGATAAATCCTCCTGCACCGGTTATAAGAACGGTTTTACCGTTAAATCTGTTCCAATCAACATTTGTATTTGTAATTTCTTTAATATCGGAAAAAACCGTCTTTTTTATATTACTTTGAACATTATAATCCATATTTAAGTTCTTCCTTTGCAAACTGCTTGTAGTTTTCATAATAGAACTGTGATCGCAATGTTGTGAGATCCTCAGGTGTTGTTACCTTAATGTTGAATCTCTCGCCAAGGAAAAGATGAACCTTTTCGCCGAGCTCAATAAAAAGTTCACTTGAGGAAACAGGGTTTGTAATACCTCTCTTGTAAGCTTCTTCGTGAGCCCAAAGAATTCTTTCCATTGTATATCCCTGCGGAGCCTGTGTAATGTACATTGTACTTCTCTGGTAACTCTTGCCGCAGGTTTCTCCGTCCTCACTGTAAAGAAGTGAATCAATACTCGGAGTAACAGGAACGGCTGTTTTGTACTTTTTTGTATCCTTAATACAGTTAGTGATGAGTTCTTCGCTGAGCATAGGACGAACACCGTCACAGATGAGGATGATATCCTCAGGATCTTTTGAAAATTCGGCAGTAGCCATTACGCCGTTGTGAATAGAATCAAAACCGTTAGCACCGCCCGGAACAACAGCCTTTACCTTTGCAACATTGAATGCCTCAATAAGCTCATTAAGGTAGCCGATCCAGTCAGCCTTACAGGCAACAACAATCGCATCAACCTTAGGATGACGGGCAAAATGCTCCATTGTGTGAATAATAATCGGCTTTCCGCCAACCTCAAGAAACTGTTTAGGCATATCGGAATATTTCATTCTTGCACCGATACCGCCTGCAAATAACATAGCTGTAACCATAGTAAGACAATCCTTTCAAAACACAAATCAGACTTCACTTTACAAAATGCAGTCAAATTTATTTTTTTAACAGCAGAATTACGCAATAAAAAACGTGTCTGCACTTTGATATAACTATTAATATGATACCACATTAATGCATTTTTTGTCAACAAAAATACTTTGTACGAATGTTTTAATCAACTTTGCCGGTTTACGGTGAATTTCTTATACCGTATTTTCAAAATGCTTTTTATTTAGGCACATCATTTTGACGCACAATTTAATATTTTTCATACCTTATAAAATTAATGCGGGAAAATGCGGGAATGAGTAAAATTGTTTTATTCTTTATTCCTATTTTTCTTTTAAGTATATATAAATACAGAAAATTTTGATAAAATAGAAAAAATTGCAGAAAGCTGTGTTATTTATGTTTGACAAAAATTTGATTGATTTATCGGTTATGTCTACCGAGCAGATTGACAAAATTATCCGAAAAGCTAAAAAGATTATGCAGAGTCCCGCCGACTATCGACACGCCTGTGACGGCAAGATTCTTGCTACATTATTTTATGAACCGAGTACAAGAACACAGATGTCATTCCAGACGGCTATGCTTAAACTCGGCGGAAGAACAATCGGTTTTGACAATCCGATGAATTCATCCGTTTCAAAGGGCGAAAGCCTTAAAGATACAATTACAATTGTCGGCGAATATGCCGATATTATCGCAATGCGTCATCCTGTTGAGGGTACTGCCGCTGCGGCATCTCTCTATGCAGGTGTTCCCGTTATCAACTGCGGAGACGGCGGTCACCTTCATCCAACTCAGACGCTTGCCGACATTATCACTCTCAGCTGTGAAAAAGGCAGACTTGATAACCTCAGAGTAGGTGTATGCGGTGACCTTCTCAACGGCAGAACAGTTCACTCGCTTATCAAGACACTTGCAAAATATCCGAACAACAGCTTTGTACTTATCTCAACAAAGGAACTCAGCGTTCCGCTTTATGTTATTGACATTCTTGAAAAGAACGGCTGTAAGTATGAAATTTCAAACAGCCTTGCAGATGCAATCACAGACCTTGATGTTCTGTATATGACAAGAATTCAGCGTGAGAGATTTGCAAGCGAAGAAGATTATCAGGCACAGAAAAATGTTTTTGTTCTCGACAAAGAAAAACTTGACAAGGCAAAAGAAGATATGATAATTCTTCACCCATTGCCGAGAGTAAACGAAATTACAGTTGATATTGATGATGACCCGAGAGCGTTGTATTTCAAACAGGCTCAGTACGGTATGTACGGCAGAATGGCACTTATTCTTCTGCTTTTGCAGGATGATGAGTTCTTTGTTGAAAACAGACCGTTTGTTGTATCGAATCATCACTGCAACAATCCGAGATGTATCACACAGCAGGAGCCATATCTTCCGAACCTCAGCTACGAAAAGCTTGGTATGGTAATGTGCGGTTACTGCGACAAGAGAATAGACTGAGGTGTATTAAATGAGTGAACATAAGAAAAAGAAAAATCCGGCGGCTACTATGATGATGACCTCTCTCGCCTATATCGTACTTGGCATTGTGACGGTTGTCTTTCCGCAAAAGGTGCTTGATGTTTTGTGCTATGCACTCGGCGGTGCAATGACTGTTTACGGACTGTTCAACATAATTTCTTTCTTTGTTGACAGAGAAGGCGGAATGTACTTTGAACTTGTAATAGGCGTTATTTCAACCGGATTCGGTATATTTGCTTTGTTTTCACCCACTTCAATTGCGGCAATAATCAATATTCCGATTGGCATTATCATTATTGTTGACAGCATTATGGATATGAAACATTCGCTCACGCTGAGATCGCTCGGTATGAGAAAATGGTGGATTCCGTTTATTATAGCAATTGTAATGATTATGTTCAGTCTTACAACAATTTTCTTTACAAACATTTTTGGTGCATTGCTTATGATTGCACTCGGAATTGTGCTTATTTATGAAGGTGTTTCGGGATTTTCACTTATTATTCTGCTCAGCCGTTATCACAAAGAATACGACCGCAATCAAAGAATGATTGATGCAGAAGCAACCGATATAAACTGAATATGATTAAACCGTCCGCAGAATTCACGGACGGTTTTCTTTTTATACGGTAATGTATGTGCCGAGGTGGATACTGCAAAGAATACATTCTTTAACGGTAAGTTCTTCGGACTGCTCCATCGCCGATTTGTACAAATAAAGTTGCTTCTTGTAAAGTCCTGCAAGTTTTGTTATATCTTTTACCCTGTCGGTTTTGTAATCGACAATAACAAGCTTTCCGTCCTCAACAAACGCAAGGTCAACCGCACCCTGAATTATTACTGTTGCATCGGTTTTTACACCTTTATATTCATCAAATACTTCCGACGGTTTAAGCCTTGCGGTAAATCGTTTTTCACGCATTACAAGCTGTGATGCAATTATACGGTCAATTAGTTTGGTTGAAAGAAATTCATTAAGTGTTTTTCTGTCAATCATATCAACCTGTTCCTGTGTAAGTTTTCCGTCATTTAAAAGACGGTCAATTTCAGTATCAAGACTTGCTCTTGCCTGTTCAAAATTGCAGTATTGCAAAAACTTGTGGTGAGCAGTGCCTCTTGCAACAGGAGCGGAATTTTGTTCAGCTATGAATAACGGCTTTGAAAGAATCTTTTCAAAATAATCACCGTTCTGACTATGTGCAATATCGGATGCACTGACCTTTTGCGGGAGTGAAAGAATATCTCTGTTTCTGTATTTGAAATCAAGATTCTTTTTCAAAAGTTTTGCATAATCAAAAGTATCATCGGATACATCGGCAACCTGTAACAGATTTGTTGAAGTAATATCGTCCTCAAAGACATTATCCTTATCAATCATTTTTTCATCAACGATAATCTGCAATTTCCAATCTGATTCTCCGTTGTGCGGAATTACCTTTGAACCCGGCATAATGTCGTTACGCAGATTATTGAGTGACGGGTGAACTAATGCACAAAGACAGAGCCAGTCGCAATAGCTTTGACAGCTTGTGACAGTATAGGGTTCAATTACACTTTCGGACACGAGCTTTGAATACAGCCTTTCAAGATAATCACTGCACTTCTTTACTGCACCGACACAGATAAGCTTTTCCTTTGCTCTTGTGAGTGCAACATAAAGCACACGCATTTCCTCGGCAATAAGGTTTTCTTCAATTTTAAGCCCTGTTGCAAGGCGTGGGAATGTGTTATAAACAACACCATTGCTCTGAGTCTTGATGCCGAGTCCCGCCTTGCTGTCGAGAAGAATATCGTTTCTAAGGTCGGTTTTATTGAATTGGTGGGTTATATCGGCAATAAAGCAAACCGGAAATTCAAGTCCCTTTGACGCATGGATACTGAGAACTCTCACAGCATTTGCAGAGTCGCCCTCATTTTGTGATGATGCGTCAAGGTTTGTCTTATTGGCAATAAGCTTGTCGGTATATGAAATAAAATCAGAAAGCGTTTTATAGCCGTTGCTCTCAAAACTTCTTGCATATTCACGCAACAGCTCCAGGTTTTTAAGTGCCGAATCATTACCGCTGACTGCAAGCGAAATAGACATAAACCCTGTCATTTCACACGCTTTTGAAATGAGAGCGTCAACGGAATTTGTACAGGCACAATCACGCAGAATTTTAAGTTCATCAACAAATTTTCTTGCCTTATCGTTTGTTTTCGCATATTCGCAGACAGAAGAGTAAAGCGAAGATTTTCTGCTTTCACAACGCATTTCGGCAAGCTCATCGGGAGTGAACGCATACATAGGACTGCACAAAACCGACAAAAGCGGAATATCAATCCCCGGGTTGTCAATTATACGCAGAAGATTGAGCATAATTTTGATTTCAACTGCATCAAAAAAGCTTGACTTATTCTCGCTATAGGCAGGAATACCGCTGTTGTTCAGAGTGTTGACATAAGTTGCGGCCTTTCCGCTTGGACTGCGAAGAATTATTGCAAAGTCGCCGTAACGGGCTTCACGCATTATATCTCCGTCCTTAACTCTAAAGCCCGAATTAATCATATCGTGAATTTTATCAGCTATGTACTTTGCCTCAATTTCTTCTTTTTCAAGGTCTGAGTTTTCGGATTCAATCAATGAAATTTCAAAATTGCAATCATCAGACTTTGGAAACTCAGCACCGTTTACCAGCCTTTCATCGGAATTATATTCCATTTTTGCGGATTCCTTGGTCATTATTCTTTCAAAAATAAAATTGACCGCATCACACACCTCAAAACGACTGCGGAAATTTCTGTCAAGAATTATAGTTGCAGGATATTCGGGATTTTCTTCATTGAATCGTTTATATTCATTTTTGCGTTCAATAAAAATTTCGGGCTTTGCCTGACGAAATCCGTAGATACTCTGCTTTACATCGCCAACCACAAAAAGATTGCTTTCATCATTGCTTACCGACTTGAAGATAAGGTCTTGAACATCATTTACATCTTGAAATTCGTCAACCATAACAGCATCAAATCTGTTTGAAATCTCCTGAGCCTGAACGGTTTTGGTATAGCCGTTTTCATCATCAGGCTTTGCAAGAAGTTTTACAGTAAGCGATTCAATATCGGCAAACGAGAGAATATTTTTCTTCGCTTTGAGTTCGGAAAGCTTTTTGTCATATGCACGAACAAGTGTAAACAAGGTAGATATGAACCTATGAAGCTGTGACAATTCAAGCCTTGCATCTTCCTCACTCCAAAAAAACAATGATTGGAGTTTCTTCACCGTTTCTTTGACCTCATCTCTGTTGGATGAAATAGAAATTTTAATCGGATTATCCTTGTATCCTTTCGGACTTTTCATTCTTCCTGTTTCAAAAGAAAATATTGCCTGTCTGATTTCATTCCATGATGAAGAAACAAATTTTAATTGGACATGGGTAAAATATGCCAAATCACCGACAAGAAGGGGTTCGACTGCATCCTGAAGTTTTTCGTCATCTTTTAATCGAAGAATAGAATTTTCAGTCAGATTGATTCCGTGAAGCACGGCACTTAGAGCATAGTCGATTATAATTTTGCCCCACACAGTTTTTTCAATATCGGTTTCCGAATAGTTTTCGAGCATATCATCAAGCCATTTATCGGGGAACGGCTGAGTTGTAAGAAACTCGGATATTTTAAGGACTGTTTCACGCAGTTTTTGGTCGCCCTGTTTCCCTTTAAAAAGATCAAGCAAAGAATAAAAGCAGTCATCTTCGCTGTCATAAAAGCTTTCAAATGTATTATCGAGTGCCTCTTGTCTGAGAATTTCAAGCTCACCCTCATCGGCAATACGAAAATCTCTTGCAACATCGAGCGTATGAAAATATTCACGGACAATATCTCCGCAAAAGCTGTCTATTGTAGAGATATTTGCACTGTACAAAAGCTGTCGCTGTGCAAGCAAATGAGCGTTATACGGATCATCTTCAAGAAGTTTGTTGACTGCCGCCTGTATTCTTTCACGCATTTCGGCAGCCGCCGCTCTTGTGAATGTTACGATAAGAAGGCGGTCAACATCAAGGGGATTTTTCTCCCGTGTAATAAGCTTTATTACACGCTCTACAAGCACGGCAGTTTTTCCCGAACCGGCGGCAGCC
>ULTV01050149.1_pt1 | contig 90135 bp, 46 predicted proteins | sample 1957931 | NCBI WGS metagenome assembly ULTV01 (sample SAMEA4835743, study PRJEB28245) | human gut metagenome | biome: gut microbiome; material: fecal sample | place: Denmark | collected 2008
AGCATCGTCGATAAAGCCGGATTGAATACCTCAGACAGCCGGGCCACCTTGCAGAAGTTCCTGGGGGTGCTCCTTGAAGGCGGGAGCGCCAACCTGAAACAAGAGGCGGAAACTCTTCTGAAAGACCCTGCCGAAAGCGGGATAGACTGGAACGCTCCGCTCTACGTATTCGAAGCCCCTACGCTGCACAACACGGCAATCACCCTGAAAATTGCCGATTTAAAGAAGTTTGAAGCCATGCTCCGGCTGCTTGCCCAGGAACAGTTGTGCACCGCTCCGGTCGAGGCCGGCGGTTACCGGAGCGTTGAAATAAAAGACGCAGGAGTACTGCTTGCCTACAACGACGGCACTCTGCTGGGAGTTTACGGCGGCAGTACGGAACAGTTGAAGAAGCTGCAACCCGCCATCACCGCCCTCATGCAACAACCTGCCGACAAAAGCATCCGCACCGGCAAATACTTCACCCCGATGATGCAGCAAAAAGGAGACATACGCCTGCTGGCAACTCCCGATGCCCTCCCCATGGACGTTCGCGGTGTACTGACCTGGCCGCACGGCACGCAACTGTTAGGTTATGTCCTGTTTGAAAACGGACGTATATACGCTACCCTGCAAAACGCCGATTTCAAAGGAAATACCAAAGAAAGCAACCAGCCTTTCCACCCTCAAAATTCGCGGGAGCTGCAACAGGCCATGCTGAACATGATGCATGGACGAGCCTTCAACATTTCATTGACCAGCAACGAATTGCTTACTTTAAGCAACCTGCGGGTGCTTATGGAATATGCTCCGAACGAACCGGAAGTCAACATCCTCTATCAGCTGATTATGAAAATAGAAGAGCTGAACCTGCGGGGAGACAAGAACCGGACCAACTTTACGGTCGTTCTGAACGAAAAGAACGAGAATGCCCTGAAACAGCTTACCGACTTTGCCAAGTTGTTCATAGGGATGTAACCGGCAGCCGGCATTCAGCGATTCATATTCAGCACGCAATGCGTAATTTGTAAATCATAAGTAATGGACCACATTCATTTACAGCATACCCTGCCCCAGGTCTTTGCCGGCCGTGACACCGTCATTTCACAGGTGTGGCATCAGGACATCGTGTTCGACAGAGGAAAGCGCTATCTGATAGAGGCTTCCTCCGGCACCGGAAAATCCTCCCTGTGCAGCTATATCTACGGGTATCGGCGCGACTACCAGGGCATCATCAGTTTCGACGGACGCAACATCCGCTCATTCTCCGTCGGCGAATGGGCAGATATAAGGAAACATTCGCTCAGCATCCTTTTCCAGGAACTGCGTATCTTCCCCGAGCTGACCGCCCTTGAGAACGTCTTGTTAAAGAACCGCCTGACCAACCATAAGAAGAAAAAAGAAATTCTCGCCCTTTTCGAAGCAACCGGCATTCCCGACAAAACCGACGAAAGAGCCGGCAAGCTTTCCTTCGGGCAGCAGCAACGCGTCGCTTTTATCCGCAGCCTTTGCCAGCCGTTCGACTTTATCTTCCTGGACGAGCCCATCAGCCACCTGGACAACGACAACAGTGCCATAATGAGCCGGTTGCTCATGGAAGAGGCGGACAAGCAGGGAGCAGGCATTATTGTCACATCCATCGGGAAGCACCTGGAGCTCGAATACGATGAAACCTTCCGCCTATAACGCATAAACCATTATCCGCACCATGAACAGACTTGTTTGGAAACTTCTCCGCCAACATATCAGTATAGGCCAGTTGACCGGCTTTTTCCTCGCCAACCTCTTCGGCATGCTGATTGTATTACTGAGCGTACAATTCTACCGGGATGTACTCCCCGTTTTCACGCAGGGAGACAGCTTCATGAAAAAGAATTATATCATCGCCACAAAGAAAATCAGCGCACTCGGCAGTTTTACCGGAAGAAGCAACACCTTCTCCCCCAAGGAAATCGAAGAGATGAAAGAACAGTCTTTCACCGAAAGCGTGGGCGCCTTCACCCCTTCCTTGTTTAAAGTATCCGCAGGCTTAGGCATGCAGGAAGCCGGAATACATCTTTCCACCGAAATGTTTTTCGAGTCCGTACCCGACGAATATGTAGATGTCAGCCTGGATAACTGGCATTTTGACGAGTCCGCCCAAGTCATTCCCATCATCATTCCCCGTAATTACCTGAATCTGTACAACTTCGGATTTGCACAAAGCCGTAACCTGCCAAAACTCTCCGAAGGCCTCATGAGCCTGATACAGATGGACATCATGCTACGGGGCAACGGACGTGCAGAGCAGTTCAAAGGTAAGATTGTAGGGTTCTCCAACCGCCTGAATACAATACTTGTTCCCCAAGCATTCATGGACTGGGCAAACCAACGTTTCGCCCCCGGCAAAGAAGCCCGACCTTCCCGCCTCATCGTCGAGGTGAAGAACCCTGCCGACACAGCCGTCAGCGACTATTTCCAACAGCAGCACTATGAACCCGAAGGCGACGGGCTGGATGCCGGAAAAACGACGCATTTCCTGCGCCTCATCACCGGTATCGTCATGGGAGTAGGATTATTCATCAGCATTTTATCCTTTTATATCCTGATGTTAAGCATCTTCCTGCTGTTGCAAAAGAATACCGTAAAATTGGAAAACCTGCTTCTGATAGGCTATAGCCCCAATCGTGTGGCGCTTCCCTACAATATCCTGACCTGCGGCTTGAATCTGGCGGTACTGATATTGTCTGTCGGCGGAGTGGCATGGGTGCGCAGTTACTATACGGAAATTATCGGCGCGCTCTTTCCGCAACTGGAGACGGGGACACTGCTCCCATGCTGGACAGCAGGTTGCCTGCTATGCCTCGCAGTATCTTCTTTGAATATTGTAATGATACGCAGAAAAATCATGAGTATTTGGAAAGGAAGATAAGCGGCCCGGTGACTTATATTGCAGGTGCAGCTATCTCTCAGGCTTCACAAAGTACGTATCAAAGCAGACTGAAAGCAAGCAATCCCCTCTTGTTTTGAGATTTATCCCTCGTGTCCACCCCTGAAACAACCGGGAATAATCAGAAAACAAACCGTTGAAAATCCCGCGTTCCCTCATGGATTTTATGCCTTTATAAGGTGTAAAACTTCGTTTTGCAGTTGCGGGCCGAAGAGCCTGCATATGCGGGCCCGACAGCCCGCAACCGGCAACCGCCGGGCCTGCAACTGCAAAACGAGGTTTTACCATAAGTATAACGGTATTTTGCAGGGTCCGGACAAACAAAAACAACGAAGCAAAGCGTTGTTTATCTTCCGGCTTTCCCCGAACAGCCCGTGGAGAATATCCGAATTTACACGCAAGAATTACAGCGGAATTACGGGACTTATGCAGAACAATACGCTGGACGACCTCAATCTGCCGATGGAGAAAGGTATTTTAACAATATTGAAATAAGGGAGGCACAAGGCAGATGTAAAAGCTGTTAATCAACGCATTACGGAATAAAAAGCAACGGAATGTACCCCAAAAGCGGTGATGACCGATGTTTGGTCGTCACGGTTATAAGGTGTCTTATAACCGTACAACTACCATATAATCAGCTAATTGAAGCCAAAAATGACGAGTGATGACAAATATACCATTATTTGCCGGTTGAGCTTGGGTTATTTTACGCTTACATTGCTAATGAATTCATTTGTCACTGTCTCTTTCAAATCGCGCATCTTCTCTCCGTTGATAGTGACATTCTCAAACGTCACATTCCTTACCATGCCGTCCCGGCTTAACCCTTGAATGAGCGAACGGTTCTCTCCGACTCCCGTATAAGTGATATTACGGAATACACCCCCCCCGATACTACTGCCGGGCTGCCTGTCGTACTTGGGATTGAAACGGACTTTCACATAGAAAAGACGGCCTTCCTGAATATGCTCTACACGGATGTTCTCGAACAAGACATTGCGTACCCGGTTTCTATCACCGCAATCTACCGTCATGCATCCCTGATACATCGGGTCGTCTTCATCATGTTCCAGAATATCCACATTACGGAAAATAAGATTCTCGATAACCTCGCCTGTTGAAGAATCCGGATCGCCATGCCCACCTACATTGATAGGATGCGCAACGTCCGCCCACAGGACGGAGTTTTGTACGGTAATATCGCTTGAACCTCCCCACCAGTTCCAGCGATGGTTATAGAGCGCAATACAATCATCGCTCGTACGGAGAAAAACATTATCGACAAGGACCTTGCGGCAGCACATCATGTCAATGCCGTCACTCCAGCTTCTGCAACTAAAGGATTTCAGGTTACGGATAACTATATCCGAAGAACCGCCGCCGAACACCGTGTAGTGTTCCGGGTTCACCACCGTAATTCCATCGACCAATACATTTTCGGAATCGGTTATTTCAATGCCGCGGATAGGGTGGTCTAATATTCCACGACCGATGATACGGACATTTTCCGCATTATCAACCAGTAATTTGGCTTTCAGCACCGCACCCGGCGCCAGATAAACAGTAGTATTGCTTGGCACGCGTATCTGATTGTTGGGCAAGTCTTTCGGACGGTGCACACCGGGACCGAAGAACATAACGCCTTTCGCTTCCCCGGAATAAACCTCCTTCTCCATAGGATTGGCAAAAAGATGTAAATTGTGCAGGCGGTCGCCATTGAACTCCACCGAGAGGTACCGGGGCTTATCTAAGGAGAAAAAGATTGTGTTTTGCACTTGCCGAAAGGCTATCTCATTGTTCAAGGGACGTATGGTAACCTCACGCACCGTACCATTATTCTTTTTTACCATGACTTCCACGGGACTGCCCATATCAAACTGTACCATGGAAGCGTCTTGCGGCTTGTCCAAATCGACCTGCACCTTGTATTCAAACACATCCTGCCACTCTCCACCGGGCATACGGACACGCACCGTATAATCATCATTGTGTGGCAGCCCCGTATGCAACCCTTCCGGATAAGTTTTCAACTGTGCCCGGACAGTCATGCCGAGACATGCCCACACAAGCAATATAACCCATACCTTTTGTCCCATCACCCGGCTCCTCCTACAATTTGGTTTTCTTCGTCACACCTTTCTTTATCTTGTACGTCTTTCCGCCTAATGTTACCGTACAAGTGCCGGATGCCGTGTAATACCATCCGTCCGCTTCTTTTTCGAGCAACACATTCACCGGAACATCGGCTTTGACCGAAGCCGAAGGAGTTTGCAACAGCGTACCGTTCCCTAAAAAGAGAGTACAGTCCTCTCCCTGCCGGTTTCCCCACAGAGCGTAGGTGGCAGAGGCTTTCATGCCGTTACCCATCAAGCAAGGATGAGTTGCACCGTCCGAAGACAGAATATAATCCGTACGCCCGTTTTTCTGTTTTACGCAAATCCCTACATGGCTGCCCGGCTGCTTACTCTCCACCTCCGGAAAAGTAACGGAAGAAATCTGCTCGGTTTCCTTTACCGTCGAAGGTTCGTAAACGGCTACAAAAGGCCGGTTCCATGCCTCACCCTTCTGACGGGCAACAAACGTAAGGGTGGGTTGTTCCTTAATATTGTAAGGCATGCCCGGCGTACGGCTCAGACCTTCGGTCATAGGGCTGAGAGCGGAAAACACCGTGCGGTCTTTTTCACCTTTCATCCACATATTCATCCGAATATCATCCTTATCGGGCATTCTGATTGTAAAGACAGCTTTTACATCTTTACCGGTACGGGCGCATTTCTTGTCGAACAGATAAGAATAGGCTCCCAGATGCGCACCGGCAAAAGCCAGTTCTTCGGTAGGCTGCAGGTGCAGGTCCGTACCGTCGGCAGCAGCCAAGGTCATCTCCTGTCCCAGATTATGATAGAAATAATCGTGCATCTTGTCTCCGCCGCGTTCTTTGCGGCTACGGAAAATATCTACATAGTAGCCTGTTTCGGGACCAGTGGTAACGATACTCATCATGCGTGTCTGGTCTGCACGGCTTTCCGGTTCACGGAAATAAACATCGCTGTACGTAACGGAAGGGAATTTATCCTTTACAGCCGCAGCTGCGGAAGATGCCGGAAAACAGGATAGCAAATCGAAGGAATGATTGCTCTTCATCACCGGATAACTGGAAATGCCGTCTACACATACCGTATTGTGGCTGGGAAACTGTGAGTAATATTCGGCATAATCCAATCCGCTGTACAGGTATAAACCGATACCGGCATCAGGGCCTAACACATACCCCTTGCCGTAAAGCTCCATCGAAATGCCATTGGCATGCATGTGATTGCCCTCGCTGGCGTTCAGGGAAATCATCAAACTATGGCGCGGGTGCATACCGTTGCGCTGTACCAGCCACGACACGTTTGGTGCGTAAAATAAAGGAGATACATAATCCTCTATCTTGCCTGCCCGGATATCCGGCTTCAGTGTCAAAGGCTTGTCGTCAAAAAAAGAATTGATAGACACACGTACATTTTTTTTAGCCGCAGCTTTCCCGGCATCAGGATCAAGACATTTCAGCAAAGCAGTAAAATATTTCTCTTGCTCCTCTTTTCCATTGACTTGAGCGTTCTCAATCATCCGGACAACAGGCGTGGTATTCAGATAATTCGGATGGGTATCTCCGAAACCGCATATCATCCGGTTGGGGAACAAATACTGCGGAGTGGCTGCCACAGCTTTGGGAAGTACCGGCAGTTCCTTCGTCAAGTCACAATGCAGGTTACGGTCGAAGAGGCTTGTAAAGTTGGCATAGTCATTCATCACCACACCACTGTAACCGGGACATTCCGCCCAAATACCCGTATGAGGATCATATCCGTAGTCGGCAAGTTTTTTCAGGCTCCATTGGCGGATGCCGGATTGGTTGAGTACATAATCGATATAATAACCGCGCCCTTTGCCGTCGGCGTAATGAGCATCATCTTCGAGTATCATGCCGATGTCCATTACATAACGCGCCTGCATCAGATTCCAATTGTTATGGGGGACTCCGTTGGCTATGATATTATCCGCCCATTTCTTGAAAGCTCCGGCATAGATACTCATCTTATCGGCATAATGAACCGCCAAATACCCGTACAGGAAGTCATAAAGGGGAACAATATCATAAAGTATATCTTCATGGATTACCTCAAACGAACTCATACCGACCAGTGTCTGCTGGTGACCGTGGTTTAAATCGACAGGGACATTGCGGTAATAGATACCTTGCATATAGGTATCGAAAACACCGGCTGCCAGGCGGGCATACCGTTCTTCATCGGTCAGCCAATAAAGGAAAGCCGCATCACGGGCAATTCCCATAATCTCGCGGTTCAGGCTTTCGATGTTACGCCCCGTCTTGGCGGGATGCACTTTTTCCAAAGGACGGCCGGGAAGAGAGTTGTTATGGAAAGTGACATTACCGTCTTTATCATCGTCATAGGGAATGACATCCGCCAATTTGGGACGTCCGTGAGTGGCGAATGTGCCACGCGTACCGGTATAACGCACCGTAGGAACGGGAGCTTTCGCTCCGCCTGCATGATCGAAACTTTCACCTTTTATATATACATCGGTGGCATGGGAATTCCAATACATGGCAAGACGCGACAAAAGCCAGTCCGGCTGCGCCTCGGTCAGGCAGGTATAGGAATCCGCCTTTGCTTTCAGTTTATCGAACACCTCTTTTGCCCATGGTTCATTCTCTATTAAATCACGTGTGACCTGCTTTCCGTCGGCATTCGTCAGATAACGGGGATGCGTCTGAGAAAGTTGCAGGGTACGGACATCGATTTGCGCTTGCAATGCTGTAACCGCCGATAGCAGTAAAAGTAATATGGCTTTTCTCATCTTTCAATTCGTTTTGAAAAGGAATACGCACAACCTGCCTCGCACACTCAATAGTCAAGAACTTTTTAGCATCCTTTCTGCTTTCAAACTGATATTTATTTATGTTGATTCATATACTCTTTCGGAGACATTCCATATTTTTCGCGGAAAGAACTGGAAAAATGCGACAGGTTGGTATATCCCGTGGCATAAGCAATCTCCGATATAGTAAGCTTTTGGTCTTGCGCCAATAAAGTCGCAGCTTGCTGTAAACGAATATTCTTGATGAAGTCCCGGGCAGAAAGATTCGTCAGTTCCTTCAGCTTACGATGTACATGTACCCGGCTCAATCCGACCTCGGAAGCAAGCATCTCAACGTTCAGTGCAGGGTCATCCAAATGTTCATTCACCACTTTCATAATCTTGTCCATCAATATCTCGTCACTGGACTTCATTGTAATTTTTTCCATTTTATCCTCTTGCTGTTGAGCCCCGCTGAATTTGTTACGTAGCAGTTTGCGATTGGCTATCAGGTTGGCAATAGTCTTTTTCAACAATTCCGTGTTGAAAGGTTTCACCATATAAGCATCGGCACCGGTTTCCATCCCTTCCAAAGTATCTTCCGGTTTGGACATAGCTGTCAACAAGATTACAGGAACATGATTTACATTAGTGTTCTGCTTTATTTTACGACACAAAGTCAGTCCGTCCATTTCGGGCATCATAACATCGGAGATAACCAAATCGGGCGCATCACGCAAAATCGAATCATACGCTTCCTTACCGTTGCTGCAAGTCTCCACTTTGTATTCATCCGATAATTCCGATTTCAGATAAGACTTGATTTCATCCTCATCCTCCACAACCAATACCCGTAAACGTGTCTTTGCCTTCATATTGGTTTTAGATTCCCCCTCTTCTTCAGCAGCCAACTCTTCCAGTTTCGCTAAAACAGGCTTTTCAACAGTGTGAAACATCACTGTTTCTTCATCTACTGCTTCCAACTCATCAGTGCGCAAATGTGCTGATCCCAATGGTATACGTAGAATGAAACGACTACCGGAAGTATCTTCCCTGTTTTGGGCAAAAATCTCACCATGATGTAACTGCACTAATAAATGAGACAAGTGCAAACCGATACCGGTCCCGAAATTAGACTTTGTTACGTCATTATCTATTTGATAGAAACGTTCGAAAATACGCTCTATTTTATCCCTGTCAATGCCGATACCGCTATCCGTTATCACAATCTCAAAATATTCGCGTAATGCATCCCGACGTGTAATATCCCGACCTGTTGACAAGCGGACCTGTACCTCACCCCCTTCCGGAGTATACTTAAAGGCATTGGAAAAAATATTCATCAGCACCTTATCAAAGTTATTAAGGTCTATCCACACTTTTAATTGAGGCATCTCGTGCTCAAAAGTAAAACGGATATTTTTCTTACGAGCCATATACTCAAATGTCTGCATCAAATCATCAATAAAACCTACCATATCCGTTTCGCGGAATTTCATAAACATCTGCCCTTTATCCAACTTACGGATATCCATTAACTGATTGATCAAACGAAGAATACGTTGCGCATTGCGATAAATCATCAAATACGTTTTATGCAGCTCGTTATCTTTTTTATCCGCCAACAGTTTCTCCAACGGGTTGATGATAAGCGTCATCGGCGTACGTATCTCGTGGGATATGTTGATAAAGAATTGCAGCTTTGCTTCATTCAACTGTTCGGCATGTTCCCGTTTCATTATTTCACGGCGATGGCGCATACGTGACAGAATATAGTTGATAATGCCCAATACCAACAGTCCGGCTAAAGCAGTGTAAATGCAATATGCCCACCAGGTCTGATACCAGGGAGGAGTGATCAAAATCTTTACAGTACGCGTTTCCGAATAATTGCCATAATTGAGAGCACGCACTTGGAAAGTATATTTGCCGGGCGGCAAATTATTATAAGTGACACGATTCTCTCCCGGTTCGGTATTAAGCCACTGGGAACCTAATTCATCGATTTTGTATTGATAAGAAATTTGCTCGGGATTATTGTACTGCAATGTAGAGAAAACGATGCTGAATGCATTATCTTTATAAGACAACCGGAAATTTTTAGCATCCTGTACCGAAGTAGAGATTACCGGCTTCCCCCCTGAAAGAGTATTCTTATGTACAGGCTTATTGAATATATAAAAATCAGTAATCCATACCTTAGCTTCTTTTGAAGTATTGCCTATGCTTTCCGGAAGAAAAGACGTAATACCATTAACACCACCGAAATATATCTTTCCGTTCCTATTCTTGTAGAAAGCACCATGAGTAAATTCATTGCCCTGCAGCCCATCTCCCGAATAGTAATTAATAAAGCGATTATCGTTTATATCGTACCGGCTGATCCCCATATAGGTGCTAATCCATATGTCATGCCGGGAATCCTCACTCAACCCGCAAATCACATTACTAGGCAAACCGTCTGCCATTGTAAACCTTTCCAGCCTATCCGTTTTTTTATCAAAACAATATAACCCATCGGTCGTACCAGCCCAAATCTTACCCGAAAAATCTTCTTGGATAACATAGCCTACACAACCGGAAATCAATGTATTAACCTTTTTATAATTAATAGAACTCTCCGTCGACGGATTAAAACAACTTACTCCTTTATAATGTCCCAGCCATATCAGTCCTTCGCTGTCACAATATATATAATTCACCCAATCATTAGCAAGTTCATTCCTTTTTAAATCATTGGTTTCATCTTTAGAAGATTCATAATGCTTTAAATCTCCAGTCTTCAAGTTATATCGATAAAAGCCGGAACCTAATGTCCCGATATATAAATTTTTCTGTTTGTCTTCGGTTATTGCCAATACACTTTCATCATCAATAGGCAAAAGATATTCATAGTCCCCTGTTCTCCGATTGAATTTAGCAACCCCACGTGTATAGGAACCGAACCAGAGATTTTTGTCTGTATCCTCATAAATACACATTATTGTACCAGCTACAGAACGAACAGAATTCCCCGGTTGATAATGCCTCAGCCTTTTCCCTTCTGCATCCAGTTCGTATACACCCTCATTGTCTGCGCCGATCCATAAATGGTCATTACTATCTTGAAAAATAGACATGATACATCCTTGTCCGATAGGATTATAATAAATGGACTTGTGTCCATAATACTCAAAAGGATTTTCTTGTTTCGGTATCAAAACTATCCCTTTCTGAAATAATCCCAGCCATAGGTTATCATCCTTATCTTCCAAGATTGTATGGATCTTACCATCCGAAAAATTCATTGGAGCCGAATTAATGGTATAGTCTTCCAACTGTCCCTTTACAGAATTATATATTTTCAGCCCCCGCCCGTCAGTGCCAACCAATAACCGGTTATCCACCAAAGACATACAACTAACAGACAAAGATTCATTCCCCATATAGGGAACAAGAGTAAAGTTGTTCTCTTTTCTGTTATAACGTAATAGCCCTTTCTTTTTGGTACCTACAAAAAGATTTCCCTGCTTATCCTCTATTATGGTAGCAATATTGTTATCAACAAGAACCGGTTCTTTGAAGACGCGCACTTCTTTCGTTGCAGGCATATAACAAATCAGTCCATTTCCATAAGTTCCTATCCAAATATTATAATAGGAGTCTTCATAAAAACAAGATTGGAAATTGTAATTCGACTGTTTCAGAAGATCATCTACAGAAACAGCCTGTGTCTGCCGCTCATCCAAACGAAACATGCCTTGACCGGTAGTTGTCAGCCAAATTTCCCCATTATGCAATTCCTGCATCTGTGTTATGTGCGAAAACACCCGCTTACCGGCACGGAACATTGGAATTTCCAAAAAGGTATCTGTCTCACGATCGTACTTCATCAACCCGTCAATACAGCCTACCAGCAAATTGCAACGGCTATCCTCAAACAATGTACGTACATAGTTACTTTTGATAGAAGAAGAGTCTGCCGAAACATGCCGATAATTGGTAAAACGTAAGCCGTCAAACTTATTTAATCCATACTCAGTGGCAACCCAAACAAAGCCTTGCTGATCCTGAAATATCTGATTTATCAAGCTACTGGACAATCCCATGTCTGTGGTATATACTTTCCCAGTCTGTGCCTCAACTCCTTGAACCATACAACACAAACATATTATAAGTATCTTCCAAACGCATTTTTTCATAGTTTCTCTTTTTATTAGATACAAAAGTGCGACAAAGATAAACAAAAAGCAATTTATTCCGATACTTATATAGTTTTTGTGATTAAAAACTTTGCTTATTCATAAAATGCAAGAAAACAATTTAGTTATTTTTCTCTATATAACATCCCTGCATTACATCTTTTCATCAATGTAACATATACAAAAAACAATGTAACACTAATAAAAGCCCATGTTACAAAAAACAAAGCAAAGGTATCATTCATAACCAACCGTTCGCTAAATAATTCATATTTTTGTATACGCCAGAAGCTGGGAATACGTTCTTCACTTCATTGCTAACCAACAGAGAATCAAAACAAATGTTTAACATAAAAAAGATAGTATATGATAACATAAAAAGAACCTTAATAAGTCTATACTTTAATTTAACATTTTTATTTAATTAAAACCTTGTTTTTTATGAAATGCACAACTTATTATTTTAGGCCCCTGGGGCTATTATTGTTACTCTGCCTGATACCTCTGTGCAGTATTGCTCAGAATATCACGGTAAAGGGTATTGTGAAAGATAACTTAGGCGAATCGGTTATTGGCGCCAACGTAACAGAAAAAGGAACAACCAATGGTATGATAACCGACTTGGACGGAAACTTCTCGTTGACTGTACAAAAAAATGCAACGTTAGTAATTTCCTATATCGGATATGTCACACAAGAGATTGCTATCAAAGGAAACACTAATCTCAACATTATATTAAAAGAAGACTCCAAAGCATTGGAGGAAGTAGTCGTTATCGGTTACGGTACAGCAAGAAAATCAGATGTAACGGGGTCTATCGCATCAGTAGGTGGTGATAAACTGCAAGAAATGCCTTCTACGAATATTACGTACGCCTTGCAAAATCGTGTAGCCGGCGTAGATATGACGCAGACATCTTCACAGCCTGGTGCTACCATGCAAATCCGTATTCGTGGTACTCGTTCACTGACTGCTTCTAATGACCCGTTAGTAGTGTTGGATGGTATTCCTTTCATGGGAAACCTGTCTGATATTAATCCCGGTGACATTAAAAGCATGGATATTCTAAAAGATGCTTCTTCCACTGCCATTTATGGTTCACGTGGTGCTAATGGTGTTATTTTAATCACTACGAACAGAGGAGCCCAAGGTACACCTGCCAAATTTACATATAACGGTTATGTAGGTGCAAAATCCGTATTCTCTAAATATCCTATGATGGACGGACCCAAATATGCTGAAATGCGTAAATATGCCGGTAAATTTGAAAACTCCTTAGATGAATCAGACGATATGAACACGGACTGGCAAGACCTTCTATACCGTACAGGCATGGTAAACAGCCATGATGTCAGTGTAGCTGGCGGTACAAACAATGGAAGTTATAGTTTTGGTGCAGCCTATTACAAGGATCAGGGCGTTATTCCTACACAAAATTACACCCGCTATTCATTACGCGGTTCATTTGACCAAGGTGTAGGTAAATACTTCCGCTTCGGATTAACTACCAATAGCAACTATAATGTAACAAAAGGTTCTAATATTGACTTATATAGCGTACTTAACAACACTCCACTTGTCAATCCGTACAATGAAGACGGAAGTCTGAAGAGAACAGTGAAGCTCAACAGCCAGGATGAAAATTTTGTTGTGACACGTGATGTTGTGGAAAATTTGGAAGATAGCTGGTTAAATGAAAAGAAAGGTTTTGGTACCTACAACAACCTTTTTGCTGAAGTACAATGCCCATGGGTAAAAGGTTTAAAATATCGTGTCAATTTGGGCTTGAACTACCGTTCTACTAAAGGTGGTGTCTTCACCGGTGAAGGTATAAATAGCTCAACAGCCGATACTCCATCTACTGCATCTTTAGAACATACAGAAACGACTAACTGGGCAATAGAGAATCTAATAACTTACGACCGTACATTTGGCAAGCATCAACTGAACATAGTAGGTATGTATTCTGCAGAGGAAACTGTTTATACCAAATCGCATATTGCTGCACGTGATATTCCTGCAGAATATTTGCAATACTATAATTTAGGTCGTGCAGAAGGTACTATCACCGTTAATCCAGACAATTGGGACTACCAAAAAAGTGGTTTGATGTCTTGGATGGGACGTGCCATGTACACTTACGATAACCGTTATATGCTGATGGCAACTGTTCGTGCCGATGCATCTTCCCGCTTGGCAAAAGGCCATCAATGGCATACATACCCGGCTGTATCTGCAGGTTGGAATATTGGTCAAGAATCATTTATGGATGACCTTGAATGGTTGGACATCCTTAAAGTACGTGTAGGATACGGACAAACTTCCAATCAAGCCGTAGCCCCATATTCCACATGGGGAAAATTATCCACACGCCCTTATAACTTCGGACCTACTGGCTATGCCACAGGTTACTATGTATCTGCATTGCCGAATTATGACTTAGGATGGGAATATTCTTCTACATGGAACTTTGGTCTGGATTTCACATTGCTTGGCGGCCGTTTATCGGGAACATTTGAATATTACATTCAGAAAACATCCGATTTGCTGCAAAGTGTTAATCTTCCTTCAACTTCAGGTGTAAGCAGCTATGTAGGTAACGTAGGAAAAACCGAAAACAAAGGTGTAGAATTCACATTAAACGGAACAATTCTTGACAACCACAACGGATGGACTTGGGATGCAAGTATAAATATATCAGCAAATCGCAATAAACTGACAGAATTAGCATCCGGAGCTGAGCGTGATGAAGCCAACAACTGGTTTGTTGGTCATCCTATTGATGCTATTTATGACTATGAAAAAATAGGTCTATGGCAAGAAGGTGACCCCTATCTTGATATTTTGGAACCAGGTGGAAACGTTGGTATGATTAAAGTAAAATATACCGGTGAATATAATGAAGATGGCACCCCTGTTCGTCAAATCGGACCAGACGACCGCCAAATTATCAGTATGGAACCAAAGTTTACAGGAGGTTTCAGCACACGCGTTGCCTATAAAGGGTTTGACTTGAATGTCATCACAGCGTTTAAATGCGGAGGCAAGCTTATCAGTACCTTACATCACTCTAACGGTTATCTGAACATGTTGACTGGACGTAGAGGCCAGGTAGATGTGGACTATTGGACAGAAGAAAACACCAATGCCAAATACCCGAAACCGGGTGGTATCCAAAGTGGTGATAATCCCAAATATGGTAGTACATTAGGATATTTTGACGCTTCTTACTGGAAAGTCCGCAACATTTCTTTAGGTTACAAATTTGACGAACAGAAATGGCTGAAAAACTTCGGTATTCAAAGCTTACGTGCCTATGTATCAATACAGAACCCGTTTGTAATATGTTCTCCATTCCATAAAGAGACAGGTCTGGATCCGGAAACCAACTCTTACGGTAATGAGAATGTGGCAGTAACAAGTGGCATTCAAAAGCGTTTCTTGACTGTGGGAACCAATGCCCCTTCCACACGTAATTATTTATTTGGCATTAACTTGACATTCTAATTAAACTTTGAAAGCATGAAACCAACATTTATTAATATAAGAGTTCTGGGAACTACGGCATTAGCCTTGCTCTTTGCAACTTCTTGCTCAGATATCCTGGATGAACAACCACGTAGTATTTATGAACCAACTTTCTTTCAAACTGAAAAAGGTGTAGAAGGCGGTATAACTTCCATGTATGCACACTTACGTTATATTTACGGACAAGCATACTATTACAATTCATGTTTGACAGGAACAGATGAAGCAACTTATGCCCAATCCGCCGATGGAAACTTCAAAGATGCCGACTTATCAGGTGTGGGGAGTTTGACAGCAAGCAGCAGTCGTTCGGATGTACTGTGGGGAACAGCTTTCTCTAATATCAATACAGCTAATGGTGTCCTTGAAAATGGTTCTAAAGTAGGTGTTTCCGAGGCTCTTCTCGCCGAAGCACATTTCTTCCGCGGTATGGACTATTTTTTATTAGTACAGACTTTCGGCGGTGTGCCATTGGATTTGGGTGCCGGTGAATTAAAATTCAACATATCAACATCACGCACTTCTGTACGCAACACCGTTCCCGAAGTATACACTAAAGCCGTTTTTCCCGATTTAAAAACAGCTATCACCAATCTGCCTGATAACCCTCGTGTAACAGGTGGAGTTACTAAAACTGTAGCACGTTTATACTTATCAAAAGCATATCTGACATATGGTTGGTGGTTGGAAAATCCCAATAATATCCCCACATATCCGGAATGCGACCGCACAGATCCCGATGGACATGATGCTACATGGTATTATCAACAAGCGTATGACATTGCAACTGAAGCAATTGACAATCCTGGTCCATATGGCTTGATGGAAAGTTTCTACCAAGTTAATGCCGGTCCATACGATCGTAACAAAGAAATTCTGTTATATGCAGATCACACGCAAGAAGATGAATATTACAATGGTGGTAGCTTGAGTTACGGTAGTGGTGGTGCCCCTGATAATTTTGCCGGTTGGATGATGAACTGGAATTACACGGACATTCAAGCTAAAGACAAAGATGGCAATACTATTTCACCCGTAATTCGTGTTGCAGAACAAGCCTATGGTCGTCCATGGACTCGTATGGCCCCTCCTCATGGTGTATTCACAAAGACGTTTAAAGATAAGACCAAAGATTCCCGTTACGATGGAACATTTACAACCGTTTACCGCGGTAATTGGTCTACAAATGGAAACAATTGGACAACCGTTTCAGGAGCTAACGGAATTGCAGTAGCTGAAGGAGAACCTTTATTGACCTTCCTTCCGGAAGATGACCCTAACATTCAATATCCAGATGGTGCAGGAAACAGTAATACTGGCGCAGGAGTTATAACAGGACGTGGTGATTATGTAATGGGTCCCAGTGCAATCAGCCGCCGCGTATACCCCGGTCTTTGGAAGCTTGGTCCCTATCGTACAGATAACGGCACTGGTCCAGGCCAGCCAAATGCCGGTAGTACACGCCCGTACAATATTGCCAAGTTCTCCGAGCTTTACCTTATTGCAGCAGAAGCGGCAGTAAAGGGAGCAACAACCAAGCCTGATAAGAGTGCACGTGAATTAGTTAATGTTTTACGCGATCGTGCTGGAAAATGGACATTCAATAATGCAGAAAACGAAGAAATGGACGTGGATTATGGTTCTCAATTAACAGCTGAAACTCCGGCAACAATTGACATCAATTTCATCTTAGATGAACGTTCACGTGAATTCTATGGTGAAGGCTATCGTTGGTTCGACCTTGTCCGCACACAAAAGTGGAACGAATATGCCGATAGCTACGAAATCTGCGGAAATGATAAAGGAGACCGCAATATCGTGACTTATACACGTACTATCAAACCTGGACATTATCTACGTCCTATTCCACAAGGACAACTTGACGGTATGGAAATGAGTGCTGACGAGAAAAAGAACTACCAAAATCCTGAATACAGATAACTGTCTTTTGGTATAAGTTCGCAATAGGTATTCAACGAAACCGCTTGTAGATGTCTCCAAGGTATCTGCAAGCGGTTTTTTTTATAAATATTGATATGATGAGAAAATATAGCTTTTATATTAAATAAATACTTATATGAAGAACATTAAAACTTTTATTATCATAGTTTTTTCCATACTGAATTTTTCGGCATGTAATACTCCCGAGCCTATAGACCAAGATGGAACCATGCTTTGGCTTGCAAACGGACGAAGCTATAAAGAAGTGCTGGCTTCGGTTGAGACCCGGATAGACAGTACTCTTTCCAAAGAAGAGTATCACATTTACGATGCCAATGGCAAACGCTATATTGATGGCGGTTCACAAGCAGCAATCCGTTATGGAGTATATGCCCTGCAAAGGGCAGAGGTTCTCGGTAAAGCAGATGCCGGTCTGGATATTCATGAAAAACCATATTACGAATACCGTATTCTCAACCATTGGGACAATCTTGATGATACTGTAGAAAGAGGTTATGCCGGACTATCCATGTGGGAATGGACAGCAAAAGAAATTCCCACTGAGAGAATCCACCACTATGGCGAACTCTGTGCATCTGTGGGATTGAACGGTGCAGTCCTCAATAATGTCAATGCCAATCCCCTTATCTTAGACAAAGAACATATCGAAAGAGTAGCTCAAATAGCCAACATACTCAGAGAATATGGCATCACCACCTACCTCTCCATCAAATGGACAAGCCCTGTCACTCTTGACGGATTAAAATCAGGAGATCCTCTTGAGCCCAAGGTACGTCAGTGGTGGAAAAATAAAGCCGCTGAAATCTACACTGCCATTCCCGATTTCGGCGGCTTTCTCGTAAAGGCAAATTCCGAAGGACAGGCTGGTCCGCAAGATTATGGCCGGACCCACGCCGACGGCGCAAATATGCTTGCCGAAGCAGTATCTCCCTATGGTGGAATCATTATGTGGAGAGCCTTCGTATACAACCCTACCAGCAGCGACAGGGCCAATCAGGCTGTAGAAGAATTCAAATCACTTGACGGACAATTTGCAGACAACGTCATTATCCAGATCAAAAACGGTCCTATTGATTTTCAGCCACGTGAACCTTTCAGTCCTTTATTCGGGCAGTTATACAACACTCCCATGATGATGGAATTCCAAATTACTCAAGAATATTTAGGATTCTCCAATCATCTCGTCTACCATGGCACTACTTATGAAGAATGTCTCGACAGCGATACTTATAGAGACGGAAAAGGTTCGACCGTAGCAAAAATGGTTAAAGCCATTGCAGGTGTTGCAAATACCGGTCAAGACCCTAATTTCTGCGGTTACATATTTGCCCAATCCAATTGGTATGCTTTCGGCCGCCTTGCCTGGGACCCTACATTAAGTGCTGAACAGATTGCAAATGAATGGATACACCAGACTTTCATCAAACCTAAAGGAATAACACCCACAGCTTATGAACAGAATTTTCTTATCCCAGTCAAGGATATGATGATGAGTTCCCGCGAGACAGCCGTAAATTACATGATGCCGCTTGGATTCCACCATATATTTGGCGGTTCGCATTATGGACCGGGACCATGGGAAAATAGTATAAGACGTCCCGACTGGTCACCTGTATTCTATCATAAAGCAGACAAAAATGGAGTGGGATTCGACCGTACACGCAACGGTTCTGCTAATGTAGACCAATACCATGAACCGTTAGCTTCACAATTCAATTCACTTGAAACCTGCCCTGAAAATCTTCTTCTTTGGTTCCACCATCTCCCATGGGACTATAAGCTTTCTTCTGGTAGAGAACTTTGGGACGAGATATGCCTGCACTATGACAAAGGTATCTCGCAAGTTGAGGAATACAAAAAAATGTGGGCAAAGCTCAAGCCCTATGTCAGCGAAAGCATTTTTAATGAGGTATCCGAGAAACTGGATATTCAGAAGAATGACGCTGAATGGTGGAGAGATGCTTGTGTAGGTTATTTCCAGACTTTCTCTAACAAAGAGCTCCCCGCAGGTGTAAGACCTTTGAACATCCCCATTGACTCTCTAATGAACAGCAGAGTGAAATCCAATCGTTACGGTATGCCTTACCATGATGAAAATCACAAGCCTATCATTATCAAACGTCTTTAAAAACATTTTACCCATGTGCAGGACATCCTGTGCATGGGTATTTTAAAGGATTAAGAACATTTCCAGACCTTCTCTTGTAACAATAAACAAAGTAAGGGGGTCATCCGTTGGATAACCCCCTATTATAAAATATTTTGTGTTTGCCTATATAGGGCATTCCCAATAACCCTAAGCAATGTTTATAACTAACCTATTTCTCAAAAAGTCCTGAAAACATCCCCAAAAGTTTATTCCAATATCTTTTTTATAAAATCTTTCGGCTGATAATTACGATCGAAAAGCAAAGCATAATCCTTACGACCCCTCACAGGAAAACCGTTCTTCCAAGAATCACCGTCACTTACCCCCCAAGCTGTTACACGACTCACAAAGTCGGAATGTTTAATGAAGAGATTTAAGAAATCAGACATACGATCGTTCCATTGCTTGGAAACGCTATCGGGCAAAGACTCCGGATAGGGATTCAGCATCTTTTTATACGCAACCGTATCGGATACATTGGCAGTACGTTTCAAGGTAGGCAATGCAGACATATCCCATTCTGTTATCATGACCTTAGCTCCAGTAGAAGCATAAGCAAGCATGCTCTCCTCGAAATCTGTCAAAGAAGGATAATCCAGACCGACATGGCCTTGCATACCGATAGCATCAACACGAAGCCCTTTCGATTTCATGTCATTCACGAGTTTCACAACAGTTGTACGCTTCCCAACTTCATGCATATTATAGTCATTATAATATAATTCGGCTTCAGGATCAGCCTCGTGAGCATACTGAAAAGCAAGAGGAATAAATTCTTCTCCCAAGATCTCATAGAACTTACTCTTGCGATAGGAACCGTCTTCAAGAATGGCCTCGTTCACAACGTCCCAACCCTTAACACGTCCTTTATAGCGGCTGACAATAGTTGTAATATGATCTTTCAACCGCTGCTTCAGTACTTCCGGAGCAACATTATTACCGTCCTTATCAACACAGAACCAGGAAGCAAGTTGGGAATGCCAAACCAAACAATGACCGATTATGTACATTCCATTGTCTTCACCAAACTTTACGAATTCATCTGCCTGGCTGAAATCATAACGGTCTTCCTCCGGATGAATGGTCTGACACTTCATACAGTTCTCTGCAACAATTGAATTAAAGTGGTGTTTTACAATCTTAACTGCCGCAGTATCCACACCTGAAGATTGACGAGCATTCAATGCCACACCTACCAAAAATTTATCACCCAACACTCCCTTCAAAGAAGCATCGTTTTCCGTTGCAACACGAGTAGTGCAGGAGCCTAAAGCCAAGCCTGCCAACACTGCCAATAACGTTTTTTTGTTTTTCATGTTAGTTCTTAATTTATAATTATTATTCAAATAGTAATTTGCAAATAGCTTATTACCAATTATCTGTTCTAAAAGGCGATGCCAGCAGTCCTTCTTTATTGCACAGATTGGCATCCTCAGGATTATTACTCCAAGCATAACGTACTGCCACCGGATTCTTCACAAACTCACTGCTCACCACCACTTTATTGCCACGTATCACAGCATCTGCCCACACAAATTTCCGGTCTTCACCTGCAATAGCAAAATGCTTAAGTTCTTTCCCCTTACAAGTCAATCCACGACCTGTTTCAGTAAAAGTCAGAATTATTTTATCCCCTTCCACTCTCATTTCTTTATACAAAGGACCGGAAGCAGTAACTTTTTCTCCATACACAAGTCTACGGGCTCCCAGAAAAAGCCGCTGTGCAACCGCTTTCTTATTCAAAGGATGTATATCATTCCATTCGCCCACATCATAAGTTACTGCCAATGCAGTATGTGGCACATTCAATGCTGTTTTAAACTGAGCCTCACGTATTCTTGCCCATCCACTATCGGAAGGTTTATCACTCTTCTCCATATAATTGGGTAATTGCACCAATAAGAAAGGCATATCAGGCATTTTCCAAAGTTCCCGCCAGTTCTGAATCAAAGCCTCCAATAAAGAAGCATATGTCTGCGAACGACCGGAATTACTTTCACCTTGGTACCAAATGGCCCCTTTCACCTGATAATTGCTAATCGGATAGATCATTCCATTATAGAGTCCGGAACCAGCCTTCTTAAGATTCTTAAGCTTCCCGTTATATTTCATCACTTCATCCAGATTAATACCTACCTTATACTTCCATGTACCAGTAAGGTCTACTTCTGCATCATCTCCTACAATCTTATATTTCTTATCTTTAACAAAACCGCCATTGGAAGAATTAGCAGTAAGCCTTACGGCTATCACATTTTCACCTTGTGTCAAAACTCCTGCCGGAATATCATATTTACGAGGAGGGTAAGTATAGGAAGTAAAACCAACGAAAGTTCCATTTACAAAGACAGAATCACTGTCAACCATCCTTCCCATATAAAGGCGCGCATGTCTTCCCACCATCGAATCGGGAACACGAAACTCTTTTCTATACCATACAGTACCTTTTGTACGGATGCCATTCTCCTGCCAGTATCCCGGCACATCCATTGTTGCCCAATCTGTGTCATCAAAATTCTTCTGTTGCCAACAGCCTGTTCCCTTATCTTGCTGTGCCAATTTCATACTGTCCAAAGCAGCTTTATCAAAAAGAAGCTCCGGAAATGTTTTCAGATGTTCCTGACTTATCCAGCTTTCTATGGCAGAGCCTCCTAAACTGGAAACCAACATACCTACAGGCACTTTATATTTATTGTATGCCTCTTGAGCAAAAAAATATGCCAATGAAGTCCAGTTCAACACATCGGAAGCTATGGCCGAATACCACCCGGCATTTCCCGCAATTTCATCTTTCAGTTCTTCCACTGAATTCTGAGTAGGTACTTTATAATGCCGTATCATGTGATTGTTAGATACATTGATTTCAGGAAACATTTCCGTAAGACGTTCAATAGGAGTTTCCTGATTGGACTGGCCGGAACAAAGCCAAACATCCCCTACCAGAACATCACGAATAACAAGTTCATTCACTTCCAGAAGAAAAGGACCTCCTGGTTGCTGCGGTGGCAGGAGGACCAACCAATTCCCCTTCGCATCAGCTTCAGTATTATAATGCTTTCCACGAAAACGTACGGTTACTTTCTCTCCGGGAGAAGCCCAGCCCCATATTTTCAATTCCGTATCACGCTGCAACACCATTTTGTTACTTACCAAACGAGGAAGTCTGACTTTAGCCGAAAGCGGTAGCGAAGCCGTACAAACCAACAAAATAAGGCTAACAATAAAAAATATTCTTTTCATAATTTATACTAGAATTATTTACAGGTCAAATTTAAAAAATCCTTCTTATACGGATTAGTAAATATGTTACACTTTCTTCTATTGGGATTACAAGTTCGCTTCCAATGTTACCCTTTCTTTTTTCTATGTAACAATCCTATCAAAAATCATCAGATCAGTGCCTCAAGTCACAAAATATATTGTCATATAGTAACGGTAAAATTCTGCCATTTTTTTCCAAAATTTAAAAATCCATGTTTCGATTTCAAAATAACAGCATTCTTTAAGACTGCATCCAAATGCTTCATAAAGCCTAAAAACGACCAATAAAACATATCATAGCAAAGAATGTAACATATAAAACAAAAGATGTAACATACAACAAGTTTTGTGATACATATTCCAAAGTAAATTAAAAAGCTGTTGACTACCTTTGTAAAGTTTCATCAAGCAGCCTATTTGAGAACTATATGAAGAAATTAATTCTATTTTTAATTTTAAACTGTTTAGCCTTCGAATACATCATTGGTCAAAATAGTTTTTTACAAAGACAAGGAACCGCCACTCAACTTGTTGTACATGGAATGCCTTTCCTTATATTAGGAGGAGAATTAGGCAATTCATCTGCTGCTTGTCCGCAAGATATTGAACGTATTTTTCCGAAACTTAAAAGAATGGGGCTGAACACAGTATTGGTTCCTGCCTATTGGGAGCTGATAGAACCGATTGAAGGACAATTCGACTTCACACTTACAGATAAAGTACTGCAACAAGCACGACTGAACGATCTCAAGATTATATTTTTATGGTTTGGCGCCTGGAAAAACTCAATGAGTTGCTACGCACCCTTATGGTTTAAAGAAAACCACAAAAAATATCCACGTGCATATACCCAAAGCGGCAAGCCACTTGAAATAGCCAGCGCTTTTTCCGAAGCTGTATATAAAGCTGATCAACGTGCGTTTTCCCAATGGATGCAACATATAGCAATGGTCGATAAAAAGGAAGGCACAGTGATCATGATACAAATAGAAAATGAAATCGGCATGTTGGAAGACGCTCGTGATTATTCACATGAAGCCAATAAAGCATTCAACGCTCCTATACCGGCTGAATTCATGACCTATCTGCAAAAAAACAAAAAAGCGCTTCATCCGCAAATGTTAGATAAATGGGAAAGTCAAGGATGTAAAAAGCAAGGTAATTGGCAAGAAGTATTTGGGGCAGACATCTACACCGATGAAATCTTCATGGCATGGCACTATGCCAAATATGTGGAAGGACTGGCACAAACAGCCCGTTCCATCTATAACATCCCGCTATATGTCAATGCGGCAATGAACAGCCGAGGACGCAAACCAGGTGAATATCCCTCTGCCGGTCCTTTGGCACATTTAATTGATGTATGGCATTGTGGAGCACCCAGCATTGATATTCTTGCACCCGACTTGTATGATAATGGATTCACAGACTGGGTAGCACAATATAAATTGCACAACAATCCTTTGTTCATTCCGGAAATTCGTCTGACAGATGATAATAGTATCCGGGCTTTTTATATTTTTGGCGAACACGATGCCATTGGCATTAGTCCTTTTTCAATAGAAGACGGTTCCGACTCTCCTAAATCACCATTAGTCCAAAGCTATACCCAATTAAAGGAATTAATGCCTTTACTCACTAAATATCAAGGTAAAGGATTAATGAAAGGGCTACTTTTTGACAATGAAAACAAAGAACGCATCATCATAGATGATGATTTAACCGTAACTGCCCGGCACTTCTTCACTCTCCCTTGGGATCCACGTGCAACAAATGGCAGTATATGGCCTGAAGGCGGCGGCATTTTATTAAAACTCTCTAAAAATGAATATGTCGTAGCCGGTAGCGGCATCGTATTGGAATTTAGCAAAACCTCAGAAAAGCAAACGATTGAAAAACAAAAACAATTGGGAGAAGACGGATTTGCTTTGGGAAACGACCAAATAAAAACGAAACACCACAAGTTCAAAGGAAAACGTTGTGGCATTGGATACGTGGATGAAGTCAAAGTAGACAAAGATGGCAAACTTCATTATGTCCGCCGGCTCAATGGAGACCAGAATCATCAAGGACGCCACGTACGCATACCTGTAGGAGACTTCAAAATATTACATGTACAATTGTACGAATATCAATAAACATGACAGATTCATTTGAATTTGGCAATATGACGAAAAAATATGAAAAGTTTGATTTATGATAAAATCAGGTTAGGAGTGGCAGTGCTACTTTACCTTTGCGCTACCTCATGGGCAGATGCAAAGGTAAAGTTGCCTGCTTTAATTTCAGATGGAATGGTACTGCAACGCGAACAGTCTGTCAAAGTATGGGGTACAGCGGATGCAGGCGAAAATATCACCATAGAGTTTCAGAAAAAGAGCTATCATGCTACCGCTGATGCCAACGGACAATGGAGCATTACACTACCACCGCTGAAAGCAGGCGGTCCTTTCCTAATGCAAATCAATGACATCAAACTGAATGACATTTTAGTAGGTGATGTATGGCTCTGCTCAGGACAATCAAACATGGAACTGCCAGTGAAAAGGGTAATGGATATGTTTTCTAATGAGATACTAAACTACAACAATGAGAAAATACGACATATCCTCATACCCCAGAAATACAATTTTCACGCACCTCAAGAGGAGATATCCGCAACAAGCTGGAAGACGCTAACGCAAAAAAATGTGATGGAATTCTCCGCTCTTGCCTATTTCTTCGCCAAAGAAATGTACGAAAAGACTGGTATACCTGTAGGACTCATCAATTCCAGTTGGGGAGGTACTCCTGTAGAAGCATGGATAAGTGAAGAAGGATTGAAGGAGTTTCCCTTATATATCAATAGCAAACGCTTGTATGAAGATGATGCCTATTGCAGCCATATCAAGAAATTAGAGGCTGAAAACTTCTATCGTTGGAACCTATCGCTCTATCGCAGTGATGCAGGCCTGCACGAATCCACTCCCTGGTATGCAACCAATTATGATGATAACAATTGGCAAACGGTAAATATGTTTTCACAATCATGGGGTAATAATGGTCTGAACCCGATTGGCGGTTCCCATTGGCTGCGCCAAGACATAGAGATACCGCAATCATGGAACGGCAAAGAAGCTACATTGCGCTTAGGCTGTATTGTCGATGCCGATTCCGTATATGTAAACGGAGTATTTGTAGGAACCACCAGCTATCAATATCCTCCCCGTATATACCGGATACCTGCCGGTATATTGAAATCCGGAAAAAACAATATAACCGTCCGCATTATCAGCAACGGTGGACAACCGGGGTTCGTACAGGAAAAACCATACAAAATTATCTGCGACAACGAAGAAATCAATCTGAAACAAAAATGGAAATACCGGTTAGGAGCTCCCATGCCACCCGCTCCGGAGATGATGTTTTTCTGGTACAAACCGGTATGCTTATACAATGCCATGATAGCTCCACTGCAGAACTATTCCATACGGGGAGTGCTATGGTATCAAGGTGAATCAAACGTATCACGCCGAAATGAATATGTTGCACTCTTGTCAGCAATGATTGCCGATTGGCGCCGTACATTCAACCAGCCCGGACTGCCTTTCCATATCGTAGAGTTAGCCGATTTTCTGTCAAAAGATAATATTGAAGGCCGGAAAGCTTGGGCAGAAATGCGCCAGGAACAAGCCAAAGCAGCCGCTTTCAATTCCAATACTTATCTTATACGCAACAGTGACCTGGGAGAGTGGAATGATATTCACCCTCTTGACAAAAAAACCTTAGGCAAACGTGCAGCAGAAAGTGTATTGAACAGCACAAAACAATGATACACCTTTTTTTGATAATGATCAACTAATAAAAATTTAATAGAATGAATACACTTAACCAAAAAGTGTCCATAGCCGAAAAGATTGGTTATAGCCTCGGAGATTGTTCTGCGAATTTTGTGTTCCAAATGATGATGATTTACCAGACTAAGTTCTATACAGACGTATTTGGTCTGGAAGGAGCTGTAGCTGGTAGTGTAATGCTATTAGCGCGCATTGTAGATGCCTTTGTAGACCCAACGGTGGGAATTTTGTCCGACCGCACAAAGTCCAAATGGGGTAAATATCGCCCATGGGTTCTTTGGACAGCTCTACCTTTCATGGTGTTTTACATTTTGGCATTTTACAATCCGGGCATTGAAGACAAAGGACTTGTAGCTCTGTACGCAACAATTTCTTACACTTTATTAATGACCTTGTACTCATTCAATAACACTCCTTATGCCTCACTGGGAGGAGTTATGACAAGTGACATTAAAGAACGTAACAGCATTACCAGTATACGTTTTGTGGCAGCCACTATCGCACAATTCATTGTACAAGGCTTAACACTGCCATTAGTCAGCAAGTTTACCGGTGAATCTGGTAACAAAGGACATGGATGGCTTTGCACAATATCATTGTTTGCCGTCATCGGTCTGATATTCCTCATCATTACTTTCTTTTCTGCACGTGAACGTATTACACCTCCGACTAACCAAAAGACAGATACCAAACAAGATATCAAGGATGTTTTCAAGAACATACCATGGCGGGCTATGTTCATTCTGACATTATTTATATTTACTACCCTTGCCATGTGGGGAAGCGCAATGAATTACTATTTCGAGAACTATGTAGACGCCAGTGCGCTTTATGCCTTTCTTGATAAGATAGGCTTAGTTGCCACTGAAGCCGGAGACGGAATAGGATACAGTATATTAAATGCTTTCGGATTAATAGTCAGCAGTCCGGATAAAGCATACGAAGTAGGTTTTGGCGTATTCAACATGTTGGGTGCATTGGTTCAGTTCTTTGGCGTAATCCTACTTTCCAGTTTTCTGGCAAACCGTTACGGAAAGAAACGTGTATTCATCATTTGCCTTGCACTGACCGCACTATTCACAGCCTTCTTCTATTTCCCCAACGAAACCGATGTAGAGACTATGTTTGTACTGAACTTCCTCAAGAGCCTTGCATATGCTCCGACAGTACCTCTGCTTTGGGCTATGATTGCTGATGTAGCCGACCATTCAGAATATGTCAACCACCGACGTGCCACAGGCTTCGTCTTTGCTGGAGTTGTCTTTGCACTGAAAGCCGGTTTGGGCATCGGTAGCGCCATACTGGGTTTCCTTCTTTCCGGTTTCGGTTATGTATCAGGAGCGGGAACGGAACAGGTAGACTCTGCCATCCAAGGTATCGTGCTTTCATCCAGTTTGATTCCTGCTGCAACATTCTTTATAGGTGTTATTGCACTCTACTTCTACCCCATAACCAAAGAGTATAACGAACACATGCAGGCCGAACTGAAAGAACGAAGAAGCAAAGCAGATTATTAAAGACTCACAACCGTTTAAAAACAGACAAGTAATAATTCAATTTCTATAAAAAAATAATTCAATAACTTATAACTAAATTCTGATTCACCATGAAAAAAGAAATGAGATACTTAGTTCCGGGAGATTATATGGCAGATCCTGCCGTACATGTTTTCAACAACAGAGTTTACATCTACCCCAGCCACGACTGGGAAAGCGGCATCGAAGAAAACGACAATGGCGATCATTTCAACATGAAAGACTATCATGTGTTCTCCACCGATGATATTATGAACGGCGAAATCAAAGACCATGGAGTAGTCCTTCAGATAGAGGACATACCTTGGGCAGGTCGTCAGCTATGGGACTGTGACGTAGCCCGGAAAGACGGAAAATATTACATGTATTTCCCCTTGAAAGACCAAAATGATATTTTCCGTATCGGCGTGGCTATCAGTGACAATCCGGAAGGACCGTTCATTCCCCAAGCCAACCCGATGAAAGGCAGTTACAGTATCGACCCTGCCATCCTGGATAATGGAGACGGTGATTTCTATATGTATTTCGGCGGTTTGTGGGGTGGCCAACTGCAACGCTATCGCGACAATAAAGCTTTGGAATGTGCCGCTTTACCCGAAGGTAACGAACAGGCTCTTCCCGCCCGTGTGGCCAAACTCAGCAAAGATATGCTGGAGTTTGCAGAAGAGCCGAAAGCTGTTGTCATTTTGGATGAAAATGGAAAACCTCTGACAGGAGGCGACAATGAGCGCCGTTTCTTCGAGGCCAGCTGGATGCACAAATACAACGGCAAATATTATTTCTCCTACTCCACCGGCGATACCCACCGCCTATGTTACGCCATCGGTGACAATCCTTACGGACCTTTCACTTACCAAGGTGCCATTCTCACTCCGGTAGTGGGTTGGACCACGCATCATGCCATTGTAGAGTATAAAGGAAAATGGTATCTATTCCACCACGACTGTGTGCCTTCCAATGGAAAGACATGGCTCCGCAGTCTGAAAGTTTGCGAACTGGAATATGATGCTAATGGCAAAATAATCACTATTGAAGGACAATAATCCAATGCACCAAGATGCCTTTATACCGCGCTAACATACGCGGCATAGAAACCATTTATCAATTTGTAATCCTAATGACATGAAATACAGAATATTTTCGCTTTTCTACATCGCAATAGTATTCGTTACCCAAATGGCTGCCGAAAACGGTAGCCATTTGTGGCTTCGACTGCCTGCCAATGCCCATGCAGAAATTTCCGCTCCCCGCCAATCGGCTACACTAAACATAGCAGTCGAGGAGTTGCATCAGGCATGGCAAGGAGCCCCTGTCCAGCTCGTTATACAAAGGGACAAACAATTGCAACCAGAAGGTTTCCGCATCCGACATGAAGATAACAAAATCACGCTCACATCTCCCACCGAGACAGGATTACTCTATGCCGCCTATCACCTGCTCAGGATGCAAGCGACCGGGCAAAACGTCACTGCAACTCAAACAACAGAGAATCCCGCCTACAGCCTGCGCATCCTCAACCATTGGGACAATATGGACCGTACCGTAGAACGCGGTTATGCAGGACAATCGCTTTGGAATTGGGAAGAACTGCCGAATACCCTGTCCAGATATAAGGAATATGCCCGCGCCAATGCTTCCATCGGCATCAACGGCACTGTACTGAACAACGTAAATGCTTCACCCCAAATTCTTTCTACCGAATACCTGCAGAAAGTAAAAGCATTGGCAGATATTTTCCGCCCATACGGACTACGTGTGTACCTCTCCGTTAATTTTGCATCCCCTATGGTTCTCGACAGTCTGAGCACTGCCGATCCTCTTGACAAAAAAGTTATCCGCTGGTGGAAAAACAAAGTTAAGGAAATCTACCGCATCATCCCCGACTTCGGCGGTTTTCTGGTGAAAGCCAATTCGGAAGGACAGCCTGGTCCTTACGATTTCGGACGTACCCATGCCGAAGGTGCCAACATGCTGGCAGACGCATTGAAGCCCTACAAAGGTATCGTTATGTGGCGCGCTTTTGTATACAGCCCTTCCGATGCCGACCGTGCCAAACAAGCATATTTGGAGTTTGAGCCCTTGGATGGACAGTTCCGCAACAACGTCATCGTCCAAGTGAAGAACGGACCGATAGATTTCCAACCCCGCGAACCGTACAGTCCATTGTTCAGTGCGATGCAACATACACCACTAATGGCAGAGTTCCAAGTGACACAGGAATACCTGGGACACTCCAATCATCTTGCTTATTTGGCCCCGATGTGGAAAGAATTCTTTGAATTCGTAACACCCGCTTCTTTAAAGGCAGTGGCCGGTGTTGCCAATATAGGTACAGATACCAACTGGTGCGGTCACACCTTTGCACAAGCCAACTGGTATGCTTTCGGACGCCTATCATGGCAACCCTCTTTATCTTCCGAACATATTGCTGATGAATGGCTAAAGCAAACTTTTGACTTCCAGCCCTCGGACATCAATGCCCAATTAAAGAAGATGATGCTCGACAGCCACGAGGCTGTGGTAAACTATATGATGCCCCTTGGCCTACATCACATTTTCGCATGGGGGCATCATTACGGTCCCGAGCCTTGGTGCAACATCCCCGGCGCCCGCCCGGACTGGCTTCCATCCTACTATCACAGAGCAGACAAACAAGGGATAGGTTTCGACCGCAGTAGCAAAGGAAGCAATGCCGTTGCACAATATCCGGAAAACCTGTCTAAGCAATACGACAACATCAGCACTTGTCCCGAAGAATATCTCCTATGGTTCCACCATGTGCCCTGGAATTACCGCATGAAAAGCGGTCGCATTCTATGGGACGAGCTCTGCTATCACTACGACAATGGAGTCCGACAAGTCAGAGACTTTCAGAAGATATGGGATGCCGCCGAAAAATACATTGACGCAGAACGTTTCCATGAAGTACAGTCCGCCTTGAAGATACAGGCCCGCGATGCTGTTTGGTGGAAAGACGCCTGCCTTCTTTATTTCCAAAAATTCTCAAGCATGCCCATACCTTACGAGATCGAACGCCCTATACACGAATTGAAAGACTTGCAAAAGATACATCTCCCCATCAGCAACTATGAATGTCCCACCAAAGAACTGCTGAATAAAAACAGATAAAAAAAGGCATCAACAAGTGTGGCAGAAAGGGGCAAAAGATATCACTCTTCACTCCTCTCTGCCACACTTGTTTATATTCCCTTAAAGCACACCACTTGTTTAATAGGAATAAACTTATAATTCAAAGCCAATAAACTATAAGTTTAATTCGGTGAAACAAATATAAATTTCCGGTGAAACAAGTCCTTCCTTTTCTCATAGTGCAATGTTACGTTATTGAGTTTTTTTAGTAATTTTGTCAACACAAACAATATACCATGATGAAGCCAAAAACAGTAATCTGTCTTTTATATCTATTCTTATCCGTTTTATGCTACGGGCAAACAGGTAAACTTTTTACTGTGGACAATGAGTTGTCAAGCAGCATGATTAACAGTATCTATCAGGACAAAGAAGACATTATATGGATAGCGACTGAAGACGGACTGAACCGATACGACGGTGCCAAATTCAGTGTATACAAACATGACTTCTACGATGAACATTCTCTGCAAAACAATTATGTCCGCGTCCTTTTTGAAGACAAGAAAGGGACTTTCTTTGTAGGCACATTAAATGGTCTGCAAACATACGACCGTGCAACAGGTATTTTCTCCCATATTCCCATGACCTTCAAAGAAGGAGGTAAGCTGGAAGTTAATGTATCCACCATTATCGAGCGCGCCAACGGAGAAATACTAATAGGAACATCCGGACATGGAATATTCTTACTGAATGTCACAGAAGGACACATAGAAGCCAAACAACTGCCCGGGTTTGTTCCAAGTTATCTCATCAACCAGATCTACGAAGACCGGAACGGGACATTGTGGATAATCACCAATGACAAAGGAATATACAGCATAGATACAAACCAAAGGATGACGCACTATCCGAATGGAAGGGAAATTGTGTGGCCTTCTTCCATCTGCGAAGACAAAACAGGAAACATCTATGTGGGATGCCTGAAAAACGGACTGTTCAAATACAATCCTCAAACAAACGGCTTCACCCACATTAAATGTTCTTCGCATCCGGAGCTACCTATCAAGACCCTATATAACATAAACCAAGATGAAATCTATATCGGAACCGATGGGAACGGAATGAAAGTGTATAACATTCAGAAAGGACAGATAATGGAAAGTCCTGTCAATATTACCAGTTTCAACTTTGATAAGTCCAAAGTACATTCTATTCTCAAAGACAATCAAGGGAATATATGGCTGGGATTCTTCCAAAAAGGAGTTATGATAGTACCGCCCGTTAGTAACAACTTCAAGTATATGGGATATAAATCGTCTACCCACAACACAATCGGTTCCTGTTGCATCATGTCCGTATGTAAAGACCATACCGGTTCCTATTGGATAGGCACAGATAATGATGGCATCTACCGTATAGATCCAGATGGAAAGCAACAAGCGCATTTTGAGCAACGTCCGGGCATCAGCCACTCGGTATCCTCCACCATTATGAGCATTTGTGAGGACTCGGACCGAAACTTATGGATAGGTTCATACCGTGACGGACTTGCCAAGTTGAATCCTCAGACCGGACACTGTGAATACATCTATCTGCCGGATAAAGACCACAAACCGGCACAAAGCATATACAGTATCATTGAAGACAAACATAGACAGCTTTGGGTAGGTGCTATGGGAGCTGGACTTTACCGTATCAATCTGGAAACTAAAGAAATATACCATTGTCCCAGCACTGCAAACGGTTTTGAATACCGTCCGCTAAGCAATATACTGCACAATTCATGGATTAACTGCCTGCTGTATAGTACAAACGACAAACTTTACATTGGAACCTATGACGGTTTAGGCTGCCTCGACATCCCAACAATGGATTTTGTTTCCACTTACAAGACAAACAGACTGCTACAAGGTGATGTGATTTATGCACTTTATGAGGATTTGCATCATAATATCTGGGTGGGAACTTCACAAGGGCTGAAGCAATTAAATCCCCAAACACAAAAAGTCAGGAAATACACCATATCCGACGGCCTTCCCAGCAATTCCATTTCGGCCATTGAGGGAGACGCTAACGGTAACCTATGGATAAGTACAAACTTCGGCATATCCCGCTTCAATCCCAGTACACAAACATTCGTCAACTTCTATGCAAGTGACGGTCTGCAAGGAAATGAATTCAGCAAAGGAGTATCATTTGCCAGCACCAAAGGAGAAATTATCTTTGGAAGCACCAGCGGTATTACTTACTTTAACCCCGGAGAAATAACAAGTCCCAACAAAAAACCGGAAATACGCATTACAGACTTTTACGTGCACGATAAAGCGGTAAGATTGGGCATGAAATCCGGACGCTACGATATTGTCACAACCTCTGTAACGAATTCCAACAAATTTCATCTGTCGCACAAAGACAACTCATTCAGCATCGAGCTCTCTGCCATGGAGTTCTACAGTCCTGAACGCATAAGCTATTCCTATACATTCAACAGCAATACATGGGTGAATTTACAGTCCGGTGTCAACAGGATATCATTCAGCGAACTGACACCGGGTATCTATCACTTCCAGATAAAGGCAAGGGACTATAATTCCTATTCCGAAATAAAAAAACTGACCATTATCATTTCTCCACCCTGGTATGTCTCATGGTGGGCAAAAACCATATATTGTCTGACAGCAGTCATCATCACTATTTTCATCATAGTGCAAATACGCCAACGGTATCGTGCACGTCAGGAAATGTTGGAACATATACATGCCGAACAGCTGAATGAAGCCAAGTTACAGTTCTTCATCAACATTTCTCACGAGATACGCACCCCGATGTCTCTCATAATAAGCCCATTGCAAAAGCTAATGGCTACGGACTACGATACAGAGCGCCAGCAGAGTTACAATATCATCTACCGTAACGCCGAACGTCTTCTGCGCCTTGTCAACCAACTTATGGATATCCGGAAAATAGATAAAGGGCAAATGCAACTCAAATTCCAGGAAACGGATATCGTGAGTTTCATACAGGATTTGCACTATACATTTGCCTACCAAGCCAATACCAAACATATCAAGCTGGACTTTCATTCCGAAGTGAAAGAACTGAAAGCATGGATAGACCCGAAGAACTTCGATAAGGTTATCTTGAATATACTCTCCAACGCATTCAAATTCACACCGGAAAATGGTAACATACAAATCCGCTTATGCACCGGCAATGATCCGAATGCCGCTGAGAAAGCGTTAAGCCGTTATTTCGAAATCAGTATAGAAGATGACGGGATCGGCATCAATGAAACCGAATTAGAACGTATCTTCGACCGCTTTTATCAGATACGCAACAGTCAAAACAACTCAAACATAGGTACAGGTATCGGATTGCATCTCACCCGTTCACTGGTAGAGCTGCATCATGGCAGCATCACCGTTGAAAACAACCAAGGAACTCCCGGATGCCGTTTCATCGTCCGCCTTCCCTTAGGAAAGGAACACCTCAAACCAGAAGAAATAGACAACTCAGCAGTTAAGCAGGATTCAGTACACATAACTACAGCACTACCCACAACACCGCTGATAGAAACACCCCCGAAAACACACTCAAAATCCAAGTATCGTGTACTAATCGTAGAAGATGATGATGAAATCCGCCGTTACATCTGCCAAGAATTGGGGCGTGATTTTCACATGCAAGAGTGCCGTAACGGCAAAGAAGCATTTACATATATTCTCAAAAAAACTCCCGATTTAATTATCAGTGACATTATGATGCCTGAAATGGACGGCATGACTCTCTGTTCAAAAGTGAAACAGAACATCAATACCAACCACATTCCAGTTATCCTGCTTACAGCCAAAAGCCGTGAAGAAGATAATCTGGAAGGACTCAGTATAGGGGCTGATGCCTACATAACAAAACCTTTCAGCATTGAAATACTCCGGCAAAGCACTTTTAACCTGATCAAGAGCCGAGAAAGATTGAGAAACAATTTCCAGGGCAGCCAGACACAAAAAGAACGGATGCAGGAATTAGAGATAGAATCACCGGATGAACGCCTATTAGACCGCATTATGAAAGTTATCAATGACAATATAGCTAACCCGGAACTGAATGTCGAAATGGTAGCCGAAACCGTAGGCATCAGTCGTGTTCATCTGCACCGTAAACTGAAAGAATTAACCAACCAGTCCACTCGCGACTTGATACGCAATCTCCGGCTAAAACAAGCAGCAACCCTGTTAGCTAAGAAACGGCAAAGTATCAATGAAGTTGCAGCCTTGACAGGTTTCACCAACGTTGCCTATTTCTCAACTGCCTTCAAAGAGTTATACGGAATGACACCTACTGCCTACATGGAGCAAAATGCGGCATCGGCATCTTCCGACACTGAGTGATACAAATAAAAGATGAATATGCCAAAACTCCATTTTGAGGAAATAAACTTTTAACTTGAAATTAGAATATCCTAAAAGACTAAAAAAAGGGTCGTATCATTGCTCTCAAAACGGAGTTTGATACGGCCCTTTTAGAGGTTATAGTTACAATCTGTAACTTTTCAGAGTACTCATTTTAGCTTTGACAAAAGCTCTTCATCTGTCTAAAGGTTTCGTTTAAAAGTATCTTCATTTATCTCTTTGACAAGGAGACTCATTCATAAATAAAAAAGTTTTCCGGTATCCGCCAAAATCCACCACAATCTTTTCAAATACAATTCCCGGATCCAAAGGCTTCAAGGTTAAGGTCTGCAACCCATCCTGCGATATCGGTAATTCCAGTTTCACCTGACTTTCAACCACTCTTCGGGCAACTGTGGGATATAAAGTTGTGTACACATTCTCCGGTTCTTCATTCAAATTGGCATTAAAATTAATTGTTTCTACATTACCTCCGTTAAAGCCTACTTCATATTTATGCCCTTTTATATCGTGAAATGCCAGTGTTGATTTCACCACAATATGGACAGTCACTTCGGTAACACCTTTGGGAATTTCCATTTTATAAGAAAGGGAAGCACCGGCAACATCTTTCGTATAAGGCATCAACGCCATACCGCTCAATGTACGTCCCATATAAGGAATAACCGTCCATTGTGCCCCGACAACGTCCTTCTTCTCAAAATAGTGTTCGGCTTCCATTGCCACCACACCGTCCCTGGATTTGAAAACATATCCTCCCATAGCTTTTTCCGGCTCCTCGATGCGATATACTTCCGGCTGCTTATCTGCCGGAAAATTATCATTCCACGAAGTATAACCGATATGCTTCTGTATCATCATGTTCTTCCATTTACCTCCCGACATCACATTGTTATAGTCATCGCACAAGTCCTTGTCACGCTTAAAAGACTGTTCAACCTTGTCGGCCCAATAATTTGCCTGCGGATTATTCTCCTTGTAAAGCTTATGGTTCATAGCTTGCGCATAGTACATTTCATACAAATTGGCCATTGCCTGCACAGGGAAAAGAATCAGTTGCTTATACGCATCCTTATATTCCTGTTGGAGTGTCATATATTGGCGCAATGCTTCCGCTTCGAGCTTAATAAACTCATCAGAAACCTGCTTCCACTCTCCGGTCTCCAGATTATAAGTCTTGCGGTCAAGCATTTCAGCAGTAACCCTACCGGCATATTTGCTATATAAGTTCAAAATGCGCATAGCTTCGTCCGCTTGCTCTTCACCAAATTGCTGAGCGCAGAATTGACGTGGATGATCCAACAAGTTATCAACCGCATAGCGTTTAGGATTCCAAGCCATGTCGAGGAATAAAGTGATAGGATATTCCATCGGTTTCAAATCGCCGACATTAAGTACCCATAACTTGTCAACTCCATAATCGTAAGTCAACTGCAATTGTTCCCACATATTCTGGATTGGAGTCACATTAAGCCATTTTGTGTTTCGGGGAGCTCCCACATAGTCCACATGATAATAGATTCCCCAGCCTCCGGGATGTTTTCTTTCTTCCGCATTTGGCAAACGACGTACATTTCCCCAATTATCATCACTCAACAGCATAATCACATCGTCGGGTACTCTGAGCCCCATATCATAAAAACGTTGCACTTCCTTATATAGAGCCCATACCTGCGGACGTTTTTCCGGAGCTTTTCCCGTCACTTCCTTAATGATGCGCCGTTGGTTCTTGAAAATCTTTTCCATTAAACGCATATTCTCTTTATCACGTGATACATATTTATCATCCTCTCCTTCTTTTCCACCCATAGGTGTATCGCCATCCCCCCGCATACCGATAGTTATCAAATCCTCCGTATCAACGGCACGTTCAATACCTTCACGAAAAAAGCGGTCAATTACTTTTTGGTTGGAAGCATAATCCCACGCACCATACTCTTTACGTTTTCTCGCCCACTCCTGATGATTACGCGCCATAGGTTCATGATGGGATGTACCCATAATAACTCCCATGTCATTGGCAGTCTTGCTGTTTTCCGGATCATCCGCATAGAAACTCCATCCCCACATCGCAGGCCACATAAAATTACCACGCAGACGCAAAATAAGTTCAAACACACGTGCATAGAAGCGATGGTCACCATAGTTCGTGCCATAAGTATGCTTCACCCAGCCTGTCAAACAAGGAGCCTCATCATTCAAGAAAATACCACGATACTTCACTGCCGGTTCGCCTGCCGTATAGCTTCCACGAACGATAGACAAATTCTGTTGAGGAACTACCGGTACATCAGCCCAGTCATACCAAGGAGAGACACCGATCTGTTCTGAAAGCTCATATATTCCATAAATTGTTCCACGCTTGTCACTTCCTGCAATAACCAATGCTTCTTCCACCCCCTTTAAAGGAGCCGGCACTACCGTCATCAGATATTTTTCATTCTTACCATTCAGCAATGAAGCATCTATCTTCTTTGCTTTCACCAGTTCTTTTATATAACGACTTTTAAGAGTTCCCACTATAACCACACGCTTTACACCAGGTTCAAACAGCAAATCAGCAGCTTTGCCGGTTACCCGTTCAAAATCGTTCTGAAGATTCTTTGCTGCTATCATTACACCAGTATCTTCCTGCTCATCTATCAATATGGCATTGGGCGTCCCGTTTTCCACAAGCGTAAAGCGGTCGGAAGCCAACTGGCTAAAGGTTATCCCCCTATTATCTATGGCCCCTGCATCCAAACATAAAGCGAAGAGTAGTAATGTCCCTAAACTTTTTTTTATTTTCATAATGTGATTTTTTTATTTATCGTATTTAAAATAATCTATATCTATATAACCTCCCAAAGACTTCGTCGCATAATTGAATATGGCGAACTTACTCCCCATAAAGAACCGGGTATAATCAAAAACCATCTTACAAGGTTCCCCTATCTGCTTCCACTCTTCATTATCATAGCTATAATAGAAAGTAGCCTCATCTTTTTTGTTTGCAAAGTCACCGTCAATGCGAAGATAAACAAAATCTTTCTTACAAGTTATACGTTCTTTCTCTTCTATCTTCACATCGGTAACTTTTTTTTCCTTATCCGACAGACTGACAGACTGGACAGACATCACAAGATGTTTCTTTCCGTTCTCCTTTACTACGGCAAGCACTCCAGACAAACCGTTAAAAGCCGTAAATCCTGCCACATCACCATCCTTCATTTTTGACACATCCATTGCTACCGTTCCGCTACATTTTGGAGCACTCATACGTTGGGTCAAAGTATTAGGAGCCAAAAACAGATTGTCCACCACCCGTCCTGTCTTCAGACGCAAGAAACCGGAACGTTCGGTCAGCGACCAGCAATCATCCAGCGGGTTATGGTTCCACTGCCAGTTAAGGCTCAACCTGGTATTACTAAAGTCATCACTCCCCATAATGCTGCCTTTACATTCATCCGGGAAAGTTTTCATAACCATAGAATCGGGTACACGTCCCTCGGCATCACCTAACACAGGCCAACCATCTACCCAGTGACAAGGCATCAAAGTCGGCACACGTCCTATACCTCCCCGGTCCTGAAAAATAAACCCGTACCAGTTTCCATCCGGTGAATCCACGATACAACCTTGTCCCACGCCACCATATCCTTGAAACTCCGTTTCAAGAATAACCTTTTTCTCATATGGACCGGTAATTTTGTCAGCCCGATAACATACCTCACGACGTAATCTTCCGGGAATGCTCCAATCCATAGAAATCATCAGCAAATAATACTTGCCATTATGTTTGAATGCCTGGCTACCTTCCAACAAACCTTGCTCATCGGCATCCCGTTCAAATATTTTCATGTCTATCCCTCCAGATTCCACATCGCTAAGATCGCTCTTAAGCTGACGCAATTGCCCAGTGCCATAAAACAGATAGACTTTACCGTCATCGTCAAACAGCAAAGAAGCATCATGATGATGAGGCGGACGAGAAACCAAAGTCCACTCACCTGCCGGATCTTCAGCCGTATAAATGTAACCGCGATAAGGCTCATCATTAGGTGAGAACCACACATAAAACCGCCCGTCATGATAACGGATGCTTGATGCCCACTGTCCACGACCGTATACAGTCCCCTCTTTCAAATCATAACGGGGCAAATCGGTTAATTTTTGGAATACATAACTAATAGTCTCCCAATGCACCAGATCTCTTGAACGCATTACGGGACACCCCGGCATCAGGTGCATAGTAGTGCTCACTAAATAGTAGTAATCTCCGACCCTTATCATTGAAGGATCAGGTACATCCGCATTAATCACCGGATTGTTAAAAGTTTCCTGCTGCTGTGCACTTACTCCCAATGAAAGGATTAGCAAAACTAAAGGAACAGTTATTTTCTTTAAATTCATAAGTAATTATTTATGCTTATAGTACTTTATCAATTCAGTGTAGTCCTTTCAAACATGTACTCCTTACCAGGCTCTGTCATTATATCATATTCATAAACTTTATAAAGTACAGGCAATTGAAGTGCATTCAGTTTCTCCGATTTCAAAGGTGCTGCAATCTCAGCCGGCGCATATAGCATATTCGGACAATCACCCTCTGCCGGTTTCAAGCCATCACCCTTCAAAGGAACATAACTGCGAATACGTAACACACCACCAATACGTGAATGTACCTTAGCCTTAAGCAATTGCGTTCCTTCCCATTGCATGTCAACAACAAAACCGCCACGAGCTACCAAACCACTGATACTTCCTTCATTCCACTCCTCCGGCAAAGCAGGAAGCAATTGTACTGCCCCATCATGGCTTTGCAGCAACATTTCAGCCACACCTGCCGTATAGCCGAAATTACCGTCTATCTGGAAAGGAGGGTGTGCATCAAACAAATTGGGATAGGTACGGCCTTCAGGAAATTCCCGCATTTTGTCGTCGCCCGGAAGAATACGAAGCATGTTCTTTATAATTTTATAAGCATGATTACCATCGAGCATACGTGCCCAGAAATTTATTTTCCAACCGATACTCCAACCTGTCGCTGCGTCACCCCGCTGCAAAAGTGTGTTTTTAGCAGCTTGGAAAAGCTCGGGATGAAGCCGCGGTGATATCTGATTGCTTGGATACAAACCATAGAGGTGTGAAATATGCCGATGATCATCACGAGGATTATCGGCATCTATCAGCCATTCCTGAATCTGATTATGACGTCCTATCTGCATAGGCGGCAACTGCTTAAAAGCAACGGCCAAGGAATCTTGATATGCTTGGGATTCACCTAATATACGAGCTGCGAGCATTGTATTATAAAGCGCATCAAAAGCTATCTGATTGTCCATAGTACATCCTGCAGCAATGGAAGAACCGGCATATCCATGTTCAGGCGATACGGAAGGAGCCGTTACTAACCAACCGTTCTGAGGATGTTTCACCAAATGGCTTAAATAGAAATCTGCCGCACCTTTCATTACAGGATAATAGCGACGTAAAAACTCTTTGTCACCAGTGAAAAGATAATGTTGCCATAAGTGTTGTGTCAGCCAAGCTCCTCCATTTGGCCACATTCCGAAATAGGCAGCATCTATCGGACCACAAGCACGCCACAAATCCGTATTGTGATGAGCCACCCAGCCACGTGCTCCATAAACAGTTTCAGCAGTTTTCTTGCCATTTACACTCAAGTCGCTCACCATATCAAAAAGCGGTTGGTGGTTTTCCGACAAGTTTGTTACTTCGGCAGGCCAGTAATTCATTTCCGTATTAATATTAATCGTATATTTACTATCCCAAGGAGCATATACGCTATTGCACCACAAACCTTGCAGATTGGCGGGCTGTCCACCGGGTTGCGAAGAAGAAATAAGCAAATAACGACCATACTGAAACATCAGTGCTATAAGGTTCAGGTCTTTTCCTTCACCAAAAGCTACAACCCGTTTATCAGTCTCCAACGTAGATGTTTCGGTAGAAGGTATGGAAAACGTCACACGATCGAACTGCTCCTTATAGGCAGCTATATGATTGGCAAGAGCTTGCTCATACGGAACTTTTACTGCACGTTTCAGAATGGAAGAAGCAAGTTTCGAAGCATTACCGCCCACATCATGATAGTTTACGAAGTTTGTCGCAGCAGATATGTAAAGAGTAGCCACGGTAGCTTGGTCTACAACCACAGACTTATTCGACTTTCCAGACTTTCCATTATGTCTCACCAATATCCTGCATTCAGCATTTAATGCTGCAGGAATTCCTTCCTGCTCCACACCTTCACATTTCACTACCAGCTCATTCCCTTTAGCCATTACCACATGTTTCAAAGGCGAGTTATAACTCAAATCGAAGTTCAACGCCTTCGGCTTATCAGCCTCCATGCGTACAACAATTACATTATCGGCGAACGATGAAAAGACTGTACGTGTATATGTCACCCCATCTACCATATATCGAGTAACAGCTACGGCATTTTCTATATCCAGTTCACGATAGTAGTTTTCAACATTCTTATGTTCCGGTTGGTTAATTAACAAACTACCCATAGTGAGAAAACGCATACCATGCTGTCCTGTGAAAAAATTCTCATCTATCAACTTTTGCGCTTCCGACAGACGGTTAGCGAACACAAGCTCACGTGTTTTAGCCAAAACCTCTTTTCCTTTCGGATTGTCATTGCGATAAGGACCGCCTGCCCAAAAAGTTTCTTCATTAAGCTGAATTTCTTCCTTATCTGTACCACCGTAAACCATAGCGCCCAAACGAGAGTTCCCCACCGGTAACGCTTCTACCCAGCGACGTGCCGGTGCCGAGTACCATAATTTCATTCGGGTTGCTTCCTGCTTGTTTATCATTGCCTTATATCCCAACAACTGCAACATTGTTTCAGCATAACGTGCACCCAACATACGATATCCGCGAGCGGTGAAATGCAGATTGTCCCCTGCTGCCGGACAACCGGCAGATGAAATAACATGCGCCGTTGAGATTACTTGTGGCAGTGTGTCTATAATGTCATTCATACTTGCACAGATACCTTTTTGGTCGGCATGTACCACTTCTCCGGCCAAAAGAGGCACTTCCTCCGCTTTCAGATTTAAATCTGACAATAAGTTCTCATAAACGCCTTTTAGTTTTTCCGGCCATTCTTTGTCACCTGTATTTGATTCACCCTGATGCACCAGAATACCTTTAATCACCCCGTCCTTCTGTGCCTTCTTTGCCAAATCTACGAGCCAAGCATACGGATTATTATCATAAGACTTCACGATATTTTTCAGCCAATCCGGTTGAGTAGCAATGTGCTCTGCACAGCTCTCTTTATCGAACAACTCAATACGACATCCCCCGATAGCCACATTGATAACACCCACTTTGACATTCGAAGGCAAATTATCAACCATAGTACGTCCAAAATAATCACATGGGGTCAATCCCGTATGGCAACGAGACAACGGCGGAAGAGCCTTATACCACTCTCCTTTTACCCTTCCGCGCTCAGGACAATCAACAGCAGACATCATCAAAAAACGTTCACTTATACCTATACTATCCTGCGGTTCCACACGTGCATTGCCTTCCATATTAGACTGCCCGAAAGCCAAATAAATATGAAAATCCTTATCTTGCGCATGCATAGTTAAGCAGCTCCCTAAAAAAAGGTATACCAGTAATAAATCAATCACTCTATTTTTCATTTCTATTTTTCAATTTTACAGTAATTAATGTCCTTGAGGAAATATAATCCGATAGTTCCCGCTCAAATGCATAAAAGCAAACAAACGAAGTAATCCGTCATAATAAGCATCAAAATATCCATCATCGTAAGGCACGTGTTTGGCATTCCATAAACGATCGACAAATTCCCGGCTCTTATCATGTGTGCAAACCAATGAAACCGCAGCCGTAGTAGCAACCAACCCCAAAGAATGTCTCAGTTTCTTATACCCTCCGGCACCCAGCAGTTCTGTCACCGTTGTACCATCTACATTGTATTGATCTACAAAGCTATCTATACCTTGGGAATAAAAAAAGTTCTGTATCTTATTTCCATATTCTTGCTGCCATTTTCTGTCCGCACATGCCCATGAATAATCCAATGCTATATTCATAGGTACACGCCATGAATCAAAACGAAAAGCATCTCCTATAACCCGTTTACTGCCAAGCAATGTGCCATCATAGTTATTATAATCAGGATTAAGCCCTGTTACAGGGTGAATACTTTTATGCAAATATTCACGACTTTTCCGGGCACATACCCGCCAAAATTCACTTCTACCATCTTCTGCCCACCTGGCCCATACCTCATAAAATGCTGGAATATGATAGGAAGGATCCGTAAATCTTCCTCCAAAAGGATCCGGCGTAAATGTTATCAACTGATGTTCCAAATTAATCAAAGGGGCAACACGCTCCATACCAATTTTCTGCATCGAGCAATTCAATATATTTTGAGCCTCGGCAAGATAATTAATCCCTGTTGAATTCCCCCAACGATTAGAAGCAAAAATAAGTGATGTTACATAATAAAGTTCTCCATCAGACGCCGGTCCCTGAGCATTACGCGTGCCGTCCGTCTGACAACTCCATGCAAAATAGCCTTTTAGCAGTCCCTCCTGATGCTGCATATATTTCTTGCTCCACCTCCATAAACGATCGAAAATATCTTTCCTATCGAACTGAACGGCAATCATTAATCCATAAGACATTCCCTCTGTACGTACATCATGATTTTTTATGTCACTGATATAAGCCATCGAGTCCCCCACTTCAAAATAGACCTTATCCGGTCCATAAAAAACACTTTCAAATACCGATTTCAACTTCTTATCAATGTCCTTTTGCTTATAGCCCAATTCCGCAAAGAGATTACGATAGCGTCTCGTTGCAAAAGCACCTTTGGTATAAGGCAACCTCTCTTCGCTTAAACGTTCTATCTCATTTGCCCAAGGCATCCATTTCAAATAGTCCACATCCTCAAACATATCCGCTTTCGTAACAAATGTATCTACATCTGTTTTACCCAACAGAAATTTATCAATAAAAGCTTCCACTTCCGGATACTGACTCTTCGGCAACATACAATGCATATGACCTCCCTGAATAGAAAAGCCCATACGATCTTCTATGCCAAAAGCCTTCCATACCATTCGTGCAGCCTGGCAAGATACGTAGTTCGACTCTTCTGCCAACCATTCATAATCTGTATTTCCAAGTACCAGCAAAGCACGAGGAGCAATCAATGCTGCCAGTTCATGGTGATCAATCGGCAAGCGGTTTACATTCTTACCTGCAAATTGGCGCATACTTTCCAGAAACCATGCATAGTTGGTACGCCCCAAAGTTTCCACATTCTCTAAAGTTTCCGAAACACGCCAGGCATTAACCCCTCCGCCACCGGGCTCTTGGGCAATAGTCAACGCAATACGCTCATCAAAAGCCCCTGCAAACAATGCCATTTTACCGGCAAATGAACAACCGGATATAGCCAAATGCGAAAGATCAATACGCGATTTTTTTTCAACCTTTTCCAATCCATCAATCAATCGGCTAATTCCCCATGACCATGCACAATAAGATCCCATCTCCGTTTGCTCCGGATATAAACGATTTATCGGCTCATTACCACGCTTTTGTGTATGAGACATGACTTGTGTAAAATCAAATGTGATCTGCGCTATTTTTCTTTTATCAAACAACTGCTCCGGAAGAGCCCCTGTAGATCTGCCGATCCCAATAATAGCAGGAAAAGGGCCATTGCCCTCAGGATACTTAATAGGAGCAGTCAATAGCAGTACCTCGCCATTTTCATGCACTATAACCCGCAATGTATCGTTATTTAGAATAGCCTCTATACTATCTCTTGGAGTAACAGGCTTCATTCCCAATTCATAATGTTGCAATTGGTGGGCTATCTCAAAACGATGCCTCTTCCAATCCTTGAAATCTGTTGAACGCCCGCTTCCATCAGCCCATGCAAAAGGATCAGGAAGAGTGGCTATCTCCGGCAATTTATCTATTGGGAGTATCCCAGGAAGCTGAAAGTTATCATTTGTATACTCTTTGTCATAGACCAAAGGTATTGCTGTCTGCCCGAAAACCATCATCTGAGATAATAACAAAACAGCTAGAGCCATTTTTATTTTTTGTGTGTTTCCCATATAAATTTAAAGTTACATATAGATTTACTTTTTAAATAAATGAGGAACAAATTCACGCAAGCAACGTCGCCATGTAAGCCATTCGTGCCCCGTGCCTTGTGACTCATAATATTCTGCATTAATCCCGAGTTCATGCAAAGAATCTACAAGTTGTTTCGTTCCAAACTGTTCTTCCGTCCCACATCCCAAAAATAAATAGTGCACTTTTTTATTGAACTTGCCAGCATCAGCAAATACACCATTATAACAAGTTTTCACGTCAAGTCCAAAGATTGCTCCGCTAAACGCACCAATATAAGAAAATTTATCCAAATTAGGCAAAGCTGTACTGAAAGTCTGATGGCCTCCCCATGACAATCCTGCCATGGCACGATGCTCACGATCCGTATACGTTCGGAATGTTCTATCAATCATAGGAATTAAATCTTCCAGCATCACTCCATAAAAAGATGCACCGTACAAAGCTCTTTCCTCATTCATATCCTTGCCTTCCCGAGGAGAAAAAGGAGCCTCTACATCACCGCTATCCATAACAACAAGCATCGGTACACATTGCCCGGAAGCTATCAGGTTATCCATTATATGTTGCATATATCCCTGTGTAGACCAGCCCGTTTCATCCTCTCCCATACCATGCTGCAAGTAAAGCACAGGATAACGTTTTTTTACATTAGTTTCATATTCTGCCGGTGTATATACCATACAACGACGGAACTCTTTCTTCGTTTCCGAATAGTAAGTACAAGAACGGACCTGCCCATGGGGCACTCCTTGTTGAGGACGATAATAATCACCTTCTTTTCCTTCGGGAACTTCTATACCGCTTGCCATACGACAACATCCGAAGAATGTATAGCTAGACGGATCGGCAACAGACACACCGTCCACTATTAAAAAATAATAATGGAATCCCACAACAAGCGGATCCGTTTTCACTGTCCAAAAGCCGTCTGTATCTTTCTGCATATCATACTTCTTTCCACAACAATCCACCTGAATCTTACTTGCCTGCGGAGCATAAAAACGGAAATAGGCACAATGTTCGGCATCCAAACGAGGATATTCACACCCAGAGATATTGGTTGGAGCTACTTGTGTAACATTTCTCACATCTTGTACCATCATATCTTCCCTGTAAAATTTCCACCAATCAAAATTAAACAGTTTACATCCTTTTCTTCCCTTAAATACGAAATAAACATCATGTATACCTTTCACCGGAGTTTTCACAGTAGTCTTCATATCCTTCCAACATTCCCAACCACCGGTATGAGGGACCGCTATTTCCGCCATCAAAGTTCCACCGATACTATCAGCTCTAACTTCTATCCGTCCGCCACGAAGAGCACTGGCAACTGACACTACGAAACTCTTTGGTAATTGATCTCCAAAATCCACCTCACGCACTTTTATATAATCACCATTATGTATATCTGATATGTATATGCCAGTTTTTGCATTAGGTTCCGATTTCACTCCTTCTGAGAAAGCAATGGTTTCCGCTTCTACCCTTTCATAAGGATTAAGTGTTCCGACCGGTTTTACCCCTTCACGCGTTGCATTAATTATAGGAAACGTACCGTCCTCATTATACTTAAACTGCTCCACAGCCACACTACGCCCAAAACCTCCTCCTCCGGGTAATTTTCCGGTATGGTAAAAGAAATAAGAATTTCCTTTATAATCCGTCACTCCACAATGGTTCGTAAATGAACCAGTATCCTGCAACGGCATAATTTCTCCCATATATTTCCAAGGTCCCCAAGGAGTGCTACCCATTGAATATGCAATATGCTCGGGTATTCCCCCAGCTGCATAAAGCAAATAATACTTTCCATTACGTTTATGAAGCCAAGGTCCCTCTGTATAAATATCCTTGTACTTTTTACCTTTTATACGTTTATCCGGATTAGGGGCTCCAAAGCTTTCAATAGTTTGCTCCATTTTCCCCACTTCACCCTTCAGAGAAATCATATCATCATTCAACTTCACGTAATAAATATTCGGATTTCCCCAATACAGATAGGCTTGCCCGTCATCATCAACAAAAACAGTAGGATCAATAAAATCCCAACTGCCATCATAAAGCGGCTTACCGATAGCATCTTTAAAAGGACCAAGTGGAGAATCACCTACTGCTACACCAATAGCCATGGTATTGGTTAACTTGGAACGCAGACAAACATACCAGTAGAATTTCCCATTATGTTCAATACATTGGGCTGCCCAGGCACGGTCATCCGCCCAATCAAATGATTCAATAGCAAGTGGAGAGCCATGATCGGTCCAATTCACCATATCTTTCGTAGAATAGACCCTCCATTCCTGCATCCAGAAAAAATCTGCCTTATCTTCATCATGTCCCGTATAGACGTACAACGTACCATCATGAACCATAGGTGCCGGATCAGTAGTATAGCAAGTCTGTACTATCGGATTCTGCCCATGCACAACTCCTGCAAACAACAAGGATATCCCACCCATTATATATTCTCTGATACTTAATAAATTCAATATAGACTTCATATTATTTTTTATATATAGACTAATATACTTATACTATCGGCTAACTATCACCATCCCCCCATTACAAGGAATAGTAATTTGTACTTCTTGCTTTCTGTTCAACCTTACAGTCTGCAAATTCCCCTCCAAATCTTTACTATCACTATAAAGTTTCACCTCTTTTCCCACTTCAATCATAGGAAGTTTTACTTTTAACTTCAATGGCTCTTTCTGTGCGTTCACTCCGGCAATGTACCAGCTATCCGCATGGCGACGGGCAAGCAATATGTATTTTCCAGGATAACCATCAATAAACTTCACCTCATCCCAAATTGAAGGAATGGTCTTCATAAAATCCATAGCCCAAACAGGAGCATCAGTTAAATTATTAGGAGCTAAAGCGAAGTGCTGTACAGGACTTTGAAATAGGACAGCCGTAGCCAACGCAAACACATCGGAAGTTACACGACGACTGCCACCCGGTTTGTTCGCCGCATTATAATATTTATTCAAAGCGCTGCCACCGAAATCCATACTTCCCACCGTATTTCGTATAAACGGATGTAAACAAGCATTAAATGATTCAGCATCACAACTGCCCTGAGAGAAATGCAGATTTTCACTGGCAAGTACAGCTTCGCAAGCTACAAAATTAGGATACATCCGTTCCCAACCGCGGGGTAATGTACAACCATGAAAAATAACCATCAGTCCATAATCATTGGCATCTGCAAGAATATCTTCATAAAGTTGCATGGTTACCTGCTTGTCGCTGCCGAAAAAATCAACTTTTATTCCTCGTATACCTATACTTTGCATCCATTTCATCTCTTTCCGACGCATAATTATATTATTCATAATACTTCTCGGAGATTGAGGAGCATCATTCCAATACCCGTTGGAGTTATACCAAAGATAAAGTGCCACCCCTTTAGATGCAGCATAATCAGCCAATTCAGCAATCTTGTCCCGTCCTACCTGGGTATCCCATAGCGCATCGACCAATACGGAGCTATACCCCATATCCGCACTAAAATCAATATAGCGTTTCTGTTCATCATAGTTCATGCTATTATCACCACCAATAATCCAACTCCATGTACCACATCCATACTGAAAATCCTGCGAAGCTTCATATAATGGTTTTACCACATCAAACATAACAGTAGTTTCCACTATTGGTGCCAATGTTCTACCAACAGTGATGGTACGCCAAGGAGTTTCACCCGGCAAAGCCATACCTGGTGATACTGTTCCATTTCCATTATATTCCCCTTCTTGTGGAAAACCGATTGTGTACAATCCATTTTCTTTCCCCAACAAGCGGCTTCCGCAATAAGCACTACTCACTCCGGTTTCTGAAATCAAGATCCAACCTTTATCTTCATTCTTGAACAAGCAAGGAAAAGTATAACCATTTCCCCAACCGTTTTTCCCTGTCACATCGTCTACTGTATAACTTGTTTCATAACTAGGAGATGTCCTTGCAAATCCCCCCATCGGAGCTGCCTGCGGACAAAGAAAAGTCGTACTACCTTCAGGAAGCATAAATCCGGTAGCTTCTTTCTTTACAATACAACACAATATATTATCTTGTGAATAAACCCGATATTTAAATGCTATGTCATGATTACTAACTTGGAAAACGATATCATATATCTTTCTTCCTCCTTTGGAAAATGTGTAAGTCTGCACATTTGCCTGATACCGCGGATTACTATTCTTAATCGTAGGAAGCTGATATTCTTCATTGACAGACGACAGCTGACCGACATGCGTTAATACCATCTGCTGGGTAAAGTCCCCAAGATTTGTTTCTATTCCTAATGGAGATTTTTGAAGGAAAGTGACACCTTCATATAGTACACTGTAAGAAGGCATTCCCCCTTCATCCGACACAATTACACACAATTTTCCATCCGGACCATACAACTTATTTTCTTCGCCAAATGCAAACACACAGGTCCAAACAAACACACAAAAAAACAAGATATGTTTTACCATTTTCTTTTAGATTAATTTTTTAGTTAACTATATATTTGCAAAGGAAAGCATCCTTTATCAAATTACATTCCGATTATGTTGCAGAAACTTTCGCCTATGTTACAAATTGGCTTTTTTACATATATATTTCTTTTAAAAACATTAAAATCCATCATAAAACCATATTTCGTCAAAAAACCTACAGAAATTATCAGGCATAACGAAAGTTTCCATAAATTTGCCTTTAATAGAGAACACATCCTATGAAACACATAATCACTATATTTTTTATACTTCTTTCATTACCTGCCATCGCAGAGAAATACTGTGTTTTTACCCCAATCAAAGGGACAGAAGGTTTAGGGGGAAACAGGGTACGCAACATTACCCAATTGCCGGACGGTCGCATGATGATAATCACTGAAGGCTTATTAAACTTATACGATGGAACTGATTTCAATTATTTACACTATAATCAAAAACATTTTTGCCCACTGTCTGCATATTCAGGTTTCCATCACGAATACATAGATTCCCATGGGTATATGTGGATCAAGAATCAATATCAACTAATGGCTGTGGACATAAAACATGAATGTCTTGTGGAGCAACCGGACAGTCTACTCGCCACATGGGGTATCAGTTCTCCTATAAAAGATTTCTTCATGGATAAGGCTAAAAATATATGGATTATAAATGATAAAGACGAACTAATCCTTGTAGACAAAAATAATATGAAGGCAAAAACATTTTTGCCTTATGCATCTTCAACAGGTAACACTACTGATCAACTCTATGATCTTGGTGTACTGGAAGACCAATTATACCTTTTTTACCGTTCCGGTTTGTTGATTTGCTATAATCTTAAATCACATCAAGAAATATACAGGCAAAAGCTACCGGATGAACTTCCTAAAGGGAAATACGAAAATACTTCCTATGTAGTACCCGGTAACAATACTTTTTATCAATTGCGTAACGGAAGCCAAGGAGGAGTAATGCTGAATTACGATACAACAAGAAAAAAATGGAATATTGTATTTCAGACAGACTATCGGCTAAACAGTCTGTCCATCGATAAAGATAGTAGCATATGGGTCAGCTGCTATATGGGATTATGGAACATTGATGCCAGACTGATAAATAAACAATATATACCTAACCTCAAATTAGTAGATGGACGCACTATAAATACAGAGGTGAGCACACTCTATAATGACAATCAAGGAGGTATGTGGTTAGGCACTTTGGACCGGGGAATACTCTATTATCATCCTAATCGTTTCCGTTTTCAAAACATAGGTAAAAGTTTGTTTCCAACCGCCAAAGATGTAAACATATCCGTAACGTGTTTTACAACAGATAAAAAAAACATATTAGTAGGTACAAAGAAAGGTTTGTTTTATTATACTCTTGCCGACGGCAATTTAATCTCATACTCACAGGAATTATCCACTGTTCATTGCAATGTTTTACTAAAAGATAGCCAGCAACGCATCTGGCTGGGAACTTCCGGACAAGGGTTAGTTTGTATAATGCCAAACGGTATAATCAAACAGAATATATTACCCGGACACACTATCCGTTCCGCCATAGAACTGTCAGACGGAACACTATATTTATGTATCGATAATCAAGGGTTCGGTAGATTTATCCCTACTACTGAACAATTTGAAAAAGTTACAGAAGTGCCTGAAATAAGTAGTTTTACAGTTTACCAACTGATTCCCTATGAAAAAGACTGCTTAGCAGGTATCGGGCAAAAAGGCTGGTTCATCTATAATTATAAAAAGAAAAAATACCGTTTTTTCCCTACTTCCCATACATGTAATTCTATTCTAACAGATAATCAAAAACAAATATGGATTGGTCTGGAAGACGGATTATTGCTATGGAACCCGAATACCGAACAACAAAAAACATTTTATACAACTGACGGATTAGTCAATAATTCCATACGGTCCATTATTCAGAGCGAAGATAATATAATTTGGATATCCACTTCCAATGGGATAACGCGTATTACAGCAAATAATCTTCAAGAACCATTATCATATTCATTTGCCAATTTCAATCAATATGACGGTGTAATAACGGATGAGTTCTGCGAACGCTCTGTTTTTATAGCAACCGACGGTACAATTTATTGGGGTGGTATCAATGGTTTTAACAAATTCACAATATCTCCGACTGTAACAGACAAACCATATTCAAGCCCTTTATTTACAGGATTCAAATTATTAGGAGAACAAATAGAGAAAGGCAAAAATTACAATGGTAATCCAATATTGTCTCACCCTATAGCTCAAACTAAGGAAATCACATTAAAACATAACCAGAATTTCTTTTCTTTAGAATTTTCCGCTTTAAACTATATCAATCCCACGCAAACGTACTATCGTTACCAGCTAACAGGTATTGATCATTCTGAAAGAGAAATCCGTTCTTCTGCCGGTAAAGGACATGCTACCTATACCAACATTCCACCCGGAACCTATACTTTTCGGGTACAAGCAGCCGATAATAATGAAATATGGTCAAATAAATATGCAGAAATGAAGATTACAGTAAAAGCTCCATTCTGGAAAACGACATATGCTTACATATTTTACATTCTGCTCATCTCAGGAAGTATCTTACTCTTCATCCTTATATATATACAACGCAAGCGCCGGAAGCTGTTGCGTGACCAAAAAGAAAAATTGGATGAGATGAAAACTACTTTCTTACATAATGTCAATGAAGAATTGAAAGAGCCTGTCAACCGAATAATATCCCCTTTAGACAGTATGCTGAAATATATGAATGAAGGGAAAGACAAACTGCAACTCGAGGAAGTCCGAAACCATGCCACGGAACTGAAAAAATTAATCAACCAGCTTTCAGAAGGTATACTCTCCCCTTTATCATCGGATGAGAATGAATGGACACAGGAAGAATTATTGGTTAATATGCGTCAATTACTGGAACAACAAGAGAAGCGGAAAGAACAGCTCAAAACAGCCCGAAAGCCAACCTCCGACAATTCTTTATTGTCGGTTGCCGATGAAACCTTTCTTCGTAAAGTACTGCAATATATAGAACAAAATCTTGACAATCCCGAATATTCAGTGGAAGTATTGAGTCGTGATATGGGAATGGACCGTACCGGGTTATATCGAAGGCTTATTTCAGTGGTAGGAAAAACACCTACTAATTTCATCCGATCCATCCGCCTAAAACGTGCAGCCCAACTCCTGAAAGAAGGCTACACTGTTGCCGAAGTTGCCGACCTTGTTGGATTCAACACTTCCAGTTATCTAAGTAAATGTTTTCAGGAAGAATTTGGCATGCGACCTTCCCAATACATAAATCAGTGGAAAAACCGATAAACCACCCTGTTTTTCAACGAGAGTGTTGCTTTCCGCAACATTTGTAATCACCTTCCAAATAGTTTCAGCCTACTTTTGCAGTATTATTCAAACATAAAAACAAAGTATCATGAAAAATGCAAAAGTAGGAATTACCGGAATATTGTTTCTAATATCCGACCAGGTAACCACACCTCAAAAAAGGTATAACACACAATAAGAACTATCCCAACCCAATCTGTACAAGTTTAAATAATATAAACATATAACATATTATCAATATGAGAAGAAGCATTATCATTATGGCTTTATGCCTGCTCACGTCATGGACATGGGCACAAGAATTCCAGAAAACCTCATCGGGTATTAAAACTGCCATTTCCGGAAAACAAACCGATATAGAAATTCAATGGTTCGGTCCCAATACCCTTCGTGTTTTAAAAACACCCCAAGGCAAAAGCGTTAAAAAAGAAAGTCTTTCCGTTATTGCCCACCCCCAAAACTCCGGTATTAAAATTACTACTCCCGGAAATGGCTGTATTGTCATGACAAGCCAAACACTGACAGTGACTCTTAATCCCCAAACAGGTATTATTACTTATGCAAAACCTAACGGTGACACATTACTCATTGAACAAGAGAATGTCAAGGCTTTTACTCCTATTAACGATGCCGGACGCTCCACCTATAGCGTTTATCAAGGCTTCACAACAAGCAAAGAAGAAGGTCTTTACGGACTCGGACAGTTGCAAAATGGGCAGATGATGCAACGTGACATAACCAAGCATCTGGTTCAGGGCAATGTGGAAGACGTTTCTCCTTTCTTCCAGTCCACCAAAGGCTACGGAGTGTTTTGGGACAACTACTCAGGTACTACATATACCGACAACGAACAGGAAACCTCCTTCCGTTCCGAAGTCGGCGATTGCATAGACTATTACTTTATGTATGGTGGTTCTGCTGATGGAGTTATAGCCGAAGTACGTGCACTGACCGGTGATGTACCAATGATGCCTTTGTGGAGTTATGGCTTCATGCAGAGTAAAGAACGATATAAAAGTCAGGAAGAAACAGTAGGAGTAGTGAAAAAGTATCGCGAGTTGGGGATTCCTTTGGATTGTATCATTCAAGATTGGCAATACTGGGGACATAACTACCTCTGGAATGCCATGGATTTCCAGAACCCTACTTTCAGCCGTCCCAAAGATATGATTGACGAAGTACATGCTCTGAATGCCCGCATGATGATTTCCATATGGTCCTCATTCGGTCCTGCTACCAAACCTTACAGAGCTTTGGATAAAGAGGGATTGCTCTTCGACATCGAAACCTGGCCGCAATCCGGTGTTGACGGTTGGCCGCCTAATATGGAATATCCCTCCGGAGTACGTGTATATGATGCTTACAGCCCCAAAGCCCGTGATATTTATTGGGAACATCTCAATAAAGGAATATTCCAGCTCGGCATGGATGGTTGGTGGATGGACTCGACAGAGCCAGATCATTTTAACCACAAGGAAAGCGATTTTGACCGCCAAACCAGTCTTGGCTCTTATCGCAGTGTACGCAATGCCTATCCACTCGTCAGCGTAGGTGGTGTATACGATCATCAACGTGCTCTAACACAAGATAAACGTGTCATCATCCTGACCCGCTCCGGTTTCTTAGGGCAGCAACGTTACGGTTCCAATGTTTGGTCTGGTGATGTCCAATCCTCTTGGGATATGTTCCGCAAGCAAATAACAGCAGGATTAAACTTCTCACTGACCGGCATGCCGCACTGGAACTCAGACCTTGGTGGCTTCTTTGCCGGTTCATACAATACCAGTTGGGGAGACAATAGCGCTACACGTAATCCAATGTATCAGGAACTTTACGTCCGCTGGTTACAATTTGGTGTTTTCTGTCCAATGATGCGCAGTCATGGCGCTGATGTACCTCGCGAATTTTATTGGTATGGTAAAAAAGGTGAACCTGTTTATGACGCCTTGGTTGATGCTGTCAAACTACGATACACTCTGCTGCCTTACATCTATTCCACTTCCTGGGATGTAACGCACAACCGCTCCACTTTCATGCGTGCACTCTTCATGGATTTTCTTGGTGACAAACGAACATGGAATATAAACAATGCATATATGTTCGGCAAAGCATTCCTGGTAGCACCAGTGCTTCACGCACAGTACACTCCGGAAGTACACCAAAAAAAATTAAAGGAAAATGAAGGCTGGGACCGTAATAACAAAGAAACAGCAAAAGCACCGGTACTTACCGACTTCACTCAAACTAAAAGTATGGAAGTCTATCTACCAGCTGATACCCGATGGTATAACTATTGGACCAATGAAGCCATAGAAGGCGGACAGAAACTTACCGTTTCCACGACACTCAATCGCATCCCCCTCTTTGTACGTGCCGGCAGTATCGTTCCATATGGACCGGAAGTACAATACACAAGTGAAAAAAAATGGGACAATCTAACCTTATGCATATACCCTGGCAATAACGGTAGTTTCACCCTTTATGAAGACGAAGGAGATAATTATAATTACGAAAATGGAGCCTATACCGAAATCCCAATGAATTGGGATAATGCCAGTAGAATTCTTACAATCGGTGCACGAAAAGGAGAATACAACGGCATGCTGCAAAAACGTCAATTCATAGTGAAAACCATAGACGGTAACAGTAAAGCTGTAACTTATACAGGCAAAAGAATAAAGGTTAAGTTGTAATTATCTCTTGCACCGATAAATATGCTGCCGCATGACAGCTAAATACCAACTATCATGCGGCAGTCATTTAATGTCATCACATTTTATCGGCCTTATCCAGTTTAAAATTCTCTACATTCCGGCCTCTTTCGCAAAGAAGTCTGTCATTTTCTTGAAAGTATTTTCATTGAAAGTGACAGGACCATGTTGTCCGCCAGGAACCGAAACAAATTCTTCCAAACGTCCCTGTGCCTTCAGAGCCTCAGAGAAAAAGATACTTTGACAATTGGGAACTACAGTGTCCGCTTCACCATGAATAACAATAAATTTAGGATCGTTTTTATCTATATAAGTAATGGGATTTAGAAGAGCCAACATATCCAAATTATCAGCGGGTATCCCACCTATCAAAGCTGCCTCAGGAGAATTAGCCCCTTTAGTGGTATTACAGTTCTCCATCCGTGTCATATCTATCGGTCCGAACCAATCAACGACCGCATCCACCCGGCTGCTAAAAGAAAAATACTCCCCTACATTACCTTCCAAATCCACCGTTTTATCCCCTATAGTATAAGATTTCACACCATTGGTTGTCCCCGCCAAAGACGCTAAATGTCCCCCCGATGAAAAGCCGGTAATTCCAATAAAGGATGTATCCAACTTATACTTGGCAGCATTAGCACGAATGAAACGAATAGCAGCCTTCACATCATTAATCTGTGCAGGGAACTTAGCATCCCTGCTTGAACGGTGATTAATGGAAACCACTGCAAAACCTTTATCAAGCAACGACCTACCAAAAACCTGAAAGGCATTCTGTTTCATATTATTAGCAAACCAAGCACTGCCATAAATAAGTACCACCACCTTATGAGATGACTTACCCGTATCAGGCAAGTAAATATCCAACTTGTGACCTTCCAGTTCGTCATCCGCATAACAGACATCTGCCCAACGACAATCGGAAATCTTATCTTCTATCTTAAAATAATCAAAATCAACGTATCCTTCCGTCTCCTTGGTAGCGTAATTGAACAAAGCAAACCGATAGCCCATGAAGTGCGGCATGGTATATTGCATCTTCAAGACGTTGCCGATAGCCTTCCAACGAATACCATCCAAACTGTAATAGAAATAGCCTTTATCAGCTCTGTTCCTGAAGTCGCATTCTGCCTTAAAGTAAATCACCGACTGCTCCAATGGCACTTTTTCTATCTCCATAGGTTTCTCATTCTCACCATTCACCATTACAATATATTTCTTTCCATCAATAACCTTAACACCCACCTGACCATATTTACGCTGGAAAAGAGACAGTCCCGCAAAGTCTCCCTCTTTCATCCCTGAAACATCCATACTGACTGAACCTGTACAAACAGGACCAATAGTACGTTGTGTCAGCATATTCTTAGCTTGTGTAAAAGATGTTTCCACCCGCCCTGTTGTCAACCGCAAATACCCTTTGCGGGCAGAAAGCGACCAAAGAGAATTGTCCGGATTGTGATTCCATTGCCATACCAACGGCAAGGTACGTTCTCCTTTCTTCCGATTGAAGTCATCAGAAGCAACAATACCTGGAATGAGTCCGCGGCTATCGGGCAGTTCCAACTTAGCAGGAGCACGTCCATCCACACCCAAAACAGGCCATCCATCTTTCCACTCAACCGGAACAAGATAAGGAATACGACCTACCGCACCGCAATCCTCAAACAGATAAGCAAACCAGCGTCCATCCGGTGTATCCACCAGCCCACCTTGTGCAATTCCACGATCCTGAAAAACAACACGTCCTTCATAAGGTCCAGTTATCTTATCAGCACGATGCACAATCACAGTACGCACTCCGCCACGTGGCCAAGTGATATTAAAAAGATAATACTTCCCTTTTACCTTGAAAAGTTGTGAACCTTCAGCACCCAGCATGATATTATCTCCGGCCGGCGCACTGGCATTCTCTATCAGCACCCTCTCCGTACCCGGCTTTACACCTGAAAGATCCGGTTTCAGCTCCGCCAAAAAGAGTTTCCCATTACCATATATCATGTAGATATGCCCGTCCTCATCAAAGAAAAAAGAATGATCATGATAAGCGGGAGAGAATTCCGTGCACTTCCAGGGACCTTTTTCAAGATTTTTAGTGGTATAAAAATATGTCTTGCCCGTAGTCTGAGCGAAAGTGGAGAGATAATACACTCCCTCGTGATAGCGAAGACAACTCGCCCACGACCCACGCCCATAAGTATTTTTCCCGTCATCCAAGTTCATGGTAGGTATATTGGCAAGCGTATCGTAAGCATAATTCACCAATTTCCAATTCACCAAGTCATTTGATTTCATAATAGGAACTCCCGGAGACATATGCATCGTAGTGCTGCTCATGTAATAAGTATCCCCCACACGCAGCATTGACATATCTGGTGCATCAGCATAAATCACAGGATTAGTTGCAGGCTTTTGCGCCGACAGCGGTAATAGTATGCAACAAAACAAGTTACATAAAAGTAAAAGAGTTTTTTGTTTTCTCATATTTGTATTAAACTACATGTAATTATCGTCTTTATATAAATTCTTATTGAAATAGCAATTGTGCGTACTGATGCAACGCCCTGCGCCAAGTCAGCCACTCATGTGCAGTTTCAGGAGATTCATAATAGGTATATTTAATCCCCTGTTTATCCAACATTTGCCTGAAAGCTTTTACAACACCGGGAAAAGGAGCCGACTCGGAAGTCCCCAAACCCAGAAAGAAAGACTTGAATTGCCTGTTTACCGCTTTCCCATCTTTAAATTTTCCACCTAAAAAAGTATCAGCATCCAAAGGTTCCGTACTCGGATAGTTGGATGTACCGCTAAAACCACCATAATAGGCAAAAGCCTCCGGATGATTCATGGCAATACGCATTGTCTGATTTGCCCCCATTGATAAACCAGCAATAGCCCGGCTCTCACGATTAGGCAATGTACGGAACTTCTCATCAATCATTGGTATGACCTCTTGCATCAGCACTTCCTCAAATACCGTTGTCTGGAAAGGAGTTTGTTCGCTCGGCCTGGTTGCATAACCATTATCCATGACAATCAGCATCGGGACTGCTTTCTTCGCAGCAATCAGATTATCCAATATCAAATTCGCTTTACCCTGACTGCCCCAACCCGTTTCATCCTCAAAACTGCCATGCTGAAGATAAAGCACCGGATAACGCCTCTCCGTATTGACTTCATATCCAGCTGGTGTATACACGAAACAACGTCTCCACGACTGTGTAATTTTAGAATAGTAGTTCAATTCGCTCACCAAACCATGAGGTACATCTTTCAAAGCATAAAAATCCTCATCATGTGCCGGAATTTCAATTCCACTCCCCCAACGCCCCGCACCATAAAAATATTTCGTACCCGGATCTGGAACAGATGCCCCATCCACATTCAACTGATAATAATGAAAACCCTCTTGCTGACGTTCTGATTCTCCCGTCCAAAATCCTTGCTCATTTTTTATCATGTCATATTTTACACCACCAATATCAAGCTGTACTTTTTTGGCTTCCGGTGCATAAAGTTGGGCACGTACCCTCCCTTCGGAATTAACCTGAGGGTACGCTTTCCCTAATTGGTTTACACTTGAAGGTTTGAAATCTTCAAGAGCTTGTGCATAAGAGAACGAATTAAGATTCGTTAGTAATGCAAAAGCGCCAAACAATGTGATAATCCTTTTCATTGCTATATTGCGAAGCTGGTTTAACAATATTACAAAGGAAAACATCTTTCGCTAATTTCTTTTCCAAAATTTGTTGCAGATTCTTTTGCTTATGTTACATATTTCAGAAAAGTATACAGTTCTTATGCAATTTCTATAAATTTATATTCTACTGTCTAAAAGTTTAGTTTATCCCATAAGGTTCTTCATTACTTTAGGGGGGGCAATCTTACGTTTTGAGTGTTATCAGCTTTGTATTACGGACTCCTTTGTGTTACATTTACATTAATCATCTCTCTAAACTCTCCATCGAAGCCTCCCCCCATTAAGAATACAATGAAACAACGCCCCAGCCACGTATTATATATTGTATCTGAGGATTCTACACCAAATATTCTTCCAGTTCAGTACCTTCCCGCGAAAGAACGACTTTAACAGACCAATGGATCAGCTGGTCTACGAGTACACTTCATTAATATGATCTTTCATCCGTTGTTGCAAAATTTCGGGTGAAACATTCTTACCATCCTTGTCTACGCAGAACCACTGTGCAAGTTGTGAATGCCCAATAAGGCAGTGTCCGGTAATATACATTCCATTTTATCTTCACCGAATTTCACAAATTCATCTGCCTGGCCAAAATCATAACGGTCTTCTTCAGGATGAATAATTGCGTGCTTCATGCAGTTTTCTGCAACAACAGCATTAAAGTGCTGCTTCACTATTTTTACAGAAGCTGTATCTACACCTGACGATTGCCTTGTGTTCTGCGCAACTCCGATTAGAAATTTATCACCCAGTACATCTTTCAGGGAAGTATCTTTTTTGTAGTTGTTTGAGTACCACAAGCAGCCAAAATCAGTGCAGTTAGACATACAAGCAGTATATTTTTGTTTTTCATGTCAATTTTTGTTTATTAATTATTAAAAAATAGATGTTTCAGTCATTGCAACTGGACATCATTCCAAATTTATCCGATTTATAATAATCGGCTTATTGCCAGTAGACCAAAACCCGACAATGTATAAATGAGAAGGATCAATCCTTGTTCCGTTCTTGTCTTTCATGTTTTGCAGGTCTACTATAACTTTACGTGATGAACCGAAATCATAGGCTGCGGGTTCCGTCCAATAATTATTTTTGTCAAAAATACGAAAAGAGACACTGCTCGTATTATCATTGCCCAATTCCACAGTAATCGTGCGATAAGCAGAAAGATTCAGTCCAGAAGAGAATTGCCAGCCACCAAAACCATATCGTCCGGTTATCAACGTACGGGTGTTTTCATCAAAACTGCCCTTTTCCCAGATAGAAGGATTAAAAGCTTCTTTCGTCAATGAAAAAGGATGGAGAACCGTAACTACAAGTGCCAGTGTACTGGAAACTCTCGTCACAGGATGCTGATAGTTTATTGTCACAGTTGCATTTCCCGGAGTAACTCCTACCAGTTTACCCGCCCGTTCCACAGCCAGCACTGAAGGGTTAGAACTGCTGATTTCAGCGTCTGCTGTAACCATTCGTGTAGAGCCGTCGGAATAAACAGCACGTACTTTAAGATAATTTACCCCACCCATCGGCAGGTTCAAAGTATCCTCTTGCCCCATAAGTTCCAATCTTACAGGTGCACCATTCACCACCACACCATCGGCATACTCTTTAAACCAATGGTACATAGCCCACGGACAAGCCTCGGGATCATTGAGAAACGTATAATTGCCGGAAGTGCCCGGTATATCTTTAAAAGCTGCCAATTCATGTGACCTCGTGGTAAAAAAAAGCCAGGATACATTACCTGAATTATCGGCAATATATTTGAAGTTGGCCCCAAAGCCCTCTCCTCCTGCCACTCCCGTTATGCTCTTTCCCCAAGTAGCATTGTACTTTTTGGGCGCCCAGTCTATTTCGGTCACCATGATGGGAGCAAAAGCGGCCACCGGTCCTACTTGAGCATCCCAACCGCGTTGGAAGCTTTCATAACCTCCACCAGTAGAAGAACCTATGCCTTCGCTACTATCTTCCTCGGCATCACTGCCATACCAACCGGGATAACAATGTACGGCAAAACCAATATTCTCACCTTGAATACGATGCTTAGCATAACCGGCATAAGACGACTGATAGGACAATCCCGGTACCCAGATAATATTACGACAATTAGCACGTATCTTATCTACTATAGCTTGGAAATAGAGTTGAAGATTCTGAAAATGCCCATCGTCCGTACTGCCATAAGTACCGTCCGTGCCTTTTATCTTAACAGGTTCATTGGCAAGTTCGAACATTACACCAGTATTGTTTTTCAATTTAGGATGTTGCGAAACAATATCCCATACTTTGAGCAAGAACTGCTGATAAGAGTCTCCTAACTCAATCCCCTGATAAGGTGCTTCGTTGGGGCATACACCCGGCGGACGCATCACTACGTACATGCCCTTGGACATAAAATATTCCGCCATCGGTACAAACAATTCATCAAGATACTTCCGGAAACGAGTTTCGGAGAAGCGCTCGTGTCCCTCATACCGTACAGACTGCATAGTAGGATCATCGCTCCAATAAGGATCAAGATGCATTCGAACAAAATTAAACTTCCATCCAGCAGCCAAAATTCCGTCCACCATACTCTTATTATAATTGAGACAGCCCTGCACATCATAATCATTCCAAGCATTATTATTAAAGAAAGGACTGTAAGTCTGCGTGAAACCATGCAGATTAATGATTTCTCCCTTTTCATTTTTCAAGTAACGCCCCTCTACACGCAATCCTGGCAACTGAGCTTCGATAGGTTTCTCTGGTTCTGGTTTTTCCGGCTGTACAGAAACAGTATCGTCCGAACAAGCTGCCAAAAACATTCCTAATATTAATGTTAACAAATAAATTATTTTTTTCATATTATTCTTTATTACTTTAGGAGGGGAATCAGCAGTAAACAAAGAGACAAGTTGACAAGGCTCCATACAGCATAGCAGCATTGCACTACTCCTTATTCTTTTCCAACTTGTCTCTTTGTTTACTACTTTTTTTCGTTCCAAATGTAACAGATAGCAATAACATAATCTATAGCTTTATGTTACATAATTATTCACCAACGTTACATCTTTAATTAAAAGCTTAAACAAGCTTGCTTATTATAATATTAATGGTAATTAGGTATGGTAGCTTATTTATTTTTCAAATTTTATAGGCTATAAAAATACTGTTCTATTTCCAAAATAACAGTTTATGCAGCTTTGTTATTTCTTGCCATATTCCAAAATTGTAATATTCATACAATATGGAGAGTATTGGAACAATATAAAATTGTTCCATATCCAATTGAAACGATATATTATATATCTTTGGGGCTTATATGTATTCTTTTATGTATTCGCTTATGTTGATACAGAAAGTATAAAACTGTTATAGAGAAGTTTAATGAAAAGCCTAATAAAAATAATAATCTATTGATACTTATATTATACATTTTCCTTTCGTTGTTTCTTTTTGTTTTATAGCAAAGAAAAATATAAATATACTATTAACGAAGCAGGATAACAGACAAGCCGTTTCTGTTTCCCCATTACCAATAACAAATAAAACTATAACTATAAATATCCCCCCCTAATATATTTTTCATTGTCATTCGATTTTTATTGAAACAATAAAGGCAGCAGTGTCACATTATGCCCCGCTGCCTTTTCTCATAAGACTCTATTATTTTCCAACCAATCCATCAACAAAACCTGCATAAGTCGGCTTGCGATTATAGTTCAAGTCCCAAAGCCCCACGGGTTCACCACCTCTCCAACCAGAATCAGCGGGACTATCAGTGATACACCATTGCGTGATACCATATTGCTGGGCAGCAGGAATAATCTCAAAGTATTTGGAAATTATAAAGTGATAGAATTCCGCCATTTTGAGATATTGCTCAAAAGTAACATCTTCCGTCTTCAAAGCTGTACCGAAAGCCTTATCCACAATACCCATATCCAACTCAGATATCTTAATTAACTTGCCACTTTCTGCCAATATTTGGAACATCTTAACAATAGCATCTTCTTGAACTTTCTGATCTTCTTCTTTCAATATATAACTAACATGCATCTGTGTACCGATACCGTCAATTTTAGTTATGCCATCAGATTCCCATTTCTCAATCCAATGTACCAAACTCTGTACTTTCTTGTTACCATCCCACCATGATTCCAAATTATAATCATTGATAAAGAGTTTCAATGGTTCAGTACCACCATTATCAGCATAGTATTTGCGAGCAGCAGCTACCACAATACGAACATAATCTTCATTACCCAAATAGTCTTGCCAATAAAAATTATTATTGGCATCATCGGCACTGACATTGGAAGCTGACTGCAAAGGATAGAAGCCTTCGCCGTCATCACCACCACCGGAAATAGCTTCATTCACTACATCCCAAGCAGTTACATAACCACCGGTAGCTTTCATCATACCTTCAACCCAATTGTTCATAGCCCATATCAAAGTGTCTTTCTTTTCTTCTGGAGTAAGAGGGATGGTATTACCTTTCTCTACTGTCTCCCAATGGATATCAGCAAAATAATATGTATGTCCATTGTCTTTATCTACATTGAGATTAAAAGCTATAGTTTGCATCCCCTTACCTGCTGCTTCTTCAGGAATTGTACTTATTGTTTCATAATGCTTCCATTCAGTTGTAAACGTAGGATTTGCAGGTAACATAGCCCAATGAAAATATGCACCTGGAGTTGTATGGCATTGTGTTTCACAAGGTGCCTCTGCTGTTGCTTTATACCAAAATGATATTCTATATTGCTCTCCAGCCTCCCAAACCTTATCGGAAGTAATGAAGAACTGAGTATCATGAGTATTTTCCGCAGCAGAAATAGAAGTAATGCTTATACAGTTCTTTCCATCAGGACCTTGACCTTCAAGAATAGTAGCAGGAACATCAGCTTTTCCATACTCACGAACAATAAAGTTATTCATTGGCTTACCTACCACCATCTCTCCATTTTCAAGAACATCCGTATAAATCTCAACGGAGGGAGCTTCCGAATGAGTCACTTTTAACCACTTAATATTAATATCTCCTTCAAACGTTCCTGGTTGGAATACTATAAAACTAGATTCAACTTGACAATTATCAAATTCCACACTAACCTCTTGCCAATCTTCGTTGAACGATAAAGGTCGATCCACTAATGTACCCCAATTACCAAACTGAGCATTGAGAGTACCGGGAGCGGAACCTTTAATACAAGCTGTTACCTTATAAGTCTGCCCAATCGTAGTAGGAATTTGATCTGCTACGAAATACTGATACCATTCTCCGGGATAACGACTAACTAAACAACCATTTTCAAAAACAGGCTCATATCCCATAACATAGAAAGGATAGCTTGTAAACGTAGAATAGTCTACATACGCATCTTGCTTTTCTTCCTTATCACTTGGATCAATTTCGATGTCCTTGTCAGCAATCAATCCATTCAGATACGTCAGATTTTGTTGTGCATGCCAAGCCAATGTATGTCCATAAATAGTAATACCGGCAGCTTTAGCTTCGTCCACAAAACTAGACACCGTAGAGAAGTTCATAGTACCATCATCACCTACTATCGAAGCATACTTCATGGCATTGCCAGCTGTCATTTCATCGAAGTTAGTTGTTACGGCTTCGTATACTACACCATGCTTTACAAAATCACTGACCGCTGCCGCCGCCCCCAACTTGAAATTGGGGTGCTGACTACGATCAATATAAGATTTCAATACATTATAATCTTTCAGATACTCATATTGAGTCACATTTTCCGGTTTCTCCACTGAATAAGGCAATATGGCATCATCTACACACGACCCCATTACCAAGGCTAAAACTGGAAGTAGTTTCATATATTGTTTCATATTCTCTTTATTTTAAAATTATTTATTATACGCAACATCAAACCATTCAGCTTTTACCTGACGATCGCGCATCACCAAAGTATCCTTAGTAGCATAAGTAACCGTACCCAAGTCTACCGTATAGTCCAAATAAAGCACATCTCGATCCTTGTGATTGAATGAGTCTTTCTCACCTTTTACTACGTACTTACCAGTACCTGAAACCTTGCAGCCCGGTGTATCTGTAGAAAGTATACATTCATTTTTATCATTGAAAGCAAGAATCAAGTTACAATCTTGACCACTAAGGGTCAAACCAAAGTTAGCATCCTTCAATGAACGGGTAGTCAACTCGCAAACCTCATCGTCCTCTACATATTGTTCATGACGTTCCACTTTAGAAGTTGTTCCATTCTCTGTCACTTGGTCTACACCACGACGTAAATAAACAGCATCCCACGGATTAATGTACTTCACTGCATACAAAACATAATCTTTCGGAACCACATTCCAATCTCCCTTATTGCAACGAACCGGATTTTCCACCATCGGCTTACCAGAGAGAATTGAATCTGCATTCTGCACATTCGACATTACCAAGGGAATGACATATGTCGTTTCAATAGATTTTGGATCTGCAAAAAAAGCATCTGTCAATTGCACTTCGACACCAGCACTAATCTGACCTTTAGGAATCACAATTTGCTCAGAAGCCAACGTATAATAATTAGAAGGCATCGGCACTACCTGACCACCTGTTGAAAAAGTCAGGTTATCACACAACGAATTCACCACGTCAATATCCACTGTAGGTTTGGTTCCATTGTCGTACACTCCCCCCATTGTAGCCTTAATGAGACATTTGTGTTGATTATCGAGCGTGTTGTCAAATACCTCATCATTACCCAATACAATGGTACGAACTGGGTACTGATAAGCAAAGTATACGGTAGTTCTTTCATAATCAGGGAAAGACCAATCTTGGTTTTCACACGAAGAAAAAGCGAGCAACATAATCGATGAAAGTAGATAAAATATTTTTTTCATTTCTTTAATCTTTAAAAGTTATTCAACAGATCCAATCACCAGCCTTGGTTTTGTTCCAAAGCATCGAACTTCACAACTTCGCTATAAGGTATCGGCCCAAACCGCATAAAGTCACTGTAGGTACGATTTTCTACATTAAATACCTGATACGTTCCATCTTTAATACGTATACCTTTGGCAGGCTCAGTCAAATCCATATTCCAACGGCGTAAATCCCAAAAGCGGAAACCTTCAAAGCAAAGTTCCAAACGACGTTCATTACGAATCAAGTCACGCATTTTGACCTGATTATCTTTCACACTTTCCAAATAGGCATCACCATTATCGATACCTATATTAGCACGTTTACGAATAGCCTTAATGATATCATAAGCTGAATAACCATGCATTCCCATACCTGTAGGTCCCCAAGCCTCATTGGCTGCTTCTGCATAATTTAAGAAAATTTCTGTGTAGCGGATACGTGGACTATAGTGAGGCTGACCAGTCGTAGTAGTTGAACTCAAATATACATCCTCACGCAAATGTTTACGCAGATAGTAACCGGTGCGTGTAGAATAACCATTTTCACGGTTCAAACCGTCATTGTTAGATGTATTGTCGGCACTAGTATCAATAATTTTTTTATCAATACCCATCTCTGCACCATTAACTACAATATACAACGCCAAACGTGGGTCACGATTAGCATATGGATTCTGCTCATCATATTCTGGATCCTCCGTGATAGGATAACCGCTTGCCATAGGGAAAGCATCCACCAAATTCTGTGTCGGATTGATTTGTCCACTGCCATAAAGACTCGGTGGAAACTGTGCTTGTTCCAACTCATAAGCCGTAGCATCCTTACCATTTCTCCAAATCATCTCAGGCGGATTAGAGCCACCTGTCAAATTGTTGATTTCATCAGCATTCTTATACCAAGTATTACCTTGAGCAGCCAAGCCAGAAACACCACCAATCATATCCAACAACTCACCGTTATAGTTGGCCGCATCTGTCCAAGACCCATCGTTGCCTTCAGCAAAAGCTGGGCTAGCTGCTAACAAGGCAGCTTTGGCACGGAAAGCTAATGCAATACGAGCACTCATACGAGAACGGAAATTCGAACCGAACACTACGTTATATTGACTATAGTTAGCACCTTCACTACGATATTTCTCTGGTACTTGTGCATCTGAAGAAATATTTTCATAATCAAGCGGCAACAACTCTTTAGCTTTTTCCACATCTCTATAAATAGCTTGAATACATTCATCGAACGTATTACGAGGATAGTTGAAATCAGAGGTTTCAGTTTCCACTTCCTCTACGATAGGTACACCCATCAGTCGACCATCAGCTGTCCATCCGGCATGCGCCTGTAACATATAAAAGTTAAACATGGCACGCAACCCATAGGCTTCACCTTTCAAACGATCACAGAACATCGTATTCACGATTGGTGTATTCGCCCAAGATACCTGATCTACTTGACTCAAAAAAATATTAATGTAGTGAATAGCAGCCTTGCAAGAGCTCCATTGGTCCATCGGGTTACTATTGGATGTCCATGAACCAGTCGCCATTTTCAAGTAACTGTTACTCGTTTGGTTAGTTACAGCATCATCTGTAGCCACATCGTTGAACGACTGCGAGTTATATGGATTTCGAGTATAAGCATTCGCTAGGATTCCCTCCGCATACAACGGGTCATTGACCCCATCCGATACTTGCTTATTGTTTTCTATGGCTGGTGTAAATAAGTCATCGCATCCCACCAGCAAAAGAGTCGCGACAAAAAATATCATTATTTTTTTCATAAGAATCTACTTTTATTATGTCATTTTTTAGAAACCTATCTTGAAACCGATATTGTAATAACGGCTCTGAGGCGCCGTTCCTGTATTCAGTTCCAATTTTTCACGCTCTTTCGAAATTGTCAACAGATTGTTAGCATAGGCATACACTGACAAACTATGTATAAACGAACCGCGCAACCACTGCTGAGGCAAGTCGTAAGTCAACTGTAAACGGGAAAGATTGAATCGGTTAGTACTATACAACCAGAAATCTGAATTGCGATAATTGTGGTTGTCAGTCTGCGTTGTCAAACGCGGATAAGTAGCAGTAGCAGCAGTTTCGTACGTCCAGCGCCCGCGCACTACTTCCGAATATTTCTTGTCACCAAATACCCAATAATAGTCACTACTTGCAAAGGCCGAACCACCCAAATAACCGATCCCCTGAGCAAACAGAGTAAAATTCTTCCACTTCAGCGTCAAATTCAAACCTAGGGTTAACGGAGAACCTTGCCAACCATAGCGCTCGCCCAAGTATACTTCATCTTTCTCATCAATAATTTTATCACCATTTTGGTCAATATATTTCAAGTCCCCAGGTTTCAACTCACCATTATAAGAAGAAGTGATGCCCGAGTTCAGAATGTCCTCTTCACTAGTATAAAAGCCATCGGTTTGTAAGCCCCAAACACCATCAGTAGGTTTCCCTTTTCGATAACGGTATTGCTCTTCATACAATTCATCCATTTTTGTATTTTCGTTGGTATAGTACATAGCATTCACACCTAAATTGATGTCTATATCTTTCATTTTCTTGTTGAAATTCAATGCAAGATCAAAACCTGTACGAGTACTATTATTATAGTTCACATAAGGTAGCAACGTGCTTTCTGGCCAATAAGACACAAAATAATTTGGGAAATTATTGGATGGCTGTACTAACATACCTTCAAGACTATTTTTAAAGAATGAAAAATCAAATGTCAAAAGTCTTCTCCACAATGAACCACGCAAACCTGCACTAAATTCCTTACGTTGGATAAAAGAAAGGTCAGCATTACTACCGCGTCTTGCTTCTGTGGCATGGCTCTGATTACCGTCAGCCCATCCCCACCAAGCACCGTTTGCCTGATCATAAACAGTCTGATACATATAATAATTATCAATACCCAAATCAGTATTCAAAATAGACCCAGAAGCGGTCAACATCAAGTCATCCAAAATAGAGGAATCTTCAAGAAAACTTTCCTTACTCAGACGCCATCCCAAAGTGAGCGAAGGCGAGAAAGCATTTCGCTTACCTTCAGGTAGACGTGCAGAGTGAACCAAGGCACTACCAAAACTCAAATAATACTTGCTCAAGTAATCATAATCTACTTGCAAACCTAAGTTGACATTGCTGGTCTTGTGGTAAACAGCGCTCTCACCTTGTTGGTAACCTGCAGCAATCAGCATAGCTGAAATATTGTGTGCTTCGAACACCTTCGTTTGGTAATTAAGTTGTGCTGAAAATGCCATAGTTTGGCGATTCCAGCTATCATTAATATTCTGAATCCCATCATGTACATCATCACCATACTTGGTCAGACCAACTATTTGATCCACACCGTTGACATTAGCCCACTGCGGTTCATATGTAGCATATGTATCGCTGTAGTAACGGTTGTAGGTCGTAGCATAGTCAATAGCATAGCGTGTCTGAAACGAAAGTCCTTTCAGTACCATTGAAAGGTCAATATCTACACCCATATCAAACTGATACTGACGGCTGGTATAAGTATTCACACCAGCTGCATAAAGGTTTGCTATTTCATTGGTCTGATCCACCTGTGTACCTCCCAACAAATATTTACCATCAATCAAGTGTCTACTATTGTTAATCAGATTCCATGCATCAGTATTGCTCTGCATCACATAGTCAATGGGGATTAGTGGAGAAATACGATTGGGACGCAATGTAGCTGCGGCATTCCAGAAATTCCCCCGTGCACCACGGCCATCATAGAAAGTGGCATTAGCATTAACGTAAGTTTTCACATATTTACCTAAATCCACATCAATATTACCACGTACGCTAAAACGGGTAGTACGGTCTTTCTTAGCCTCACCGACTTTCACCAACGAACCTATATTATAAAGATTGATGTTAGTATAGAAGCGTGCTTTCGTGGAACCACCAGAAATCTCGGCTGTCACATCAGATTCGTTATATGACTTTTTCAAATACTCATCCGAATAAAGGTTCACATCAGGGTAACGATATGGATTTATACCGGAACCATGGTTATAGATATCGGTCGCACTATACAGCGGATCCATGCCATCGTTGGCACGAGCCTCATTGTAAAGTGTCATATATTCAGCAGCACCCAAGTACTTGGGATAACTAATGGGCACATGAAAACCCGTATTGGCACGTACATCAATGCGTGTATCACCTACTTGGCCCCGCTTGGTAGTTATATAAATCACACCTTTAGAAGCACGGCTACCATAAAGCACCACAGCAGAAGCACCTTTCAAGAAAGTGATATCCTTAATTTCAGAAGGCATCACATTGTTAGCGTCTCGAGGTACCCCATCTACTAGTACTAAATAAGAATCCATTCCCCAAAGACTATTACCATTCCAGCCATTCACCATACTCTGCATATTGTCTAAACTGTAGGTAAAATTATTTTTCTTCAAGAGTTCCTCTACATTGACAGAGGAAACTCCTCCCAATAGATCATTTTTATTAACTTTTCTATAGGCCACCTGTACCATTTCCTCCGACGATGAATTCAGCGAATCTGAATCTGTTACCGGAAAATCCGACAACACATTTTGCGCGCCTGCATACAAGGAAGAAACTGCAAGTGCCACACATAAAACAGACTTTATTCGTATGCTTTTCATTTTAATTTCTTTTTAATTTTAGCGTTCAAATTTCTCAAGACCATTACCATCCAGGATTTTGATATAACTCTGGATAGATATTCACATCAGAAACTTTCAGAGGCATCCAATAATGCTTTTCAGAAAAATTACGAGTCAAAATAACTTCTTCTCTGAAATCAGCAACACGGCTCTGAGTCGGATCCTTTTTGTCCAATTCTACGCGAACAAATTCTTGCGAGGTTTTGATATTATAAGGATATTCTGTTAGCAATAGCCAACGGCGCAAGTCATTGAAACGATGTCCCTCATAAGCCAACTCTACAGCACGTTCGCGTCTCAACTCACTCATAAAACCATCTAATGAACTGGCATATTTATCAGCTACATTTTCCACACCAGCACGCTGACGAATTTTATTAACAGCATCGAGGGCTGTTAAAGAGTAACCGTTGACAACTGATGTTGGACTACCATACCCATTGGCAACAGCCTCAGCATACATTAAGTAAATATCAGACAGACGCATCCAACTAACTTGAATAGTCAAAGCATCCCCATAATCACGAAGACCTTCATCAAAGCCATTCACCACAAGAGGAGTAAACTTATGCAACAGATAGCCTGTACGGCTTTCATTCTTTATATCACGATAATTACCACCAGTATAAAGATTAGCATACTGAATTTCTTTTTCTTTTTGTTCAGAAGTGAACTTAGCGGTATTTTCGATTACCTGCAATCCATCATAAGTAATGTCAGTATAGAAACGAGGATCACGATTACGCCACGGATATTCTTTATCAAATTTTGAATCGGGATCATCTAAAGGAAGGCCATTGGCCATACCGTAATAATTCACATAATTAGCTGTTGGACAAAAAACCACACCATTAGTTTCATTTGCCAATATTGAAGGAACGAACTGAGGTCCAAGGCTCCAACCTGACCCCATCCACCAATCATACATCGGTGTCTGGAAGATAGCTTCGGTAGAACCTGGATTTTTTGAGTTTTGCTTAAATGAATAAAAAATATCAGTATAATGAGCAAAATCAACTAAATCATATTGAGTCTGACCTGTATCTACCAAATTCAACAATTCAGCAAACGCCTCAGCAGCCTTCTTACAATAGTCGGCATTATAAGTTTTGTTGCCATTAGTTGCATAGTTCATTAATGGACTCCCTGCCCACAAATAGTTTTTACCCAAATAACCCAACGCCATGATTTTGTTGATACGTTGCTGATTGTTGCCAAAGGTAGGTGCACCAGTAGCAGTATCATCCCAGTCTATAGGCAACAAATCGGCGGCGCGACGAAAATCTGCAGCTGCAAGATCGGCACATTCCTGATAACTCAAACGCGGATTGCGCAAAGGCTCGGAAGAGGAAGGTACAGAGTCAATATAAGGCAAACCACCAAAGTATTGCATCAGTTCAAAGTGAAACCAAGCACGGAAAAAGTAAAGTTGCCCCATAATCAGGTTACGTTGTTCTTCAGTCGCTTCCACTAACTTGTCCATATTTTCTAAACCTAAATTAGCCTTACGGATACCATACCACGCCAAAGGCCAAAGAGACTTTTGCATACGATCGGTTGAATTAGCTACCGTATTGTTACGATCCATCCAACCACACTGCCAACCATCGTACCCAGACTGCCATCCCCAAAAGTCACCCATATCTATTTTATAGCCCATGTGATAGTCAATACTGAAAGAGAAAATTTCATCCTCACCCCAGTTGAAAGAGTTGTTCCAATAACCATGAGCAAAGTCAGGAATACAATAATATAACTCTTCAGTAAACCCTTGGAAATTACGAAAGTTTTTGAAAGCATCATTGGGATTTACGTTACTCTCAGGTGCCTTGTCCAAATAGTCCTCACAAGAGGTCATCCCCAAGCAACATAGCGAAAGTAATCCGCCATAAAATAGTGTACGTATATATGTTCTTTTCATGTGACAATTTTTTATAATGTGAATTTTAGACCGAAGTTAATACGTTTTACTGTCGGATAAGCACCTTGTGAAGCCCAACCTGTACCAGCAAAATTTGCTTCACGATCATCAGGCATACGAGTCCATACCCAGAGATTATTACCATTAACATAAAGTTTCAAATTGGAGAGTCCTAACGACTTGATCCAACCATCCGTAAAGGTATAAGCCAATTCTATATTCTTCAGACGGATATAAGAACCATCATAAAAATAGCGGGCCGCATCATAATAACTATTAGTGGTCGAACCAAAACGTGGCATCGGCACATCCGGATTCATATTATACTTTGTCCAACGGGAACCTTCATCATAAGCTATCAACTGTTTTTGACCGAAAGAAGAGAAAACAACCTGACGAGTCACATTGTTGACACCATAAAACTGAACGAAAAAACTCCACCCTTTATAGTCGAAACCGAGAGAAGCACTATACGTATTTTGTGGGCTACCAGAATATCCGTAAGGAATTTGGTCGTAGGAGTTAATGACACCATCGCCATTATAGTCAAGGATGTAATAAGTACCCGGTAACTTTTGATCATCGTTTGACTCAAAAGCGGTACTACCATACACGTCATCCATCGTCTGTGTATAGCCATGATCTACATATGTATGCGTTTGTCCAATTGGCTTTCCAGCATCCTTCTGATAAGCCGGTAACAGTTCAGGATCATCCGCCTCAATAACTTCATTTACGGCATGAGTCATATTCAAATTAGTCCACAAGTGTAAACCATTTTTCAGGGTCTTGTTTACACGAAGTTCCAACTCGTAACCACGATTCTTCACTTCACCCAAATTCACCCATGGAGCAGCTACCGTACCACCAAAAAAAGAAGGCATTGAACGGTCGGAACCACTAATTAAGATATCTGTACGTTTATCTCTAAAGATTTCAACATTACCAGCCAATAGACCATCAAATAAAGAGTAATCAATACCAAAGTTAAACTTGCGAACAACCTCCCAGTGAATATCCATATTACCTACTGTTGATTGACTATAGAAAGTATAAGGACTGGTTACATTATACAAACCGGTCTTGATGTTTCCACCTGTAGTCCATTGGTCCATATACAACCAACGACGAGAATTATCCCATTCATTGCCAATTACATCATTACCAATTTCTCCATAAGAAGCTCTCAGTTTTAACATATCAAGAAACTTGATTTTCTTCATAAACTTCTCTTCACTAATCATCCAACCAAGAGCACCAGAATTGAAGAATACAAAACGATTATCAGCACTAAACTTATCAGAACCGTTATATGCACCATTGTATTCCAAAAAATATTTATTAGCATAATTATAAGTAACACGGAAAGCCCAATCTTCACGATAGTTAGGAACAATACTACCACGTGCACGTTCCTGACGGCTAAACAACCCCATAGCCCCCACCGTATGTTTACCAAAGGTATTATTATAATCTATCTGCGCCGAGTAATAGAGGTGACGTTCCGTAGCACCGTTGTCAATAGAGCCACCTTCTGGAATCCAGTTGTTCTGTTCATGAAAATCAAAGTTATGACTACCTTGGCTAGGATTATAACTGACAGCGCCAGTCGTAGGGTCAATATACTTATATAAAGCACCATCAGTGGAGTTCACCCCCCGATTCTGCTCAAAAAACACGTTATCCCAAGAAACAGAAGCACGTGCACTCAAACCTTTCAATACAAAATCTAATTTCTGCTCCAATGTAAAGTCTGTGGTCAAACGAGTTGTAGTACGAGTATTTTGTCCTGCCAAAGCCAAACCTGCTACAGAGTTATTGGCATTATTGATTGGGTCATATCCCCAACTACCATCCGAATATCTCGGATAGAACACGTTAGGAGGAGTTGTATAAGCACTTCCCCAAATATTATATTCGTATGCTGTACGAGGTCCCTGCTTCACACCGTGCGAACCAGCAATATTAGTCTTTAACAAGGTGGTCTTGGTTAACTGAAAATCGAGATTACTACGCATATTCACACGATTATAACCGTAAGTTGTCTGATAACCACGACCATTGTCATACTCCTTGAACAAGTCACCTTCATGTTGATAGTCAATGGAGGCATAATACTTCACGAAACGGGTACCACCATTAACACTAACATTAGCATTCTCAGAGAAAGCATAATCCTTGAACATCCAATCCGCCCAATCAATGTTCGGATAGCGTTCTGCCTCAGCTTGATTAGCAGGGTGACGGTATTTATTAATTTCAGCTTGTGGCATCATATACATCCAAGAATCAGAAGTCAGTCCCAATTCATACTCTACTGCATTATTACGTAACTGAAATGCATCGTATGAATCCAACTTATTGGGTAATTTAGATGGCATCTTCAATGCCATACTACCATTAACATTAATGGTAGCCTTTCCCTCCTTACCACGCTTGGTAGTAATCAAAATAACGCCATTAGCACCTTTTACACCATAAACAGCAGTGGCGGAAGCATCTTTCAATACAGAAATAGACTCTACTGAATTCACATCAATACCTGACATCGGACGCTCGATACCATCGACTAAAATCAGCGGAGAATTATTGTTCCAAGAACTAGCACCGCGAATCACAATCTGTGGGTCTTCTTCTCCCGGCATACCAGTAGAAGCAGTAGTGATAACACCTGGCAAATTGCCCGTCAATGCTGAACCTAAATCAGAAACACCACCAGCACGTTCCAATACTTTAGCCGAAGTTTGTGTAATAGCACCTACTACACTAGCTTTCTTCTGCTGACCATACCCGACGACCACCACCTCTTCCAACTGTTGAGAGTCATCTTCCAAAGTTATTTTGATCAAACCTTTTGAAGTCGCTTTCACTTCTTGGGTCTTCATTCCCACAAACGAAACAATAAGGGTGGAGTTTTTATTGGGTATGGTTAGCACAAAATTGCCATCTATATCTGAGATTGTACCTATTGAATTATTACCTTTTAAAACTACTGAAGCCCCAATGATAGTCTCACCATTACTGTCGAAGACAGTTCCTCTCACCGTCATTCCTTTTTGTGCTGACATCGTCAGACAACTGAACAGCATAAGCAGGAACAGGTAAGGAATCTTTTGATTTTTTTTTACTACATTTTTCATTACCATTAGTTTAAGATGTTAATTAACTACATTATTCTCTAATCATCAGTCATTCTTTGAATAGCCTTAGCTATCATCATACATACATTTCATTTTTATTAGTATAAGATTAATAAACGCTAACAGTTAACATGATTGATTTCACCGCGCAAATATATTTTAAATATATAAAAAAATAATTGTGAAAGTGTTCCACATATCCACACAAACGTTACATAGGATTTGTTGCATGTAACAGAAATTATTATTCATGTTACATGCAACAATAAATATCACTTACAAACAGCATACAGCCCTATCACACTACCCGTAAATCCACCAGCTGTAGCTGTGGAAAGATAGCTTGCATCGACATCTTTACAGAGCAAAGTCCAATCTTTCTCTCCTTTTAAAGAATAATAAAAATCATAATGAGTACCTTGAGATATTACTTTCAAATAAATTTCTTTTGTTTTTTCAGGTATTGTATCAGAAGCCAAGACTTGTTCAGACTCACCTATTCGTTTTAGAAAAACAGATTTATTTTCTCCTTGCTTATTTACAGCAAGTAAATATTGATGCTTTTCATCTTTAAACAATAACATACCAGCCTCTTCCTTTTCATTGGAAGGATTAAACAACATACGGGTAGTAGATTCGAATTTATGATGCTGCATACGACGGCAAACAAAAGCAGGAGTGTCCTTTTCAGTAGCACTGACAGCGGCACACTTCAAAGTCAAAAAGCCCGGAGCATCAGATAAAGAATACAATTCAGTAGCAGGAGCACGCAATGTCATCCACTGCATTCCCAAAGAAGTGTTATCAAAATCTTCAAATTCTTCGAAGTTACCAAATGTCACACTGGCATCACGCTTTACGCCTGTTCGTTTTAGAATCAGAGGAACTATTTCATTTTCTTGCGTCATATAAGGAAAACCATCTTCGCTCCACCTTACCGGCATTAAAAATGTTTCACGCCCTAAATTTTCAAACTTATTATTTATAGGACGGCATGCCAAAAACACAGCCCACCAATCGCCTTCTTTGGTTTGTATCAAATCAGCATGACCGGCACAAGTAATCGGATTAGGACGTTCAGCACTAAGATGGCGTTGTGTTAATATTGGATTTTTCGTCCAAGGCGTAAAAGTTCCCATCGGAGAATCACTGCGGAAAATAACTTCAGAATGCCAGGTACTCGTACCACCTTCCGCATCCATGAGGAAATATTTCCCATTAATCTTATACATATGGGGACCTTCTATCCAGATAGGTTTTTCTTCCGGATGCACACCTTTGTTTACCAGAATTTTGCGAGGTCCAATCGTTTTATCTGACTTTACATCAAACTCTTGTATGCGAATTGTACGATGCCCGCTATACTCTGGTTTATAATCCGGAGCATCATCATTATTTACAATATAAGCTTTTCCGTCTTCGTCAAAGAAGAAAGACGGATCTATACCGCCCACTTCAGGCAACATAATAGGATCAGACCATTCTCCAAAAGGATCCTGAGTTTTCACAAAGAAATTACCCGCTCCCACATTAGTGGTTACCATATAATAAGTCTTATTGTGAGGATTATATGAAATAGCCGGTGCAAAAATTCCCCCACTCACATGCTGTCCTTTCATATTAACCAATTGGGAAGGACGGCTAAGAACATGTCCTACCTGTTTCCAATTTACTAAATCCCTACTATGAAAGATAGGTACACCTGGAAAATAAGTAAAAGTAGAAGTCACTAAGAAATAGTCTCCTTCTCCATTTGTACATATACTAGGATCTGAATACCAACCAGGCAAAATAGGATTATAAAACGACTCATCATCAGGCAGTGGATTTTCCTTGTAAAAATCATCATCACCTTTATAAGTAAAATAATCAAAAAGGGCTGTAGAATCCTTTACAGCAGGTAAATTTCCATTTGCTTTGGACAAATTGCAAGAAGAAAAGCTTCCCAATATACCGGCAGAGACTAATAAGGCCGATAAAATTGCAAAAAAAGATCTTTTATTCATCAATACTCGATTTTATAGTTATTAATATTTTTAAGGCACACGAAAGATAAAGAGTTCTTCATATTTGCATATTTAATATGAGTAGTTTTATATTTCCGGCTTTTCCGCAACAAATGTACAAAAGACACACATGTGATTCTGAAAATCGTATAACATGTTTTTTTGATGACATTACATATTTTTTTTATATGTTACATTCTTTATCATACATGTAACATACACTCAATTAATCTTCTATATATCAATATATTAAAGAATAAAGATAGATTTTATATTACCGTAATAGTCCTATAAAAATATGCAGCAAGAAAAGGAAAGTATAGAGCAAAAAAAAGGAGTACCGCTGTACTCCAACCTTTGTTAACCTTAAATCTAATACTATGAAAAACACATTGCAAAGATACGGACATTTGCTAAATCTGCAAATTATCCAAAGGAAAAGATATGTTTTATAACACCTTTTAAGAAGAAGGACGTTTTTTTTACTTCCTTTTTCAGATATACGCTTTAAATGTAAAGAGAAATTATATCCTCACAGAATAAAATGAACCGGTTCTTTTTATCTACCCGCAAATTGCATTATCTTTGTAAACGAATTACAAATACTTAGTATATGCCTGACTATGATTTAATCGCCATATTAGGCCCTACAGCATCCGGCAAAACTCCATTTGCCGCCGCGTTGGCAGCAGAACTCAATACGGAAATCATCAGTGCCGACTCCCGGCAAATATACCGGAGCATGGATCTCGGTACAGGAAAAGACCTGGCCGACTACATTGTAAACGGAAGACAAGTACCTTACCACCTTATTGATATAGCCGACCCGGGATATAAATACAATGTATTTGAATACCAACGCGATTTCCTAACCGCCTATGAAAGCATTAAACAAAAAGGCTGCCTGCCCATTGTATGCGGCGGAACGGGAATGTATTTGGAATCCGTACTCAAGGGATACAAACTACTGCCTGTACCCGAGAATCCGGAATTGCGCAACCGCCTGGCCAATAAATCACTGGAAGAGCTGACCGAAATATTGCAAACCTATAAGAGCCTGCACAATACAACGGATGTAGATACGGTGAAACGAGCCATCCGAGCCATTGAAATCGAAGAATATTATGCTCATACTCCGATAGACGCACGCTCATTTCCACAACTGAACAGTCTCATCATCGGCGTAGACATAGACCGAGAACTTCGGCGTGAGAAAATTACCCGTCGCCTGCGCCAACGACTGGACGAAGGAATGGTAGATGAAGTACGCCGGCTGATAGATTCAGGCATTTGTCCCGACGACCTCATTTACTACGGACTGGAATACAAGTATCTGACACTTTACGTCATTGGCAAGCTGACCTATGATGAAATGTTCAGCCAACTGGAAATAGCCATCCACCAATTTGCCAAACGCCAGATGACCTGGTTCCGGGGGATGGAAAGACGAGGCTTTACTATCCATTGGATGGACGCCCGGTGGCCCATGGAAGAAAAGATAGCTTTTGTAAAGTCAAAACTCAAAGAGATTTAGTATCTTTGACGGCAACACCGCTTAAGCGGCAGATTTATGAAAATGTTGGACCGATTGAAAGAAACGGATATATGAGTGTAGAACCCGATAAATGGGGCGTAATCTATAACCCCAAAGCCGGAACGCGCAAAGTGCAGAAACGGTGGAAAGAGATTAAAGCATATATGGACAGCAAAGGCGTGTCTTACGATTATGTGCAGTCCGAAGGGTTCGGCTCCGTAGAACGTCTGGCAGGCATACTTGCCAACAACGGTTACCGCACCATTGTCGTTGTAGGAGGTGACGGTGCACTGAACGATGCAATCAACGGCATAATGCTTTCCAACGCGGAAGATAAAGAGAACATCGCTATCGGCATTATCCCCAATGGCATCGGCAATGACTTTGCCAAATATTGGGAAATGAGTTCGGAATACAAGGAAGCCGTAGATTGTATCATAAATAACCGTCGCCGTAAAATAGATGTCGGCACATGTTATTACTATGACGGCCAAAAACACATGACCCGCTATTTCCTGAATGCCATCAATATCGGTCTTGGAGCCCGCATTGTAAAAATCACCGACCAATGCAAGCGCTTCTGGGGGGTAAAGTTCCTTTCTTATTTTATGGCATTCATCTCCTTGATTTTTGAGCGGAAGTTATATCGTATGCACCTTAAAATAAACGGCGAGCATATACGCGGGCGCATTATGACAGTGTGCATAGGCAGTGCATGGGGATACGGACAGGCACCCAGTGCAGTACCTTACAATGGCTGGCTGGATGTATCGGTTATCTACCGCCCCGAACTGTTGCAACTCTTTTCGGGAATATGGATGTTGATGGAAGGACGGATTCTAAACCATAAAGTGGTAAAACCCTACCGTACCCAAAAGATAAAGGTATTACGTGCACAAAATGCTTCCGTCGATTTGGACGGACGTATCCTCGACCGGCATTTTCCATTGGACATCGGTGTGCTGCACGAAGCGATAACATTGATTATACCCAACTGAGATATGAACTTTTCATAGCTCGTAATCCATAACTCATAATTCAAAAAAACGTATGATTGAACTGAAAAATAATCCTGCCGGAAACTTCTTTCTGCTGGCAGGTCCTTGTGTTATTGAAGGAGAAGATATGGCAATGCGCATTGCCGAACGCGTAGTAGCTATTACCGACAAACTGCAGATTCCTTACGTATTCAAAGGCTCGTACCGTAAAGCCAACCGCTCGCGTCTGGACTCTTTCATGGGTATAGGTGATGAAAAAGCCCTGAAAATCCTAAAAAAAGTGCACGACACATTCGGAGTACCCACCGTAACAGACATCCATGCCGCCGAAGAAGCTGCCATGGCAGCCGAATATGTAGATATTCTGCAAATCCCTGCTTTCCTTTGCAGACAAACCGACCTGCTGGTAGCCGCAGCCAAGACCGGCAAGACCGTCAATATAAAGAAAGGACAGTTCCTCTCTCCGCTTGCCATGCAATTCGCAGCAGACAAAGTGGTGGAAGCCGGCAATAAGAACGTGATGATTACCGAACGCGGGACAACCTTCGGCTATCAAGACCTCGTAGTAGACTATCGCGGAATACCGGAAATGCAAACCTTCGGCTTCCCCGTCATACTGGACGTCACCCACTCCCTGCAACAACCCAACCAAACCAGCGGCGTTACAGGCGGCATGCCTCAACTGATTGAAACCATAGCAAAGGCAGGCATCGCAGTAGGCGCAGACGGTTTGTTCATCGAAACACACGAAAATCCTGCCGTAGCCAAAAGTGACGGTGCCAATATGCTGAAACTGGATTTACTGGAAGGACTTTTAACCAGATTAGTACGCATCCGGGAAGCAATCAAATAAAAAAACAAGACTCTTTTGTGATTTATTATTTATCACTTCGACAGATAAGGCAAAAACATTTTAAAATCAAATAATGATGAAACATTTATTACGTAACTTATGGATTGCCGCATTAATCGTATGCTGCAACTTCCAACAGGTATCTGCGCAACAACTGCCGCCTATTCCTATTGATCAGGATGTACGTATCGGTAAGCTGGACAACGGGTTGACCTATTACATCCGTAAAAACAGTCTTCCGGCTAACCGCGCCGACTTCTACATTGCCCAAAAAGTAGGCTCCATACAAGAAGAGGACAACCAGCGCGGTCTTGCCCACTTCCTGGAACACATGTGTTTCAACGGAACGACTCACTTCCCCGGAAAGTCCCTGATACAATACCTGGAACGTATCGGCGTGAAATTCGGTGAAAACCTGAATGCCTACACGTCCATAGACGAAACGGTTTATAACATTTCCAATGTACCGGTCAATACTCCGGGTGCTATCGACTCTTGTCTGCTGATTCTTCACGACTGGAGCAACGACCTTACTCTGGATCCCAAAGAAATAGACAAGGAACGCGGCGTTATCAATGAAGAATGGCGTACCCGCATGAGTGCCATGCAACGTTTTCAGGAGAAAATGCTTCCCGCCATGTTTGCCGGAACAAAATACGCCAACTGCTTCCCTATCGGAACTATGGACGTTGTAATGAACTTCAAGCCTCAGACTTTACGAGACTACTATGAAAAGTGGTACCGTCCCGACTTACAAGGTATCATGGTGGTAGGTGACGTTGACGTAGATGCCACTGAAGCCCTGATTAAGAAGATGTTTGCAGATATTCCCGCCCAGCCCAATGGTGCCAAACGCGAATACTACCCGGTAAACGATAATAAAGAACCTATCATATTGGTTGCACGTGACAAGGAACAGCCTTATGTGCAAACCTTTATCTTCAATAAGCACGAAACAACTCCCAGAGAGGAGAAAAGCAACGTAGGTTATCTGATGCAAGACTACGCAGCAACACTGATTACCAACATGTTGAATGCACGTCTGAACGAATTGCTCCAGGCAGCTAACCCGCCTTATATCTATGCCGCAACCTATGACGATGACTTCTTCGTAGCCAAGACAAAGGATGCTTTTACCGGAATTGTAGTCTGCAAGGAAGATGCCATTGAAAACGGTATCTCAACCGTTCTCCGCGAAATCGAGCGCGCACGCCAATTCGGCTTTACCGAAACCGAGTACAGCCGTGCCCGTGCAGAATATCTGCGCCATCTGGAATCGGCTTTCCAGGAACGCGACAAGCGTAAGAATGAAAGCTATGTAAAGGAATATGTCCGTCACTTCCTCGACAACGAACCTATCCCGGGCATTGCCAACGAATATACCATCATCAACCAGATAGCACCGGCCATTCCCGTAACCGCCCTGAATCAGATGATGCAGCAAATGGTGACAGACAGCAACCAGGTGGTAGCCCTGTTCGGTCCTGAGAAAGAAGGCTTAAAGCTCCCCACAGAGGACGCTATCAAAAACCTTCTGAAAGCGGTAAAATCAGAGAAACTTACTCCGTATGTAGATAAAGTTTCCAACGAGCCCTTGATGAAAGAAGCCCCGAAAGGCGGTAAAATCGTATCTGAAAAGAAAGACGATATTTTCGGAACTACTATGCTGACACTGTCCAACGGAGTTAAGGTTATCATCAAAAAGACAGATTTCAAAGCCGATGAAATTCGTATGAAAGGTGTAAGTATGGGTGGTAGCTCACTCTTCCCCGACTCGGAAATCATCAATATCAACGGATTGGATGCAGTAGCATTAGGCGGTCTTGGCAATTTCAGCGCTATTGAACTGGAAAAAGTGCTGGCCGGTAAAAAAGCTTCCGTAAACTACGGAATCGGCGATAAGACAGAAGCCGTAACGGGCAGTTGCTCACCCAAAGACTTTGAGACAATGATGCAGCTCACCTATCTGACTTTCACAGCTCCAAGACGTGACGACAATGCTTTTGCATCTTATAAAAACCGCAGCAAGGCCGAATTGCAGAACATGGACCTGAACCCGAATTCTTCGTTCAGCGACTCCATCACGTCCACTCTTTACATGAAGCACCCCAGAACTCTGAGAATGAAAGCCGACATGGTAGACAAGATGGATTATGACAAGATTCTTTCCATGTATCAGGACCGTTTCAAAGACGCCAGCGACTTTACCTTTATTTTAGTAGGAAACGTCGATGTGGAAGCCGTGAAACCTCTGATTGAATCTTATCTGGGTGCATTACCCTCTATCAACCGCAAAGAAACATTCAAGGACAACCACATCGAAATGCGCAAAGGAATCTATAAGAACGAGTTTATCCGTCAGCAAGAGACTCCGAAGGTTAATAACTTCATCTCTTACAGCGGTACTTGCGCATACACGCTCCGCAACGATATTCTCATGAGTATGACCGACCAGCTCCTGAACTTAATCTATACGGAGAAAGTACGTGAAGATGAAGGTGGTACTTATGGTGTATATCCTATGGGACAGCTTGTTAAGTATCCTACGGAAAGAGCCGTTCTGCAAATCTTCTTCAATACAGCTCCCGACAAGCAGGAGAAACTGATGAAGATTATCTATGCCGAAGCAGAAGCTTTCGCCAAAAACGGTCCCGATGAAGCCAGCCTGAACAAAGTGAAAGAGTACATGCTGAAGAAACATAACGAAAATCTGAAAGAAAACGGTTACTGGCTGAACAGCATAGACGAATATCTCTATACCGGTATCAATCCGATAAAGGATTACGAGCAGATTGTCAATGGAATCACAGCAAAAGATATCCAGAAATTTGCCAACGAACTCCTGAAACAGAAGAACCAAATCACCGTTTCAATGATCAGCCCCGAAAAGAAATAGGGGGTCTGCATCAGGAGTCGTAAAGTAGACCTTTAGCGTTGCAGAGTTGACCTTTAGAGGTGTAAAGTAGCTCTTTACAAACCGTACTATCAGCAGTCTGATTTTTCAACTCACAACCAAAGTCACAGTTTTCAAAAGGCTGCGTTGTTCGTGAAGCAGCGCAGCCTTTTTCATATACATTAACCATCTATCCATTATGAACCTCTTTATAGAATTACGCAAGCACGGAAAGTTGGCAGCCAAGCGAAACCCGATGTACGAGAAGAATAAATTCGGAAAATTCTGGATGTACTTCATGGCTGTATTCTGGGCCGGTTATCTGGTATTCTTCGGAACGAGTTTCGCCTTTGCTTTCAACGACGGGGCAACCGAAGCATATCATGTCCTGAACAGCGGGCTCATATTTATCCTCTGCCTGGATTTCCTGATGCGTTTTCCATTTCAGAAAACGCCTGCCCAAGAGGTAAAGCCCTATCTGCTGCTACCGGTAAAGCGCAACCGCCTTATCGATTTCCTGCTGATACGTTCCGGATTGAACGGCTTCAACCTGATATGGCTGTTCTTCTTCGTTCCGTTCGCCATCATCAGCATCACCAGATTTTACGGCATAACGGGTGTACTGACCTATAGTATCGGAATATGGTTATTGATGGTGCTCAACAATTACTGGTTCCTGCTATGCCGGACATTGATGAACGAACGCGTCTGGTGGATAATCCTGCCTATACTGGCATACGGGAGTATCGCTGCCGGAATGTTCGTACCGGACAACAGTCCGCTATTCGACTGGTCCGTCGACTTAGGAGAAGGCTTTATCCTCGGACATCTTCTCACCTTCACCGGAGTATTTGCAGCTATCGTAGTGCTGTGGTTCATCAATCGCGGACTGATGATAAAATTGATTTATAACGAAATCAATAAAGTAGAAGACACCAAGGTAAAGCATGTATCCGAATACAAATTCCTGGACCGCTACGGAGAAATTGGCGAATACATGCGGCTGGAACTGAAAATGTTATTGCGCAATAAAGTCTGCAAAACGGCCCTGCGCACAGTATTCCTGGTAGTGATTTCATTTACCTGCATTCTGAGCTTCACCGAAGCATACGACGGGCAAGGTATGAAAAGTTTTATCCTGGTTTACAACTTTGTGATTTTCGGCATTCTGTTTTTATCAAGCCTGATGAGTTACGAAGGCAACTACATCGACGGGCTGATGAGCCGCAAGGAGTCCATCTACACACTGCTGCGTGCCAAATATATTCTGTACAGCATCGCCATACTCATCCCCCTGTTCCTGATGATACCGGCTATGGCAACCGGCAAACTGGCTGTACTGAGCTGCATCGGTTGGGCTGTGTTTGTTGCAGGCTGTGTATATTTCTGCCTGTTCCAATTGGCCGTATACAATAACAGGACAGTGGATTTGAACGCCAAAATGACCAACCGCCAGAACATGGGAACCGGATTGCAGAATCTGATTTCCGGAGCGGCATTCGGCGTACCTCTGCTTATGAATTTTATGCTGACAACCTTTTTCGGTCCCACAGTTACAGCCTGGATATTGATTGCCATCGGTGCGGGTTTTATATTGACATCCCGCTTCTGGCTGAAGAATGTATACCACCGCTTTATGAAGCGGCGCTATAAGAACATGGAAGGATTTAGAGACAGCAGACAGTAAGATTTACAATTTAAGATTTATGGCTATGATTCAGATAAGTAATTTGCAAAAGAAGTTCGGCGAAAAGACCGCCGTAAATATCGACAACTACCTCATCAATCAGGGTGATATGCTGGGCTTGGTAGGAAACAACGGAGCCGGGAAGACCACCCTTTTCCGGCTGATATTGGATTTGCTGCAAGCCGACCGCGGAAAGGTCACCATCAATGATATAGACGTATGCAAAAGCGAAGACTGGAAAAACTTTACCGGCGCTTTCATAGACGACGGTTTCCTGATAGACTATCTTACGCCGGAGGAATACTTCTACTTCATCGGCAAGATGTACGGACTTAAAAAAGAAGAAGTAGACGGACGCATCGCTCCTTTCGAGCGTTTCATGAACGGTGAAGTCATGGGACAAAAGAAATTCATACGCAACTTCTCCGCCGGAAACAAGCAAAAGATAGGCATCATCTCCGCCATGCTGCATCATCCGCAACTACTGATACTTGACGAACCTTTCAACTTCCTCGACCCCAGTTCGCAGTCCATCATTAAACAACTGCTGAAAAAATATAACGAGGAACACAAAGCAACCGTCATCATTTCCAGCCACAACCTCAATCATACGGTAGATGTATGTCCGCGTATCGCCCTGTTGGAACACGGAGTCATTATCCGTGATATACAGAACGAAAACAATTCGGCCGAAAAAGAATTGGAAGCTTATTTCAATGTCAGTGTCGAAGAAAACATCGAAACTGAAACTAATACTGAAGAAGAAACACTTACAGAGGAATAAATATGAAACACTCCTTTTCCTGTATAATTGCCTTGACCGGGTTAATATTCTGTTTAAGTTCCTGCCATACCGCCGCTCCCCGTCTCGACTATAAAGCATTGGCACAAGCCTCTGTACGCCTGGGTATGGATATCGGACTGACAGATAACCACAAGCTGTACGTCAATGCCGCCGAGTGGATAGGCACTCCCTACCGTGCCGGCGGCGACAGTAAACATGGAACAGACTGTTCCGGCCTGGTATCCCAACTTTATAAGAAAACCTACCGCATACGCCTGTCGCGCAGCACGGACGGCCAGTTGAAAGAAAGCAACAGGATAGCCCGCCGCAACCTGCGCGAAGGTGACTTGGTATTCTTTACTAGCCGGGCGTCACGCAAGAAAGTGGCACATGTAGGCATCTACCTGAAAGACGGCAAATTCGTTCATGCCAGTACCGGACAAGGAGTCATTGTGAGCAGCCTCAAGGAAGATTATTATACAAAGCACTGGCTCTGCGGCGGAAGAGTGAAATAAGGCGCCCATCCAACATTAAAAAAAGGGTATGCCATATTGAAAGTTCACTTATTATTTGTTTCCTTTAGGCACGGATTACACGGATTTCACAGAAGAAGAATAAAGTAAATCTGTGAAATCCGATTACGTATCATCCGATTCGTCAACGTAACACAAACCGTAACTTTCCGCCCTCTACCAGCTCCTGGTGGCTGATTCGGAAACGTGACAGTCTTTTTCCTCCTAACTCCATTTCACGGATATAAAGCGAATCGTCCGAAGGACGCTCCGTCTCTATCACCAACTGCTCACGTCCCCACACTTCGGCATCAAGACGGATGGTCACTTTGTCGAACACCGGTGTGGAAAGCGTGTAAGACGGTTCGCCCGGACAATCCGGATAGAAGCCCATCATATTGAAGATGGCCCATGCAGACATTGTTCCGGTATCATCATTGCCGGGAATGCCATCGGGGGCATTCTTGAAATACTTCTGCAAAAGACGGTGTAACTCCTTCTGGGTACGCCACTCCTCTCCCTTGAAATAAGAGAACAGATGCGCATAAGCGATGTCCGGCTCATTGGCAGGGTCGTAAAGCCCCTCATCGAAAACACGTTGCAACTTGTCTACGAAAGCCTTCTTCCCGCCCATAAGTTGCGCCAGCCCCTTTACATCGTGGGGAACATAGAAAGTATAGTTCCATGCACACCCCTCATGAAAGCCCGGATTAGGTTCAAAGTTTTCGCCCTGCCTCGGGTCAAACGGAGCATAAAACTCACCGTTCGGCAAGATAGGACGGAATGTGCCGTACTCCTTGCTGTAATAATGCTTATATCCCAAAGAACGGTTATAGAAAAGACGGGCATCCTCCTTGTAGCGGCGTGCTTTTTCCTTCTGTCCTTTCACCTCGGCATCCTTGGCAAGCGCCTCTGCCATGCGCGAAAGGGCGTTATCGGCTATGTAGTACTCCAAAGCATGCGATACGGAGTTGTCGTACTGCTCGCGCAAAGGTACATACCCCAATGAAAGATAATCGTCATTATCCGGTCGCAGGAGATTTTCCGCTCCCGGCAATACAGCCCCTTTACGCATCGCCTCATAAGCCAGCTCCACATCGAAGCCGCGCAAACCTTTCAGCCAGGTATCCACAATGACCGGTATAGAAGGGTCGCCCTCCATCGTCAATGTCTCGCGTCCATAGAGTTCCCACTTGGGCAACCAGCCATGCTCACGGTACATGTCGAGCATGGAACGCACCATTTGCAGCTGCCGTTCGGGATACACCAGCGTAAGAAGCTGATGCACATTACGGTAAGTATCCCAAAGGGAGAATACGGTATACCGGTCGCCCTTTGCCGTAAGAATCCGGTTGCTTTCCATTGCCGGATATTGCCCGTTGACGTCCTGCAAAAGGTTGGGATGTATCAGCGCATGATAAAGCGCCGTATAGAAAACAATCTTCTGCTCGTCCGTCCCGCCTTCCACAATGATACGCGACAAATCGTCGTGCCAGCGTTTACGGCTTTCCGCCAATACCTTGTCGAAGTCCTTGCCGGACTGCTCTTTGTCCAGATTGAGACGGGCATTCTCGATACTGACGAAAGAAACACCCATCTGCACCTCTATCTGCTCGCTCTCCCCGGTATCGAATGTCAGAAAAGCGCCGATATCATCACCCGCCAGTTCCTTGCGATAACCGGTATACAATTTATACTTGCCGTTGTCCGGATCCCATTCGGCCTCCACGCCTGTCATGGGGCGCTGTTTTTTCCAATAACCGGTTTTGAGGGGAGTTTTGTTAACACGCATCACGAAGTAAATAGGAAATACCGCCTGCGGATTGTAGCAGAAAGTACCGAGCAACTTCATCCCCTCAAATTCACACTCTCCGGTTTGCCGCAGGAAAGCTCCGGTTTCATTGGTCAGTCCCTCTCCCAAGTTCAGCAGAATATGACTCCGGCCTTTTGGAAAAGTGAAGCGCGCCACACCGGTGCGCGGCGTGGCAGTCACTTCGGTCTTTACATTATAACGGGTAAGGAAATTAGTGTAATACCCCGGAGAGGCCTGTTCGTCTTCATAACGGCTGG